>Ga0070732_10001542_pt1 | contig 12583 bp, 12 predicted proteins | sample Coa_R1_5_FD_66449 | JGI IMG/M metagenome (GOLD analysis project Ga0070732, IMG submission 66449) | Surface soil microbial communities from Centralia Pennsylvania, which are recovering from an underground coalmine fire - Coalmine... | ecosystem: Environmental > Terrestrial > Soil > Unclassified ...
ATTTCGTCGCTGTCAATGTTGCTGTGATTGTAGGGAACCGGTATGGCGAGCGGATGGTAGTCGAGTTTTCGAGGTACAAATGAAAGCACATCAAACCCCGGTGCCTCGAACGTCTGATGAATCGGCGGTGGTTGGTGCACTCTGCCGGTTAGAGGCTCGAAGTCATTGATATTGAATATCCAAGGATACAGGTAGCCGTCCCAACCGACTACGTCGAGTGGATGAAAGTTGAAGACGTATGACATGAGAGCATTCTCGATCTTCATGAGAACCTCGTGTTCCCCAGCGTCCTTGTGGGTTACTAGCTTCTCAGGAGTTCGAAAGTCCCTGTCTGAAAAGGGAGCAAGCTCAACCAGTTGGCCGTAGCCGTTCCTATAGCGCTGCGGTACTTCTATAGGACCCGCAGATTCGACGATGATGAATCTGCTCTCCTTCGAGTCGTGGATGATGCGATAAGTTGTTCCTCTCGGGACGACAATGAAGTCTCCCTCGTGAAATGGAAGGAGGCCGAATACAGATTCTAGCGTTCCTTTTCCTTCGTGAACAAAGTAGAGTTCGTCTCCCTGCGCATTTCTGAAAAACGAGCTCATCGACTGTTTAGGACGGACTGAGGAAATGAAGACGTCATTATTGTAGAACAGGGGCTGGCGTCCTTCGACCACGTCTTGAGCAAGTTCAAGATTCTTTGTCTTGATATGATGATGGCGGTGTGTATCGGGTCTCCACTCTTTTACGCCGAGATCTACTAATTTCGTAATCTTCGATACGCCTGTCGGGGCGTGCTCGTGATAGAGAGTGGAATACACTCCTGAGAATGCCTCTGTCCCGAAAATCTCCTCGTGATAGAGGGATCCATCCGGTTTCCTGAACTGCGTGTGCCTCTTTGGAGGAAGCTGTCCGAGGCGAAGGTAGCTTGGCATCGGTTCTCAGTTTGGTTTCGAGGTCTCTATAATGCTATTTCTCAGCGTTCCTAACCGTTCGATTTTCAATTCCACAACGTCCCCAGGAACGAGCCATCGGTGCACATTCGGCCCTAATTCTAGGATTGACCCAGTCCCAACAGTTCCGGATCCGAAAATGTCTCCCGCGTGTACTTCGACTGATTGTGAGGCGCGTGCAATCATTTGCGAGAAGGTCCAGTGGATGCTTTTCATATTTCCATTCGACAATTGTCTTCCGTTGACTCGTGCACTCATAGTGAGGTCGAACCGTCCCTTTCCGAATCTCCTGTCTTGCAGCTCGTCTGGTGTTACTATCCATGGTCCCATTGAGGTCGCGAAGTCTTTCGCCTTAGCTGGACCCAGGCCGATCTTCATCTCCTTCTCTTGGATGTCCCGAGCGCTCCAGTCGTTCATTATAGTGTAGCCTGCAATGAAATCCTCAGCTTGCTCTTCTCGAATGTCGGTTCCGGTCTTCCCGAGTATGCAGGCAATTTCTAGCTCATAGTCCAACGCCTCCGTGTAGGCGGGGCGTGGGACTGGCTCGTCAGGGCCGTAGACTCTGCCGGGATTCGAGTAGTAGAATGCAGGAAACTCGTACCATTCCTGCGGCATCTGCAGACCTCTCCTCGCTCTTGCTGCCTTCACATGATCCTCGAACGCGTAAAAGTCCCTCACAAGCGCGGGACGCGGAACCGGGGCACGCAGTTTGACGTCACCGAGGTTCTTGAAGGCCCGTGGTATTTTCTCTGGATCTAGCCGATTGAAAATTCGCCAAGACAAGTCGTGGAGAGCATCAAAACCTTTGGATCCGCTGATGACGAGTTCGAGTGTAGATTGGACGCTCGATAGCTTGGTGAGTCGTTTTGGAATCTTTATGTCTAGACGGCTGGCTACGTTTGGAATGTCTTGAAGATCAAGGATCCAGCTGCCCCAGAGTAGTCCTGGCCGGTTATTAGATTGGCTTTTTGGTTCGCTGTACGTGACCAGTTTCATGCGTTGCTATAGGTTGCCACGTTTGGCTTGTTCGAGTTCGATCGACTCGAAGAGCGCTTTGAAATTTCCTTTTCCGAAAGACTCGCTACCCTTCCTCTGTATGATTTCGAAGAAGAGTGTCGGCCTGTCTTGTAAGGGCTTTGTGAAAATCTGTAGCATGTAGCCCTTCTCGTCCCTGTCGACTAGAATCCGTAGCTTCTTCAAATCTTCAATCTTCTCAGTCATCCCGCTTACTCTCTTGCCGAGTCCTTCGTAGTAGCTGTCTGGAGTGTTGAGGAATTCTATCCCTCTCTGCTTAAGATGCTCGACGGTGGAGACGAGATCGTCTGTTGCAATGGCCAAGTGTTGGACTCCGGCACCTTTGAAGTAGTCGAGATATTCCTGGATCTGGGATTTCTTTCGCCCTGGCGCTGGTTCGTTGATGGGGAACTTTACTGTGCTGGTTGGATTGTGGACGACCTTTGATCGTAGCGCGGAGTATTCAGTGCTGATGTCTTTGTCGTCGAAGCTGATGAGCTGGCTGAAGCCGAAGACTTTGCCGTAAAACTCGACCCAATACTCCATCTTGCCCTCTTCGACGTTCGCGACTACGTGGTCTACTTTGTGTAGGCCCACCGGCTCTGCTTTGCCTTTGATCGGGACGAAACTAGGAGCGAATACTCCTCTGTACTGGTCTCGTTCGATAAACGTGTGAACAGTATCACCATATGCAGAGATCGCGGAGCCTTTCAGGTATCCGTGATCGTCTTTCAGAATCGTCGGATTCCGTATTCCGTTTGCCCCTCGTCTAACGGCCTCCTTGTAGGTCCAATCGACATCTTTCACCCGGAGAGCGATATCGGCCACTCCATCACCGTGGGTTAGCACGAATCGGGATATTGGATGATCCGGCACGAGGGCGGAAGTAATGAGGAGGCGGATGTCGCCTTGCTGCATGAGATAGGAGATCTTGTCTTTTACGCCTGTCTCCGGCCCGCTATAGGCGACAGGAGCGAATCCGAAGCCATTCTGGTAGAAGTAGCTTGACTGTTTCGCGTTTCCAACGTACAATTCGACGTAGTCGATTCCCTCTATCGGAAGCGGATCAGCTTTCATGGGACACCGATTCTGCCACCCATAATACGTGGCTTTTAATTTATTCTTTCACCCATGACAGGCTATAGGTTGTGGTTGCTGAGGAACTCGAGGACTTGCTTCTCAACATTGTCCGGATCATCCTCAGGAACAAAGTGCCCCGCGTTCAGACTGGATAGTCTTGCATCGGGGATCATTTTGGATATTTTCTCGGCATAGGTCGCCCCCGCTTTAGCAGTACCCCAGAGTAGAAGTGTTGGAATCGATAGGCGTGTTACACCCTGTTCGATCTCTTTTAACGGCTTAAAGCTCGGATGGAAAGGCGAGTCAGGGAACATTCGGGCAAACGACTGGTAGACCTGTTTCGACTCATCATCAGGGAAAGGCGCCCAATAGGCTTGCATCGTCTCCTCAGTAATATTCTCGGGATGAACAGCTGATTCTTTGATGATCGCAGGAGTAATCTTTGCAGCCACATTTGGCGGGATGCGAAAGTCAGTCGTGAGAAAGGTGTTCATTATAATCAGACCCGAAACGTTGCTCGGGTTGCGTACAACATACTGCATGGCGAAAGGAGCGCCCCAGTCATGAACTATCAAGACGATGTTTCTCAGACCTAGCGACTGAATGAATCCGGAGACTATCCGAGCATGATGTGGAAAATCATGGAGCAGAGGATTAGGCTTGTCAGACTTCCCGAAGCCCATCAGGTCCAGCGCAAGCGCACGGTGCGTTGCTGAAACGGAAGGAATGAGCTTCCTCCACATGTAGGACCAAGCAGGGTTACCATGGATCATCACAACAGCCCGGCTACCATAACCCTCGTCAACATAGTGTATCCCTAGCCCATCAAGCTGGACCCATCTCTCCTGAAACGGCCATCCTTCGAAATAGGGCCAGCCCTGCCTGATCATTCGAGTCTCCTAATCGCCCTTTTATTGAGATTGTTGGAGACGAAATCTACACATGATATAGGGCTGTTGTAACTTTTGGCGAGACCATTTGCCCTCCAGACACCGTCGCAGCCCAAAGTTAACAATTCGAGACTGCGTGAGTGCACTTTCCCCCGTGGAAACAATAATATTCCGACAAACAGCGTCCTGATCGCGAGGTTAGCAAGTTGGATTGGGGGCTCCAAAACCGACTGTCGCGGATAATCAAGCCTGAGACAGGTCATACAGTCATGTTAGCCGTGGACCATGGCTACTTCATGGGTCCCACACACAAGCTGGAAGAACCGCGCAAAACAATCGAACCATTACTGCCTTACTCCGACGCTATCATGTGCACTCGAGGAGTACTCCGAACATCGGTCGATCCGAAAAAAAGCACTCCTATTGTGTTGCGAGTCTCCGGTGGAGCCAGCATCGTCGGCGAATCATTGACCAACGAGACGATTACCACATCGTTTCAGGACGCTATCCGACTCAACGCTACGGCAGTAGCGCTGTCGATTTTCGTCGGGACCCAGCACGAGCATCAGACCCTGAAGAATCTAGGAAAGCTAGTGAATCTGGGAGAGGATTACGGTGTTCCAGTATTGGCGGTGACCGCCGTCGGAAAGGAGCTTGAGAAGAGAGACGCCAGATACCTTGGACTATCATGTCGCATCGCGGCAGAAATGGGGGCACACTTCGTCAAGACATACTATTGTGAAGACTTCTCGAAAGTTGTCAAGGGATGCCCGGTTCCGTTGGTAGTAGCTGGGGGGCCGAAGCTTGAGACCGAGCTCGACGCGTTCGAGCTCGCACATGAAGCCGTCGGCGAAGGAGCTGTAGGCGTGGACATGGGCAGGAACATATGGCAGTCTGACCACCCGGTCGCGATGATTCAGACTATTCGTGAAATCGTTCACAAGGGTGCTAGTGTGAGAGAGGCTCAACGCGTCTATGAAGATTTGAAGAAGACCCCTAGTCCTCTTCTAGCAAAGACCCAGACTCGCTGAGAGTTCTTACGTCAGTGAAATGTGATTGACGAATAAGCTATACTGGGAACAGCCCTACTCGCAAGAGTTCACGGGAACCATCGTCTCCGTCGATGGCCCTAAGGTAGAGCTTGACCAGACACTATTCTATCCTAGAGGAGGCGGAGTTTCCTCCGATACAGGTATCCTCGGCGAGCACAAAGTCATCGAGACAGTCAAAGAAGGCGATAGGATACTGCACACGCTAGACTCTTCACCATCACTCCAACTGGGTCAGAGGCTTGCCGGGAGAGTAGATTGGGATCGGCGACACCGGTTGATGCGCATGCATACCGCTGGCCATCTGCTCAGTGCGCTGTTCTACACGCGGGCAAATTGTCGAATTACTGGAAACCAGATCGATGTAGATAGATCCAGGATGGATTTCAACCTCGAAGCCTTTGACCGGTCACAGATAGAGACGTTCGTAGATGAGGCTAACAATCTCATCAATAACGATGCACAGGTCAAGACCTACTTCCTTGACCGAGAGGAGGCTTTGAAGCTGCCAGAAATGGTCAAGCTAGCTGAGGCCACTCCCCCAGCCGACATGAAGCTTCGCATCGTTGAGATCGTGGGCATAGACAAGCAAGCCGATGGCGGACTCCACGTGGCACACTTGAAAGAGATCGGCAAAATTCAGTTGTTGAAGCTGGAGAACAAAGGGAAGACAAACCGACGATTATACTATGACATTATGAGCCCGTAGATGGGAAGGAAGTGATTACTTCCTCTTCCCGGAACTAATCGGGTTTTTATCTCGGTATATTCCGGCACTTGATCAGGCAGTAGAATTCAGGCGATCCCTCAGACTGTGAAACAGTATCCGCCCCGGAGCGAAGCACGAATTTGATCAGTTTCGACAAAACAGGTAAGCGATTCGGCACGCTCGACGCGGTCAAAGACTTCTCACTGGACGTTCGGGATAAGGAGATTCTCGGATTATTGGGTCCGAACGGCGCGGGCAAGACGACTCTGATGCTCATGATGGGAACAGTGTACCGCCCGACGAGCGGGTCCATCTCCGTAGACGGATTCGACGTGATCAAGCACCCCAATAACGTTAGAAAACTGATAGGCATCGCTTTCCAGGACGCTCGGGTCGACGGAATACTAGGCGCCTTCGACGTGCTGAACTGGCATCTCAAAATGACCACAGTTCTGGACAAGGAAGAGAGAGCCGAGCGCGTAGAGCAGGTGCTCCGAGCCGTCGATCTCTGGGACGCAAGAAAAAAGCGAACATGGCTAATGAGCGGCGGAATGCGGAAGAAAGTGGAGGACTGCAAAGTACTCGCCCAGCGGCCTAAGATAGCGGTCTTTGACGAACCGACCGCCTTTTTGGACGTTCCTAGCCGGCTCTTAATGTGGAAAATGATCCGGGAGCTGAGAGACCAAGGGTCTACAGTAATTGTCGCGACTAACATGATGGATGAAGCTGAGAGACTCTCAGAACGAGTCGCGATCGTTAATCGGGGCAAACTAGTCGCGATCGATACGCCTGAGGTGTTGAAAGGACGGACAAAAGGAGGAGAGGTATTGGAGCTAACCGTCGACGACGGGCAAGAGTTTCCCCGAGGATTGCTGACGCAATTTGGCGAGGTCCAGGACGTTACACAGAACGAGAACAAAGTCTCGGTCTATCTAAGCTCGGGAAGACTATTGCTGCCGAAGATCGTGGAGACCCTAACCACAGGCGGAATCAAGATCCAAAGTGTTCATCTTAAGGAGGTCACTCTAGAAGATGTCTTCCTCAACTATACTGGCCAAAACCTCGAGTGACCCGACGGGCCAAGTCTCAACGTCCGGTCTCGTCTGGGAGATGGCGCGCCGGGACATCCTCACGTTGTTCCGGACTCCTTGGATAATCATTTCGCGTAGCATGGCATTCGTAATCCAGCTGTTCGTCTTCGCATATTTCATTAGTGGAATGGTGGTCTACCCCAACTTCTTCCAATACTACGCGGTCGGCAGCGTAGTCGCGATGGTAGCGTCGATCTCCTTCATCATTGGATATGACATCTTCGAGGAAGCAGAAGAGGGACTGCTTGACTATCTCTTGACCCTGCCCGTGTCCCGCCGCCAGTTCATAATTGGCCGGGCTCTCGGCGGGGCGATACGCTCAATGATCTACATCATTCCAATGTTCGTAATCGTCGCCGTTCTCGAGCACTTTGCAAACCCGCTCTCGATCCTAGCAGCCGTTCTCGATCTGTTTCTCCTTGCGTTTGGCGTGACTGGACTCTCAATTACTATGGCCGTCACCGTAAGAAGTGCCAACAGGTTCGACGTAACGCTAGCACTGCTCGACTTGGCCGTGACCAGGATAAGCGTAGCGCTCTACCCTCTGACCTATCTACCGAACTATGTCCGGCTGATCGCTCCCTATTCGCCAGTCACTTTCGCTTCGATAAGCGTTCATGACGCGTTGATCGGGACAAGCCTCAATGCGACAAGCCTCGCCGGCCTATTGGCGTTTGTTGCCATCTTCCTCGTCTTGGGAGCGACTATCTACTTCCGGCGGTTGGAGGGAGGGGTGTATGGTTGAGCTCAGCAGGCCTTGTGGTTCGAGTTGTTGAGCGAGACATCAGGATCCTCTTCTCAGATTCGTTCCTGGTCGGGATAATGTTCGCCAACTTCTGCGTCGACCTATTCGTCACCGCGGCCACTTTCAGCAACCTGATCAGCTCAAGCTACTTCCTCAGAATCGCTCCCGGCTCCAACTTCATCACAGCAATGGTTGCTGCCTTCCAGTCTGGAAGAGACGTCTGGAGAGAGAAGTACATCAAAGACTTGGCCTCGTATCTCTTCACCCTCCCAGTTCCGCGTCGACTGTTCGCGGCTTCGAGGATTGCTGGAGGAGTTGTTCGCAGCGTCATTGCAACATTTCCAGGCACGCTCGTCATCGCGTACTTGTACGGTATACTGTTTAGCCCGCTGCTGATCGAAGCCTACTTGATTGTGGGGCTCTTCTCGCTCGGAATTGTTGGCCTCTCAATGGCAGTATCTGCGTTCGCATCTTCAATCGAAGTCTTCGCGACGGTGCGAAGCGCAATTCAGCTCTACCTCTCGTTTCTTAGCACGATATTCTACGACGCGTCCGTGTTTCCCGCAGTAGTTCAGCCAATAGTAGAGACAAACCCGATGACATGGGCGATGAACGCTTTTAGATCATTACCCGGTCCTGGATCGGCCCTCAACTCGATCGCCATCCTCACTGTCCCGTCACTGGCCTTCGCAGCCCTCGGAATGATATGCTATCTCTGGTACGCGAAGCTCTAGCATCAAATCTTGAATCTGACATGATCAGCTGGAACTAGCCTATCTAGGAATAAGATGAAATAGTAAGGGCCCGGGACCCACATCATGCCTAATTGTCCAGTGTGTGGCAGAGATGTCCCCACGGGAGTCCAATACTGTCCAACTTGTGGCACGAACCTCCAACCGAGCTACGGAACGCCAGCAACTCCGGCACCGACTTACTCTCCGAACTACTCGACATCTCAGAGTGGGATGAGCATACCTGGCCCGAATCGGCCCCACGGTCACGCAAAATATATCGTCGCAATCATTGCCGCCCTTCTCATTGGGCTGGTTGTGGGCGGCGTAATCGGGTTCTCGTTCCCCGTGGCCGCCGATTATACAACTCTTAACGGAAATGTCACTTTGAACAGCCCGCTGAGTACCACGTACCATGGGACCCCTAACCTGATCACGTTCAGCAGCACAACTTTTGGAAACCTGACATCAGCCGTGATCACAGCCAAGTATCTGGTCAACCTCCCAATCGGAGACACGTACTCCGTCTCAATTCAATGGTCCAACTCAACAGGAACATTCACCTGCATACCCTCTACGAACTCATTCTCTTCCAACAACCAGAGCGCAGCCCAAGACTTCTCCTGCTAGTCGAACGAGCTGACACAGAGGAGTAGTCGTTTCCAGGCAGCTAACCGCCTATAAACGAGGCGAGGAATTATTGCATCAAATGAAGGGCATGAGAATCGAGGCTATCCCTTGAAAAATCACGGATCGGGCCAAATTGAGATTTACAAAATAAGGAATACGTCGGATCTAGACTTCGATATCCCCGAAGACTTTTCATTCTTTCAATCATATTTTCCATTCTACATTAGAGAAACCATCGAGATCGGCGGCGACGCTTATCTGTCGAGAACGTCCGACGGCATCGTCTCAGGCCTATTCATTTACGATGACGATGAAAAGACGGGAGCAATTTTCACGCGATCAAGACAAGCATTTGACCGCTTTTACCAGCTGAAACCGTTTAACTATGTTTTCTCGGAGATGATGACAGAACACGAATCCGAAGTCTATGACATCTACACGTTAGACCTCAAAAGTAATGACGTCAATCACAAATTTGCGCATGAAATGTCCCTATCGGATGAAGTGGACGTTGATCAACTGGAACAGTTCATGGTTTCGACACATCCGGGAATTAACAAGCGTTGGGTGAAAGTCGCGCTGGATGAGGGAGAAAAGTGCTTCATGGTCCGGTTGAACGGTGAAATTGCGGGATTGGGTTGGCTATCAATCGTAAGCGGGGCGGGTAGGCTCCACTCTCTCTTCGTCAGGCCCCAATTCAGAAGAATGGGAATCGGTGAGGACATACTCTTTGCGCGTCTTATCTGGCTTAAAGCTAAGCATGCGCGTTCTGCATTCTCTGAAATTTCCCGCGAGAGTCCTTGGTCTTCGAGGATCGCAATAAAGGGGGGAATGAGCGCATCTGGTCAGATCTTTCAATATTTCAGGAAGGACCCGAAAGAAAAGATGAGAATGTCGCGCTGGTAGGAACTATGTTCTAGGCGCTCCGCAGAACGGGCATGCTTGAACCGTCCCGTCGATAAGCGCTCCACAGTACTTGCACTTCACCTTCACGATTTCTTTGATAACGATCTGCTCGACCGGCGGCTGCTTGGGGGTCAGATCGATTTGTGGGGGTGGACCCGGCGGAGGACGATAATACTGCCCCGTGGGTGGAAACTGTTGCTGATGCTTGGGCAGACGCCTCCTTCTTGACAATGCAACTGCAACGATCACGACAATGATAAAGAAGATGAACAGAAAGACGAGTCCTAGAACCAAGAAGAGAGGTATCGAAAAACCGGGATTCGTTGATGGTGTGGACGGGGCTGCTGTTAAGGGATAGCTGGTTGCAGTCACGTAGAGGGCTTCTCCCCATGTGAAGCTAGAAGTCGAATTCGTGTCCTGCTCGACGTAGTCGTATCCTATGATGTATCCTGTTGACGGGTCAGAGTACGTGGTATAGGTGTAAGCGGCGTTGAATATTCCGCCATAGTTTCGTTGATATCCGCCGCTTCCTTGAGCGCGAAGTGCCTTAACGTTCCCGTACCCCACTAGTCCATAGGTATAGTTCGTAGATGTGACTGTCATCTGAGTGTTCAGAAGGTAGAAAGTGCCGCCCTGCTGGGTCGTATTATCCATGTAGAACCAGACGTAAGGGTTTGAGTATCCTGTTTGGTTGTCGGTCCCTTTAACGTAATGGAAAGTGGTCGAGGACCACGTGAAATTGCCTGCAGACTTTCCGTTTTGGTTTGAGCCTAGATTATTGCTCCAGTTCCAAGTATAGGTGTAGTTGGAGGCTATGGTCCCATTTACGAACACCTGATTCATTCGTTCGATTCCGTTAACTGTCTCGTGCTCGGTGTACCCGTAATACCCGCCAGTGCCGTTATTGAGATTGATGATATCGTAATAGTTGAAGTAGTCTCTTTGATGAGGAGTGTAGCCTTGGACAGCGTGACCTGGGAGGAGCGTGAAGGATAGTGAAAGGATTAGCGCAAGAAACAGCAGTTTCTTGATCATTAACCTCCGAAGCCTCCTCCAAATCCGTGGACATGGGCGGGATGCGCACCTCCAATCGCGCTAAACGTCGAATAGTAGGTTGAGTGGGCGAGGATCAGAGGTGCGTAGAGTGGGAAGAAGATTAGTGATGGGACATGTGTGAATTGCACGGGAGTGTTCGCGATCTTCGCAGTTGGATCCAGTTTCTTGACAAGTTCGTTGTTGATTCCGTGGATCATTCTGACCGCGAGGCTCAACAGTTCAGAGCGCTGCAGCCCCACAGCGACAGTACCTAGGATTGAGTATGCTTTCTCCAAGAGATCAAGGGTCTCGTTTGCCTCAAACGTTGGTATCGAAGTGAGGATCGCCGCGGCTACGAGAGGATATGCGAGATAAGTCTTGAGAGAGGATATCAGTATGCTCATTTTAGCCCTGACGTCATCTGGTCCGAAATCGGAGATTGACAGGAAGGCGGAGGAAAGCTCGCTGTCCTCCGATAGTTGAAATCCCCATGAGCTGAACAAGTACCTGTACGACTGGAACTTTGCAGCTAGCTGGTCTGGTGGAGTTGTGACTATGGATAGTATCGCGGCCGATTCGGCTGACTTGGTAATTTTGGAAAACTGTACAAGTCTGTCGGTCGGATATGTGCCATCGTATCTCCGCCCGAACAACATCATTGCAGCGACCCCAGCGGAGAGCTGTTTTGGAACTTTCGCGTGGTGTCTTACATCGTGATCAAGACTAGAGAGAGTCTTTTCGAGACCTTGAAGATCAGAGTTGTCGACGGACGCTGGGTCCCTCCTGATCGCTGTCATGATCTCAGCGGCCATCATCTTATTGTCCAGTGTGGACTTGGAATGCTGGAGAACGTTGAGAGCGAGAAAGAACCGTTGAGCAATCTGATTCGGGTCGCCTTGAAGCTTTGCGAGTCCTATAGATACGCTCCAGAGCTGGGAGACATCCGCCTTCTGAAATCCTCTCACTAGACTCGACTCGTAAGCGCCGCTTCTTCCCGCTATCGACTGCAATTGGGTCGACGTCTCCCGGCTCTCGCCAACAAACTGCGAAAAATCGGTGTCGGAAACTCTGTAGTTCCTTACGTTTAGATCGTTCAGGGTAACCACGCCGAGACCCGTCAGTGAGACATACTGGCCATCGAGCGGTACCATCCTATCAATCATTGATTTCTTCTGGATGAGCTGGCCTATTTCCGAGTCCCTCGATGCGATTTCCGTCCTCTCTCTGGTTACTGTGTCCCTTTCGGTTGATAGATTCTGAAGATCAGCTTCTTTCTTGTCTCTGCCCTCGAAGTGAAAGAAAATCGAGTGAGTTTTCCTCTCCTCTGCTGCTAGAGCGATTTCTGCACTCCTCTCTTGCATGATCTCGTTCTGCAAATCCATGTTCTTCTGTGTCAATGTGGAAACGTCGGTGACTGTCTTGTCATAGTCGGGTTTCTGCATTAGCGTAACGAAGCCGTTAGTGGAAAGATAGTTCAGATCGACTAGTTGAGCCTGCACTGGCAATGACTTTCCGGATACCTGCGAGAAGAATGTTTTTACATCGTTGCACTTCATTCTTAGTCACCTATCAAGGATAGGAAATCGGGCGGACAAGCTATCCTCGCCAAGGATGTTACCCACGAGCAGGTTAAGACTCGCGCCGTCTTGTGCAAGGTCAACTACTTCGTCGTCTTTGAGAGCTTCTCTAAGTAGCAACTCGAACTGCACTTTCCGGTCAGTCGTAACGCCAAACCTCGCCGAACGTTCGCGTTCTATCTGTTCAT
>Ga0070732_10001545_pt1 | contig 12572 bp, 13 predicted proteins | sample Coa_R1_5_FD_66449 | JGI IMG/M metagenome (GOLD analysis project Ga0070732, IMG submission 66449) | Surface soil microbial communities from Centralia Pennsylvania, which are recovering from an underground coalmine fire - Coalmine... | ecosystem: Environmental > Terrestrial > Soil > Unclassified ...
TTCTCCTTAGAAAGGAGGTGATCCAGCCGCAGGTTCCCCTACGGCTACCTTGTTACGACTTCATCCCAATCACCATCCATACCTTCGGCACCTTTTAAGGGGTGACTTCGGGTACAAACGGCTTTCATGATGTGACGGGCGGTGTGTACAAGGCCCGGGAACGTATTCACGGCGCCGTAGCTGATGCGCCATTACTAGCGATTCCGGCTTCATGGAGGCGAATTGCAGCCTCCAATCCGAACTGGGCCCAGTTTTGAGTGATTTCCTCCACCTCGCGGTATCGGATCGTTCTGTACTGGGCATTGTAGTACGTGTGCAGCCCAGGCCGTAAGGGCCATACTGACTTGACGTCGTCCCCACCTTCCTCCTCGTTTAAGCGAGGCAGTCTGAACAGAGTGCTGGAACCTCTCGGTTCCGTGGCAACAGTTCACAGGGGTTGCGCTCGTTGCGGGACTTAACCCAACATCTCACGACACGAGCTGACGACAGCCATGCAGCACCTGTGCAAATTGTCTCTTTCGAGACTCGCTGGCTTTCACCAACTTAGAGATGCATGTCAAGGCCTGGTAAGGTTCTTCGCGTTGCATCGAATTGAGCCACATACTCCACCGCTTGTGCGGGCCCCCGTCAATTTCTTTGAGTTTTAATCTTGCGACCGTACTCCCCAGGCGGCACGTTTAACGCGTTAGCTCCGGCGCAGAAGGGGTCGAATCCTCCCACACCAAACGTGCACCGTTTACTGCCAGGACTACCGGGGTATCTAATCCCGTTTGCTCCCCTGGCCTTCGTGTCTCAGTGTCAGGAACTGTCCAGAGACCCGCCTTCGCCACTGGTCTTCCTTACGATATCTACGCATTTCACTGCTACACCGTAAATTCCAGTCTCCTCTCCAGTCCTCAAGCACGCCAGTATCGAATGCAGTTTCGGAGTTAAGCTCCGAAATTTCACACCCGACTTAGCGCGCCACCTACACACCCTTTACGCCCAATGAATCCGAACAACGCTTGAGACCTCTGTATTACCGCGGCTGCTGGCACAGAGTTAGCCGTCTCTTCCTCTTCTGGTACTATCAACGCACGTACAGTTAATACCTACGCCTTGTTCCCAAATGACAGGAGTTTACAACCCGAAGACCTTCATCCTCCACGCGGCGTCGCTCGATCAGGGTTTCCCCCATTGTCAAAAATTCTCGACTGCTGCCACCCGTAGGTGTCTGGGCCGTGTCTCAGTCCCAGTGTGGCTGGTCGTCCTCTCAGACCAGCTACCCGTCAACGCCTTGGTGAGCCGTTACCTCACCAACAAGCTGATAGGCCGCGGGCTCCTCAAAAAGCGGTAGCTTGCGCCACCTTTAGCGTCCCGAAGATGTCTCCAGTAGCCACATGCGGTATTAATCCGGCTTTCGCCGAGCTATCCCACACTTTAAGGCAAATTGCCCACGTGTTACGCACCCGTTCGCCACTGAACTTTCCACTGTATTGCTACAGCGAAAAGTCCCGTCCGACTTGCATGTCTTATCCACGCCGCCAGCGTTCGTTCTGAGCCAGAATCAAACTCTCCGTTAAAAACGGTTCGGTCCTCGTGAGAGAACCGAAAAGTTTGCGTCGAACCCCGCTAAGGGGCCGACAAAATCTGACCATTCGATAATCTGTTCCGGCCCGTAGGCCGAAGCAGGTTCGTCCGATCTGTAATCTTTTTATCCAAAGAAAATCAACAGATAACGCACAATTCAATTTTCGCTGACTTCATATCACTCCGAAACCTTTCGGAGCCAAACTGTCAAAGATCGACATCCTCTCCCCGGTACAAAGCAAAATACGACCCTCGTCATTTACTTGACCAGCGTCGGCTCGCTTCGAGCCAGAGGAGAACAACCCCGGAAACACCGGGACCGCTTATCTGCGGGGCACCAAAGTAGTCGAACTCTTACGGCCTGCAAGTGCGAAATCGCAGATTTCCCCAAAATGTTGAGGCGGCTGTCACCAGCCGCCCCAAAATCTGCCATTAAATATGATCGCCGATCTTCGACTTGTGACGTCTGGGATGGCAAAGCCGCCTACGCTTTGTCGTAAACCGCTGTGGTGTGAACCTTTTTGCCTTTCGGTCCCATCCCAGTGGACGTAACCGTGCGGCTCTTGCCGTCCGGCGCCACCATAATCTTGCCACTGGCTACGACTTTCCCGCCCTTCTTTACCCAATACTCCATCGTTCGATCGTCGACTTTTCGATAACCCCGGGCATCAGAATCCGGGTCTCCGGTCACCGGATAATCTTTTCCGTCAAACGTGCCGACCCATTCATCATGACTCGGTTTCCCTTTGGCGTTCACGCCGTCGATCGTGACCTTCGTCCTAAATGGAAATGACATTTCGTATTTAACGGTGTCGTTTCGGCCCATCCCCCGGCCGAGATGCGATTTCTTCGCATTCAATTTCCAAGTCCCATCGAATGCGCTGCCGAAACAGAGCGCCCCTGCCGCAAGCCAAACCGCGAGAGCTACTAAAGTAGTTTTTGATTTCATGGCGGCAGATGAAGCCGGGATTTCCTCCGGGCGTCAATCTTTTTCGGAAAATCGCGAGTCGTGGGGATTTCTGCAGACGGCGGACCTAGCGGCTCGTCACCCGTCACATGTCACGGGTCGTTTCCCTCTACGCCACCACTTCTCGGTTGAATCCGCGGGCGCGTTCTTCTTCTTCCACATGATAACGCTGGCGCGCGTTCATGATGCTGGCCCGTCCGAGATAACCGAGCACTCTTCGAGGATTCGCACGATCGACCACCGGCAATCGGCCGATATCGTGTTTCAACATCAGAGCGATCGCGTCATGGAGGGTCTCGTCCGGAAACGTCACGACTAATTTCGTTGAGCCAACTTCTTCAACTGTCAGGCCTTCGTCATCGCGGCGGCCAAAGGCCCGGACAACGTCGCCGCGCGTAATGATACCGATCAAATCGCCATTCTCGTCGCCGAGGAAACTCGCTTGCTTGGTGCACACCAGGGGATCGCCACTCGCGATCCGTGCAGAATAGCGTGGCAATGGTGTTTTCGCCGGAATCAATGGAATGTCTTTGTCCATCACATCGGAAACGCGAGCGAGTTCGAAGAAATCGACGCTGTATTCCCGCGCAATGTGCTGGCCGCGTCGCGCCAGCTTTTCGGTGAGAATGGATCGGCGCATCAACAGGACCGTCACCCCCAGGGCTGCCGCGCATCCGCATAATAGTACAGGCAACGCATTCAGATCGTGGGTGAGCTCAAGCAGGAAGAAGATTCCCGTCAGCGGCGAACGCATTGTGCCGGACATCATTGCCGCCATGCCAATCATCGCCCACAGGCCGACGTCACCCGTTGGCAAAAATTGCCCGATTGCCGCTCCGAGCGCGCCGCCAATAATTAGCAACGGCGCTAACACGCCACCCGAAGTTCCAGATCCAAGCGAGATCGCCCATACCAGTGCCTTGGCAGCGACCAAACCCAGCAGCGCCGCGCCGAGAATTTTTCCGGCCAGCAATTCGCCGATTAGATCGTAACCAACACCCAACACCCGCGGATCGATCCAACCGCCGATTCCGACAAACAGTCCGCCGATTGCCGGCCACCACATCCAATGAACCGGCAGTTTTTGAAACGCGTCTTCGAAGAAATAAACTATCCCGGTCAGGATCCCGGAGCCAAAGCCAGCGGCGATTCCGATTCCGAGCCCTGCGATAATCGGCCAAATTCCCAACGCGCCATGCGGAATAGTTGGAAAAATCGGTCCCGCGCCGATCAATGGAATTCGCGTGAGGTATGCAACTAACGATGCGAGAGCGACCGGAATAAAACTGCGCGGCCGCCATTCAAACAACAATAGTTCGACCGCGAGAAGGGTCGCGGCAATCGGAGACGCAAACACAGCCGACATTCCGCCCGCCGCGCCCGCGACCAGTAGCGTCTTTCGTTCGGCCGCACTGAGATGAAATAACTGGGCGAGGATCGACCCACACGCGCCGCCGGTCATAATAATAGGGCCTTCCGCGCCGAATGGGCCGCCCGTGCCGATTGAAATCGCCGACGAAAGCGGCTTCAGAAGTGCGACCTTTGGTTGAATCACGCTGCCGCCGAGCAAGATCGCCTCGAGTGCTTCCGGAATTCCGTGACCGCGAATCTTCTCGGAGCCGTATCGGGCCATCAACCCGATGAGCAGCGCGCCCGCGACTGGAGCGAGAATCACCCACGCGCCGAGATGATGATGAACCAGCGAGCCGAGCTCAGGTGAATATTTTTGAAAGAATACCGCATTCGAAATTACCGCGATCAGCCACAAAAGCGCTTTCGCAACCAGCGCGCTGACGATTCCGATCGGCACAGCCAACGCGACGAGCACGAGGACGCGCGCGTCGGTTCGGAAATCGCCTAACAACGTTGCAGATGTTTTGACCCCTGACATAAGACTCAGCCGCGAAATGCGGCGAGCTTCTAATTTGGGAAACAATTGGCGAGCCGCAACTCTCTATCGCAGGAGTGATCAGGGATGAGACAAAATCTTCAACGCGAATCTCTGAGCTTGTCACAGGTCACTTGTCACTTTCCATCAGCCCAGGTGACTGCTGAACATGATTGCAAATCCAATAGTCAGCACCAGCAGACAAATGCCGGCGATCCACTGGACTGCGTAATTGCGTGATATCAGTCCGGCTACGCTCGGGACCAGGAAGACGATCGTCCCCAGGTTTTCTTTCACGAGAAGCGAAGTGTTTACCGTCTTCAAAAAGTCGAGATTAGCCAGGAGAGCCAGGACAAGACAGATGATGATGGCGCCGTAAAAATAACGGCGCTGGCCCCAGAAGAAACGTTCCAGATCAAGAACCCCTTCATCCGGGACCTTCGGTCCGACCAAGGCGCAAACCACGTAAAGGGAAATCGCGAACAAAAATTGAATCGCAATAGAGGCAATGTCCCAACTCGTGAGTGACCGGAGGTCCCAAAGCGACAGTCAGTTCACGAACACCAGCAAAATGGCATTGACCATGCCGAGTACGAGCAATCCGGAAGATTTTACTCGGTCTCGTGCAACGATGAGTTCCGCGATGCGCGCCAGTAGATGGGTTAACGCCAAGGCGTAAACGAACGAGAGCAGGGCAGTAACATGTTCGAAAGCCGACATCGAACAAAACTAGACAGGATTTGCCCGATTTTTACGAGACCCTAAATCATTTAAATCCTGTTAATCCCGTCAGGTTCGTGCCTTTCAATTGTTATTATCTCTTAGTTGCCTCTCGTAATCGGCCGCGTCGAAATGGCCTTTTGATTCGGCGATCAATCCGCCGTTATCGATCTTCCAAAGTTCGTAGCCGCTGATTCGAACGCGATTTCCTGTTTCCGCATGCGTTCCGGTCAACGTCCAATGAAACGCAGCCCTATCGCCGCGCGGCTCGAGCTTATCGAAGGACACGATCATGTCCGGAAAATCGCCCATGAAGCTCTGCGCCACTTCTGCGATTGGAGTCGCCGCTCCATCGTTCACACTGATCGACGCGTCTTTTACGTAGAAGGCGACTACCTTGTTCGGATCGCGACTACACCACGCTTTGGCATAGCTTCTCGCGAATTTCTCCAGCTCGTCACTTGTCACATGTCACTTTCTCCCCCGGCAGCGAAACCTCGCTCAAATTAAAAGCTGAGAATGCCGTCGGTTTCTTGCCTTTCGCGATGATCTCGCGAACGAGCTGATCAAATTCTTCGGTATGCCAATGTTTCCGAACTTCCCACCATTGTTGCACCCCAGGATAAGCAATCAGATCGGTCATCGTTCGCTCGATGGCGCGCCATGATGAGCCAGTCAGGATTCGTTGCGCATGTGAGAAGTACATTCCTTCGAAGATGTTCAAAAGACGATTGAAAAACGCGCTGAAGCGGAGTTTCGATATCGAATCCAGATCGTTGAAGGAATCTGCGCCGCGGAGAAAGATCGCCGCCATCTCGGGATTGTTGTGCAGCGATTCGGTCAGCGCTCCCCATTGTTCGGTGAGCGCGTGGACGGCAGCCTGTCTCCGTTCTTTGGTCTGTTCGCGAATTTGAACCGCCAGGTAAATTAAGGACGGAATCCCGACAAAGACCGCTGCCAGTTGCCCGACCGCCGCGATCATTTCCCAGTTCATGATGGCCGGTTCCTCTCGCGCGAGTACGCCGGAACGTAAGGTCGCGTTTTTCGATAATTCGTGATTTGCATCGCGAGCCATTCGCACCATTCCAAGAATTCAGCTTCGCCCGTCCGTTTCCGCCGTTCTTCCGACCAATTCTTCGCGCGCGACCAAAAACCGAGAATAGCGCCGCCGGCGAGATCGTTGACGATTTGCAGACCGACCATTCCATGAGAAACCATGTAGCCTGTTACTTCGAGTCGCAGACCAAATTGAAAAATCTGACGCTTTGCTTCCGCATCTAGATTGTCGATCGCCGCCGCCGAAGCACCTTCCGGAATCTGGCCGAGCAATTCCAAAATTCGTGCGGAATTCTCGCTCAACGCCGTAGTTTGAATCGCAGTCACAGCGGCCTGTTCGCGGCGCACGCGATTGGCGGCGCGCACCTGCAAACCTGTAAATATCAAAGCGCCGATCAGCGTGACGGCTGAAACCAGATTGAGCGCGCTGGAGAGATCAAAATGCATTGGCCGCTATCCTAGCGATGACAGGTCGGCGGACAGAAGCCAGAAATCCGGCGAGGCCCTTACTTCGACGTCGCCGGAACAATCACCGTTCTGGCGTGATCAATGGAATGCTGAAGTTCGTCGAGGGCGCCGTTGATTTGCGCCGCATCAAGATCAGCAACCCGCAACGCTTCGGGAGGGAATCGGAGTTTTCCGTTGCGTGCGAATTCGATCAGCGTCGGAATTTCGGCCGCTAGGTGATCCGAGACGCCGATGATCTCGGCTTCCTTGTTAATCAACTCCGTATAGGGAAAAATCGACATCGGCTCTTTGGTCAATCCGACCAGTCCGGCGCGGCCGAGAACGCCGAGACATTGGACCGCCTGCTGCATTGTTTTCGACGAACCGACTAATTCGAGCGAAACATCGACGCCTTTTCCGCCGGTCACGTCGTTAATCTGTTCAACCGGGTCACCGGCCTTTGCATCAATCGCAACAGCTCCAAGTTGTGATGCGGACTGAAGTTTCGCCGAGTTAACCTCAACAACGTAGATTTCGCCGCAATCGAAAGCTCTCGCCAATTGCAACGCCGAGAATCCCAAACCGCCGAATCCGAAAATCGCTACTGACTCGCCGGGCTTAAGTCGCGCCTTGTTCAAGGCGTGAAGCGCGGTCGCCGACGAGCACATCATGATCGCGCCCACTTCGAATGAAATCTCATCCGGCAATGCGAGCGCGTTTCGAGCCGGAACTTTGATGAATTCGGCATATCCACCGTCGCGATGTTTGCCAATCATCTGAACGGTTGTGCAAAACTGTTCCAAGCCCCGCGCGCAGAACTCGCACTCTCCGCAGTGTACCAAATAATGTAGGCAAACTCGGTCGCCCGACGCGAGGCTCGCCACCTCCGCGCCAACTTCTTCCACCGTGCCCGCGACTTCATGGCCGAGCGTCACCGGTAAATTGTCGATCTTGGAAATGCCTGCGCGATAGTGCGCGTCCGAGTGACAGATTCCAGCGGCCGCGACGCGAATCAAAGTGTCCGACGGACCGATCTCCGGAATCGGAACGTCCGATTGCTCGAGCGTATTTCCGGTTCGAATGAGACGCACCGCTCTCATGGATCTTTGCCTCCGGCTCGTCTGAAAATCGTTTCCATTACTTGATCGCGACAATTCCGGTATGCGTCGCTGGTATTCTCAACAGTTACGTCGGGAGCAATTGAGTCGACCGCCACGCCATAGAACTTGTCCAGAAAATAGCAGTCGCTAAACCAGCCAATAGGATGCTGGAAATCGTGACGCGCCGTGGATACATAGGCCTTCATTCCGGTTGCTGGAAGACTTACCAGGAATCCTTCAGCCCGAAACTGCAGCTCGTCTCCCGCGGGTTGCCCGACAATCGTGACGTTGTCGCCAAAATGTTTCAATCGGGCGCTCGCGATTAGTCCGGCAGAGAATGTGTTCGGACCAGTGATAAGGAAAATATTTCCGCTAGCCGGTAATTTTCTGGGCAACTGACGAGTAAACTTTGTCGTGAGGTCGTAGCCGCCACCCCAGTTAAATCTGAAATCGATTATTACATTCTTTCGCTGGCGCTGTGTTATGAGCGTTAACGAATCTTCGCCGAACTGCTTTAGCGATATGTTGTCGTCGTTGATACTGCCATTCATTCGGACATAGATCGCATCAAATTCAGGCAAATCGCGGAGCAACAGCAATCGTTGGGGATCCTGAAGATAGAGGGGCAGGGGATTTTCGATGCTAAGCAGTGTTTTCCATCCGTTGGTTTTGAAGCTGGTGTCGCTGGGTAATTGATGTTCCCATTCCCAGAAGGCGTCAGCGGGCAAAACGTCACGGTCGGCTTCTAATGAGGAGGAGGATTCTTTTCCGGTTGGATCGACTGTGATGAGAGACACGGCGAAGTCGTTGACTTGACCTCCGAGAAAAGCAATGGCGGCTGGCGCCACCAAGAAGTACTCACTGCGGTATCGGAGCCAGGAATTATTACCTGCCGCGAGCTCCGTCATTTGTTCGAGTAGTTGTTCGGGCCGCTTTCCTCCAATCGCGAGAATCTTTGAGCCAACAAGACGTGGCCACTCGGGCCTGGCTTTTACGACGACCAGCCCGTCGGAAAACCAATGCACCCGAATTGGTAATCTGTGAAGCCGGGGATCAGTCAGGGTCGAGTGCGCATTTTTCAGCTTGGCCAATGCTCTGGCCGCGATAATTGATGCCGTGTCCGCATTCGCTGGCGGCGTCGCCGACAGGGTGCGAATGGTCTTTTGGAATTGATCCAGCACGTCGTCAGTCACTCCGCGTTCGTTGTCGCGCACAACTTGTCTCAGGTATTCGAGATCGGTACTGGGAGTTGCAGGTTGGGGACGGGCGGGAAGCTTCGGCCCGCGCATGACGGTAATCATTTGCCACCCGCCGATTGATAGAAACGCCGTGACAATCAGCCCGGCCAGCGTGGCCATCGAACCTAGACAGCCTAGAACTTTTCGCATGCGAGTGCGTTGGTCCGGCTAATCACTGTTCTCAAGGGCGTCACTTCACCTTTGAGATGCACTTTGCCGGTAGATTGGATTCAACTCACTGACGCTAACAGCCGAAACTGAAACTCGGAAGTCAGCCATGGACAAAGACGCGTTTACAATTGCCTCATCAGCGGATCAGGACGTCGAGCTTTTTGGCGTCGAGACCCGCTTCGCGATAATGTTTCCGGGTCAATTCGAGAAGCGTGAAGCCATCCTCGTAAGCGGCAAAGTTACCATTCACCGCCTTATCTAAATAGATGAGGCCGCCTCCAACCACGAACAGAGTTACCATCGGTTCCGGGGAATCGTCAGTAATGACCAGGGTATGCGCTTCCCCGGCGGGCTCGTAAATATAGGTGCCGGGCTTCGCGATCCAGTCGTGTTCCAAATATCGCCAGTGACCGCGCATCGTGTAGCCGTGAACGGTGCCGACATGATAATGCGTCCCGACCATTGAGCCGGGCAGTCCCTTCAACACAACGCTGAATCCACCGCTCGTGACGTTGAACAAACAAGGCTGAAACCAGATGCCCTCGGCGTACGGCACCCACAAACGATCATCATCGAGATCAATGTTGGTAATGAAATGATCGCGACTCCGCAAACTCGGCGCCAGCCCATCAGTGTGACTGTTGAATGCAGTTATTGGCATGTGACGACCTTCTCAGGACATCCCGAAAGCAGGAAGACAAATAACTGATATTCGAAGGCCAAGGCGGCCCAACTCTCAGCTTCCCAGCTTGTCACTGGTCACTTGTCACTTTTTCTCAGCGCCGGCCGGCACAGGTGAAGTTACAGGCGCGGGCGGCAGATCGGAACTGAACATGTCGATCGCACATTTCCAGGTGCCGTCCCTCTGCTTCCAGATTTCACAGTACTTGCCGTGATCTTTGCTGCCGTCTTTCATCGTTGTTTCATAAATTCCGGTCAGCACCGCCATTTCGCCGGAATTGGCCATTTCTATACGGGTTGGTTTCCATCTTATGTTGGTCAGCGAATCCAAAAATCCGCCCCAAAGTTTTCGAATTGCGTCTTTACCTGTGACCGCCGGTTCGTTCGGCGGCAGAACGAGAGCGTCCTCGGAATAGAATGACACCGTTTTGTCGAGATTCTTCGATCCCGCCGCGCTCGACCACGCGATATCGGCCTGGCGAACCGCATCATCATCGAACGCAGCAGCGAACGTCCGCGGAAAATTGCAGATGAACAAAATCGGAAGCACTACCAAAGCAACACCTGGGATCAGCCGTGTTTTCATCCCGTCATCGAAGGCTGGCCGGCTGCCGCTCGTCAACCCTTTTTGGACACGAATTTCACTAATGCACACCAACAAAGGCTTCGTACAGAACATTCGTGTTAATTTGTGTAATTCGTGTCTAGTCTTTTCATGAAATCGATCGAACACAAACGCGCCGAATTTCGCCGGTTACACGAGAGGGGTTGCTTTGCCCTTCCAAATCCTTGGGATGTAGGCACAGCAAAATATCTGCAACATCTCGGATTTAAAGCGATCGCCACGACGTCGGCAGGATTCGCATTTTCACGCGGAGTGTCCGACGGCTCGGTGAAGCGCGACGATATGATCACGCACATTCGCGAACTCGTGGAAGCGACAGACATTCCGGTCAACGCCGATTTCGAGAACGGTTACGCCGACGAACCGAACTGGTGCGCTGAGAATGCACGCCTTTGCGCCGAAACCGGGGTCGCCGGATTATCGATCGAAGACGCAGCCGATCGCAAAGAATCACCGCTTTACGATGTCGATCTTGCAGTCGAACGAATACAGGCCGTTCGTGAAGCACTGCACGGCACCAATTGTTTGCTGGTGGGGCGGGCCGAGGGATTTCTCGTTGGCCGCGAAAACCTGGATCAAGTGATCAAGCGCCTTGTGAAATATTCTGAAGCCGGCGCGGACTGTCTCTACGCGCCGGGATTCAAAGATCGCGATAGCAACAAGGCGATCGTCGACGCGGTCGCGCCCAAACCGGTGAACGTTCTGATCGGTGGACCAGGTGGCCTGACCATGCGCGATGCGGAAGAGATCGGCGCGCGGCGCGTAAGCGTTGGCGGCGCATTTGCTCGCGCCGCGTGGGGCGGATTCGTTCGCTCGGCTAAAGAACTAATGGAGAAGGGGACTTTCGAGGGACTCAAACACGCGACGCCTTACCCGGATCTGCAGGAGCTCTTTACGTAAAACACGGCGTCTGGCATTTTCGCCCTACATTTGTAGGCCGTCTCTGTGAGACGGCTGCGACGGCTACACGCGCGCCCGGAACTGCTGCTTTCTGACGTCTGAAGGCTGACATCTGACCTCTGTCTGCCGGCCTCCGGCCCGGCAATTGCTCGCTCATATATATAATCAGCCGCCGGCAATCGGTCTTTTTCGCCCTCGCAGTCGCTCTCAGCGCACCCGCGATTTCCTGGCTCATTTGGCACGAACCTGATCACACCAAAACCGAGACGCTCGTGTCTGACGCTTACCGGCTCGACAAAATTTACCGGTCGATGCAGGGACCAATGTCGATCGCGAGCGGCATTCATGTCGCGAATAACACCGACAAATGCCCGGTGCAATGGATCACCGGTATTCAAGGCGAAGTCGTCGACGCCGACAAACAAACGCCGGTATCGCAGGAATTTTTCTGTCATTCCAATCTCACCTTTGCCGAACACAGCGGCACGCCGGATCGATACAATCGCGAGCTCGGCGGCAAAACCCATCTGGACTGGCGGCTGTTCACCCTGGCGCCCGGTCGATTGTCGATCCAACTGCCACCGGGATTCGGTGTTCCGGTTCCCGCCGACGCGCCGCTCGATTACGTCACGATGTCGTTAAATCTGAATGCGCGGAATGAAGCCATGAATGTTCGAATGCGCACCAAGTTACAAACCATCGCCGGCGATCAACCCGGCGCGCCGACCAAAGCGCTTTTCCGCCGCGCGCTCTACGTTCTGGACTCGCATGGCGTTACTTCCGACATGGGTCCGGCTTGCAGCATGAAGGACATGACCCAGCACATCGGAGCTGCCTGCGGTGAAATGTCGAAGATCAATTTGGTTGAGAAACCGGGCGATAAACCTTTGATGAACCATTGGATCGTCCCGCCGGGACATCACATTTACAAAACCGAGATCACGCGCCAGTTGAAGCTGCCGTTCGACACCACCGTTCATTACGCAACGATCCACGTACACCCATTCGCGCGCGCAATGGAACTCCGCGACCTGACCACGGGCAAAGTCGTTTTCCATTTAACATCGCAAGACTGGCCCGACCGCATCGGGGTAGCCCATGTCGACGAATTCAAATCAACCGAAGGCGTTCCAATCTTCCGCGATCATCGTTACGAGCTGACCGCCGAATACGACAACACCTCGGGCGCCAACACCGACGCCATGGCGAT
>Ga0070732_10001547_pt1 | contig 12568 bp, 10 predicted proteins | sample Coa_R1_5_FD_66449 | JGI IMG/M metagenome (GOLD analysis project Ga0070732, IMG submission 66449) | Surface soil microbial communities from Centralia Pennsylvania, which are recovering from an underground coalmine fire - Coalmine... | ecosystem: Environmental > Terrestrial > Soil > Unclassified ...
CGGCTGCACCTATGAATTAAAGATTTGTACAATTCTCCAATGCACACCATTGCCCCGTCTGAGCTCGTGAAGTGGCTGCGCGCGGCGGGTGAGCCCAGCCGGCTGCGTCTCCTCACTCTCTGTGCCGAGGGCGCGCTCAGCGTCTCGGACCTGTCGCGGGCGCTGAAGCAGAGTGAGCCGCGCGTGTCGCGCCATCTCAAGATCCTGTGCGAGGCCGGCCTCGTCGAGCGGCTGCGCCAGGGGCAGTGGGTGCACTACCGCGTGAGCGCGGGCGCGGAGGCCGCGAGTTTCGTGCGCGGCCTCTTGGCGCAGGTCGATCGGCGCGACGCGCTGCTGCTGCGCGATCGCGCCGCAGCGCACGCCGGCACGCTCGCACACGCAGGCGGTGCCGAGTCGCGCCTCGGTCGCGCGCTGGCCGAGCTGCTGCGTGCGGCGGGCCTGCGCGGGACGGAGGGCCCGGTGCTGCTGGTCGGGGTCGATCATCCCGAGCTGCTCGAGGCCGCTGCCGGCGCCGGACACGCCTGCACCGCGCTCGCGCATTCGCGCCGCGCGGCGCAGGGCGCCCGCGCCCACGCCGAGCGGCGCGGGCTCGCCTGCCGCGTCCTGCAGGCGCGCGATGGAACCGGCCCGGACCAGGACGACTTCGCACGCGCCGGCTCGGGATTCGGCCTGGTGCTGCTCGATCATCCGGCCGCAGGTGCCGCCCTGCCGCGCCTGCTCGCCCAGGCACGGGACGCGCTGGCCGCGGGCGGGCACCTGTGGATGTTCGAAGGCTACGACGCGCTCGAGAGCGCCGGCGCACGCGTGGTGGAGCACCCGCTGGCGCGGCTGCGCCGCCTGCTCAGCGACGCCGGCCTCGAGTGCGAGCGCATCAGTCCGGTCGAGGCCGACGGCACACACGTGCTGGCGGCGCTGGCCCGCGCCGCCGCAGCCAGCGCACCCCGCGCCCAGCAAGGAGGCAGCCCCCGATGAGTCAGCACCTCCCGTCCGTCCCACTCAGCGTCTCGTTCGAGTTCTTCCCGCCGGCGGACGCGGTCATGGAGGCGACGCTGTGGAACTCGGTCGAGCGGCTGGCGCCGCTCGCGCCGCGCTTCGTGTCGGTGACCTACGGGGCCGATGGCTCGACCCGCGAGCGCACGCACAATGTCGTCAGCCGCATCCAGCAGCGCACCGCGCTCACCGGCGCGCCGCATCTGACCTGCGTCGGCGCCTCGCGCGCCGAGATCCTCGACATCGCGCGCGGCTACTGGAGCCAGGGCATCCGCCACCTGGTGGCGCTGCGCGGCGACCCGGCGCGCGGCCAGCCGGGCTACACGCCGCGCCCCGACGGCTTCGCCTACGCCTCGGACCTGGTGGCGGGACTGGCCGCACTGGCGCCGTTCGACATTTCCGTGGCGGCCTACCCGGAGGTGCATCCCGAGGCGCCCTCGGCGGCGGCCGATCTCGACAACCTGCGCCGCAAGATCGACGCCGGCGCGACCCGGGCGATCACGCAGTTCTTCTACGACAGCGACGCGTTCCTGCGTTTCCGCGACCGCTGCGCCGCGGCCGGCATCCGCGCACCGATCGTGCCCGGCATCCTGCCGATCACGCGCTTCCCGCAGGTGCTGCGCTTCGCGCGCGGCTGCGGTACCAGCATCCCGTCCTGGCTGCACGAGCGTTTCGCCGGACTCGAGGATGACGACGACACCCGGCGCATGATCGCCGCCAGCGTGGCGATCGAGCAGGTGGAAGAGCTCACCCGCCATGGCGTGCGCGAGTTCCACTTCTACACCCTGAACCGCGCCGAGCTCACTTACGCGATCTGCCACGCGCTCGGGCTGCGGCCGGCGAGCGCCGCGTGCCGTACGCAGGCGGGGGTGCCGGCATGAGCGGCTGCGCCGGACACGAACACGCGCCCCGCGCCGACCGCGAGGGCGAGCGCCGCCCCGCGGCGGCGGCGCTCGCCGCGCCGTACGCCGTCGAGCCGACGGACGAGAGCGAGCGGCGCACGCGCATCGAGCGGCTGCGCGGCATGTTCGCCGAGCGCATCGTGCTGCTCGATGGCGCGATGGGCACGATGATCCAGCAGCACCGGCTCGACGAGAGCGGCTTCCGCGGCGAGCGGCTGCGCAGCCACGGCCACGACCTCGCCGGCAACAACGACATCCTGACGCTGACGCGTCCGGAGATCATCGCCGGGATCCACCGCGCCTACCTGGAGGCGGGTGCGGACATCATCGAGACCAACACCTTCAACTCCACCTCCGTCTCGCAGGCGGACTACGCCACGCAGGCGCTCGTGCCCGAGCTCAACTACCGTGCCGCGCGCCTGGCGCGCGCCGCGGCCGATGCGCACGCGCGCGCCGGCGGCGGCCCGCGCTTCGTCGCCGGGGCGCTCGGGCCGACCAATCGCATGACCTCGCTGTCCCCGGACGTCAATGACCCGGGCTTCCGCAGCGTCAATTTCGATCAGCTCGTGGCCTCGTACCTGGAGGCGGCGCGCGGACTGCTGCTCGGCGGCGTCGACCTGCTGCTGATCGAGACCATCTTCGACACGCTCAACGCCAAGGCCGCGATCTACGCGGCGCTGACCCTGTTCGACGAGACCGGCATCACGCTGCCGCTCGCCATCTCCGGCACCATCACCGATGCCTCGGGACGGCTGCTGTCGGGGCAGACCACCGAGGCGTTCTGGAACTCGGTGCGCCACGCGCAGCCGCTGTTCATCGGCCTCAACTGCGCGCTCGGCGGCCGGCAGCTGCGGCCCTATATCGAAGAGCTGGCCACCATCGCCGACACCCACGTGTGCGCCTATCCCAACGCGGGCCTGCCCAACGCCTTCGGCGAGTACGACGAGGCGCCGGCGGATACAGCCGAGATCCTGCGCGAGTACGGCGAGGCGGGGCTGGTGAATGTCGTCGGCGGCTGCTGCGGCACCACCCCGGAGCACATCCGGCTGCTGCGGGCCGGGCTCGCCGGCTGCGCGCCGCGGCGCCTGACGCCGCTGCCGCCCAAGTGCCGCCTGAGCGGGCTCGAGGCGCTCAACATCGACGACAGCAGCCTGTTCGTCAACGTCGGTGAGCGCACCAACGTCACCGGCTCGGCGAAGTTCCGCAAGCTGATCGAGGCCAACGACTACAACGCCGCGCTGGAAGTGGCGCGCCAGCAGGTCACGAGCGGCGCGCAGGTCATCGACGTCAACATGGACGAGGGCATGCTGGATTCGGAGGCGGCCATGGTGCGCTTCCTCAACCTGGTCGCCGCCGAGCCGGACATCGCGCGCGTGCCGGTGATGATCGACTCCTCGAAGTGGTCGGTGATCGAAGCCGGCCTGAAGTGCGTGCAGGGCAAGGCGATCGTCAATTCGATCAGCCTCAAGGAGGGCGAGGAGCTGTTCCTCGAGCACGCGCGCAAGGTGCGCCGCTACGGGGCCGCCGCGGTGATCATGGCCTTCGACGAGCAGGGCCAGGCCGACACCGTCGAGCGGCGCGTGGCGATCTGCGCGCGCGCCTACCGCCTGCTCACCGAGCAGATAGGGTTTCCGGGCGAGGACCTGATCTTCGATCCCAACATATTCGCCATCGCCACCGGCATCGAGGAGCACAACGCCTACGGGCTGGCCTTCATCGAGGCGACGCGCCGCATCAAGCAGCAGCTGCCGCACACGCTGGTGAGTGGCGGCGTCAGCAACGTGTCGTTCTCGTTCCGCGGCAACGACCCGGTGCGCGAGGCGATGCACTCGGTGTTCCTGTACCACGCCATCGCCGCCGGCATGGACATGGGCATCGTCAATGCCGGCCAGCTGGGCGTGTACGAGCAGCTGCAACCGGAGCTGCGCGAGGCGTGCGAGGACGTGGTGCTCAACCGCCGCGCCGACGCCACCGAGCGGCTGCTGGCGATCGCGGCGCGCTTCAAGGGCGAGGGCGGGGTGCGGCGCACCGAGGATCTCGAGTGGCGCAAGCTGCCGGTCAACAAGCGCCTCGAGCACGCGCTGATCAAGGGCATCGACGACTTCATCATCGAGGACACCGAGGCGGCACGCCTCGAGGCCGACCGCCCGCTCGCGGTGATCGAGGGTCCGCTCATGGACGGCATGAACGTGGTCGGCGACCTGTTCGGCGCCGGCAAGATGTTCCTGCCGCAGGTGGTGAAGAGCGCACGCGTCATGAAGCGCGCGGTCGCGCACCTGGTGCCGTTCATCGAGAAGAGCAAGGACGCCAAGGCGCAGCGCGCCAACGGCCGCATCGTGATGGCCACCGTCAAGGGTGACGTGCACGACATCGGCAAGAACATTGTCGGCGTGGTGCTGCAGTGTAACAACTTCGAGGTCATCGACCTCGGGGTCATGGTGTCGTGCGAGAAGATCCTCGAGACGGCGCGGCGCGAGCAGGCCGACTTCATCGGCCTGTCCGGGCTGATCACTCCCTCGCTCGACGAGATGGTGCACGTCGCCAAGGAGATGCAGCGCCAGAGCTTCGTGGTGCCGCTGCTGATCGGCGGCGCCACCACCTCTCCGGCCCACACCTCGGTGAAGATCGAGCCGCAGTACCGCTCGCCGGTGGTGTACGTCAAGGACGCCTCGCGCGCCGTCGGTGTCTGCCAGACGCTCACCCAGCCGGCGCAGCGCGCCGCGTTCATCGCCAAGGTCGGCGAGGAGCACGAGCGCCGCCGCGAGCAGCACGCCGCCAAGAAGGTCAAGACGCCGGAAGTCTCGCTGCCCAGGGCGCGTGCCAACCGCCGCGCCATCGACTGGGCGGCTTACGCGCCGGTCGCGCCGCGCGTGCCGGGGGTGCAGCGCTTCGATGACTACCCGCTGAGCGAGCTGCTCGGCTACATCGACTGGATGCCGTTCTTCAACGCCTGGGAATTCGCCGGCAAGTTCCCCAACATTCTCACCGACCCGGTGGTCGGGGAGGCCGCCAGCAACCTGTATGCCGACGCGCGCCGCATGCTCAAGTCACTGATCGCGGAACGCTGGCTGCAGGTACGGGCGGTTGTGGGTCTGTTCCCCGCCAACGCCGTCGCTGACGACGTCGAGATCTACAGCGACGAGCGTCGCACGCAGCTGCTGACCACCCTGAACTTCCTGCGCCAGCAGAAGGGCAAGCCGGAGGGGCAGCCGCACGAGTGCCTGGCGGACTACGTAGCGCCGCGCGCCAGCGGTGTGGGCGACTACTTTGGCGCCTTTGCCGTCACCGCCGGCGTCGGCATCGAGCAGCACGTGGCGCGCTTCGAGCGCGCGCACGACGACTACTCGGCCATCCTGCTCAAGGCGCTCGCCGACCGCCTGGCGGAGGCGGCCGCGGAGCACTTCCACGAGCGCGTGCGGCGCGAGCTGTGGGGCTACGCCGCGGCCGAGACGCTCACCAACGAGCAGCTGGTGCGCGAGGAGTATCACGGCATCCGCCCGGCGCCCGGCTACCCGGCCTGCCCGGACCACACCGAGAAGCAGAAGCTGTGGCAGCTGCTCGACCCCGAGCGCAACGCCGGCATCCGTCTCACCGACTCCTTCGCCATGTACCCGACCGCGGCGGTCAGCGGCTGGTACATCGCGCATCCGCAGTCGCGCTACTTCGCGCTCGGCAAGATCGACCGCGATCAGGTCGAGGACTACGCGCGCCGCAAGGGCTGGACGCTCGCGGAGGCGCAGCGCTGGCTGTCGCCCAGCCTCGGGTACGACGCCTAGGCCGGGGCACGGCGAGTCTCAGCGCTGCGAGCGACGCTCGCTCTCGACGGCGCGCAGGTACGCGTCCCCGCCCAGGCCGCGCATCTGCCCGAGGATCCAGTCGCGTCGCTGCAGCAGCCAGCGCGAGGGCCGGTCGGCGTGGTAGCGCTGCGGGTTCGGCAGCACGGCCGCGAGCAGCGCCGCCTCCTGCGAGCTCAGCCGCTGTGCCGGCTTGTGCCAGAAGCGTCGCGCGGCCGCCTGCACCCCGTAGATCCCATCGCCGAACTGCGCGACGTTCAGGTACATCTCGAGGATGCGCTCCTTGGGCCAGCAGGCCTCGATCAGTACCGTGAAGTAGGCCTCGAGTCCCTTGCGCACGAAGCTGTGGCCCGACCACAGGAACAGGTTCTTGGCGACCTGCTGCGAGATGGTGCTGGCGCCGCGCAGGCGCTTGCCGCGCTCGCTGGCGCGCACCGCCTCGCGGATCGAGTTGAAATCGAAGCCCGCGTGGAACGGGAACTGCTGATCCTCGGAGGCGATCACCGCGATGGCGGCGTGGGGCGAGATCTGCTCGAGGCTCACCCACTGGTAGTCGCCGCTGTAGCCGTGGTCCTGGTCACGCCAGGCCTCGAGCTGCGCCTCCAGCATGAAGGCGCTGGTCAGCGGGTGCAGCCAGCGCAGCAGCACCACCGGCACGGCGGTAATCACCAGCCATGCGAGCAGCGCGGTCCCGAGCCACCGCAGCAGCCTCGCGGCAAAGGAGCGCGGTGGCGCCAAGCGGGCCGCGGTATTACGAGGGCTGCACGCGCCGCGCGGACACGATGACCACGTCCTCGAGCGGCGCGTCCTGGTAACCCTTGCGGCGGCCGGTGTTCACCGCCGCGATGCGCTCGATCACGTCCATGCCCTCGGCGACGCGGCCGAACACCGCGTAGCCGTAGTCGCGCGGGCCGTGGTCGAGGAAGGCGTTGTCGGTCAGGTTGACGAAGAACTGCGAGGTGGCGCTGTTGATGTCGCTGGTGCGCGCCATGGACAGCGCGCCGCGCGTGTTCTTCAGGCCGTTCTTGGCCTCGTTGGCGATCGGCGCGCGCGTCTTCTTGTTGGCGAATTCAGCGGTCAGGCCGCCGCCCTGGATCACGAAGCCAGGCACGATGCGATGGAAGATGGTGCCGTCGAAGTGGCCGTCGTCCACGTACTGCAGGAAGTTCTCCACCGTGACCGGAGCCTCCTTGGGAAACAGCTCCACCGTGAACGTACCGTGCGAAGTCTCAAATTTGATCATGTTGTCCTTCCGTCATGCGCTCGTGCCCGGCGAGGTCGCGCTGCGAGCGTACGTGACTGAAGCCGGCGAGGACAAGCTCGCGCCGCACCGCTTCGCCCTGGTCGGTGCCGTGCTCGAGCAGCAGCCAGCCGCCGCGCACAAGGTGCCGCGGCGCGCCCTGGGCGAGCAGGCGCAGGCAGGCCAGCGCATCCGGGCCGGGCGTGAGCGCGGCGCGTGGCTCGAATGCCAGCGCGGCCAGCGCCGGATCGTCGCCGGCCACGTACGGCGGATTACTGATGAGCAGATCGAAGCGCCCGGCCGCGAGCGGCGCGAACCAGTCCCCCTGACGGAACTCGACGCCCGTCAGTCCGAGGGCCGCGGCATTGGCGCGTGCCACCGCCAGCGCCGCCGCGGACAGGTCGGTGGCGACCAGCTGCCAGTCAGGGCGTTCGGCGGCCAGCGCCAGCGCAATGGCACCCGAGCCGGTGCCGAGATCCGCGACGCGCGCGCCGGCACCAGCGTGCAGTGCCAGCGCGCGCTCCACCAGCAGCTCGGTTTCGGGTCGCGGCACCAGCACCGCCGGGGTCACCGCCAGCGGCAGCGACCAGAAGTCGCGTATCCCGGTCAGATAGGCGACGGGCTCGCCCCGTACGCGGCGCTGCAGCAGCTCGCGGAAGCGCCGTGCTGCGGCGGCGGCCACCACCGTCTCGGGATGCGACTTAAGGCGCACGCGCGTCACGCCGAGCGAGTACGCCAGCAACAGCTGCGCGTCGAGGTCCGGGCCCGGCGCCACGGCACCCCCGGCACGCAGGCGCGCCGCGGCCTCGTCGAGCAACGCAGCAACCGTCGGATCCCCACTCATGCGCGCAAGTTGGCGGCGGCCCGGTAAAATGACCCCATGACACCGATACTCTACCCGCCCTCGCGACCCCAGTCCGTCGGCGAGGTGCTCGATACCGGCTTCCGTATCTTCACGGCCTCACTCGTGAAGTGCCTGCCGTATGCGGCGCTCGCGGTGGTATCCGGCCAGCTGCCGACCCTGTACCAGGTGGCAATGGGCCGCTCGCTGCTGCAGGCTGCCCAGCAGCGCTACCGCGACCCGGTATGGTGGCTGCTGGAGGTGCTCGCGATCGTCGGCACCATCACCCTGAGCAACGCGCTGCTGATGCGCCAGCACGCGCTCGCCACCGGGCGCCCGGCGGTCACCGGCACCGAGCTGGCGCGGGGCCTGCGCCTCATGCCCGGAGTACTGCTGATCGGCCTGCTCATCGTGCTGGCCATGGTGCCCTCGGGCATGCTCGCCGCCTTCTTTGTCGGCGCGTTGCGCGGCCACACCTCGGGTCTGGTGATCCTGCTGGCGGTCATCGTGGCACTGACGCCGGCCGCGTGGCTGCTGGTGCGCTGGTCGTGCTCGGTGACGACGCTGGTGGTGATCGGGCGACCGGCGCTGGACAGCATGAGCCACAGCTGGCGGCTCACCGCCGGCAGCCTCTGGCGGCTGAGCGTCATCTATACCGTCGCCCTCATCCTGATCGTGGTGCTGTACGTGCTGTCGGGCATCATCAGCGGCATCGTGTCACTGCTGATCGCGCGCGGTGACATCGCGGTGTTCACCGCCACCGCCGCGGCGATCGTGGTGCTGCTGGGCGCGATCGCCACTCCGTTCTACAGCGCGCTGGCGCTGGCCGTGCTCGGGGATCTGTCGGTGCGCAAGGAGGGTGGCGACTTGGCGCAGCGCATCGCGGCGCCCGCGATGCAGTAGACATGCACCGCGGCCTGTTGGCGCTCATCCTGGTGGCCGCCGCTGTGCCGGCCGCCGCGGACAACAACGCCGTGAGCGCTGTCGATGCCTGCCTGCACCAGCTCGATCCGGCCCTCGACCTCGGCTACCAGCGCATCACCGCGCGCTGCCCTGACCTCGTGCCGGCGCTCAGTGCTGCCGCGTACTGGCTGCCGCGCGACTGGAGCCAGTCCGGGAACGAGCTCTCGCCCGCCGGCCTCGCCGAGCTGCGCGTGTTGCTGACCCGGGCGGACACGCCTGCAGCCGTACGGCCGCTCAACATCGAGCACGTTCCCGGCGTGCTCGCATCGCTCGCCGAGGCACCACCGGCACAGGGCGGCTGGTGGGAACGCCTCAAGCACTGGCTGCGCGAGCTGTTCACACCGCAGCGCGAACCCGGCGCGCAGCCGGGCTGGCTGCGCTGGCTGTTCGGTGACGTCGCCCTGGGGCAGGGGGTGCAGCGCGCCATCGTCTGGGGCGCGCTGGCGCTGGTCATGGCGCTGGCCGCCGCGATCATCGTGAACGAGTTGCGCGTCGCGGGCCTCCTGCGCCGGCGCAGGCCGCACGCCGCAGCCGCGGCCTTGGGCACCGGCATGGGGCCGTCAGGCGAGGAGGACGCGCTCGAGCGGGCCGGCGCCCTGCAGCAGCCGCGCCTGCTGCTCGAGCTCATCGCGGCACGCCTCGCCGCGCAGGAGCGCCTGCCGCCGGCGCGCTCGCTCACCGTGCACGAGCTGGCGCGCGCCGCCCGGCTGGCAGACGCGGCTGACCGCGCCCGGCTCGAGCTGCTCGGCGCGGCGTGCGAGCGGGTGCGCTTCGCCGACGGCGAGATTTCCCCCTCGCTGCTGGCGGCGGCGCTGAGCGCCGGGCGCGAGCTGCTGGCGGCGGTCGGCACGCCGCAGCGCCCCGCGCAGGCTGGCTAGGCGCCGCGTGCGCGAACGCCTCATCACCCTGGCCTGCGCACTCGGGGCGCTGCTGCTGTTCGCGACCCTGTTCGTGCGTGGCGAGGGACTGCAGCCGCGCGTCACGCGGCCGACCAGCGTCGAGCGCGGCGCCAACGGTCTGCGCGGCGCGTTTCTGTGGCTGCAGGGCGAGGGACTGCATGCCGTGGCGCTGCGCGAGCGCTTCGACAGCCTGGCGCAGCGGCACGATCTGCCGGCAAGCGGCAACCTCCTGATCGTCACCACGCCGGTCGTGACGCCGTTCAGCGTCGCGGAAGCCACCGCGCTCGAGCGTTGGCTGCATGCCGGCAACACGCTGCTGGTGCTGGCGGCACTGTCGGACAGCCCGGAGTGGGGTCTCGGCGGTTACGTGCACAGCGACCTGCGGCTGCTCACCGGCCTCGAATTCAAGGTGCGCGCGCCGGAGGCGACCGAGGCGGGTGAGCGCGCCGTTGCGCCCGCGCCGCGTCCGAGCGTCGGGGACCAGCGCGACGAGGCACGGCGTGCCGATGAGCAGCGCAACGCGCGCTCGCGCTCGCTGTCTGCGCATCTGCGGCCCGAGCAGCCGACGCGCAGCGCCGCGGTGCCGAACGGCCCGCTGCCGTACCTCAGTGGCGTGCACACCGCCGTGGCACTGTCGGATGTCGCGCCGCAGAGCTGGGACGTGACGCTGCCACGCACCGGCTTCGTCATGGAACTGGCCCATCAGCGCGACGGCCCAGGGGTTGGGACGCTGTGGCTGCGGCCGTACGGCCCCGGCTCGGCCATCGTCAGCGCGTTCGGCTCGCTGTTCACCAATCGGGCGCTCGGGCTGGCCGACAACGCACGACTGCTCGGCAACATCGTCGGCGCGAGCGTCGCACCCGGCGGTGCGGTGCTGTTCGACGATGAGCACCAGGGGCTCGGTCTCGCCTACGACCCGGCGAAGTTCTACCGCGATCCGCGCCTGTACGCGACGCTCGGCGTGCTGGGCGCGGTGTGGCTCACCTGGGTGCTGGGGGGCACGCGCTTGCGGCTCAGGCAGGTGCGCGCGCGCGCGCCGCGCGAGGCCGAGCTGGTGCGGGCCACCGGGCTGTTCCTGGCGCGCGTGCTGCGGCCGTCGGCAGCGGCGCGCCGCATGTTCGAGTTCTTCTTCCGTGCCCTGCGCGCGCCGCGCGGCAGCGCCGCGCAGGGGCAGACGTGGGAGTGGCTGGAGCAGCACCCGCGCCTCAGGCCCGCGGACGTCCGGCAGCTCAAGGAGTGGTACGCCGCGGCATACTCGGACCAGCGCGTGCCGCTGGCGCGCCTGCATAACCTCATTGTCAGCATCGAAAGGCGGCTCAGCGCATGAGTGGATCGATCCAGGAACTGGAACAAACGCTGGCGCGCGAGCTGGGCCGCGTGGTGATCGGTACCCAGGCCGCGGTGCACGCACTCGCGATTGCGCTCATCGCGCGCGGCCACGTCCTGGTGCAGGGCGTGCCGGGCCTTGGCAAGACGCTGCTCGCCAAGGCGCTGGCGCGGGCACTGGGTGGCGAATTCCAGCGCATCCAGGGTACGGCCGACCTGATGCCGAGCGACATCATCGGCGTGCACGTCTACGACGAGTCGCGGCGCAGCTTCGTGTTCCGTCCCGGACCGCTGTTCGCCGACGTGGTGCTGGTGGACGAGATCAATCGCGCCGGCCCCAAGACTCAATCGGCGCTGCTTGAGGCGATGGAGGAGCGCCAGGTGAGCGTCGAGCGCACCATGTCGCCCCTGCCCGAGGATTTCCTGGTGATCGCCACGCAGAACCCGCGCGAGTTCGAGGGGACGTACCCGCTGCCCGAATCGCAGCTCGATCGTTTCATGCTGCGCATCGACATGGACTACCCGGCGCGCGAGGCGGAGGCCGATATCCTCGGCCGCTACGGCGGGGTGCAGAGCGCGGCGCAGGCGGCACTCGGCACGGTGACGCGGCTTGCCCCCGAGCTGCTGTCGCAGGCCCGCGCCGCGGTCGAAGCGATCCACGTGGCGCCGGCGCTCAGTGCCTACGTGCTCGACCTGGCGCGCGCCTCGCGCTCGCACGCGCGCCTCACCCTCGGCCTGTCCACGCGCGGCGCGCTGGCGCTGCTGAAGGCGGCGCGCATCGCCGCGGGGATGCGCGGCGGCGAGTTCGTCACGCCCGACGACGTGAAGGCGGTCGCAGTGAATGTCATGGGCCACCGGCTGCTGCTGACGCCCGAGGCGGCGCTCGAGGGCGTCACCGACCTCGACGTCGTCACGAGCCTGCTGGCCGAAACCCCGGTACCGCGTTAGGCGCCCGCGACCATGCATCTGGCCCGCCGCGCGTATGTGCTGGTGCTGCTCACCGCAGTTCTGGCGATCGTCGGGGTGTGGTCGGCGGAGCCCGACTGGGCACGATTGTGGCGCATCCCGGCCGGGCTGCTGCTGCTCGGGCTCGCCGTCGAGCACAGCTACCTGCGCCGCCCGCGGCTCACTGCGCACCTGGCGGCCGCGCCGCGTGCGCTGCTCGGGGTGCCACACCCGTTTGGCTTCGAGTTCGTCAGCCGGGCGCAGCGGCCGCTGACGCTCGAGTACGCACCCGCGATCCCGCCGGGCTTCGAGGCACCGACCGGCACGCGGCGCGTGCGCGTGCCGGCGGGCGCGACCGTGCGCGATGCGCTGCCGCTGCTGCCGGTGCGGCTCGGACCACAGCCGTGGCCGCCGCTGCCCGCGCGCGTGCTCGGGCCGCTGGCGCTCGCCTGGTGGGGCACGGCGCTGCAGGCACCGGAGCAGCTGGTGGTGGCGCCGGATGCGCTGCGCGCCCCGGTGCGGCTGCGCGGTCTGTACGGCGGTGCGCGGCCGCGGCGCGTCGCCGGTGCCGGCGCCGAGCTGCATCAGCTGCGCGACTACGCCCGCGGCGACCCGCTCACGCGGGTCGACTGGAAGGCGACCGCGCGCGCCGGCACGCTGATCACGCG
>Ga0070732_10001548_pt1 | contig 12560 bp, 12 predicted proteins | sample Coa_R1_5_FD_66449 | JGI IMG/M metagenome (GOLD analysis project Ga0070732, IMG submission 66449) | Surface soil microbial communities from Centralia Pennsylvania, which are recovering from an underground coalmine fire - Coalmine... | ecosystem: Environmental > Terrestrial > Soil > Unclassified ...
TGCGACGATCGATCCCGGCGCGGGCACCGGCTTGTCGATCGTGCAGGCCCTGGTGCGCGATGAGCTCCAGGGAACATTCGACCTGCGCAACGACGGCGGCACGCTCGCCGAGGTGGTCTTCCCGGCGTGAGCTTCCTCGTCATCTTGCGCCCTGCGCGCGAGGAGATGCCGTTGGAGCCCACCGCCGACGAGAGCCGGATCGTCGACGAGCACTACGCGAACCTCGTGCGCCTGCGGGACGAAGGAAAGCTCGTCGTCGCCGGCCCCTCCGTCGTGCCCGGCGACACGATCGGCATCGTCGTCCTCAGCGTCGACGACGAGCTCGAAGCGCGGGCGATCGTCGCAGCCGACCCCGCCGTGTCGAACGGCGTCATGGTCGCCGAGCTCCGGCCGCTGCGGATCGCCGTCAGATGACGTTGATAGGTACACGCGCGACAACTGGGCGCTCCCTTCCCCACCCCACCAGCCGTCAGGCTACGGGGGAATCCCGTACGTGTCCGTCGCGACTCTGCGCCGCAGAGCGCGTCCGCGGTGCGACGATGGCGCGATGAGGATTCTCGTTGCGGAGGACGAGACGATCATCCGCCTCGACCTGAAGGACATGCTCACGCGCGCAGGCTTCGACGTCTGCGCCGAGGCCCGTGACGGCGACGAGGCGGTGGCGCTCGCTCGCTCCGAGCAGCCCGATCTTGCGATCATGGACGTGAAGATGCCGAAGGTCGACGGCATCGAAGCGGCGCGCCGCATCCTCGACGAGCGGCCGATCCCCATCGTGATGCTCACCGCGTACGGCCAGGAGGAGCTCGTCTCGCGTGCGATCGAGGTCGGCGTCTTCGGGTACCTCGTGAAGCCGTTCCGGGAGCAGGATCTGCTTCCCGCGATCCACACCGCGCGCGCCCGACACGAGGAGCTGCAAGCCGTTCGAGAGGAGGCCGAGTCGCTGGCGGATGCTCTCGCCGCGCGAAAGGTGATCGAGCGCGCCAAGGGTCTCCTCATGGAGAAGGAAAAGCTTTCCGAGGAGGAGGCGTTTGGGCGTCTGCGCAAGGCGAGCCAGGTGTCCGGGCGTCCGCTGAAGGTGATCGCGGAGGCCGTCGTCGCCACGCTCGGCGGCGAATGACCGGCGAGCACCCGAATGCTGCGCTCACACGGCGGATGTTTGCGGCGTTCGGCCGCGACCCGAAGGTGATCGCGGCCGCGCTCGCGCGAGACGTCGTCTGGCGCGTTCCCGGTAACACCGTCATGAGCGGCGAGTACCGCGGCACGCGAGAGGTCGTCGCCTTCCTCAGACGCACCGGGACGGAGACGGACGGCACCTATCGCAGCCGCCTGCACACCGTCCTCGCCGACGACGAGTGGGCGGTCGCGGTCTACCGCGCGACCGGCCGGCGCAACGGCATCGAGCTCGACGTCGAACAGGCCCTCGTCATCCGCTGCGTCGACGGCAGGTGGAAGGACGTCACCGCCGTGCCTCTCGACTCCACCTTCGATGCGTTCTGGGCCTGAGCCGTTCGACTCTTTGGACGTGCGGGAGCTCGCCGACGCCCAGCAGGCGGAGATGCGTTTGCTCTACGAGGGCGAGGCCGACATCGGTCCGAAGCGCGAGTCGGCGATGTTCGAGCCGCCGGACGGGGCGTTCCTCGTCATCCGCGACGGAGGGCGCGCCGTCGCCTGTGGCGGCATTTGCCGCTTCGACGAGACACGCGCCGAGCTCAAACGGATGTACGTGGTGCCCGATGCGCGCGGCCGCGGCCTCGGGCGCAGGGTGCTCGTCGAGCTCGAGGGCGAGGCGCGGAAGCTCGGCTACAGCGGCATCGTGCTCGAGACCGGCGACCGCCAGCTCGAATCGCTCGGGCTCTACCGTTCGGCCGGATACGAGCGCGTCCCGTGCTACCCGCCGTACGACTCACGTGCGCTCAGCCTGTGCTTCGAAAAGCGCCTCCCACCGCTCGAGTAGCGCCGTCAACGCGTCCCGGCTCCGCTTGTGCGCGGCGAGGACGTCCACATCCGACCAATCCTCGGCGAGCTTCGCCTCGAGCTCCGCGACCTCGGCCTCGCAGGCGGAGATCTCCGCCTCGACGCGCTGCAGCTCGCTCGGGCGCGGTTTCGGCTCCCGCGCCGGCTTCGACTTCGCGAGCTTCTCGCGCTTCGGTTCGCTCGCCGTTGCCCGCGCGTGCTCCTCGCGCCTGCGCAACATCTCCGCCCAACCGCCGTCGTAGCCGTGCAGCTCACCGTCCTCGATCGCAATCGTCCGCTCCGCGATCGCATCCAGGAGCGCGCGGTCGTGGGAAACGAGGAGCACCGTGCCGGGGAAGGCATCGAGCGAGGCCTCGAGCGCCTCGCGGCTCTCGAGGTCGAGGTGGTTGGTCGGCTCGTCGAGCACCAGGAAGTTCGCGCCGGAGGCAACGGTGACCGCGAGCGCGAGCCGACGCCGCTCGCCTCCCGACAGCACCGCGACGGGCTTTTCGTGCTCGTCCCATCCCGAGAAGAGGAAGCGGCCCAGCAACGCCTGCGCGTCCGGGCGCGACAGACCGGTCATCGTCTGCACGCATTGGAGCACGGAGCCGCGCGCGTCGAGCTCCATCTCCTGTTGCGAGAAGTAGCCGGCCTGAACGCCGTGACCGATGCGAACCCCGTCCTCGCGCACGATCCTCTCGAGGAGCGTGGTCTTGCCCGAGCCGTTGGGGCCGACGAGCGCGACATGCTCGCCGCGCTCGAGCGCGAACGACGCATCGCGGATGAGCACGCGCTCTCCGACGGCGACATCGAGGCTCCCGGCCTCGGCGACCGTTCGACCGCTGCGCGCCGGCTTGAGGAACTCGAAGCCGAGCGACCGTGACCTTCGGCTCAGCAGCGCAACCTCGTTCGCGGCGGCGCCGCGCTCCTGCCGCAGCCGCCCGATGTGCGTGAGCTTCGCCTGCGCCTGCTTCGCCTTGTCCTTCTTGTAGCGGAATCGCTCGACGAAGCGTTCGAGGCGCGCGATGTCCGCCTCGACGCGCGCGACCTCCTTCTGCGCGTGCAGCGCTCGTGCGGCCTTCTCGCGTCGCCAGGCATGCCACGGTCCGGGGAAGAACGTCGCCCGCCCGGCTGTGAGCTCCAACGTCGCCGTCGTCACCGCCTCGAGGAACCAGCGGTCGTGTGCGACGAGGATCACCGCTGCGTCGAGCGACTCGAGCTCGCGTTCGAGCCACTCGAGGCTCGCGACGTCGAGATGGTTCGTCGGCTCGTCGAGAAGGAGCAAGTCGGGATCGCCTCCAAGCGCGCGAGCGAGCGATGCGCGCGTCAGCTCGCCGCCCGAGAAGGTTCGAAGCGGACGGTCGAGGTCCGCGTCGAAGAATCCCAGCCCGCGCAGGACGGAAGTCGCATGGTCCCGCCAGCCGTAGCCGCCTGCGTGCTCGAGGCGCGCCTGGGCAGCGGCGTACCGGTTGAGCGTCGCCGGGTCGTGCTTTCCGGAGGCCATCTCCTCCTCCAGAGAGCGAAGCTCGCTCTCCAGCGCGACCAGATCGCGCGCTCCCGAGAGCACGTACTCGCGCAGCGACAGCTCCTCCTCGAGGGGCGGACGCTGGTCGTGGAGCGCGACGCGCGTCCCCTTCTCGAGCGCGAGCTCCCCGCCGTGCTTCTCGGTCTCGCCGGCGAGGATGCGCAGGAGCGTCGTCTTCCCGGCGCCGTTCGGGCCGGACAGGGCCACCCGGTCACGGCGCTCGACGCTGAACGAGACGCCCTCGAAAAGCAACGATCCGGCTACTTCCTTGCGGATGTTCGACGCGATCACGACTGCCATGGCGCACCAAGGGTAGTCCGGGGCTTATCGTTCCCCCCGTGGCCGACGCTTCCCTCGAGCAGCGCTCCATCGACACCATCCGGACGCTGGCCATGGACGCGGTCCAGGAAGCGAACGCCGGCCATCCGGGCACGGCGATGGCACTCGCTCCGCTCGCGTATCTCCTCTACACGGAGGTGATGCAGCACAACCCGGCCAACCCGCACTGGCCGGACCGCGACCGGTTCGTGCTCTCGGCGGGGCACGCCTGCATCCTCCAGTACGCCGCACTGCACCTCGCCGGGTACAACCTCTCCCTCGAGGAGCTGAAGCGCTTCCGGCAGTGGGAGTCCCTCACGCCCGGTCACCCGGAGGTGCATCACACGCCCGGCATCGAGGCGACGACCGGGCCGCTCGGACAGGGCTTTGCGAACGCGGTCGGCTTCGGGATCGCGGAGCGCTTCCTCAGCGAGCTCTTCAACCGCCCGTACGACGAGATCGTCGACCACCGCACGTACGCGATCTGCTCCGACGGCGACCTGATGGAGGGCGTCTCGAACGAGGCGGCATCGATCGCCGGAACCCTCGGTCTCGGAAAGCTCATCTACTTCTACGACGACAATCACATCACCATCGACGGAACCACGTCGATCTCGTTCACCGAGGATCGCGGCGCCCGCTTCGCAGCGCAGGGCTGGCATGTCCAGTACGTCGATGACGCCAACGACCTCGACGGCCTGCGCAAGGCGATCGCGAACGCTCAGGCGGAGACGGCCAAGCCGTCGCTCGTCATCGTCCACTCGCACATCGCCTATCCGGCGCCGCACGCCATGGACACCGCGAAGGCGCACGGCTCGCCGCTGGGCGAGGAAGAGGTGCGGGCGACGAAGGTCGTGCTCGGTTGGGACCCGGACAAGACATTCGTGGTCCCGCCGGACGTTGCAGCGCACATGAACGGCGTCGATCGGGGAATCGCGCTCGAGGAAGCGTGGCAGAAGAAGTTCGGCGCCTGGTCGGCGAAGTACCCGGACATGCGAGAGCGCTGGGACCAGGTGCACACCGGCAAGCCGGTGCCGGGATGGGTGGACGCGCTCCCGCGGTTCGAGCCCGGTGAGAGCATCGCGACGCGTGACGCCGGTGCGAAGGTCATGGACGCGATCAAGGAGCACACCCCGACGATGGTCGGCGGCGCGGCCGACCTCGTCGAATCGACGAAGACCGAGTTCAAGGGCGGAGGCGTGTTCAGCGCGACGCACGCCGGCCGAAACATCGCCTTCGGCATCCGCGAGTTTGCGAGCGGGGCGATCGTCAACGGCATCTCGCTGCACGACGGGATGGTGAAGCCGTACAGCTCGACCTTCCTCATCTTCAGCGACTACCAGCGGAATGCGGTGCGCCTCGCGGCGCTGTCGAACCTCCAGTCGCTCTTCGTCTGGACGCACGACTCCGTCGGGCTGGGCGAGGACGGGCCGACGCACCAGCCGGTCGAGCACTACGCGTCGCTGCGCGCGATCCCGAATCTCTGGTTCATGCGCCCGGCCGACGCGACGGAGACCGTCGGCGCCTGGAAGGTCGCGCTCGAGCGCGAAGGCGGCCCCGTTGGGCTGGCGCTGACGCGGCAGAAGGTGCCGACGCTCGACGGGACGTCGGTCGAGGGAGTCGCACGCGGCGCCTATGTCGTCCACGAAAGCGAGGACACGCCGGAGCTGATCCTGATCGCGACCGGATCCGAGGTCTGGGTGGCGGTCGACGCGGCCCGGCAGCTCGACGTGCCGACGCGCGTCGTGTCGATGCCGTGCTGGGAGCTGTTCGAGGGGCAGCCGGCGGAGTACCGCGACGAGATCCTGCCCCCGGACGTGAAGGCACGGCTGTCGATCGAAGCCGGAGTGAAGCTCGGCTGGAAGCAGTGGGTCGGCGACGACGGCGACTCGATCTCGATCGAGCACTTCGGCGCCTCTGCACCGGGCGCGACGGTGCTCGAGATGTTCGGCTACACCGCCGACAACGTCGCAGCCCGGGCGATGGCGCTGCGCGGGCGCGTCGCAAGCTGATGCGCGTCGCGGTGGCATTCGACCACCGAGGAGTCCACCTGCGTGACGTGGTGCTCGAGACGCTGCGCGACGGCGGGCACGAGATCGTCGACCTCGGCACCGACACGGACGCCGTGCGCATCGATTACCCCGACAAGGCGCGCGAGATCGGCGAGGCGCTCCTCGACGGCCGAGCCGAGCGCGGCGTCCTCGTGTGCGGCTCCGGCGTGGGCGCGGCGGTGGCCGCGTGCAAGGTCGCCGGCATCCGCGCGGCAATCTGCCATGACGTCTACTCCGCGCACCAAGGAGTCGAGCACGACGACATGAACGTGCTCTGTCTCGGCTCCGAGGTGGTCGGCCCGAGCCTCAGCGCCGACCTCGTGCGCACCTTCCTCGGTGCGACGTTCATCGGCGAGGGCCGGTACCTGGAACGGCTGAAGAAAGTCAAAGCGATGGAAAGGGCGATGGCTCATGGCTAAGTCGAATCTGCATCAGCTCTCCGAGCACGGCCAATCGGTCTGGATCGACTTCCTCTCGCGCGACATGCTCGAGGAGGGCGAGCTCGCGCGGATGATGCGCGAGGACGCGGTCGTCGGCGTGACCTCGAACCCGACGATCTTCCAGAAGGCGATCTCGCACGGCGAGCGCTACGACGAGCAGCTGAAGCAGCTCCTCGAGGAGGAGACCGATCCGAAGGAGATCTTCCTGCAGCTGTCGTCGCGCGACGTCGAGGCGGCGCTCGACCTGCTTGCACCGGTGCACGAGAAGACCGGCTTCGACGGCTTCGTCTCGTGGGAGGTCGATCCCACCCTCGCGTACGACCGCGAGGAGACGTTCGCCGAGGCGATGCGCCTGCACGCGTGGCTCGACCGGCCGAACCTGTACGTGAAGATCCCGGCCACGAAGCCAGGCCTGGGGGCGATCGAGGACTGCGTCGCCCGCGGCAAGAACATCAACGTCACGCTCATCTTCTCGCTCCGGCGCTACGAAGAAGTCGTCGAGGCGTACCTGCGAGGTCTCGAGCGGCTCGTCGCCGGCGGCGGGAGCCCGAAGGACGTGTACTCGGTCGCGAGCTTCTTCGTCTCGCGCGTCGACACCGAGGCGGACAAGCGCCTCGAGGCGATCGGGACGAAGGATGCGCTCTCACTGCGCGGCAAGCTCGCGGTCGCGAACGCGAAGCTCGCGTACGAGCATTATCAGCAGGCCTTCTCTGGCCCGCGGTGGGAGTTCCTGAAGGGCAAGGGCGCGAACCCGCAGCGCTGCCTGTGGGCGTCGACGTCGACGAAGAACCCCGAGTACCGGGACGTCCTCTACGTCGAGGAGCTGATCGGGCCGGAGACTGTGAACACGATGCCGCAGGAGACGATGGAGGCCTTCCAGGATCACGGCGAGATCCGCGGCGACACGGTGACGAAGGCCGTGAAGAAGGCGCACGCGCTCTTCGACGACGTCGCCCGGGTCGGCGTGGACTACGACGACGTGACCGAGACCCTCGAGCTCGAGGGCGTGCAGAAGTTCGCCGACTCCTTCGCGGAGCTGCTCGACGGCGTCGCGGAGAAGCGCGAGACCCTGGCGACGGTCTAGTGGCGGGGCGCAACGAGCTCATCGACCGGATCTGGGAGCGAGATCCGACCGTCTGGACCGGCGCGGACGAAGCGAAGTGGCTGGGATGGCTCGAGGAGCCGCGCCGGATGCGCGAGCGGGTCGACGAGCTCAGGGCCGTCGCGTCCGGCGTGTCCGGAGACGGCCTCGACACCGTCGTGCTCCTCGGCATGGGCGGATCGAGCCTCGCTCCCGAGGTCTTGCGCGGCACGTTCGGCGTCCGCGGGCTGCACGTGCTCGACACCACGCATCCGCAGGCGATCCGCGACCTCGAGGCACAGCTCGACCTCGGGCGCACGCTGTTCGTGTCCGCGTCGAAATCGGGATCGACGCTCGAGACGCGCTCGCACACGGATTTCTTCTGGCGACGAGCCCCCCGAGGCTCGCAGTGGATCGCCGTCACCGATCCGGGCTCCTCGCTGGAGAAGCTCGCGCAAGAGCGAGAGTTCCGAGCGGTCTTCTCCGGCGAGCCGACGATCGGGGGGCGCTACTCGGCGCTGTCGCCGTTCGGGATGGTGCCGGCCGCTCTCGTCGGCATCGACGTCGACGGCCTCCTCGAAAGCGGAGAGCGCATGGCCGAGCGCTGTCGCCGGGACGAGGGCAATCCCGGGTACGAGCTCGGCAGCGCGTTCGGCACGGGCTGGAGCGAGGGCCGCGACAAGATCTGCATCGCCGATACGGCGGGCGGCTTCGGTCTGTGGGCCGAGCAGCTCATCGCGGAGTCCACCGGCAAGCAGGGCAGAGGTCTCGTGCCGGCGCCCGGCGAGCCCCCCGACGGGGCGGACCGGCAGGCGGCGACGCCCGCGATCGACGTCCCGGTGTCGCTCGGCGGCGAGTTCTTCCGCTGGGAGTTCGCCGTCGCCGTCGCTGCGACGTGGCTCGAGATCAACCCGTTCGACCAGCCGGACGTGCAGGCGGCGAAGGACAAGACGAACGAGGTCCTCGCGACTGGTCGGGACCCGTCGCTCGAGAGCGAAGGGTCGATCGATGCGCTCGTGGCGCAGGCGAGCGAGGGCGACTATGTCTGCGTCCAGGCCTTCCTTGCACCTTCGGACGAGAACGATGCCGCGATCATGGCCCTGGTCGGCGAGCTTCGTTCGCGGACGGGCTGCGTCGTCACGCACGGCTACGGTCCGCGGTACCTGCACTCGACGGGCCAGTTGCACAAGGGCGGCCCGAACACCGGCCTGTTCCTCCAGGTCGTCGACGATCCCGGAGAGGAGCTCCCTATCCCCGACAAGCCGTTCGGCTTCCGGCGGCTCATCCGTGCGCAGGCGGCAGGCGACTACGAGTCGTTGAAGGAGCGCGGCCGCCGGGTCGCGCGCATCCACATCGAGGAGGCGTAGCAATGCAGCTGGGGATGATCGGGCTCGGGCGCATGGGCAACGGCATGACGGAGCGCCTTCGCGAGCACGACCACGACGTAAAGACCTACGACCCGAACGTCGACGCTCGCACCGCGTCCTCGCTCGAGGAGCTGAAGTCGCAGCTCGACGCGCCGCGCGCGTTCTGGCTGATGATCCCGGCCGGAAAGATCACGGAGGACGCGTTCCAGGAGCTCCTCCGGATCGCGGACAAGGGCGACACCGTCGTCGACGGGGGAAACTCGAACTTCCGCGATTCGCAGCGTCGCTACGCGGAGGCGCAGGCGAAGGGGATCCACTTCGTCGACGTTGGAGTCTCGGGCGGCATCTGGGGCCTGCGTGTCGGCTTCTGCCTGATGGCCGGCGGCGACGAGGAGCCGGTGAAGCGGCTCGAGCCGATCTTCACCGCGCTCGCGCCCGAGGACGGCTACGCGCACTGCGGCCCCTCGGGAGCAGGGCACTTCGTGAAGATGGTCCACAACGGCATCGAGTACGGCCTCATGCAGTCGTACGCCGAGGGTTTCGAGGTGATGGACCACTCCGAGTTCGACCTCGACCTCGAGCAGATCTCCGGCATCTGGCGTTACGGCTCGGTCGTCCGGTCGTGGCTGCTCGAGCTGCTGCACGACGCGTTCGACCAGCACGGCTCCAAGCTCGACGACATCGCCCCGTACGTCGAGGACTCCGGCGAGGGCCGGTGGACGATCCACGAGGCGATGGCCGAGAATGTCCCGGTTCCCGTCATCGCCGCGTCACTGTTCGCACGCTTCTCCTCCCGCGACGAGGTCGGCTTTGCCTCCCGGGTCACGGCAGCGCTGCGCAACCAGTTCGGCGGCCACGCGATCAAGGAGGCATCACGGTCCAAGTAGAGGACAACCCGCTTCTCGAGGGGCTCTCGTTCCGACGGACGCCGGACCCGTGCGCGCTCATCATCTTCGGCGCCTCCGGCGACCTGACACATAAGAAGCTGATGCCGGCTCTGTATTCGCTTGCATACCGCCGCTTGCTGCCTTCCCGATTCGCCGTCGTGGGGACCAGCCGCAGCGACGAGACCGACGACGGGTTTCGGGAGGACATGAAACAGGCGGTGCAACGCTACGCGCGCGACGAGTTCAGGCAGGACGTCTGGGACGAGCTGTCCGGGTCGATGCGATACGTCGCTATGGACTTCGACGACGACGCAGCTGAGTCGACGCTCGATGACGTGGTCACCGAGCTCGACGGCCAGAAACAGCTGGGAGGCAACCGCGTCTACTACCTTGCGGTCCCGCCGCCCGCGTTCCCGACCATCGTCGATGCGCTCGGCAAGCACAGGACGGAGCGGTCGGGGTGGACGCGTCTCATCGTCGAGAAGCCGTTCGGGCACGACCTCAAGTCGGCGCAGGAGCTCACCGCGCTTCTGCGGCAGCACTTCGCCGAGAACGAGATCTTCCGGATCGACCACTACCTCGGCAAGGAAACCGTCCAGAACATGCTGGCGCTGCGGTTCGCGAACGGCATCTTCGAGCCGATCTGGAACCGCCAGTTCATCGACCACGTCCAGATCACCGTCGCCGAGTCGATCGGGATCGAGGGGCGAGCCGGGTACTACGAGCAGGCCGGTGCGATCCGCGACATCTTCCAGAACCATCTCCTGCAGCTCCTGGCCCTGACGGCGATGGAGCCGCCGATCGATTTCACCTCCGAGTCGGTCCGAAACGAGAAGGTGAAGGTGCTCAAATCGCTGCATACCCCGGGACCGAAGTCGGTCGTGCGCGGGCAGTACGGCCGCGGCTTCGTCGAGGGCGAAGAGGTGCCGGCCTATCGCGAGGAGGTGGGCGTGGCGAGCGACTCGATGACCGAGACGTTCGTCGCCGCGAAACTCTACGTCGACAACTGGCGGTGGGCGGACACGCCGTTCTATGTTCGGATGGGGAAGCGCCTCGCACGCCGCGAGACCACGATCGCGATCCAGTTCAAGCGGGCACCACATCCGCCCTTCGAGGAGACGGCCGCCGAGGGGCTTCGGCCGAACGTCCTGCTCGTCCACGTCCAGCCGGACGAGGGCGTGTCGCTCGCGATCGGCGCGAAGGTTCCAGGCCAGGGCATGACGATCCAGACCGTGCACATGGACTTCCTCTACGGCGGGGCGTTCCGAACCGGGTTGCCCGAAGCGTACGAGCGGCTGATCCTCGACACGATGCTGGGCGACGCGACGCTGTTCACCCGCAACGACGAGATCGACGAGCAGTGGCTCCTCGTCGACGCGATCGTGGCCCAGTGGCAGCGCGACCGCCCTGCGTTTCCGAACTACGCCGCCGGCACCTGGGGCCCGCCGAGCTCCGAGGAGCTCCTACGAAGGGACGGCCGCTCGTGGCGTCGGCACTGAGCGAATGGGCCGGCGACGACGTCCGCCTCGCCGACGTCGACCGCGCCATCGCGCGGCTCCGCGGGCAGACGGCGGGCAAGAGCGGGCAGCCCAGCCTGCGCACGAGCGTGATGACGCACATGGCGTGGGTTCCCGAGCCGTGGATCGACAAGGCGCGCGCTGCCTTGAGCGGCATGGCCGAGCGACACCCGTCGCGGGCGATCCTGCTCTTCCCGGAGCCGAACGCCGGCTCGGACGGCATCGACGCGGGCGTCTCGCTCGAGTGCTACGCCGTCCCCGGCGTCGACCGCGAAGTGTGCTCGGAGGTGATCGAGCTGCGACTGCGCGGCATGCGTTCGAAAGCGCCTGCGAGCATCGTCGAGCCGCTGCTCATCTCCGATCTCCCGGTCTTCCTGCGGTGGCGCGGCGAGCCGCCGTGGGGCTCGCAGGAGCTCGAGCAGCTCGTCGACGTCACCGACCGTCTCATCGTCGACTCGACCGAGTGGGACGACCTGCCGTACCCGTATCGCAACCTCGCGACCCTCTTCGACCGCGCGAACACGTCGGACATCGCCTGGGCACGGACCTCCCGCTGGCGCACGCTGCTCGCCTCGCTCTGGCCGGACATCGTCACGGTCGGCACGGTTCGCGTCAGGGGGACGCAGGCGCAGGCATTGCTCATCGTCGGCTGGCTGCGTTCGCGACTCGAACGGGACGACATCCTGCTCGAGCACGTCCAGGCAGAACGCCTCGAAGGCATCGACCTCGACGGCAAGCCGGCACCGTTCCCGCCGGGCGACCCCCCGATTCCGAGCGACGTGCTCTCGGACGAGCTCGACCGACTCGGCCGCGACCCGGTCTACGAGGCTGCGGTCCTCGCCGCTCTTCAGTGAGGCGATGCCTTAGGTCGCGAGCCTAAGGCTTGCGATCATCTTCGCGAACGTCGGCGCGTCGACCGCATACCGCGAGGGGGTGCTGGTGAACGTGATCGTGTACGCGGTCTCGCCCGCATCGACGACGTACTGGACCTGCGTGACGGACTTGCCGCCGACGGGGTGCGTGAAGGAGAGCCTGACTGCCGGCCCCGCCGGAAGCGTGACGAGCGTGGCCGTCGGGGTTACGCCCAGCGCCGACGTGAGCTCACTCTTCAGGTCGGACTCCCACTGCGCGGTCGTCCTCGATCCGCGTCCGGTGCCGGTCACCTCCACGACGTTCGTGCCGGTGGTTCGATCGGCATAGACGAACGTCGCGACGCTGTCCGGGAGCGTCGTCTTCACCCAGCCGCTCGGGACACCCATCGAGAAGCCTGCGCTGATGATCGTCTTCAGGGCCACCGAGCTGGCCGCGCTCGCCTTTTTCTTGGGCGCGGCCTTCGACGGCGTCGCGGGGACGACGATCTTGAACTTCGGCTTTGCGACCACGAGCTGAGCGGGGTCGGACCACGACATCTGCTGCGCACC
>Ga0070732_10001549_pt1 | contig 12557 bp, 11 predicted proteins | sample Coa_R1_5_FD_66449 | JGI IMG/M metagenome (GOLD analysis project Ga0070732, IMG submission 66449) | Surface soil microbial communities from Centralia Pennsylvania, which are recovering from an underground coalmine fire - Coalmine... | ecosystem: Environmental > Terrestrial > Soil > Unclassified ...
CTATGATCGGGATATGCTTTGCGGGCGGAAGAGCCGGGGCCCATGCGACGGAGACCACCCGCACCCCGAAAGTTGTGGGCAGAAGCCCCCCTACCTTGGCGTCTCCTACTTCATAAAAAGTGGTGGCAGTCATTTCAGTGTTGCCTTCGGACCAGGAGTTGGGAATGGTGAAGCCTTCGCTGTGAACCGCGTCAGCGCCAGCCATGGTGAAGACGCGCATGCCCCATTGCACAGCGTGTTGCATCGCGGGCGTGCCGGGGATTCGGCCTCCGATCTCATCGGTCAGTTGGCGCAGGTTGTGCTCCAGCGAAGAGGGCTGCATCGCGGTTTGAATAATTACATTAGAATTATCGGGCCCGGCGGGAGGAGCCTCCGCAAGGCCAGTGAGAGTGAGGATGACGATCAACCACACCGAATGTGGGTTTCGCATACGGGTTTGCATTAGAAATGAATTTTCGGAAAAGAGCAAAACCTTGTGGTCGTTTTCTGGATGCTCGACCAAAGGCGAAATCACTTGGGCGGGAGTGGCTTTATTTTGTCGAGAATGCGCACGGTCTCGAGCACGACGCTGCCGGCAATTTGAAGGCTCTTCGGACTCAGCTTGTCCACGGTGTCCTGGGGTGTGTGCCAAAACACATTGTTGTAGCCGTAGGAAAAGTCAATGAGATCGGCAGAGGGCACGCCTCGCTTTACAAAAGGCATGTGATCATCCCCGACCTGATTTTCGCGTCCGAAGAAATGAGATTGATATCCCAGTCGGCTCGCGGCTTCGTAAACTACGTCCTCGAGCCACGGCGTTGAGTTCAAGTCGCGGTCGATATTCAAATCGGCGTCCCCTACCATATCCGTCAGCAGAAATGCCTTGATTTTCTTCAACGTTCCATCGGCTTGCCATTTCTCTGCGAGATGGCTGATTCCGTATAAGCTGTCCTTCTCGAACGGCATCTCGTCGGGAAGACCACCGGAGCCGTCGGGCTTAATTGCTTCCTCGGCATCGTCCCAGACCAGCCACACGCTATAGCCGTCACGAGTCTTGCCGCGCAGCTGGTTCGCAATTTCCAGCAGAATCGCGCTGGTAGAACCGCCATCGTTCGCGCCCACATAGGGAGTATTGCGCAGGGGATAGTTCGTATCGTAGTGGCTTGCGACCACGACGATGCCATCCTTGGTACCGGGATATTTCGCAACGATATTGTGTACCGGGAACTTGCCCTCAGGAGTATCGGCCGCGAACTCATCATGCTCGACAGCATCGCCTTTCAGATGCGCGGTGATGTACTCCTCGACCTTCTTGTGATTCGCGCTGCCGATGGGACGCGGCCCTAAGGCGACGATCTCCTTCACGTACTGCATGGCCCGGTTGCCGTCGAATGTGGGCAGCGGACCACTGTCGGCCGGAAATGTGAGAACAGGTTTTTCGTCGCTAGCGGCCGCCGCCGGGGGATTCTGGGTCTTTGCCTGGGCCGAGTCCCTGTCACGATCGCAGGCAATCAGCGACCAGACCAGCAGGCAGAACCCAATCGTGATTGACGCTCTGTTGGACGCTGGGAAAATTGACATTCGGAAGACCTTTCCCCGAAAGGATAGGCTGGCCTCTGACTCTAAGATGCCGCTCGTTTCTGCTTCCGTGCCTCGCGTTGCTTGGGATGGACTGCCCACGCTACTCCGATGCTAAGACCATAGAGGGCGATCATCGGCGCCGCAAAAATACACATGTTTACGATATCAGGAGTCGGCGTTACGATGGCCGCGACGATGAAAATCACGAGGATGGAATAGCGAAAATTCTTCAACATGAACCCGGGGCTGACAATCCCCATCAACGAGAGAAAAAACACCAGAATCGGCAACTCGAAGATCAGGCCCATGCCGAGAATGATGCTGAGAAAGAGCGATGTGTACTCCCCGATGGTGATCATGGGCTGGAACTGCCGCCCGAAGTGAATCAGAAACTCCAGCGCCCGTGGATACGCGACCTTATAGCCGAAGTAGCCTCCCAGCGTGAATAAGGTAATGGTCGACGCCATGAAGGGCACGACGTAGCGTTTCTCATTGCGATAGAGGCCGGGTGAGATGAACATCCAGACCTGGTAGAGCACGAACGGTGAGGTCAAAAACAGACCAGCCAAGGCAGCAATCTTCAAGTAAAGGTTGAAGGGTTCAGTGGGGTTTAAGTAGACCAGCTTCTCGGACATGCCATTGCTGCGCAGGGCGTCCATGATGGGACGCTGCATGATGTCGTAAATCCGCTCGACCTTCCACCAGGCCACGGCAAAGCCAACGGCGACTGCGGCTGCCGAGTAGACGATCCGGCGGCGCAATTCCTCGAGATGATCGAGAAACCCCATGGTGGGCATGGATTCGCGCAAACGCTCGGCAGTGGACTCCATAACGCCAGCCTCAGGCATGAGATCCTTGGGGCGAGGATGAATTTTCAGACTCGGGAATCGAATCACCTTCGGCATTGACCGCCGAGGACTCACTCAGGTGTGAAGCGGAGGCCGGAGCAGCGAGGTGAGAAGCCTCTGGAATCTCGGTTGCAGACTGGGTGGCGCCGGCCCCATTTGTGGAGGGAATTGAGCTGCGGCTGGCTATCCCCTCGGGGGCGTCGCTGGGAGGAAGAATCTTCTGACTGTTCTCAACCTCCAGATGAGTGATCTCGCGCTCGATCTGGGACTTGAATTCGTTGGATGCACGCCGGAAGTCGTTGAGCACACGGCCCACCTGGCGGGCGATCTCCGGCAGTTTCTTGGGCCCGAAGATAACCAGGGCCAGCACAAACAGGAAGATCGTCTCAGAAAAACTCATGTGTCTCATCATACTGCCGGAATTGGAAATGCGGCAATCGGCAGAAGACAAAGCCTTGACAACCATTTTTGCACAGCGCTTAAGATAGGGCCGCATGCAACTCTGGTTTGCGCGGGGCAATGAGGTCAGCATACGCGAGCAACTGGTCACCCAGGTCATCCTGGGAATTCTGAGTGACGATCTCGCGCCAGGGCAGCGGCTGCCGAGCACACGGGAGTTGGCTCGGCGGTTCCATCTTCATCCCAATACCATCAGCGCAGGCTATCGGGAACTGGAGAAGCAACGCTGGGTGGAGTTCCGGCGCGGCAGCGGGGTTTATGTCAGGGCGCGCAGGCCCGAGGCGCCCCTGTCCTCCGCGTTGGCTGTGGACCAGATCATTGCACAAGTCGTTCGTTCGGCAAGAACGAGGGGAATTTCGCTGAGCGACTTGCGGACGCGGCTGCGGCGGTGGCTGGAGTTGCAGCCGCCGGATCATTTCGTGCTGATTGAGCCGGATGAAGAGCTGCGCCGGATCCTGGTGGCCGAGATCCAGCAGGCAGTCAATCTTCCCGTCAAGAGTTGTGGCCCGCAAGACCACGCGAAGGTGGCCGCGGATGGCATGCCGGTTGTTCTTCCCAACCGCGCGGATAGCGTGCGGCAGCTATTGGCCGTTGAATCAGAAATGGTGGTTCTGCAGGTTCGGTCGGTGCCAACCTCACTGGCTGGGTGGTTGCCTCCTCCATCGGGGGCGCTGGTGGGCATTGCATCCCGATGGCCGGATTTCCTGAAGATGGCCCGAGCGGTGATGACGGCTGCCGGTTTCCATGCCGATACCCTCGTTTTTCGCGATGCTCGGGAAGCCAATTGGCAGCGCGGCCTCAGACAGACGGCGGCGGTAGTTTGTGATTCGCTCACGGCAAAGGAACTGCCGGCGGGCTGTCGCGCCATTCCTTTCACCCTCGTGTCAGAATCTTCGATTGCTGAACTTCGGCGCCGCGCAGACTTCGTCAACGAGCCGCTTGTGACGGCGTTGTGAGATTCCAGCAACTTACGGCATAAGAGAAAACCAGCCGGAAGCGTATACACTCAATCGGAATGGGCAAACTCAACCAGCTCCGAAACAATCTCCTTCTGCAACTCGCAGCGATTGCCTCAGCTTGCTTGTTGAGTTGTGTGGTGTGGGTGGGCGACGCTCGTGGCGCGGACGAGCTGCAAACGGGATCAGGCGAGAGCGTTTCGACTCAGCAGGCGCCACCGCCTTCTCCGCCCGAGCCTTCGCAGCCGAAGGAGCAAGAAGAAGAGGTCAAGATCACGCCGCAGCAGGCGCAAGAGTTGTTCCATTCCGTCGACCAGATTCTTGCATTTGACAGCAAGCAGACGGGGCTTCCCATCCGGAAACAAGTCAAGCGCAGGCTGACCAGCCGCGAAGAAGTGGTGTCGTACTTAACCAAGCACATGAAGGATCAGGATGTGAAGCGCCTGCGCCGGTCCGAGTTGGTGCTGAAGAAATTCGGTCTGCTGCCGCGGGATTTTGATCTGGAGAAGCTTTTGGTAGCGTTGCTGCGCGAGCAGATAGCCGGCTATTACGATTCCAAAACAAAGACCGTGAATCTGCTTGATTGGGTTCCGCTCGAAGAGCAGGAGCCCGTGATGGCCCATGAACTCACTCATGCCCTGCAGGATCAGACCGTTGGCCTTGAGAAGTGGATGAAGAGAGGCGAGAAGGATCTGGCCGAAACCAAAAAGGATCCCACACCGGCGGATATCGAGAATGATGAAATCGATAATGCGCGGCAGGCGGTGGTTGAGGGACAGGCTGAAGCCATCATGCTGCAATACGAACTGTCGCCTGTTGGGCGGTCCATTGTGAACTCGCCGGAGGTGGTTGAAGCGATGGAGGCGGGCATGATCAACGGCACTCCGGATTCGACAGTCTTCAAGGATGCCCCTATTTTTCTGAAAGAATCGTTGACCTTTCCCTATAGCTACGGCCTTGAGTTCGTCGTGAAGTTGTGGCAGAAAAGCGGCAAGGAGAAGGCATTTGCCGCGGTGCTGTCCAATCCTCCGCATACCACGCGCCAGATCATGGAACCAGACAAGTATTTGTCCGGAGAGACGATTGAACCCATGCGGGTGCCCGACTTTTCTCGCGACTTCAAGAATTACTTGAAGTTTGATATCGGCGCCATGGGGGAATTCGATGTGGCGGTACTGATCGAGCAATATGCCGGGAAAGAAGCGTCGAAGCGGCTGTATCCGGCGTGGCGTGGCGGATACTATTACGCGGCCCGGTCCAAAACCGATTCGGCTGCGCCCCTGGGATTGCTGTACGTTTCACGGTGGTCCACTCCGGAAAGAGCCTCGGACTTTGCCATGATCTATTCGCGTTCGCTGGCGCAGCGTTACAAGAAAGTGACTGAGACGGAGGATCCGGATCTGCCTAAGGGCCGTGCAAACGAGATCCTAGATACCGAAGTTGCAGGCCTTGAGGGGAAGCACGTTTTCCAGACCGATCAAGGCGTGGTCGTCATTGAAGCGCAAGAAGACATGGTGTTCGTGAGCGAGAGTTTGGACGCGACAACCTCAGACAAGCTGGAGAAGGAAGTGTTCGCCAAGTAAGCTTGGACCGTGCTTGCAGATTGAGCGATTAAACGCCAGCCTTCTCAGGAATTTTTCGTTACTTTCGCTTTGCTCCCGCCGGGATTTCGGTTTCCGGCGTGGCCAGGAAGTCCTGCACCTTGGCGGCGACAATGAAACGCTGCCCTCCGCGCTCGATGGTCAGCTTTCGTTCTTGACCCGGTTGGCCCTGCAGCAGCGACCAGACTTGCCCCATGGTGGAGCCAGGCACCGGAGTGGCATCAATTGCAACCAGTTGATCCCCGGGCTGAAGCCCCGGCACGGAAGGTTTGCCGTCCACGTCAACGACTCCCAGAACGGTGAAACGTCCCTCGTCCTCAGGCCGGAGGATCAACCCTATGACCTCAAAATCAGGAAATTTGAACGTGCTGCCAATATCGAAGTAGGCAGCGGAGTGAGCATAGTCGAGGCCGACGCGATAGTTGAGCAGTGCTTCGGAGCCCAGCAGTCCTGCGGTCGCGATTCCCGCACGTTTTTCAAAGAAAGACATTCTGTCTTTGGGAAAGTCCACGACAGCTACGCCCGTGAGATAAAGAGGTCCATATTGCACTCGTTCAATGCGCATCAGCTTCCATTTTGGTTCCTCGTCTAAACCCCACATGTTGGCGGGGCCCACAGCCCCAGTCATGCGCGGCCAGGCAGGATGTGCGGCCGCGAGCTGGTTGAAGACTTCCTCGGAGAGAAAACTGATGGAGGCGCCCAAGTCGAGAGCAAGATTGTACTTCTTGTTTTCGATCTGGCTGGGCACCTGGACGAGGCCATTTTCTCCATTCACCTGAATCTTGCTGCGGATGCCCTTGAACTTAATGCCTCCCGGCAAGCCGATCGTGAACTCGCGTCCGGGAAAGTCGACGAGGACGTCGTAGTGGCGAAGAACGGCTGAGGGAAGGTTGATCTCAGCCGACATCCCCGGAGCGATGATGGAAGAGCCGCTATTAGGCGTTCCCGGCACTTCCGCCTCTTTGATTCCGTCCAGCGGAATGCTCATTCCTGCAATTGTGATCCGTTGCGGAGGCGGGGCGCTGCATGCTTTCGCATCGCAGGTTATCTTCAGTCTCAGGAGTTGGCTGAGTCGCTGGGAGATGTCAAACTCCGGATTGCCACTGTCGACCCAGGCGGGCTCAAGCTTCATGGAGCCGTCGGGGAGCGGAAGCCCGACTTCGATCACGACTCGATCATGGTCGAGGGTAAACGGCACTGTGACAAACGTTGGCGACGGGCCGGATCGCCCCCGCGAGGCGCCCTGAGCGAAAACGACGGTGATCAAAGCGAGTGCAATTGCGCAGCTTGCGGCAAACGATCGCATAGCGAAATTGTATTCCCGGGTTCAGGATTGAGGAAACCGAGCAGAAAGTGAGTAGCCAGGGCCTCCTGTATAATCGCGACTTTGACTCATGCGCATCGCTCGTTTCCGATGCGCACAAACCAGGGAGGAAGATTGGCACAGGCGGAAATTGGAATCATTGGCGGCAGTGGGTTGTATGCCATGCCCGGGCTAAGCAAGACCAAAGAGGTACGCGTAAAGACTCCATTTGGCGCGCCTTCCGACGCCTACGTTTGCGGCACGCTGGAAGGCCGCAAAGTGGCATTTCTTGCCCGGCATGGACGAGGCCATCTCATCCTCCCCAGCGAACTGAATTTCCGCGCCAACATTCTCGGATTCAAGCAGCTTGGTGTCGAGCGCATCCTGTCGGTCTCGGCTGTGGGATCGCTGAAAGAAGAGCATAAGCCGACGGAGTTCGTGATCCCGGACCAGTTTTTCGATCGCACGCGGCATCGCGTGGATACGTTTTTTGGTGGCGGCGTCGTGGCCCACATCGCATTTGCCGATCCCGTATGCGGCGAGTTGGCGAAGGTGGTAGAAGCAGCGTGCAAAAAGGCTGGCGTTGTCGGCAAGCGCGGCGGTACTTATGTGTGCATGGAGGGCCCGCAGTTTTCCACCAAGGCGGAATCGAACGTGTATCGCGGGCTCGGTATGGATGTAATCGGCATGACGAACTTGCAAGAGGCGAAACTGGCCCGCGAAGCGGAAATTTGTTACGTGACAACCGCAATGGTCACGGACTATGACTGCTGGCATCCGCATCATGACTCGGTGACGGTGGATCAGATTCTGGCCGTGCTGGCGAAGAATGCAGATAACGCCTGCAAAGTCGTGCGGGAGACGGTCGCGAATATGCCGCGGCAACGTTCCTGCAATTGCGGGTCGGCTCTGGCGCATGCAATTCAGAGCGACCCCAAGAAGATTCCCGCAGCCACGCGAAAGCGGCTGCAGCTGATTCTTGGCAAGTACGTCAAGGCAGGGAAATAGAAAATAGTTGCGGTTTCAGCTGCTCGATAAGAGCGGTTCTCAAGACTTTTGCAATTCACCTGAGCCGCTTGCTCGTGGCGTCCAAAGAATGACTGCATCGGCCAGCCCGCGCTGGGATTTAGAGATCAGATGGGTGGCGTGGCTGGCCTTGTGCGTGTCCCTGTTTTCTTTCCTGTTTTCTTTCCGGCGTGGAGACGTATTGCTTTACGGCGACGCCGTCGCCCACATCAACATTGCGCGCCGCGTCTTCGATTCCAGAACTCCAGGTCTGTTGCAGTTGGGCACCGTCTGGCTGCCCCTGCCGCATCTTCTGATGATCCCATTCCTCCTCTTTCGTCAGATGTGGCAACGAGGGATTGGGGGATCGATCCCATCGATGCTCGCTTATGTGTTTGGCGTCGTCGCAATATTCAGGCTCGTATGTGGGATCTTGCATCAGAAAGGGCAGCCAGGCGCACCCGCGCAGGTCTCGGCGTGGATTGCGGCTCTCGCCTATGGAGCGAATCCGAATCTCATCTACATGCAGACCACCGCTATGGGTGAGGCAATTTACCTTGCGTTCTTTCTGTGGTCGATCGTGTTTCTTTCGGAGTTCGTGAGAGGAGATGCGAGAGCGCTAAGAAAGTGCGGACTGTGTGTGGCTGCTGCGTCATTGACCCGCTATGACGGGTGGTTCCTGGCTGTGATTTTGGCGTGCATTGTTGTGTTGGTCGGTTTGCGCCTCTCTGGGAAAGACGAGAGCGGCACAGAAGAAATCCGATTCCGGCGACGGGCCATATTGGAATTCGTGCTTCTGACCGCGGCTGCGCCCGCCATCTGGGTTGCTTACAATGCGGCGGTTTATCGCAATCCATTGGAGTTCGCCAATGGTCCGTATTCGGCCAGGGCGATCGAAAAGAAAACGGGCACAATTAATCCAGCGCACGGTGATTTGGACACCGCAGCCATGTACTTTTTGAAGGCGGCGGAATTGAACGCCGCCGAGCCGGTATGGCTTGGCCGGGTTTGGCTGGCGCTCGCAATCACCGCCGCGGTTGCTGTACTGCTCTTGATACCGCGGGCTTGGCCTTTGCTGACCCTTGGAATACCACTGCCGTTTTACGCGCTGTCTATCGCATATGGAGGCGTCCCGATTTTTGTTCCATCCTGGTGGCCCTTCTCGCAATACAACGTCCGCTATGGTTTGGAACTTCTACCCGCCCTCGCGGCAGCATGGGCAATGTGCGCGTTTGTAATCATGACCTCAGACAAAGGGCCCGCCCCCGCGCGCCGGTTGCTGATTCTCTCAGTCATCGCGTTTCTCGGTTCAAGTTACGCGTCGATCTGGAGCGCGACGCCGATCTGCTATCAGGAGGCGGCAATCAACATGCGCGGCCGAATCGCGCTGGAATCGCAACTGGCCAAGTGGCTCGAAGCGCTGCCGCCTGATTCCACACTGTTGATGTACCTGGGCGGACACCCGGGCGCGGTTGAGCTCGCGGGCGTTCCTCTCAAACGTGTGATCAACGAAGGCAATCATCGGGTCTGGAAGCAGCCGATCGATCCTGACGGGCTGTGGGAGCGGGCTCTGGCGAATCCGGCGCAGTATGCCGATTACGCAGTGGCATTTGAAGGGGACAGCGTCTGGCAGGCCGTTCACCGGCAAGACTTCAAGGAATTGGTGGAGATCAAAGTCACGGGGCAGGCTCGAGCCATACTGTACCGCCTGCGGTATCCGCGAGGTTAACGGATCCTGGCTGGGCTCGGCTGTTCCGATGATAAAATCCGGCAATCCGAAGTCCTTAGATTGTGCGCTGGGCTGAGAGATGAATTGGCCGCACATTATCGAGTTGTTGCAGCACGAGATGGCGACCGGGATCGTCTCGAACTCGCTGCTGCGTTTGCTTCTGGCGGCCGTGCTGGGCGGCGTCATCGGCCTGGAGCGGGAAATGAAGCACAAGCCGGCCGGGCTGCGGACCAACATGTTCATCTGTTTCGGCTCGGCGTTATTCACCATTCTTTCTGACGCCCTTGCCGCGGAGCACACCGGAGACCATACCAGGATCGCTGCTCAGATTATTCCCGGCATCGGTTTTATCGGTGCAGGATCGATCATCCATGGGCGTGGTCTGATTACAGGCTTGACCACGGCCGCCACTCTCTTCGTGGTTGCTTCGGTGGGTATGGCGGCGGGCGGGGGATTGTATCTGACCGCGGTTTTTTCCACCGCCGTTATCGTGATCGCCTTGTTAGCGCTGGGGCGAGCCGAGAAGATCTTCAACCTCAAACTGATCATGATGACGTATGAAGTTACAGGCGGCAGCGTGGACGAGGTTACCCAGGAAGTGAATCGTCTTCTTGAGCGCGAACACCGGATGATGGAGCATGTGGCCACCGCGTCAACCGGCCAGCATGTGCGCGTGCAATTTGACATCGAGGGCACCCATCGAGAGCAGGAGCGATTCCTGCGGCAGATGAAGGAGTCGCGAGTCCTCACCGGCGTCACTTCGCTGTGGCCGGTCGATCGCGAATGAGAATTTTCTTGTGAGTGCTTCCCGCAAGAACAACGTCGTTCCATTCGTGAAAGCCAGCGCCTGCGGCAACGACTTTTTATTAATTGATGGAGCGCTCGCCCCAACTGATTTCGAGGATTTCACGCGTCACATTTGCGATCGCCACGAGGGGGTGGGGGCAGACGGCGTGGAATGGATGTTTCCACATTCGGCAGCGGACCTGGAGATCCGTCTCATCAATGCCGATGGTTCGGCGGCGGAAATTTCGGGGAATGGCACCCGTTGTGTTGCGGCATATCTGTGCGCCGAACAAGGGAAGGAAACTTTCGTTCTTCAAACCGGAGCCGGATTGAAAACTTGCACGCTGACAAGCCGGCAGGACGACGAATACGAATTTGAAATCGGAATGGGCGATGCAATAGTGGAGAAAGAGCAAGCAATCAAGCTGTCGGCGACGGAAGTACGCGGCATTACAGTTTCCATGGGAAATCCGCATTTCGTAGTATTTGCTTTGCCGGCGCCTGAAAATTGGCAAGCTCAGGCAGCGGAGATCCAGCGGAGCTCAGAGTTCAAGAAAGGGGTTAACGTTGAGTTTGTGACCGTTACTGGAAAGCACGATGTGAATGCGTTGTTCTATGAACGAGGCGCGGGAGAAACCCGTTCCTCAGGGACGGGGTCGTGCGCGTCAGCTGCCGCTACGATGGCCACTGGCAGGACCGAATCGCCCATTCGCGTGCACGCTCCCGGAGGGACACAAACCGTGCGCAAGCACGGCCATCAGATATTCTTGCGGGGAACTGCGCGATTGATCTGTCGCGGAGAATTTTTCACGTAACCCTCGATCACACATGCCTTCTTCCATAACTACCCGCGTCAAACCACCCTCACTTCGTCACGGCGATGTGGTCGGCGTGATCGCTCCGGCCAGCAATATTCGCCGCGAGAGCTTGGACGCAGGCTGTGACGCCCTGCGCCGCGCGGGTTATCGGCCTTTCTACTCCGATTCGATCCTCGATCAGGATCTCTATTTTGCAGGATCGGTTCAGCGCCGCAAGCGCGAACTGGAAGAAATGTTCACGCGCGAGGATGTTCGAGCCGTGGTTTGCGCCCGCGGAGGATATGGGGCGAACTATCTTCTGAGTGAAATCGATCTGAGGGTCATCGCGGCCCATCCCAAGATCTTCGTGGGCTACAGTGACATCACCTCGTTGCTCAACTATTTTGCAGAATCCGTTGGTCTGGTGACGTTTCACGGCCCCATGGTGGCAAAGGACTGGTCGCATTCGGACGGCGTGGATATGGCATCCTGGTGCGCGTCTATATCGTCCGCAACCGCCTGGGATCTCGACTTGCAATCGGTAACGGGATTGTCCGGACTTGTTGATGGCTCAGCCGACGGAATTCTGTATGGCGGATGCCTGTCCATTCTCACGGCGTCTTTGGGAACAAAATATGAGTTCCACCCGGATGGCGCCATTTTGTTTCTCGAAGATCTAGCCGCCAAGCCGTATCAGATCGATCGCATGCTGATGCAAATGAAACTAGCGGGAAAGTTCGATGGCGTGAGGGGCATCATTTTTGGTGAGATGCTCGATTGCATGCAGAATGCCAGCCAGGGTTACACGTTGGAAGAAGTCGTGCTGCGCGTCGTTGGAAGCTTAGGCATCCCGGTGGCATTTGGCCTGCCTTCGGGGCACGTGACCGCGAATAACAGAACGCTGCCGTTTGGCGTGCGAGCGGCGTTATCGGTGAAAGGCGGTCAGGTCAGTTTGAAAATTCTGGAAGCGGCGGTGCACCCTTAGGGCAGAGACGATGGAAAATAAGAAGAGTATTCACTTGATCGGTATCTGCGGCACGGCCATGGCATCGTTGGCGGGAATGCTGAAGCAGCGGGGCTATGCGGTTACGGGATCGGATGCGGCGGCCTATCCGCCGATGTCGGAGTTTTTGCAGGACCTGGGAATTTCAGTAGCACAGCCCTTCGACGTGCGCAATCTCGAACCGCGTCCCGACCTGGTCGTAGTGGGAAATGCAATCTCGCGAGGAAATCCTGAGCTCGAGCACGTCCTGGATCAGCGCATCCCGTTTTGTTCATTGCCGCAAATGTTGCACGACGAGTTCTTGCGGGGCAAAGAAGTGCTTGTGGTCGCGGGAACGCACGGCAAGACTACGACCACATCGATGCTGGCCTGGATTTTTTATACCGCCGGGCTGCAGCCTTCGTTCCTGATCGGCGGTATCGCGGAAAATTTTGGATCAAGTTTTCGCTTCGGCCAAGGCGCGCACTTTATCCTCGAAGGCGACGAGTACGACACAGCCTTCTTCGATAA
>Ga0070732_10001550_pt1 | contig 12554 bp, 14 predicted proteins | sample Coa_R1_5_FD_66449 | JGI IMG/M metagenome (GOLD analysis project Ga0070732, IMG submission 66449) | Surface soil microbial communities from Centralia Pennsylvania, which are recovering from an underground coalmine fire - Coalmine... | ecosystem: Environmental > Terrestrial > Soil > Unclassified ...
AAGGCGCTGCTGGCGGCACAATGAAAAAATAGGAGCCCGCAGCGCAAGCAAAGGAATCCCTTGCTTGCGCTGCGGGCTCCGTATCATATCGGATTCAAAATCGCCTCCAGCACTTCTTTCGGCGCCGGGCGATACGAGTGCGGCTCCATCGTGCTGCTGGCCCGGCCCTGGCTCAGGCTTCGGGCTTCTTCCGCATAGTCGAACATGCGCGCAAGCGGGACCAACGCCTCCAGAGTCCACCAATTGCCGTGGGCCTCGGTCTTTTGGATTTCCGCGCTCTTGGCGCTCAGGTCGCCGGAGATGGCGCCGTAAAACTCATTCGGCACTTGCACTTCCACGCGCATGATCGGTTCGAGCAGGATAATGTTATCACGCAGCGCTTTGCCCGCGGCATCGTTGGCGGCGGCCTCAAAGGCCATTTCACTCGAAAGCTGCGGATCGATCTGGGCATCCACAATCGTTGCCTGCACGTGCAGGACGGGGTAGCCAATGGCGCCGGTTTGCAGCGCATTCTTCAGGCCGCGCTCGGCGGCAGCGGCCAACAACGGCGGCAATTTCTCGGTCGGCACGCGGTTCGTCACCGTCACTGGTTGCTCGCTCTTTTCGTTGTCAAACTCCACTGTCATTTTGGCGAACATCTGCGCGCCCACCTGCCGCACGCATTCGCCTTCGACGCGAATCGGTTTCTTCAGCGTCTCGCGGTAGCTGACATACGGCGTGCCCACGCGCACCTTGAGCTTGAAATCGCGCTCCATGCGGTGGACTTTTACTTCCAAGTGCAGCTTGCCCATGCCATACATAAGCTTTTGGCCGGTGTCCGGATTGTCTTTCCAGGTGAAGGTCGGGTCCTCGCGCTTCAGCACATTCAGCACCTGCACCAACTTATCGCGGTCGTTAGACGACTCCGGTTCTATCGATTGGCTCACCACGGCCTCGGCGAAGCGGATCGATTCGAGCAGAATCGGATGCTGGTAATCGCACAGCGTGTCGCCGGTGATGGCATCACGGAGGCCCTGGATCGCCACGATATCGCCGGCTTGCGTGTTCGGGATTTCCTCGCGGCCGCGCTTGGGGTCGGCATGCACGCGGTAGAGTTTGGTGATGTTCTCCTTGACGTCCTTGCCGGGGTTGAACATCCGGCTATTGGCTTTGACCGTGCCGGAGTAAATGCGGGCGTAGAAGAGTTCGCCATGCGCATCGGCCACGACCTTGAAGACCAAGCCGCAAAATGGCTCTTTCGGATCGGGTTTACGGTTTTCTTCCTTGTCGGGCTTTTTCGGGTTGCTTCCTGTCACCGGCGGGCGGTCGAGCGGGCTGGGCAGGTACCAGCAGACGGCGTCGAGCAGCGGCTGAATGCCGATGTGCTCGCGGCCGGAGCCGGCCAACACCGGCTGAATCTGGCGTTTGATCGTTTGCTCGCGGATCGCCAGTCGAATGGCATCGGGAGTGATTTCCTTGCCTTCCAGGTAAGCACTGGTGATGCGGTCCTGGTCGTCGTTCTGGCTCAGAGTGTCGAAGAGCCGGTCACGGTAGGATTTCACATCGTCGAGCATGTCTTCAGGAATTGCTTCTTCCCGATAGGTGCGGCCGAAGTTGGCAGCGTCGAAGAAGATCGTTTTCTGCGTGATGAGATCGATCACTCCGCGAAATGGCGTGGCGCTATCCTTTTCAGAACCGGAGCCGATGGGGATCACCAATGGCAGTGGATGGCCTTCGAGATTCTCACGTATTTCCTCGACGACATTCGCGAAATTGGCGCCTACTACGTCCATCTTGTTGATGAAGGCGATCCGTGGCACGTTATAGCGGTCGGCCTGCCGCCAAACCGTTTCCGATTGCGCTTCCACGCCCTTCTGAGCATCGAACACGCACACGCAGCCGTCCAGCACGCGCAGGCTGCGCTCCACCTCGGCCGTGAAATCGACGTGGCCGGGCGTGTCGATCAGGTTGATCGTGCAATCCTGCCACTGGAGCGGTACGCAGGCGCTATAGATGGTGATGCCGCGCTCCTGTTCCTCCTGATCGTAGTCGGTCTCGGTGGTACCGGAATCGACGGTCCCCAGACGGTGCTTGGCCCCGGAATAATACAGCAGATGCTCGGTGGTTGTGGTTTTCCCGGCATCGATGTGCGCAATCACGCCGATGTTGCGATACTTACTCAGGTTGATGGAAGCTTCCTTGGCCATCGGCGCAATCCCAAAAAATAACCACAAAGGACACAAAGGTCACAAAGAAACACAAAGGAAGAAGAGATATTGAATTCTATCTCTTTCTTGCCTTCGTGTCACTTTTGTGCTCTTTGTGTCCTTTGTGGTAATAACGTTTGGTGCTTACCACGCAAAGTGGGCGAACGCCTTGTTGGCGTCGGCCATCTTGATGGTGGTGTCGCGCTTGGACATGGATTCGCCTTCACGCCGGTAGGCGGCCATGAGTTCGTCGGCCAGGCGCATGTACATCGCCTTGCCGGTCTTGCCGCGGGCCGATGCGATAATCCAGCGGAAGGCCAGGCTTTGCTTGCGCTTCGGGCTCACCTGCATCGGCACCTGGTACGTGGCGCCACCGACGCGGCGGCTGCGCAGTTCTACCGGCGGCTTGACGTTTTCGATTGCTTGGGAGAAGACTTCCAGCGGTTCCGATTCCGGCATGCGTTTTTTGATCTGGTCCAGCGCGCCGTAAACGATGCGCTGAGCCGTCGCCTTCTTGCCCTGCCACATCAGGCAGTTCACGAACTTGGCGAGAAGCAAGCTATTGTACTTCGGGTCCGGTTTCAGCGTTTTCGTGCTGGCAGTTGGTTTGAACATGATTTACTTCCCACCCTTCTTGGCGCCGTATTTTGAGCGCGCTTGCTTGCGGTCTGCCACGCCCTGGGAATCGAGCACGCCACGGATAATGTGGTAGCGCACGCCGGGCAAGTCGCGCACGCGGCCGCCTCGCACCAGGACAATCGAGTGCTCCTGAAGGTTATGCCCTTCGCCCGGAATGTAGGCCGTCACTTCGATCCCATTCGAGAGCCGTACACGGGCCACCTTGCGCAGGGCCGAGTTCGGCTTCTTGGGGGTCATGGTCTTGACTTGCAGGCACACGCCCTTTTTCTGCGGGCAGCCCTGCATGGCGGGGTGCTTCGGTTTGCTGCGCTGCACGCGCCGTGATTTCTTGGTCAATTGGTTAATCGTCGGCATTCGTTTCCATCCGGAGTTTCGGTCGGAATATCAGGAATCTATTACGATAGCGGCTGGATTAAACTGCGACAAGAGGAGCACGGCTCCGGCAGTGGTATAAGTTGCACGGCCATCCGAAATGAAACGCGGACAACTATCGGCGATTCCGCGAGTGCGGTTTTCTAGCGTCCAGACGCACCGCGTTTCAGTTTTCACGCAAACAAAGAATAAGCCCATGAAATTCGGCGCATTCGGTGAAACGCGGCGCGCTTTTACTGGACTAATGTACAAATGGGTAGTATAGTTGTTGGGAACCTTCCGCCCAATTTATTCCGCCTGCCAACGATGCCGAAAAGCGTGACGCTTCCGTTTGCCAAGCTCCGCTCCGTAGCCTAGTCTTTATTAGCTCCATTGTTGCTCGCCCGTGCGCCCACTTCGCCCGAATTCGTACTTTAGATTGACCCGTTCCGATCGGCAGTGAGGTAACGATGCCGGAAAGCCAACGACTCGACGTTCCCGTGTACGCCAATCGGCGTTTTAATGCCCGCTATGACCTGGACAAACCCAAGCAGGAATGCCGTGTTCGCGATGAAGCGGGCCAAGAGCATCCCGCCAAAATTCTCGACATCTCGGCCGGAGGGGTGGGGCTGTTATTGGAACGGCGCATTGAGCTGGGAGTCTACCTGTCGGTGGCGCTGCCGACCCGCGACGAATCCGGCTCGCGCCGTTTCACGCTGCGTGTCCGCAAGTGCGAGCAGGAAGCCGACGGCAAATGGCGCGTCGGCTGCGCCTTCGCGCATCCATTGCACGATGACGAATTGCTGCTGTTGATGTGAATGCATACCGGGCCGGCCTGCCCTTGCCCTATTGCATTCATTATGCTGCGCAAGGGCACGCCTTCGCCGCGCCGTAGTATCGGTAGATGAAACCGGAGCAAATCAAATCCGGACCGGCCGATTCTTCCTATTCAAATCGACCTCCACCTGCGCCTGCTTGGCCTCGCGCCATTGCACGGAAATGAAGTGCGCCGCGATCGAGATGCAGATCACCGAAAAGGCAATGGCGCCGGCAAGCGGTTCGCTATCGGCCAACAAGATCAGCGAGTACACGGATAGCACTCCAGAGTTGGAACGCCGCAGGCGCCGGCAGTCGATATTGTAGGATTTGATCCGCTTGCCCGCAGACCTTACCGCCCAGGAAAATCCGTTGCTGCCGGAACAGTGCCCCTCTTTTACGCAGGCTTGTCAGCCGGACCAAAAGGCGGGATTGTTCGCAATTTCCCGCGCGGTCGGGCTTTGCTTGCATACCTTCTTTGCGCATGATTGTGTCGAAGGGAACGGCTTCGCGGACGATGGATCGGGTTCGGGGGCAGCATTTCCGGCTTTTGGCTCAAGTCGGAATGCCAGCAAAGCGGAGGCTTGTCATGGCACGAACATGGTCGCGGGCAATTCTACTGGCGGCAGTGTTCTCTTTATTCTGCGGCTGCCTGTATCATCGGCGCGAACGCGATTACGATTACATGGCCCGGGGTCAAATGCCCGAGTACAACCAGTGCCCGTGTCCATGCCCATGCCCGCAAGCGATGCCCTGCGGCTGCGGAACGGGAGCGCCGATGGGCATGGCCTCGACCGCCGAGCCGTGCGCGGCTGTCCCTGGCGGCATGCCGATGAATCCGCCGGCAACGATTATTCAACCTGCGCCCTTTCCGCCGGCGAACATCCCGCCGGGGCAGGCGCAACCGATGCCCGCCCAGCCCAGCAAAAACACGCGGGTCATTCAGCCGGCTGTGAAGACGGATGGAAACTAGCGGCCACTTTGTGCCGCCAGCCGCTTCAGAATCTGAATCTGCCCGGCATGGTACACATCGTGGGCCGCGATGCCGGTGATAAGGTCCAGGGTGCGGAACTTGCTACCCTTCCGTTTCCGCGCGAGGTCGGCCGCGGTAAGGTCCGCCACAGCGGCTCGCAACTCCTGATGCATTTCCGAAAGCAAGCGCAGGTCTGCCTGCCAGGCCTCGGCAGAGGAAAGCACCGGCCGCACGAACCAGTTCGATCCTTTCAGAGGAAATGACCCGCGCTTCAACGCAAGTAGTCTTCGCCGAACAGCGTACTTCCAATACGCCGCATGCACCACGATCTCCCAGATGTTGTGCCTGGCAGGCGCTGGCCGCCAGGCGGCAACCTGGTAATCCAGGCCGCGCACCGAGCCGCGAAGATTGGGCCCGTGCCAGGATTGGTGATCAAAAGCCTGATCGATGAGACGCAGCAGGATCGTGATTTCGGAATCGGGCATGGAGCAAGGACTCTAATGGAGGAAGCACTATACATAATGTGAAAAATCGAAATCATCATATCGAAAAAGAATCGCCTGTGTTCGCCCCAGACCAGAAGCGGCGGCCTTACATACAATGTCCGAAATAACTTCCCTGTGAGGCTTCGTTGATGTCGCGTGTTGCATCCTTGCTGGCCCTGCTCCTTTTCGCACTTTCGGCCCTCGCCGAGAATTGGCCCGGCTGGCGCGGTCCCACGGGGCAAGGTTATTCTTCCGATTCGGCGCCGCCTTTAAAATGGAATGCCAAGGACAATGTTCGTTGGAAAGCGCCGTTGCCCGATGCGGGGAATGCTTCGCCGGTAGTCTGGGGAGATCGCGTCTTTATTGCCCAGGCGACCGACAAGGGCGCGAAACGCGGCCTCATGTGCTTTAACCGGGCCGACGGGAAGCTGCTCTGGCAGAAATTCGTCGAGTACTCCAAGAAGGAGCCGACGCACGACACCAATCCATTTTGCTCCGCCACCCCGGCGACCGACGGCGAGCGCGTGATCGCCAGCTACGGCTCCGCGGGGCTCTACTGTTACGATTTCGACGGCAAGGAGTTGTGGAAGAAAGACACGGGGCCACAGATTCATATCTGGGGCACGGCATCCTCGCCGATCATTCATGGCGATATGGCTTACCTTTGGATTGGGCCCGGGGAACGGCAGATTCTGTTGGCGATGAACAAGAAAACCGGCGATACGGTCTGGGAGCACAAGGAGCCGGGCGGCGCTTCGGGCCTCGACGGCGATGCCAAGAACTGGATCGGTTCGTGGAGCACGCCGATTATCGTGAAAATCGGCGACCACGAAGAATTGATTCTCACGGTGCCGAAGAAAGTGCGGGCATTCGATCCGAAGACCGGCAAAGAGCTTTGGTGGTGCGACGGGCTGACGAACCTCGTCTACACATCACCGGTGATTTCAAAAGATGGCATCGTGGTTGCGGCTTCCGGCTACCACGGCTCGGCACTCGCAGTGCGAGCGGGCGGCAGTGGCGACGTAACTAAAACGCATCGGCTCTGGCTCCATACGCAGCAGAACCCGCAGCGCATCGGCTCCGGCGTCATCGTCGGCGACTATTTCTATCTGCTCAACGAGCAGGGCCTGGCCCAATGCCTGGAACTAAAGACCGGCAAAGACCTGTGGGACAAGGAGCGCATCAGTAGTCCGAGCTGGGGTTCCTTCGTTCACGCTGCCGGGAAACTTTACGTGACCTGCATGAATGGCGATACGTTTGTGCTCAACGCGGACCCGAAGTTGGAGGTGCTGGCCAAGAACCCAATTGGCGAACGCGTATTGGCCTCGGTGGCGATTTCCGACGGCGAGATTTTCATCCATGGCCACAAGAACCTTTGGTGCATCAGCGAGAAGAAGTGACCGGTTCCCCTTTCCCTTCAGGGAAGGGGGTTAGGGGGTTAGGTGAAGGTTCCTCAACCTAACCCCCCGACCCCCTTCCCTTCAGGAAAGGGCGAGAAGAAATAACGGCGAGGACCTCTCCATGAGATTTCGCCCTTTATTCGCTTTGGCTGCGTTGCTTCTTCTCACAGCCGCCGCTCTTGCGCAGAAACCTGCCCCGGAGCCGGAACCTTACCTCTCTCCGGAAGAGAAGACGCTCCTGCAACTGACCAACGAAGCCCGCAAGAAAGACAGCCTGCCGGAGTTAAAGGTGAACGCCAGGCTGATGAAGGCGGCCCGCAGCCACTCGGCCAACATGGCCAAGCATGAGAGGGCGGAACACGAACTCGACGACAAGAAACCGGCCGACCGGGTGAAGGAAGCCGGCTACGCATTCGGGCTGCTCGGCGAAAACGTGGCCTTTGGCCAACTCACCCCGGCCGAAGTCATGAATGTGTGGCTCAAGTCCGACGAGCATCGCGCGGTCATTCTGGATAAGGATTACGTCGATGTCGGCATGGCCGTCGCCAAGAGCGCCAAGGGAACGCTTTACTGGACGCAGTTGTTCGCTCGGCCGCACAAACCCAAACCGGTTCCTTGAAAGGAAGTGCAAGATGACGCGGATTTTGATGGCAGCGATCGTAGTTCCGGCGATCATCGCCGGCGTAGGCCGGGCGCAAAAGAATGAGCCGGTCGCACCGAAGTCGGCCCCGCCCACCTTTGCCTTCGTGTACGATTTGGACAAGAGCCAGAACCTCGTTTATGTGCAGACACTCGAATATGTCCCGCGCCAAGAAACGCGAACGGTTACGGAGAACATTGAGGAAAACGGCAAGACGTTCCGTGTAAACAGACAGGTGACCGTCACGGTATATGTGCCGGTTTCGCGGGTCACCAAGGTGGTCGTCGAGAAAATCAATGCGATCAACGGCGCGGGCAAGAAGCTGTCGCGCGACGATCTCTTCCAGCAACTGAAGGCCGGCGACAGCATCTTGCTCTATTCCGGCGAACTCGACCCGGTTTTTCTGAAGCCGCTGAAGGAAAAGACAATTCTGCTGCAAATGGAAACGTCGCCGCCCATCGTTCCGCCTATGACGGTGCCCGAGCCCATCCCGCCGCCGAAGAAATAAGTCAAGAGACAGCCAGAGCCGGGAGCGCGAGCGACCGGATGTTGGGCGTCCAACATCCGGTCGCTCGCGCTCCCGGCTCTTTGATTCGTTATTCCGCGGCTGCTTGTCACGGCCACAGATAAGCCGGCGAATAGGTCGTTGTCCAGCGCGGCCGGCCGAAGAGACCGTAGCGCGTAGTGGTCACTTCGCTGGGCGTATATGTCGCTGCGGAATAGGACACGGTCGGCGCGTAATACGCCACCGTGGGCGAATAGTAAGTAACCGTCGGCGTCTCGTAATAACTTACGGTCGGCGTGTAATAGGCGACCGTGGGCGCCGTGTAGTAACTCACTGTGGCCGGGCTGTAATAGCTAACGGCCGGAGCCACGTAATAGGACGTCGTCGCCGGTGTGTAATACGAAACCGTGCGCGGCGCATAATAGGTAACAGTGGGTGGAGTGGAATACACGACCACGTTCTGGGCCGTCGCTTCACTTGCCAGCACCAGCAGCACGGCGACTGCTAACATCCCACCCGTTCTGCGAATGATCGATGACATGGCTGCACCTCCTGTTGAGTCGAGAAAGAAATACCAAGCTCGTCAACCGCTGAATGCAATTTCGATGCCTGTTTCACTCGTGCCTTGACCGAAGCGACTTCCGTCACATTTATTGTATTCCGAGTCCGATTGTCGCCAGCTGCACCATGAGGCACGTTGGAAAACGTGCCCCACGTTAGTTTGCCTGTCTCTCGCCATTGCATACCCATTTCGCCCATGTTCAATCATGGCTCCTCGCGACAAACCAATTCCATTTTGATTTCGCTTGACACTGTACCGACCGGTCGGTATAGGCCGCGAGGATTTTGCAGTTAGGAGTGCCGAAATGAGCGCGACCGAAATGGCGGTTCGGCGTACAAGCCGTGAAGAGATTCTGGAGTCTGCGGTACGCGTGGCCATCCGCGACGGCGTGCTGGCCATGACTCTGGAAAAGGTCGCCAAGGAAGCGGGCGTGAGCAAGGGGGGGTTGATCTATCATTTCGCTTCCAAAGACGAGTTGGTGCGCGAGATGCTTGAGCATTTCTGGCGGCAGCGCGAGCAGGACCTGTTGGCGCGGATTGCCGACGATCCCAACCCGCGAGGCCGCTGGGTGCGGGCGCTGGTCGACATGCTGGTGACCGACAAACTCGAATGCTCAACTTCGGCACCGGCGCTGAGCGCGCACGAGCGCGATAAGTTCATGGCTTCGCTCTTGGCTGCGGCATTGGTGAATCCCGAGCTGGTGAAGCCGGTCCAGGATTGTCGTCGCAAGAAACTTCGCGAGCGTATTTTGGCGGAAGAAGAGAATCCCATTGACAGTCTCATGGTGCTGCTGGCCGTGGACGGGCTCTTCCTGTGGCGGTTGGTCGGCCTGATCGATGCCGGCGATCCGCTCTACGGCAATCTGGTAAACGCGATCCGGTCTCGGGCTCAACAGGTTGGACAATCGCCGCAAGCGGGGTGCGGCAGGGGGGAAACCGATGAAAGTGAATTCAGTTAATCGCAGGCGGGCGTGGTTCCGCTGGCCGAAGACGTGGGCAGTGCTCATTGTCGTGGCCGCCGCTTCCCTTGGCGCTGCGTGGAAGTACAGTTCGGCGCGCACGCCGGTCGAAACTGCGCCGAAACCGCCGGCGCCGCCGCTGGACACCATCAGTTCGCTGGGCCGCCTGGAGCCGCGCACGCGCGTCATCGAGTTGACCGTGCCGGGCGATGCTTCAATGGCGCGCGTGGAGGAACTGAAAGTCCATGAAGGCGAGCGCGTGACGGCGGGGCAAATCCTGGTTGTGCTTGACAGCCATCGCCAGAAAAAGGCTGCCGTACGCGAAGCGGAGACGAAACTATGCGTCGAGAAAGCTCGACTGGCCCAGATCAAGGCCGGCGCCAAGCTCGGCGATTTGAATGCGCAGGAGGCTGCCGTGCGAAAATGCGAAGTTGCCCTGTGCAACTCGCAGGCGGATCGCGAGCGCTACCAGCACGCCGCCAAGAGCGCATCTGCTTCTGAACTTGATAAAGCGAAGGCCGACCTCGACAAGGCGAAGATGGATCTGGAGCAGGCGCGCGCGACGCTGGTCAGCCTGCGCGAAGTTCGCCAGGTGGACGTGGACTTGCAGGAACAGCAAATCGCTTCCTTCGAAGCTTCGCTGGAACATGCCAAGGTCGATCTCGAAGCAACTTTGATTCGTGCACCGTTTGCCGGCACCATCCTGAAAATCCATAGCTGGCCTGGGGCGCGCGTCAGCGACAAGGGCGTGCTGCAAATCGGCGATGCCGCGCAGATGGACGCCGTGGCCGAGGTCTACGAGGCCGACATTGCCAAGGTGAAGGTCGGTCAGCAAGCGAACGTGCGCGTTAGCAGCTCCGGGCAAGTGCTGACCGGCGAGGTGGCCGAGATTGGCCAGATGATCGGCCGCAAAGACGTGCTCAACAACGATCCCGTGGCCGACACCGATGCCCGTGTGGTGGAAGTGCGCATTCGGCTCACACGCGAGGATAGCCTGCGGGTGGCGGGGCTAACGAACGCTCGCGTCGAAGTGCAGATTTCGTTGCACGAAATCAAAACAGAATAACTGACCACCGATTACTGATTGGTAGCGGAATTCGCCAGAATTCCGATTTCGCCGAATCGGAATTCTGGCGAATTCCGCTACCAATGCGATTTTGGGGGAGGGACATCCCATGGGCACCAGTTTCGGCGTGGCGTGGAAGCAACTCAGCCACAGTCGGGCCAAGATGCTGATTGCCGCTGCCGGCGTGGCGGTGGCCGTACTGCTCATGATGATGCAGCTTGGCTTCATGAACGCGGCTTACGACTCGGCGCTGGCCATTCCCAAGCAGATGCAGGCCGACCTGGTCATCTTGAACCCGGTCACGCCCTCAATCACCAAGCCGGCCCCGTTTTCGCGCCGGTTGCTCTACCGTATGCAGGCCCATCCCGACGTCGCCGCAGTGCAAGGCATTTACCAGGGCGCCGGGAAGTGGCGGAATCCCTGGACGCACGAAGATGCCACCATGATGATCTACGGGCTGGAACCCAGCGTCGATCTCTTTCGAATCCCCGGCTATTCCGAGCAAAAGAGTAAGCTGCGTTCAAACGACACGATCCTCTTCGACTCGCGCTCCCGCCCGATCTTTGGGCCGGTGGTGGACAAGTACAATCAGGGCGAGCGCGTGGAAGCCGAGGTGAATTCCCGGCGCATCCGCGTGGTGGGCCTCACCGAATCGGGCTCTTCGTTTGCCGTGGACGGCACGGGCTTCACTTCGGAAGCGAACTTCCTCCGTCTCGTGCCGGGCCGGTCGCCGGGGTTCATCGATGTCGGCCTCGTGCAGCTGAAGCCGGGCGCCGACGCCAAGCGCGTGCGCAATGAGTTGCAGCAGACACTGGGCCAGGATGTGCGCATCCTCACGGGACCGGAGTTCCTGGAATACGAACTGAAGTTCATCAACTCGAAGTCGCCGATCCAGTTCATTTTCGGCATGGGGGCCGCGGTCGGGTTCTTCATTGGCTTCGTAATTGTCTATCAGATCCTTTACACCGACGTGGCCAATCAATTGCCGAAGTTCGCCACCATGAAGGCCATCGGTTTCGGCGACTTCTACCTGATGAGAGTGGTGTTCGAGCAGGCAATTTACATCTCGTTACTGGGCTTCGTGCCGGGGCTGATCGGCTCGTGGGGGCTCTACACCTTTGCGGCCAAAGTCACGCGCTTGCCCTTGGGTCTCAAGCCCGGGTTGGTGACAGGGGTTTTCGTGCTCACAGTGGTGATGTGCGCGATTTCGGGCGCAGCGGCCACGCGCAAATTGCGCGCCGCCGACCCGGCGGATGTGTTTTAGATCCTCAAAAACAACGAACCACTGATTTCACGGATAACACGGATAATAAAACTAGAAATCAATGGACTGACAGTTTCTGGAAGGTTGGAGCATTACCCTTTTCTCATCCGTGTTATCCGTGGTTGTTTCTTTTGGCCGATTTGAAGAATTCGCACATGAGTGAAAGGATTCGCGAATGTCCGTTTCATCAGATCAAGAACCCGTGATTGCCGCCCACGGCTTGAACTTCAGCTACGGCACCGGCGAATTGCGCAAGCAGATTCTTTTCGACCTGGACCTGGAGATGCGACCCGGCGAGATCGTACTGCTCACCGGGCCCTCGGGCTCGGGCAAGACGACACTGCTCACGCTGATTGGCGCCTTGCGCACCGTACGCGACGGCGAACTCAAGGTGCTGGGTCATGAACTGCGCGATGCTCCTGCTTCCTTGCGCGTGGAACTGCGGCGGCAAATTGGCTTCATCTTCCAGGCGCATAATCTACTCGACTTCCTCAGCGCCCGGCAAAACGTGGAACTCACGCATCAGCTCCATCATCAAATGCCCACCAGTGAGTTCCGCCGTCGGACCGAGCATCTCTTCGAGATGGTGGGCCTGGCCGAGCGCATTGATTACCCGCCGTCGCGGCTGAGCATCGGCCAGAAGCAGCGCGTGGCCGTCGTGCGGGCGCTGGCCGGGCAGCCAAAGCTGGTGCTGGCCGACGAACCGACG
>Ga0070732_10001551_pt1 | contig 12552 bp, 9 predicted proteins | sample Coa_R1_5_FD_66449 | JGI IMG/M metagenome (GOLD analysis project Ga0070732, IMG submission 66449) | Surface soil microbial communities from Centralia Pennsylvania, which are recovering from an underground coalmine fire - Coalmine... | ecosystem: Environmental > Terrestrial > Soil > Unclassified ...
GATTGTCGGAATGTGGCCTGATCAACCTCAACGACAAGTCCCACATTCCTAGAAGACTTATCGGGAACTGGCCAGATTGCAGTGCGAAGGTCAGAAATCTGTCATTTATGCGACGCTGTTTTCCCAACTGCGAACAAACAGCGAGGCCTTATTATTCAGTCCTAATTTTTCCTACGACCTATCCAAAAACTTCAAGAAGACAGACGTAAGTGGCGCTCGGCTCGCTTCAGGATGTGACCGTGCACACATCGCGCATTCTATGATGCTTGGTGGCCCTGTGACGCGGTCCGGAGAAAACGTTCGATCCTTAGTACCCCAGGCCCAACGCTTTCGCGGTTTCAAGCCGCCCATGGAGTAGCAATATTTTAGCTTCCAGTAAAAATACGCGGATGGTCAGCGCAGCGTTTACTTTGGATTGGTCCTGGATCGTAACAATCATTGATTTGAGCAGATTATTGATCTTGTCGAATTGCTTCGACTCGGTCGGGATCTCGTGAATCGACGCGTGGCGAACTGCGAGTTCCTTTTTGGTTTTCATATTTCTCCCGAAGTAGTGTAATTTTGGCTGCTTACGTAAAACCGATCGATCCAACAAACGCTCGAATTCTCAGACCCAGATTGGGATTACGAGATGCAAGTCCATTGTCCGCTGTTTCTCTAGCTTGGGGCAGTGTACTTGTTCGCGCAGAGCGCTTTCGAAATTACGCGGGTCTCTGCAGTTATAGAGGCAAGCAGAGGGCCAAAGTGTTTACGGTTCAAAGGCAACTCTACCTCGTTCCTGATTCGCTCGTTGCGTAAGTCGGGAAACGCTCATAAATTCAGCGGGCCAAGTCCTTCCATGAGAAGGCCGATCTGAGTCAAGCAGGTTTTGTGGTTTCCGTTGAGTGGTCTTCTATGGAACTTCTCCGCCTCTGCCGCCATCCTTCCATCCGCACTCTTTGGTGAGCGATATTCGCTCGGTGCCAGTTGGGTGTTCTCGTTTCAGTGGTGCTGCTACCTGAGAATCGACCTCTGCTCCCACCGATTCGGTGAGAGTTGGGCCCCAGGACTTAGTCGCAGTCACCTGGACTCGGCGGTTGAACTCGGCTCCTCGGATCGCAACTCTCTAGGCCACTTCCCGCATCGCTTTCTGGCTATTGCGCGGTGGTTCGTACACCTCTCCCCCTACGGACGTCAACGATAGCTACCTTGAAGATCGGCTCAACGTAGCGGCCGGCAGCATCACTGTAATCGGAACCAGCACAACTGCGGCTACTGAGTCAACAGTCGTGGTCGGCTTCAAAGTCCAGTAACGGGGAGCCATTGGAGACACTCGCCAGCCACACAGTGTGCCGCAAGAGCTGCCAGCGCGACCGCGTAAGGATGAGGTACTACTTTGAGCAACACGAGTCCAACTACGGTGTCACCACTCCGCGTTAACTCACTACAATTAGTCGAGTCGGCACAAAGCAGGTGCATTCGGGAGCGACACCTATGGCTGAAACAGCCTTTGCTATAAAGCGCGGCAATCCGCGATACTCATTTTCCGCAGAAGCCGAGGCTATTCTGGGCGACGGGACTTCAGTCCCCGCGCAAGTTTTCGAATTGAGCTCGCACGGCTGTTATATCGACGCGCTACAACCTCTTTCCGTTGGCTCGGAGCTGCACCTTCGTATCTCCAATGGGCCGAGCACATGCGAACTGCCGGCCAAGGTGATCTACATGCACGCGGGCTACGGCTTTGCGCTCTACGGCATGGGCATAGCTTTTGGAGAAATGGCCGCCGAGCAGCGTTCGGAAATTGAAGCGTGGCTCCGCGAACTTGCCGCCAATCAATCCCCTAAGAACCCGAACTAATGCATGCGAACTGACGGAAGCCCTTCTAGCTCTTAGACATGGGTGGGCTACTGTCAGCTAGTTCCTCATCCTTCCTCACTATTGTTGGTTCCGGCGTAGGAAAGTTCCCTTCCGAAACATAGTTGACTTTTGATGGTTAAGACGCGTTCTCATCGGTCTGGTACTCGAGCTGAACCACCTTAACCCCTGTAGCGAATCAACTAATTACTCACTCGAATCAAACGCCCCAAAACGGTACGAAAGGACTATGAGGGAAAACCGGCCTTGAAAGGCATGTTGTACCGGGGGGAAACATCGCCCTCCGTGTGGTCAAGTCTTTCGATAACGTCGAGAGCTCGACCCTGTTTACCGAGAACGTCAGGAATATCGGCGAAAAGATTTTGAGCGATGCTGAAGAAATTGCTAGGGGAGGCCAAATGCGCTTTGACGTAGTAGATCAGGAGACGGTGAATCGGCTGCCGCGCCTCTCTGAACTGCACGCTGCTTATGGCGTACAAGTGAATAGCATCGCGGTCGACGAGCTTTTCGAACTTTATGAACGTACGGGATTTCTTTATCCCGATAAGGCTGCCCGGCTGCTCCCGTACCTGGATACTGTGAAGGAGAACTGGAGACGAATGTTGGATGCCGGTGAGTCACTCCTGTACGTGCTTACCGCAGGAGACGAGCGTGAAGGCCGAGCAGCGCTTGCGGTCTTTCGAACAACTCATCGTGGTTGGACCTACCAGCATCTCGTTTCGGAAGACAATCCTTATGGGTCGCGAGCAGTCATGCTGGCGGCGGAAGCTGCGATGATTCTCAAAGGGTCCGATGAGTCTGCGCAGAATTGGTTCCGGCCGGAGAATCGCTTCCCCGCTCGCGTGTTTGGCTCGATGATCCAAGCAATTGGCGGCTCCCTCTCTTCCGCTCAAAATTACACTTATTTCGGGCTTCCCCGGACATTGTCCCTGCCATCGGATCAAGGAATCCGAGTTGTTCCGTACGATGCGGATTGTAGTAAAGATCTTTGTGCATTAGCCGAAACGACCAGGGGCCAGGTCTATGTGGCCGCCGAAGAATTGGAGACCGATGTTCCGCTCAAGTCGCTGGACCTACTGTACCGTCGCGTGGGGCTTCGGCGCACTCGCCATGTTTGGCTTGCCTATCGCCAGAACCGCCTGATCGGGGCGGCGATTGCCTACCGCGGCCCCCTTGGTCTGAATTTCAGTTTTCTCGAAAACCGCTGTGATCTATTGCTCTATCCGAGTTTGCCTGAAACAGAACTCCAAAAAGGTGTCTCGGCTCTCCTGGGCGCGGCGGTTACGGCCTATCGGGATTTCGAGTTGGAGTTTATCCCGGTGATTGCCGGGGATGAGTCTGTTCCTATTCTCTTGAAGCTCGGAGCGCAACAAGTACGCAACTACTGTCAATGTATTTGGCTAAAAGGTGGGTACCCTCGTTCTTACCGTCACGTCGACAGTTTCTATTCCAAAGTTTTGGACCGGGCCCGAAAGCGATCCCTGCAACCATCCTTGCTACTCGGGGATTTAAAATGAACAAACATGACACAAGGCGCCAAACGGCGGTTCGGCCAGCAGGTGGGAACTATCTACGGAATCGTGCCGGCGGAAGCTCTCTTCTCGGGATCTCCACCCGACCGACCGGACTTTTGCGCGATGGCTCGAGCGCTATGGCTAACCGATCAGCATGCGCGAAGCGCGTGCTCGTAACGGTTTTCGCGGCAATGCTCGTTGCCACCAGCGTATGGGGCCAGGGGAGTCAGGGCACTCCCGATGTAACGGCTATGAGCGTGGAAGACCTGATGAACTTGCAGGTCACGTCCGTGTCGAAACGAACTCAAAAAGTCGCCGATGCGGCTGCGGCAGTTTTCGTGATCACTCAAGAAGACATCCAGCGCTCCGGAGCCAGGAACATTCCGGAGACATTGCGAATGGTCCCAGGTCTGGAAGTGGCTCGCATTGACGAAAACAAGTGGGCCATCGGCTCGCGAGGATTCAATGGGCGGTTTGCCGACAAGTTGCTCGTTCTCATTGACGGACGAAGCGTCTACACGCCCTTGTTCTCCGGAGTGTATTGGGATGTTCAGGATGTCCTGCTCGACGATGTGGACCGGATCGAAGTGATCCGCGGGCCCGGCGCTACCTTGTGGGGCGCGAACGCGGTCGACGGCGTCATCAACATTATCACCAAACCCGCAAAAGCGACCCAGTCACTGCTCGTTAATGTACAGGCTGGAAACGACCAGTTGACCGCGGATACGGTTCGCTATGGCGGCCAAGTTGCCGACAAAGGATACTACCGCGCCTATGTGAAATATTTCGACTGGCGCTCCGGCAATGCCATGTCGGGTCAGAATGCGGCTGATGGCTGGCATCAGGTGCGCGGAGGGTTTCGATCCGATTGGACGCTCTCCCATGCGGATTCTTTGACCTTTCAGGGGGATATGTACAACAGCCGGGAGGGTGAGACTCTTACAGTTCCCACTCTTTCCTCTCCATATTCCAGCACTTTCGGAAACGTCGGGCATTATACCGGCGGAAACCTGCTAGGCCGCTGGACCCGCTCTTCTGGCAACTCGTCGTTTTCGCTGCAGGGATATTTCGATAGGACGAATTTCTCGGACAATTCCCTATTTATCGACCATGAATCGGTCTTCGACGTCGACTTTCAACATGACTTCCACTTAGGCGACGCGAATGAAATCGTCTGGGGCGCGGGCTACCGATCGATCCAAGACCAGAACGTCTCCAGCGCCACGGTCTCTGTTCAGCCGAGTCACGCTCGGTACAATCAATTCAGCGCATTCGTGCAGGATGAAGTCAGCTTCCTGGACTCTCGCTTGCGAGTCACGTTTGGCTCCAAATTCGAGCACAATGCCTTTACGGGATGGGAGTTTGAGCCGAATATTCGATTCCTTGGCAGTATCAGCAAGGCGCAATCGGCGTGGGTGGCCGTTTCCCGCGCGGTGAGGACCCCCGCATTGACCGAAGAAGGCTTGCGGCTGAATGCCGCGGTCATTCCACCGGGTGCACCTCCATTCAATAGTCCGCTGCCGGTTATCGAAGCGGTGTACGGCAGCAACCAGTTCCAATCCGAAGACCTTGTGGCCTACGAAGTCGGCTACCGCGTGCAGGCCACCAACTCGTTCTCCGCGGATATCGTGGCCTTCTACAACAACTACACGAACCTTCGGACTGCGGAACCCGGCACACCCTTTGTGGAAGGGAATCCGCCCGATCTCGTCGTTCCATTTGTGGCTTACAACAAGATGAGCGGAGGAACCTATGGCGTCGAGCCGTTCGTCGATTGGAAAGCGCTTTCCAAGTGGAGACTCTTTGGCTCTTACAGTTTTCTGCGGATGCGCATCCACAAGAACAGTGACAGTTTGGACCCCACTGCGGATTTGCCGAACGGGTCGAATCCCGAACATCAGTTCTATTTCCGATCCTCGTTGGAACTCCCGAAACACATTGAGCAGGACTTGATTGTGCGTCACGTGTCGCAATTGCCGGGCCTCAACGTGCCGGACTACACCTCATTGGATGGCGGAATACGTTACCGGCCTGTTACCAGTCTGGAAATTTCGTTCACCGGCGAAAATTTGTTAAACAGCCGTCACACGGAATTCGCCCCGGATTTCGTGAACACCCTGCCCACCGTCGTTGGCCGCAGCTTTAATGTGGGAATTACGTGGAATCCCAGAAAGCAGTAAAGCTCAGGTGAGCAGGGAGATGTAAGGTGGGCTTTCGGATCGACAATGCGACCCTGAAGGAGGCAATGCTGAGGAACTTCCGCATCATCGTTGTGTGCCTGATCTGTCTGGCTCTCGCTCTTCCGAGTCGCACGCAAACGGCGGGTTCCTCCGACTCTTCCGAATATCTGATTAAGGCCGGTTTCATCTACAACTTTTCCAATTTGATGCAGTGGCCGGCAAGCGCCTTCTCCAAATCGGATTCACCCATCGTCATCGGAATTCTAGGCACGGACACGTTTGGAGGCATGCTCGATGAAGTCCTGGGAGGGAAAAAAGTGAACGGCCGTTCCTTCCTGGTGAAGCATTTGAAGTGGGGCATGGAATTGAAGGACTGCAACATTGTGTTCGTGAGTCCTTCGGAAACCGCGCACTTGGAGGAAATTTTCCATCTCCTCAAGGGCTTGCCTATCCTCACGATCGGAGAAACGCCCAGTTTTGCGCGGCGCGGCGGCGTCATCAATTTCATTGTGGTCGATGACAAAGTTCGATTCGAGGTGAACGTCGAAGCCGCCAAGCAAGCGGATATCAACATCAGTTCCAGGCTGTTGGCCCTGGCCAAAATCGTTCCGCCGGGCGACGGGAGCAAGGTTCCATGAAATTTCAGAACCTCTCCATCAAGCGGAAGTTGATGTTGATCACGATGCTGACCAGCACCCTGGCCCTGGTGTTATTTTCGGCGAGCTTTCTCGTTTATGACCTCATCACTTTCCGCCATTTCCTGAGCGAGGATCTTGCTACACAGGCGCAGATCATCGGCTACAACAGCGCGGCCGCCATGGCTTTTAAGGACCAAGCCGCGGCAACCGAGACCTTGGCCGCCCTGAAGGCCAAGGAAGACATCACCGCCGCGGTACTATACGGTCCGGACGGGAAGATCTTTGCCCGCTATGATCGGGCGAACGTCAACAAACCGTCTCTGCCCGATCGCCTGCCTCCCGTCGACGGTTTTCGTTTTAACGCCCGCTTCCTGGAAGTTTTCCATGCAGTCTCCCTCAACGGAGAGCCGTCCGGCAGGTTGTTCTTGCAGTCCGATATGAGCCAATGGAATTCGCGCGCGAAACGCTATGCGTTGTTACTTCTGATGTTCATGCTCGGGTCGGACCTTCTCGCACTTCTGGTCGCTTCCAGCCTGCAGAATTTGATTTCAAGGCCCATTTTGCGTCTGGAAGACACCATGCGCATGGTTTCGACCAAGAAGAATTACGAGGTTCGTGCGCTCAAATTCTACGACGACGAAATCGGAAGGCTGATCGACGGATTCAACACCATGTTGTCCGAAATCCAGCAGCGGGATGCCGCCGTTCAAGGCGCTAACTTTGAACTGCAGAGCCAGACGCAGGAATTGGAAGACGAAGTCGCTCACCGCAAGCAGACACAAGAGGAACTGCTTGCCGCAAAGCGCGCCGCCGAGGATGCCAGCCGGGCCAAGAGCGTGTTCTTGGCGAATATGAGCCACGAGTTACGCACGCCCCTCAATGCCATCATTGGCTATAGCGAGATGATTGAGGAGGAAATACAGGACTGCGGACGAATCGAAAAGATTGACGACGTGCGGAAGATTCATTCAGCCGGAAGACATCTGTTGGCTTTGATTAACGACGTACTGGATCTGTCCAAGATCGAAGCGGGAAAGATGGGCCTCCACGTCGAGAACTTCGAGTTGGCCGGCATGATTCAGGATATGGTCTCCACGTTTCAGCCCGCGGTGGCGAAAAACGAAAATACACTCGAGCTCCATCTCTCGGAAAGTCTTGGCGAAATGCACGCCGACGTTACCAAGGTGCGGCAGATCCTCGTCAATCTCTTGAGCAACGCGTGCAAATTTACCGAACACGGCACTATCGGTATGAGTGTTGACCGGCTCGAGGCCGAGGGGCAGCAGTGGGTACGGTTCCGCCTCAGCGACACGGGCATTGGCATTAGCCGGGAACAAGAGGAAAACCTTTTCAAAGAATTTTCCCAGGCAGATGTCTCCATCGCTCGCAGATATGGCGGCACTGGACTTGGGCTAGCGATCAGCCACCGTTTCGCCCAGATGATGGGCGGGCAGATCAGCGTGAAAAGCGAAGAGGGTAAGGGATCGGTATTTACTGTCCTCCTGCCAGCCTATGTCACTGCGGAAGCCTCCGCGACGGTCAAGCCAAAACAATTCAGTGGGCCGGTTGCGGCCGCCCCGGAACTAAAACCGCAGCCGAAGACGATTCTTATGGTCGACGACGACCCGGCGGAGCGTGAATTGATGCACCGCTCTCTTACAAAATCTGGTTTCAATGTCGTCGCGGTTGCCGATGGAGAAGAAGGGATAAGGCTAGCCAAGCTCATCCGTCCGCTGGTTATTACGCTGGATGTTCTGTTGCCTGGAATCGATGGGTGGGAAGTCCTGAGGCGACTGAAGGCGGATTCTGAGCTGGCTGATATCCCCGTCATTGTGGTTACGATTGTGGACAACGAGCTTAAGCGAGCTGATTGCGGCGCCTCCAGCTATCTCATCAAGCCCGTGGATCGCGACCTATTGGTGAAACAGATCGAGAAGTACTGTGAGTCTTATCCCTTAGCGAGTGTTGAGGAAGTAGGCGTTCATGCCTCGCCTTCGCCGGAGATCCACCCGAGGTTGCGCTAGTCTTGGGATCCTCATGTAGGAGGAAGCCAACGTGCCCACGATTTTGCTGGTCGAGGATAACGAGATGAACCGCGACATGCTGAAGCGGCGGCTCGAGCGGAAAGGCTATCGCGTGATTACTGCCCAAGATGGCGCGGAGGGATATTATTTCGCGCGTTCCAAAGCCCCCGATCTCATTCTGATGGATATCGGTCTGCCGATCATGAATGGCTGGGATGCAGCGCAAAAACTCAAATCCGACAAAGCCACGCGTCACATACCGATCATCGTACTGACTGCCCACGCACTGGCAACCGACCGGGCCAAGGCCTTTGAAGTTGGTTGCGACGACTACGACACGAAGCCGGTTGATTTCGTCAGACTGCAGGGAAAAATCGAGAACTTGCTCCTGGTGAAGAAAACTTCATGAATATTCGGACCAATCGAGTTCTTATAGTCGACGACAACGAGATGAACCGCGACATGCTTGCGCGCCGCTTGCAACGCAAGGGCTACGAAGTGAGCGTGGCCGGCAGTGCGCGGGAATTAATGACGCTCATCAAAGAGAAAAAACTCGATCTGCTGCTGCTGGATATCGAAATGCCCGAAGTCAGCGGTCTCGAGGCGCTGCGGGAGATCCGCGAGATGTACTCCGCCAATGAACTGCCAGTCATCATGGTAACGGCGAGGAATCAGAGCGACGACGTCGTCAAAGCCTTGGGCATGGGAGCCAACGACTATTTGACCAAGCCCGTGGATTTCGCGGTTGCGCTGGCACGAATCGAAACGCAGTTGTCGCACAAACACGCCCAGGAAGGATTGAAAGAAAGCGAAGAACGATATGCGCTGGCGGCTCGCGGCGCCAACGACGGTCTTTGGGACTGGAATTTAGCGACGTACGTTATTTATTTTTCCCCCCGGTGGAAAGCCATGCTCGGCTGTCAGGAAGATGAAATCGTCGACAAGCCCGACGAATGGTTTGACCGAATCCATGAAGCGGACCGGGAGCGCGTAAAAGAAGAGATCGCCGCTCATCAAAAGGGGCTGACTCCTCATTTCGAGAGCGAGCACCGCGTCCGGCACAAGGACGGTACTTACCGGTGGATGCTTAGTCGCGGGCTCGCCATCCGCGATCCATCGGGGAAACCAGTTCGGATGGCAGGTTCACAGACAGACATTACCGAGGGGAAAGTATCAGACCCGCTCACCAACTTGCCGAACCGGTTGCTTTTTCTGGATCGATTGGGCCGCTTGATGCGGCATTCGAAAAGGCATCCGGAGCGCCTGTTTGCAGTACTCTTTCTGGACTTGGACGGCTTCAAGATGATCAACGACTCCCTGGGCCACCTCGTCGGAGATCAGTTACTGCTTGCAGTAGCCAAGCGATTGGAGAAGTGCCTCCGGGACACAGATACCGTTGCGCGCCCTGCGCTGCAGACGATCACCCTGGCGCGCATGGGAGGCGACGAATTCACAGTTCTGCTCGATGAAATCAAGGAGCCAGGCGACGCAAATCAAGCGGCAGACCGTATCATGAAAGAGTTGTCGACTCCTTTCCTTATCGGTGGAAAAGAAATATTCACTTCCGCGAGCATCGGGATCGCTTTAAGCAATCCCTCGTATCAAGAACCGGAAGAAATCATGAGGGACGCGGACACGGCGATGTACCAGGCCAAGTCGCTTGGCAAATCTCGCTATGAGGTTTTCGATGCGGACATGCGCGCGACTGTAATGGCGCGCCTCGAACTCGAGACCGATCTGCGTCGCGCCTTGGAACGCGGGGAATTTCGAAACTTCTATCAACCCATCGTCGCTCTGGCCACGGGTCAAATCATCGGATTCGAAGCCTTATTGCGATGGCAGCACCCGACTCGCGGACTACTGGGCCCGGACAAATTCATTTCAGTCGCGGAAGACACGGGCTTGATCCGTGAGCTGGGCTGGTGGAGTTTAGGGGAGGCCTGTCGGCGGCTCAAGAAGTGGAGGAGCCAACTGGGCGTCGAGCGCGACCTGGTTATCAGCGTCAATCTGTCGGTCAAGCAGTTCGTACAGCCGAATCTGGTTCAAAATATAGCGGCCCTGTTGACCGAGCAAGGCATTCCTCCGCATGCCCTGAAATTGGAGATTACCGAGAGTACTGTTATGGAAGACCCTACAGCAGCAGTGGAAATGCTTCAGAAGATGAAAGATCTAGGCGTTCGCCTGGCTATTGATGATTTCGGGACCGGCTACTCTTCGCTGAGCTATTTGCATCGTTTTCCCCTCGATACGCTGAAAATTGACCGTTCCTTTATTAGCGGTGAGTCCCAGGGCCTAAATGGGATGGAGATCGCTCGCACTGTTATGCCGTTAGCCAAGAATCTTCAGCTCGATGTTGTCGCGGAAGGCGTCGAAACGGCAGAGCAGGTTCAACAGCTGAAAAATCTGGAATGCAAGTACGCGCAAGGATTTTTCTTTTCTGAACCGCTGTCGGCGAATGAAGCCGGCGCGCTGTTGGCTGAAGGCACGTTGCCCGAAAAGCCGAGACTCTCTCCGACTACGATATGAACGACACGAGTGCCTATATCATGGAACACCCCCGAGAGGCTCAGCGCCTTCTCGATAAAGTGGATGCCGACGCCTGGATCGCGAAATTTATCGAACCTCATCTTGCCGGAGTCAGGAGCTTTCTGTCGGTCGGGTGCGGGCCCGGCGTATTTCTCCGGGAACTGGCGAAAAGTTATCCCGAGATGGACGTGGTGGGGGTGGACCTAAGTCCGTCGCGAGTTCGTGCCGCGGAGCAACGCCTTAGCGGTCTGCCGAATGCTCGTGCGTGCTTAGGCGATGCCCTGTCGCTTCCCTTTGAGGCCGACTCATTTGATTTTGTGTTTAACCGATTCCTCATGGAATACGTACCTGATAAGCACGGTGCTGTGCGAGAAATGGCGCGCGTTTGCACCCCGGGCGGAACGCTCCTGCTTCAGGATCTCGATGGACAACTGGTATGGCACTTTCCAGAGGATCCGGAACTTCAGATGGATACGGAACGGGTTGTAAGTTCCTTGGCGGGCACCGGTTTCGATCCTTTCGTGGGCCGAAAGTTGTTCAGTCTCTGTTTGGGCGCCACGCTCACAGACGTTCGCGTGCAGGTGGATCCATACCATCTCTATGCGGGTAGCATCGATGAGAAGGAGTTCGCAAACTGGCAGGCGAAGCTTGAAATTGCGAGAACTCAGATCAAAGCAGCCCTGGGGAGCGACGAAGCCGCACAAGAATTTTCCGACCGTTTCCTCGCGTATCTGAAGAATCCCGAAACCCTGACATACTCCTGCCTGTTTACAGTTATCGCGAACAAGCCTATGGCCTCTGACTCGAAACGCAAAATTCGACGATTCGACAGAAAGTCTTAGGGCCTGGTCGCCTTCATAAGAAGTGGAATCTGGGAAGGTTCGATGTTCTGTTAACACTACTCTCGGGACTATCTCATCGAACGGGTTGGGGACTAAGTAGCGTCGATTAATTGTCTCATTCTGCTGTATATACAGACACCGGGACGCCCGCTTTCGTGCCTCTCAAATACCCAGTCCTTCCATGAGAAGGCCGGCCTGAGTCGAGCAGGTCTTGTGGTTTCCGTTGAGTGGTCTTGTTTGGAGCCCATCCGCCTCTGCCGCCATCCTTCCATCCGCACTCTTTGGTTGAGCTGGCAGGGGTCTTCTCGGAATGTGGCCCGAACCTGAAGCCCCAAAAGCCAGATTCCGATAAGACACCATATCCGACACTATGTGAATCCAGCCAAAACGATTATTCTGAAGTGTGAGTGAAAATCCAGACACACACACCAAGACCCCGCCTCGGAAGGGCTCACTCCGATCCTTTGTTCGATGGTTTCTCATCGGAGTGGCGTTTCTTTGGTCGCTTGCTGTGCTGATCCTTGTGGCTGCCCGCTGGATCGACCCACCGACCACCGCGGTGCACATAGAGCGCCGCTTGCAGGCCTGGATTCACCGCACGCCGTATCACGAACGGTACGAATTCGTTCCGCTGAGCCAAATCTCGCGCGATCTCCAGCATGCGGTCATCGCCGCCGAAGACGCGCGCTTCTACCAGCATCATGGATTCGATTGGCACGCGATGCAAATCGCTGCTGAGGGCGATATGGAAGGCGGCCGTATTCGCGGAGGGTCCACCCTTACGCAGCAACTGGTGAAAAACCTGTTTTTCGGAACCGACCGCTCGATCCTCCGCAAGGGCGCCGAGTTCACGCTTGTCCCAGTGGCCGAATTGGTCCTCGGCAAGCAGCGCATTTTGGAACTCTACCTCAACGCGGTCGAATGGGGCCCTGGTGTTTATGGTGCGGAGTCGGCGTGCAGTTACTACTACCGAA
>Ga0070732_10001552_pt1 | contig 12546 bp, 7 predicted proteins | sample Coa_R1_5_FD_66449 | JGI IMG/M metagenome (GOLD analysis project Ga0070732, IMG submission 66449) | Surface soil microbial communities from Centralia Pennsylvania, which are recovering from an underground coalmine fire - Coalmine... | ecosystem: Environmental > Terrestrial > Soil > Unclassified ...
GTCAATTTCAAGCCTGGTTGGATGCGACGATGCCGGCGACTCAACCATGAGCACAACGGCGTCTCAACTCTCAAAGCGCGACAAGATGCTGCTTCATTGCGCCCCGCTTCGGGATGAACAGATAGACGAGCGCGGGCTTCGGGCCGCTGTGCATCATGCTCGCAAAACCGAAGCGTTCGGAGTCCAGCAAAGCTTTGATAGAGCGGCGAGCGCTCTCGTTCAGGCGATCCCCATTCCGAAGGAAATCCTCGAATGGGTGCCGACGGAATCTTTCATTGCGCCGCCGCGCCGGACCTGGAGGAAATACCTGCAGAATCCGGTATTTCTCGCGACCGGCATCGCGGCATTGGTCATCGCCGTGATCGTGACTTTTCAACTGATCGATCGGTTAAATCGTTTTCCGGGGCAAAGCACGGCGCTTCGCTTGTTGACTACTGCGAGCTCAAACAAATCGATGTTGCTCGATCCGGTAAAGACAAACGCGGGCGCGCTCGGCGACTATCTCTTTATGAAACACCGGCTGGTGCATTACGACGTGCCTGCAGAGTTCGCGGACCTGAAGACGCTCGGTTGCCGAAAGTTTGATGACGAGGAAGGACAGCCCATCGCGCAAATTTGGGTGGTTGAGAAAAAGATGCAGTTCTTTTTGTTTCCAGCCGAGCGTGATCCGAAAACGGGAGCTGTGAAACATTTCAACGGCTGGCGTTATATCGATCAAGACCGTTGGACCGGTGCGGTGAGCGAGCAGAACGGCGTTTGTTTCATGGCCGCGTTGCGAGGAAGCGAGAAAGACCTGGCGCCATACATTTCGAAGAAGAAAGAGTAGTGTCAGACGCCGTTTCACAGAAACGGCCTACAATGCATCGCGTTGACAGCGTGGGGCGCGCGATTGAACGTGTCGCCGCTTACTTCGCCAGGGTAGCTCAGCGGTAGAGCAGGGGACTCATAAGCCCTTGGTCGGGAGTTCAATTCTCCCCCCTGGCAGTTACCTTTCATGGCTTGGGTTTATATTTTGCGTGGATCAACCGGTCGACACTACATCGGCTCTACGGCTGATCTTGACGCTCGGTTTGCACAGCACGTCCGCGGACACACTGCGACAACGAGACGCCTCGGAGATCTCGAAATCGTCGCCAAGAAAGAAGTCACAACATTGGTTAAAGCACGCGCTCTAGAACGTTCGCTTAAACGAAAGAAAAACCCAAGATTGGCAATTTATCATTTGCGGAAGTAGAGCAGCCCCGAAAGCTTTCGGGGTTGGTCGGGAGTTCAATTCTCCCCCTGGCATTTTCAATTTCGGATTTTTGATTTTCGATTGCCGATTCAAATCGAAGTTGGACGTTCGGCGTTGGGCGTTCGACGTTCCCGCTGGTTTGGCAAATGAATGACGAGATCGAGAAATTTTTCGCACGCGGAAACGATTATTGGCTGACGCGATTCGTTATTCTGCGGCTGCTTGGTTTTGTTTATGCGATCGCGTTTTTGGTCGCGGTGAATCAGCTCGTGCCGCTGATCGGCGCCACCGGTTTAACGCCGGCCCACGACTGGTTGTCTCGCGTCCACACCTTTTATGGCTCGCGTCATGCCGCGATGGTCCATGTCCCGACGCTGTTTTGGTTTGGCGTTTCCGATTTGGGATTGAAAATTTTTGCCTGGGCCGGCCTCGCCTTGTCCCTGATCGTCCTGGCCGGTTATGCGAACGCCATCCTGCTCACGCTGCTGTGGATCATGTACATGTCCATCGTTCACATCGGCAACATTTGGTACGGCTACGGATGGGAGATCCAACTGCTCGAGACCGGTTTTCTTTCGATCTTTCTTTGTCCTTTGATTGATCCGCGACCATTTCCCAAATCGCGTCCTCCAATTTTGGTGTTCTGGCTTTTTCGGTGGCTCGGATTCCGAATCATGGTCGGGGCCGGCTTGATCAAGTTACGCGGAGACGAGTGCTGGCGGGATCTGACTTGCCTGTATTACCACTACGAGACGCAGCCAATTCCGAACCCGATCAGCCGCTATCTGCATTTTTTGCCCCATTGGTTTCACAATATCGAGGTGCTGTGGAACCATTTTGTCGAGCTGATTGTCCCATGGTTTTCGTTTGGGCCGCGAACCGCCCGTCATGTTGCGGGGCTGTTGCTCGTTCTCTTTCAGGTGATTCTCATTATCAGCGGAAATCTTTCCTTCTTGAACTATCTGACGATCATTCCATTTCTCGCCTGCTTCGACGACACCTTGCTTCGCCGGGTTTTACCGAGATCGTTGGTGGCACGCGCCGAGCAGGCCGCGGCCCAATCGCAATCGTCCTGGATTCGCAACGGATTTAGCGTTGGCCTCGCCGCGTTGGTTGGTTGGTTGAGCATTCCGACTGTCATCAATCTCGTCGGCGGTGACCGTCAATTGATGAATTCTTCCTTCGATCCGCTCGATCTCGTGAACACGTATGGCGCGTTCGGCTCGGTTGGGACTGAGCGTGACGAAATTGTGTTTGAGGGAACCGAGGATTCCTCGCTCACCGACGCCACGAAATGGAAAGAATACGAATTCGTGGCCAAACCGGGCGATCCGAACCGGCGGCCGGCGTTCATCGCGCCGTATCAACCGCGGATCGACTGGCAAATCTGGTTTGCGTCTCAGGCGATGCAGACGCCGGCCGAACATCCGTGGACGTTCCATTTTGTCTGGAAACTTTTGCATAACGACAAAAACACGTTGTCGCTCCTTACAAATAACCCATTCCCGGATGCGCCACCAAAATATGTGCGAGCGCGTTTGTATCGCTATCAATTTGCGCCTCTCGGCGACAAAGCCTGGTGGAAACGCGAGCTGATCAGTGAGTGGTTGCCGCCGCTGGCAGTCGACAACGAACAATTCCGCCAGTTGCTTGCTTCCAAAGCCTGGCTCGATTGAGAAATGGCAATTCCCGTTGCCGAGCCGCAATGAAGTCGACCACGGTTGTCACTAAAGACTTTCTTGAAAGAATCAGCGATCCGAACTCACGGTATCATTCGGAATATCTGGCTTATCAGGGTCGCGAAATCACACTCGCAGAGTTGATCAATCGATTGCCGCACATCGCCATGATCGGCGATAGCGTGTCAAGAGGCGCTTATGTTTCCACGCCGTGGAAGACGGTTTGGCGCGCGCGGATCCGGCGAAACAGTAACTGGTTTCTAAACGTCGATTCAACGAACGACATTGAGAGTGTCTCGAAGCGGTTGGAGAAGATAACGCCGTTGGTGGCTTATCATCACGCGGGAATGGGCGCGATGGTGGATGATGCGGATTATCCCCTTTGGCTGTCGCGTCGCATTCTCGGAACTCAAAATTTTTCCGGACAGATCAAACAATTGACCAAGGCCAAGCGGTTTCCCGATTTGATTTTGATTTCGATCGGACACAACAACGTTGATTGGGCATGGCGAAGTCCGCCTGAAGAACTTGCCCGGCCGGATGCGCGATTGCGAAGAATGAGCGAATCGTTTCGCAGAGTGTTTCAAAGTCGACTGCGCAGTCTGATTGAGCACGCACTCAACTGGCAGCGACGAACCGCGATCATCGTTTTCGGACTGATAGGGTTCGAAACTTACTTCAAAGGCCGGGCAGAAGTTGAACGGCTGCGGGCGGCCGACTCGAATTTGTATCCGCACCTGGACACGACCTACAGATATCTCATCTCATTCCGACCGGATTATCGCGACAATGTGATTCGGCTCGCCGAGATGGTGAACGACGAACTTCGAATGATGGTCGACGAATTCAACCGCGAACTCGCGCCCAATGAAAATCTTCAGCTGCGATATTCGGATGCGCTGGCGAAGACCGATCTCAGCCGCCCGGAATTACTCCACGAGATCGACGGTTGGCACGCTTCGGCAAAAGGTCACAACGTCCTGGCCGAAGCGGCTTTCCGCGATCTCGGACCAAGTCTGAAGTTTCTTGAGATTGGTTAACCCGCAATCAAAGGCGCTCTTTCAGGCGCGCGACGGTGTCGCGCATCATGCGATAACCGAAATGTCCCTGCGGCACGCGGAGTAATTCCGAGCCACGCCATTTTTGGTGGATCGCTTCGATGTCGTCGCATCGCGCAATCAAATCAAAATCGCCCGCAACAAAGAGCACGCGGGTCGGGTCACACACCGGTTCGGTGTGGATGGGCGAGCTGAGATGATAATGCCGCGCTACCAATTCTGGGGTGATGTTCGCCCGTCGCAATTTGCGTCGCATGGTCGCCGACCCTGGATTGTGCCAAATCGCGTGTTCGACATTCACGATCGGCGCCATGAGCGCGACAAAACGCAGATCGCTTTCCACGCCGGCGAGCAGTGCGCCGATCCATGCGCCGTAACTGGTTCCCAGAATTCCGAATTCGCGACAGCCGTGTTCGCGCAAGGCGGCGATCAATTGCCGGACCTCCATCACCCCCTGACGCAATCCTTCGGCATTGCGAACCAAATCGGCGGTGATAGCGAGCTCGCCGTTCCAGTAACCGCGGGGCACGCGTGAATAATGATACGGCAAGTGAACGAAGCACGCGTTCCAACCCAGTTCGTTGAATTGCGTCGCCCAACGACGGTAACCGATATCCGCGGCTGACATCAGCGCATGCAGCATGAACACGGTCGGCGCGGTCCGGGGATGTGCGCTTGCAAAAAATTCGGCGCGCGCGGTGTTGTTGCGCGCAAATTTCGTTTCGATGGGACTTCGCCAGGCGGCAGAGGCGCCGTTTCCACCTCCGATTATGTTCGCTAAGTCCATGTCGTGCGGTGCGGCGAAATATTCGCGCGGTGTAAGCTTTTCGCACTCAGCGACATAACGCTCGATCGCTTCGGCGCTGTGGCCGTTTAAATTATGCCGCGCTTGCAGCAGATTCATCGACGTGCAGACGGCGAAATCGACGGTTTTCGCGGTGAACCGGCGAAGGTAGAAATGCCGCGCGGCGGCGTCCGGTCGGCGCAACCCGCCGGCTCTGCCATTCATTCGCTCGCGCGGCGGGTGGGGGAGATCGTCGGCAGTGAGCTGGAATTTTGCGCGTAGTTCGGAATACAGGTGTTGAAATGCGTTGGTCAGCGCGGTCTCAACCTGCTTGCGCGCGTCGGCTTTCTCCAAATCACGCCGCGGCATAATCGGAGTGCCAAACGCGATCCAAACCGGTGTGCGGCGAACTGGTAGCCAGCTGCGCTTCGTGTATAAGCGGTCGGTTCCCAAAATAACGCAGGGCAAAATTGGAACCTGGGCGATGTGCGCGAGCGTCGATGCGCCGGCGCGAAGTGGTGCGCCTTGCAACAAGGATTGGGCACCGTCGCGAATCCCGCCTTCAGGAAAAACGCCGACGATGCGGCCATTGTGCAGCCGTTCGATCGCCGTTCGAATCGTCTTGCGATCGGCCCGGTCTCGTTCGGCCGGAAACGCGTCTACCGCGCGCAGAAACATTCCGACGACCGGCAACGGAAAAAACTCCGCCATCGCCATCCAGTCGATTTTTCGCCGGACGACCGCTGAGATAATGAGCGGGTCGAAATGACTGATGTGATTCGAAGCGAGCAGGAAACCACCGGGGCGCGCTGTGTTTTCAAGTCCGATCACATGGACGCGCGCTGAGTAACCGAACAGCAATTTCATGAAAAGCGCCGCCGCCCGGTTTGCGATGGAGTGAAAAATTCGAATCATTTGGATTGGACCGCCAACTCCTGGCATTTTCTGAGATCAAGTTTGCCGGAGGCCATCACCGGAATCGATTCGACGCGACAAATTTTTTTCGGGATCCACAAATTGGGAAAGCCGGCATCGCGAAGTTTGTCGCGCAACTGGGCAAGATCGGCGTCGAACGCGCTCAAGAGAACGAGGGCTTCGCCCTTGGCTTCGTCCTGCACGCCCATAATCGCGATCAGCCGCTCATCTTTTCCGGCGAGGCCAAGAATATCGACGATTTTGTTCTCAACCGATTCATGCGGGACCATTTCGCCGCCGATTTTGGAAAAGCGTGACAACCGGCCTTCAATGTAAAGGAAACCGTCTTCATCGAAGCGACCGACGTCGCCTGTTTTCAGCCAGCCATCGCGCAGAACCGCTGCCGTGCGTTGGGGATCATCCAGATAACCCTCGAAAATATTAACGCCGCGAAACCAGATCATGCCGGTGTCGCGCAACGAAAGTTTTTGATCGGTCTCAGGGTCACGAATCTCGGCAGCGATTCCCGGAGCCATTTTGCCCACCGAGCCGAGGCGGCTCGATGGTTGAAACAGTTCGCCGCGTTTCGGTTTTGGGTCGGGCAAATTCGTGCTGACCACGGGCGACGTTTCGGTTAATCCGTAGCCTTCGTATACGCGCTGCTGAAATCGTTCTTCAAAGGCTTTGGCGAGATCGAGCGGAAGTTTTTCGGCGCCGGTTATGATGAGCCGCAGGCTTCGAAGTTGTTGTGGCTCGGCTTTTCGCAAGTAGCCGCGCAGAAATGTCGGCGTCGCGAGGAGTAGAGTCAGCTTGTATTTTTCGATAAGGGCGGCGTTCTTCGCGACTTCAAGCGGGTTTGGATAAGTGACGATGCGAACGCCCTCCATCATCGGATACCACAACGTGACGGTTGCGCCGAAGCTGTGAAAAAATGGGAGCGACGCCAGGATAGCGTCATCCTTCCTTGCATCGAGCATTTCGCGGAATTGGGAAACGTTGCCGACGATGTTGCGATGACTCAATACCGCGCCTTTGGGGTCGCCGGTGCTCCCGCTGGTGAAAAGCAGGCTGGCTTCCGAGTGGCCTCCGGTTTTCGGAACTTTGAGCAGCCGCAGAAGAATCCAGGTCGGACAGAAAATCGCCATCATCCACCAAAAGAGGATCCGTGATTTCAAACGCGGCATGAGCTCGTCCAGTTTCAAAACGCGATCTGGCCACGGAAAATCCTTGAGTCGCTCCACGAACGCCGTGGCGGTGATTGCGACCCCCAATTCCGCGCGCCGGCAACAAAACTCGTTTGCGGCGCGCCCCATCGTGAAATTGAGATCGACCGGAACTTTGTCGGCAAGCACGACGGCCAAGTTCGCGACCATCGAACCTTTACTCGCCGGCAGAACGATCGCGATTCGCCGATCGGAAAATTCTTTTCGCAAGAAGCGACCGAGAGCAACGGCCGCACCTAATAATTTCGCCCGGCTCAATTCAGTATGATCAAGTCCGTCGATGACTGCAGTGCTGAAGCGGTGCCGTTTCAGACCGCGGACAGACGCTTCGGCAAGATGTCGATCCAATAATGAGCGGCGACTGTAACAGAATTCGCCAAGCTTGAGCAGTTCTTCGCGAATGGTGGCAATATCTGCGGCGGCCGGTTCGAGCGGATTGCCGAAGGCGACGCTGACTCGGTAAGGAAATTCTCTTGGCCATTTGGTGAAAAATTTGCCGCCTTGATAGGAAAAGATCGATCCCCACAATCGGTCGAGCCAAACGGGAACTACCGGCACGTTGGCATGTTGCGCGATCACTTCGTAGCCGCGCCGCAACCGCAACAATGTGCCAGATCGCGTAAGCTGGCCTTCGGGAAATAGACAAACCACTTCGCCGGCGGCCAGCTGTTCGGTCGCAGCTTTGATTGCAGAACGCGCGTGCCGCGTGTCGATAGGAATACAGCCAACGGTTTGCAGCAACGGCTTGAGCCACGGCTTGTGATAAAATTCCTGATCGATGACGTAACGAACGCGACGGGGGCAGGCGAGTTGAAGCACGATCGCGTCGATCCACGAAATGTGGTTTGGGAGGAGCAAACAGCCACCTGACGGCAGGTTATCCGCGCCATGAGCGGCGACCCGGTAAAAACATCGGGACAGCAGGCCACCGAAAAAATAGAGCAGCCGCTCTCGGACTGTGGTGAAATCCATCGTTTATGATTTACAATCACTCGGCGCTCGTCTGCAATCGACAAACTCTCGGATGGACCGCAGTGATCGCTCTAGCTCAGCCGCCTGGACTGCCCTTGCCCTGCTGCTGACGATCAATTTGTTCAACTATATCGACCGCCAGGTGCTGGCGGCCGTTGAGCCGGAAATTCGGGCAACATTCTTTGCGCCAGGCGATCCCAACGCGATGCGAGACACTGGGTTTCTCGGATCTGCATTTTTGATTACCTACATGATCGCGGCTCCGCTTCTAGGATTTTTAGCCGATCGGTTTTCGCGGTGGGTGATTGTTGGCACTGCGGTCATTCTGTGGAGTCTGGCGACTGGCTGCTCCGGCCTGGCCGCTACATTTGGGATGCTTTTCGCCACCCGGGTTTGCGTTGGAATAGGCGAGGGCGGCTACGGACCAGCGGCGCCGACGATCCTCGCAGACCTTTACCCGATCGAAACTCGTGGTCGTATTATGGCGTTTTTTTGCGCAGCGATTCCCGTTGGCAGCGCGCTCGGATATGTGATTGGCGGCGCGGTCGGCGCGCATTGGGGTTGGCGATGGGCATTTTACATGGTTGCACCGCCGGGACTGATTCTCGGGTTACTTTGCTTTTGGCAACGCGATCCGCGCGTCGCGTTGCATCATCTCATGCAAGGATCGGCTCGCCGCGGATTGAAAGATTACCTGAAGTTGTTTCAAACCCGCTCCTATCTGGTGAATTGCATCGCTCAGACGTTGATGACTTTTGCTCTGGGAGGATTGGGATTCTGGATTTCCGAGTATCTCGCCTTTCGCAACCAGAGCCCTGCCGCTGCGAGATCAATTTTTGGGATCATAACCGTAGTCGCAGGTTTGAGTTCAACGATCATTGGCGGAATTGTCGCCGACAGACTTCGCCCGCGCTTTCCTGCGTCTTACTTTTGGGTTTCAGGAATCGGAATGCTGATCGCGTGTCCGTTTTTCGTGATGAGCCTCTACATTCCGTTTCCGGCGGCTTGGATCGCGATGTTTATCGCAATTTTCCTGCTCTTCTTGAACACCGGTCCATCAAACACCGCGCTCGCCAATGTTTCCTTGCCTGTCGTGCGCGCCACTGCCTTCGCGGTTAATATTTTGGTCATTCACGCGTTGGGCGACGTGCAAGCGTTCTGGCTGCTCGGCTACATCGGCGGCCACAGCAACATTCGGATCGCATTCCTGTTTGTATCGGCAGTTATTCTGGCGTCCGGCATTACCTGGATTCTCGGCGCGAAATATTTGGCGGCGGATACCGCCAGAGTCGAAGCGGCTTCGGCGTCGGCTTGACGATTCGATAAAAAAGAAACCGCGGGATTGTGGACAAACCCGCGGTTCTTCAGTGCGGCGATTTACGCCGCATAATTCAAATTATTCCTATTCGCCAGGTGATGGCTCGGTTGTTTCTCCGCTGGAGCTCTTTTTGTGAGAACTCTTTTTACTGGACGGACTTTCGCTAGTTTCAGCTGACGATTCTTCGTCGCTGGAAGTTTTGCGGGCGCTGCTCTTCTTGCCGGAAGAGGTGCCACTGCGTTCCGATGTCGATTCGTCATTTCCGCCCTGATTCGCTTCTTCACCCTTACGACGCGATGAAGTGGCTGATTCGCCCGATCTCGTATGTCTTGACGATTTCGGCGACGCGGTTGCTTTTGCGTCGGCCGAGCTGGGAGGAGAAGACTGTGAATTCGCAGGCGGAGTAAGATTGGGGTTCGGGGAACCTGACGCGTTCGGGGAAACCGAAGCACTTGGCGCTGCTGATGCGGTTGTTCCCGGTGACGCCGACGGCGATGCATAAGCACCGCCTTGAGCCTGTGTAGTCGCGCCCGTGTTCATTGCTGTACCGGTTGTGGTTGTCGTCGCGCCGGCGGATGTCGCGCTGGACACGCCTACGCCGGCTGCCACACCAAAGTGTGAATAGATGCTCGAGGTATAAGCCGTGTCGCTGATACGCGAATACTCAAAAACCGGCGCGTTGTAGATGCGATCCCGCTCCACGTTGACAGTGAGATACCCTGTGTCCGGTGAAACCGTGTAAACGCTCCATGGCACGGCCACGAGCTTGCTTTGACCAGTGACCCGTGAGCCGGTGCCACCGGTCGAGAGAACGGTGTAGGCCATGCAGCCATTGTTGCGATCCAGGACAACGTCTTTAACAACGCCGACCTCTTCGCCTTTTCCAGTTCTTACTTTCGTTCCAACAATCTTGCTCGTTTCCACATAAGTCGTGCTGCTCGAGCTGGTTGAAGTCTGGGCTTGAGAAAGCAAAGGAGCCGCTGCCACACCCAGAATGGCCAGCGCCGCTCCGCAAATGAGAGATGTTTTCATATCAAAGAACTGACGAGCCATCCCAGATGCTATTCAGTGTGCGCAGTCTTACCTGCTGGTCGGATTTTCTCTTAGGTTGCCTAACGACTTATCGTCGCCCGAGATGGACGTCGTAGGCGCGAGCCTGAGTCAGTGCGTTGGCGGCCTGATCCGCGTGGCCGGCTTTCGTTTCGAGTTCACTAAGCAGAACCCAACTGTCGGCGCGGTACCACTGAGTTTGTAAACAAGCGAGCAATTCGTTGATCGCGGCGCTCCGCCCGCCGGTTTGGTCTAACAATTGAATGTAAGTCTTTTCGATCGTCCAGTTTGGGATTCCGCTACGCGAAGCCAGACGCATTCGCATCAAATCGACTTTTCCGTTCTCCTTGTAATCCAACACGGCCAGCATCTGATTCGCCTCCGCGTCAACCACAGGCATCTGGGTGGCCCGATTTAACAGTTCGCGCGCCTGTTTGAAGTCGTTTTGTTTCAGCGCCACCGCCGCCAGGTTAATGACCGCCAGCGGCTGATTTGGCTTCTTTTGCAACGCAGTGTGCAAATGCGCTGCCGCCTCCGGGAGTTTTCCTTCGCTCAATTCCGAGCCGGCCAGATTGATCAGCATTCGTGCCGAATCGCCCCCCTGCGCAATCGTCCGTTCAAGAAACGTACGCTGATCTTTCCAGTCGAAAGTGCGCGCGAAGGTGCGGCAACCCAGAAAGGCGAACCAAGCGCAGAACGCGACCGTTCCGATGAGACGAATCCGGTTTCGAGCTTGAGCCGGTTCGAAGAACGACGTGCATTCGATGGCGATCGCCAAAAACAGAAAAGCGGTCGGTAAATAGATCCAGTGTTCCGCGGCGGTTGCGTTTAATGCGACGATTCCGCTAACTGGCAGGTAGGTGATTAATCCAAGCAACAGGCACGCGAACACAACCGGACTGCGTTTTCGACTGCGCCACATCCAATAAAAATACGCGGCGATTAGAACAATCCCGAGAAGTGTTTGAAGTTCCCGCCATGCCGAGTGCGCCAGGCTGGCCTCGCTGAAGCCGGTTGGCTGGGTTTCGACATCGCGATCCATGTGAAGATTCCAGGGAAAAACAGTCAAACCGGCGTATTCGGCAACGGCGCGGGCAATAATGATTGGCCGGACGAGGACCGGGGGCGGTGGAGTTAGCTGCGGTGCTGGCTGATGCTCGGCGCCAAGACGAAGGGCGAAATAAATCGCGCCCACAAACCCGGTGACCAGCGCGATTCTCCACAACTCCCGCAAATTTCCTTGGAGCACGCACAGGATGATGCCGATTAGCGGGAATATCAGGCCGGCTTCCTTGCTAAACGCGCTTAACAGCAGTGCGACTCCGCTCCCGACAAAAAGAAACAATTTACGGGTGCCGCCGGCTTGGTTTGCTCGAAGGAGAAGAAAAAGGCCCAAAAACCCAAAAGTTGCGGCAAGAGGATCGGCCCGGCCAGAAACGTAAACGACGGCCGCGCTTTGGACCGGGTGAATGGCCCACGCGAGTGCGGCGAAAAATGCGATGGTGCGAGCGCGAGCCCGTTCAAGACCGAAGCTGGACAACAATTCCTCTGCGAAAAACAAAAACGTTATGGCGGCAAAGGCGTGCCACAGAATACTGGTTGCGTGGTAGAAGCCGGGTTGAAATCCCGCAATCGCATAGTCCACCGTGTAAGTGAGTCTTTGCAGCGGCCGATAAAAATCGGAAGCCGTGGCGTCTATGAAAAGAAAATGATTAAAGCCCTCGGAGATCAGCCGCCAGCTGCGAATCAGCGGGTCACGCAGAATCAAAGCCGTATCGTCCCAGACAAAACCGTTGCGCAGAGCGGGCCCATAGCTAATGAAGACAGCTGCAAAAAGGATGAGGACGGCCCAGATTTTTTTCACGAAACGAGAATTCAATAAACTGAGCGGCTAGATTTGCGAAGCTTTAGAACGTCTATGTTAATTTTCCAACGTTGCTGCCGGGGAATATTGCCGGCACTGTTAATCGGCATGCTCCTGGTTCGACCAAGCACTGCCCGTGCCGAGGGTGTTCCGGCGAACTGCACCCAGCTGATTGTCGCCATTGCGCCGGATTGGAATTCAATGCACGGCAGACTGCAGCGGTTTGAGCGTTCCAAGGACAATTGGGACCCTGTCAGTTCGCCGATACCGGTTTTGTTCGGCAAGAGTGGGCTGGCCTGGGGCAGTGGTATCGCGGGTCAGGAAGAAGCGGGATTGCACAAAAAGGAACGTGATGGGCGGGCGCCGGCCGGAATTTTTTCAATCGGGGAAGTATTCGGTTACGATACAAAATTGCCGCCCGGCGGCGACTATCCGTATCGTCAGGTCAC
>Ga0070732_10001554_pt1 | contig 12537 bp, 4 predicted proteins | sample Coa_R1_5_FD_66449 | JGI IMG/M metagenome (GOLD analysis project Ga0070732, IMG submission 66449) | Surface soil microbial communities from Centralia Pennsylvania, which are recovering from an underground coalmine fire - Coalmine... | ecosystem: Environmental > Terrestrial > Soil > Unclassified ...
GCTCGTCGAAGAAGAGCAGCTCCCGCTCGTGCAGGTCCTTGAGGAACTGGTTGACGAAGAACGGATTGCCCCCGGTCTTGTCGAACACCAGGCCGGCCAGGGGCGCGACCGTCCCCGGCTCGCAGCCGAGGCTGTCGGTGAGCAGGTCGGCCAGGTGGTGCTGGGCGAGGGGCTCGAGGTGGATCGCGGTGATCGGGAGACCGCTCGCCGCGAGCTTGTCGAGCGTCAGGCGCAGCGGGTGGGCCGGCCCCACCTCGGAGTCGCGGAAGCTGGCGATCAGCAGCAGGTGCCGGCGGCGCTCGCTCCCGCCCGCGAGCAGCTGCTCGAGGAAGCCGAGCGAGGTGGCGTCGATCCACTGCAGGTCGTCGAGGAAGATGACGATCGGATGGGCCGCGGTGGCGAAGGTGGAGAGCAGGCGCGACAGCGTCGCCTCGAAGCGTTGCTTGGCCTCGAGCGGCGGCAGGTCGACGACCGCCGGCTGCAGGCCGATGACGTGCTCGAGCGCCGGGATCAGCTCGACCAGGATCTGGCCGTTGACGCCGGCCGCCGCCCGCAGCTCCTCGGCCCAGGACTGCAGCGCCGCCGCGGGCTCGGTGAGGATCTGCCGCACCAGCTCGCGCAGGGACTGGATCCAGGCGGACAGCGGCCGGTCGACGGCGAGCTGGTCGAACTTGCCGGAGGTGAAGTAGCCCCGGCTCTCGACCAGCCGGCGCTGCGTCTCGTGCACCAGCATCGACTTGCCGATGCCGGAAGGGCCGCTGACCAGCACCAGCTCGCAGCGGTCCTTGCCGGCGCGCTCGCAGGCGCGCAGCAGCTGCTCCACCTCGCGCTTGCGCCCGTAGAGCTTCTCGGAGATGCGGAAGGTCCGGGCGCGGTCGCGCTCGCCGATGTTGAAGCCGCCGATGGTGCCGGTCGCGGCCAGCTGCTCGCCGCACACCGCGAGATCGTGCGCCAGCCCGTGGGCGCTCTGGTAGCGGTCCTCCGCCGCCTTGGCCATCAGCTTGAGGATGATCGCCGACAGCGCCTCGGGTACTTCCTCGCGGAGCGCCGCCGGCGGCACGGGCTCCTTGGCGATGTGCCCGTGGAGGATCTCCATGGCGTCGGCGCCCGGGAAGGGCAGCCTGCCGGTCAGCACCTCGTACAGCGTCACGCCCAGCGAGTACAGGTCGGAGCGATGATCGGTGACCCGGTTCATGCGCCCGGTCTGCTCGGGCGACAGGTAGGCGATGGTGCCCTGCAGGAGAGTGGGGTTGCACGCCTCCTGCCGGTCCTCGGTGCGCATCGACGAGATGCCGAAGTCGCCGATCTTGACCTCGCCGCTGGCGCGGTTGAGCAGCACGTTGCCCGGGGTCAGGTCCTTGTGGATGACGCCATGGCGGTGGATGCCGCCCAGGATGCTCGCCAGCTGCCGCGCCAGCTCCAGGAAGGCCGCGAGGTCGAACGGCTGCTCCCTGGCCAGCTCGCCGAGCGAGCGGCCGCCGAAGTCCTCGAGCACCAGCGTGACGGACCGGCCGCGGCGGATGCGGTCGAGGTAGCGGACGACCCCGGCGACCTCCCGGAGCCGCTGGCCGACCTCGTACTCGTTGTCGAGCCGCGCCACCTGCTCCGGCGCGGGATGGGCTCCCGAGACGGTCTTGAGCACGACCGGCTGCCCGGTGCGGGCATCGACGCCGTGGAAGACGGCGGTGCGGGGACCGCTGTAGATCCGGTCGCGGATCTCGTATCCCGGTAGTTCCATCATGCCTCCGCGTCCCTGCCGCCGGCTGCCGCGTCAAGCCGCCAGCGGGACGTCCCAGACGTCCTTCAGGTAGACGAGCGTCCTGGCGACTGCCTCGAGCGAGTCAGGGCCCTGGACCACGGCCTCGATCTCCCGCGTTATCCACTCGCGCCACGCCGGGAAGCGCGACAAGATGACCGCCACCGACGTCGGCAGGTCCAGCAGGCCAGGGTTCATGCGATGGAAGTTCGGGCCCAGCAGCTGGGACGCGATGTAGACCGCGTCCTCGGTGGGCGCCTCGAGCGACACGTTCGTGAGCGGCGACCACCAGTTGCCCTGCGGGGGGTTGGTCCAGCTGTAGGAGAACTGCAGCGAGCTGAGATCGAAGAGCTTCAACCAGTACGCCGGTATCTTGGCGCCCACCCCCAGCGAGAGCACCCGGGTGCGGGAGCACACGTCCCCGACGAGGTCGAAGTCCCAGCGATCCTGGCGCTCCTTCTCGTAGTGGATCAGCGCCGCCGTCACCTCCGCCGCCGGACAGGCGTTGAAAGTGCCGCCGTCGCCGAAGCCGTCGAGCACCGCGCGATAGCCCGGCGGCGTGGCGGCGGCGTAGGCCACGTCGACGACGCGCCGGCGCCGGTCCGGCTCGTGCTCGGGAAAGTTCTTGAAGAACTTCGGCCGCCAGCCGGTGAAGCTCTGCGCGGCGACGACGTCGGCCGGGTTGGGAGGCGCGGGATACGGTGCGATGCCGCAAGCCGCGGCCCAGGCGCTCCACATCTCGCTGCCGGGAGGCGGGCCCGGCGGCGCCGCGGACCCAGGGGCCGGGTCGGCCGCGTTCCTCGCACCCGTCCAGTTGAAGCTGCTGATGAACACGTCGTGGGGCAGGTCGCCGAGCGTCATGTCGCCGAACTCGCTCTGCAGCAGGCCGAGGAAGTCGCCGGCGCCGAACCAGGCGGTGACCTGGTAGAGGCTGAGCAGCGCGGTGACCGGGTTCGAGTTGGAGAACGTCCCGGGCTGGCGATAGAAGTTCTCGAGCCCGCCGCGCAGCACGAAGCTGCGGGGATCCTTCTCGCGCGCCAGCAGCAGGGCGTTGAGGGCTCCGGCCGAGGTGCCGGCGAAGAGCCGCACGTCGCGGTCGTGCAGGAAGCTGTCGCTGCCCTGGCACAGCTGCTTCAGCCAGAGAGCGGTGGTGAGGCCGTAGAGCCCGCCGCCGTCCATGGCCAGGACGCGCCACAGGTCGATGTCCACCAAGCCTGCCCTTGCCGCTTTACCTGTCGCCATGTTCTGCCTCCTTTCCTAGAGAGCGCTCCAGCTTGGCCGCCAGGTCGCTCACCTGCGGCTCCGCGAACATGTCGAGATGATTGCCGGCGATGGGCACCACCTCGACGCCGGCGGCGCAGAGCATCCACCAGCCCATCGTCGGGTCTGCCTGGCACAGCAGCTGCTGCTCGCGGGTGACGAAGAGGGTGACCTTGCCGGCGTGCGGACGCGGCGCGTAGCGCGCCTGCGCCAGGCTGTTGGCCGCGGCCAGGCGCTGCAGCGGGGTCTGCCACTGCTCCTGCTTCGCCGAGGCTTGGCGCCGGCCCTCCTCGAAGGTGGGGCGGTCCCGTTCGGGCACCGCGGTGCCGACCATGAGCCGCAGCGACTCCTGCAGGTAGCTCATGCCCAGCTCGGCGAGCTCGGCCGTGGCCGGCGTCAGGAAGGGCGGCGCGCCCGCCCCCAGCACCGCGAGCAGGCTCACCGGCTCGCCGGCCCGCGCCAGCTGCTGCGCCATCTCGAAGGCCACGAGACCGCCGAAGGAATAGCCGCCCAGCCGGTAGGGGCCGCGGGGCTGGGCTTCCCGGACCGCCGCCACGTAGCGCTCGGCCATCGGCTCGATGCGGTCGAAGGGCTCCTCCCGCCCGTCGAGGCCGCGCGCCTGCAGGCCGAAGAACGGCTGCTCGCGGTCGAGGTGCTGCGCCAGCAGGTGGTACGGGAAGACCGAGCCGAAGATGGCATGGACGCAGAAGAAGGGCGGCCGGCTGCCGGCGGGCTTGAGGGCGACGAGCGGCGTCCAGGGCGGTGGCGATCCTGCCTTCCCCGCGCCTGCCGGGCCGGCCCCCGGCGCGCCGGCGCCGGCGCCCGCCTCGGCGTCGGCGCCAGGGCCGTCGACGCCGGGCACGGCAGCGCCGGGCCCGCCGGCGTTGCCGTAGAGCAGGTCGAAGAGGCGGCGCCGCTCGCCGGACAGGCCGGCGAAGCGATCGGCGAAGTCGCTCATCCGGCCAGGCTCCGCGGCGCGGCGTCCCGGCGCAGCTTCCACGACATGTATCTCTGCTCGCCGTGCTTCATCGCCTCGTAGAGGGGCGACCCCGGCACGCCGACGAAGGCCGCCGCGTCGTCGAGCGCGTCGACCGCCGCACTGCCGCCGAACGCCCGCGCGCGAACGCGGGCGGTCTCGTCGCAGGACAGCAGCACGTTGCCGGTGATGTCGGTCTCGCGCTCGCACGCGAAGCCGAGCGCCGCCAGGGTCTCCCGGCAGCCGGCGAGCTCGCCGGCGGGCAGCAGGTCCGCATAGAGGAAGTGCCCGCCCGGCCGCAGCAGGCGGTGGACCTCGCGGTAGAACTCGCCCCGGTCGGGGTAGCAATGGGAGGACTCGAGATTGAAGACCACGTCGAAAGCGGCGCTGCGCAGGGGCAACGCCTGGGCGTCGGCGGCCAGGAGCCGGCCGGCGGGCGGGCGGCGGCCGCGGCCGGCGAAGGCCAGCGCCGAGAGCGACAGATCGGCGCCGGCGATCCGGCGCACGCCGAAGCAACCGGACAGCACGGCGAGCGCGCCGCCGCGTCCGCAGCCCACCTCGAGCACCGAGCTCCCGGCCGAGAGCGGGCAGTCGCCGGCCACCTCGAGCACCAGCCGCAGCGAGTTGCGGTTGACGGCGTGCGGCGGCGGCAGGACGCGCGCCTGCGACTCGCTCTCGTTCGGAACGTAGCCGAAGTTGAGGAAGAGAGCGTGCTCGGCGAAGCCCGAGGCGCTCAGCTGGCGGTTGACGCGGTCGTAGAAGCCGCGCACCTCCTGGCGCCGCGCGAGGCCGGACCCGGAGGCCTCCGGCGCCGCAGGCGGCCGCGGCAGCGGCCCCAGGAGCGACCCCGGCGGCGAGCCCGGCGGACTCGGCGGCGTCGCCCCCGTCCCCGCGCCCGCCGCCTGCCCGGCGGGCGCCGGGGATGGAGATTCACTCTCGACCCTGCCGGCGAGCGCCTCGAGCAGGGCCCGCCGTTCGGGCGACAGCCGCGCGACCCTCTCCTGCAGGCTGCCCACGATGCCGCCGGCGGCGCGTGCGGCGCCGCTCACGGCGCTCCCATCTCGGCCAGCATCCGCTGGACGTCGGCGTCGCTCAGGTTCTCGATCAGCGCGAGGGTGGTCTCGACGTGCGCCCGCCGCTCTCGGCCCTCCCCCCGCGCCGCGGCGACCCGCCTGGCGAGCCCGGCGATGGTCGGCTGGTCGAACAGCTCGTTGACATGGAGCTCCACCCCCATCCCGGACGACAACCGTGTGGCGAGCTGGATGGCGATCAGGGAGTCGCCGCCGAGCTTGAAGAAGTTGTCCTCGACCCCGATCCGGTCGATGCCGAAGAGCTCCTGCCACATCTCGGCCAGCTCGGCTTCGAGCTCGTCGCGGGGCGGCACGTACTCGCTGTCGAGGTCTTCCGGGCGCGGGTGGCGCGCGGCGGCGGCGCCGCTCTCGGCATGCCCGCCGCCGTTGCCGGCGTGGCGGTCGCCGTCGTCGCCGTTGCGGCCGGCCGGCCCGGCGGCCACCGGCCGCTCGGGCCTGGCAGCCGGCCGCAGCCGCGGCTCGAGGCCGGGCGGCGCGGCCACCAGCCAGCGCCCGGCGTCGGGCAGGGCGAGGATCCGGCGCAGCGCCTCGGCGCCGGCCGCGGGAGAGAGGCCGAAGGGCGGCTGCCCGTCGTCGGCCGGGGCCTGCCAGGCATCCCAGGCGATGCTCGTCCACCGGCTCCCGCGCTCGCGGCGCATCCATTCGGCGAAGCCGTCGAGCACGTGGTTGGCGGCCGCGTAGGCGGCGAGCCCGACGCCGCCCAGGACGGTCGACAGCGAGGAGAACAGCAGGCAGAAATCGAGGTCGCCGGGCAGCAGCCGGGCGAGCACCTCGGTGCCTCGCGCCTTGGCCCGCAGGTGCCGCTCGCAGTGCTCCGGCGCGGTGTCCGCGACGGCCTGGAAGGCCTGCAGGCCGGCGACGCCCGCGGCATGGATGGCGCCGTGAAGCCGCCCGAAGCGGGCGCTTGCCAGCTCGAGCGCGCGCCGCATCTGTGCCTCGTCGGCGGCGTCGGCGGCGGCCGTCAGCACCTCGGCGCCCAGCGCCTCGAGGCGGCGAACGCCCTGGATGCGGCGGCAGACCGGGTCGCGCGCCGGGTGGGAGGCGAGCCATTCGTCCCACAGGCCGCGCGCCGGCAGGCCGGTGCGGCTGGTCAGCAGCAGCTTGACTCCCGGCATCCCCGCCAGCTGCTCGGCGGCGGCCAGGCCGAGGTTGCCCAGCCCACCGGTGATCAGGTACACGCCGCCGGCGCGGAGCGGCAGCCGGCCGGCCGGCGCCGGCGCGGCCGGCTCGTAGGCCGCCAGCCAGCAGTGCCGGCCACGGCGGACCAGGCGCCAGTCGGGCCAATCGGTCGCCGCGAGGTCCGCGGCCACCCACCCGGCGGTGGCGGCGAGATCGCGCGCCACGTCGCCGGCGGCCACGTCGAGCAGGCGGCAGCGGAGGTGGGGAATCTCCTGCGGCGCGACCTGGCACGGTCCCAGGAGGGCCCGGTTCCAGGGTGCGGCCGCCTCGTCGCCGAGGACCTCGGCGGTCCCCGCCGTCACGACCGTGACCTCGGCCGGTCCTTCCTGGCCGGCGGCCGCGCACGCCTGGATCAGCGCCAGCAGGCCGAGCAGGCCGTCCTCCCGCGAGGCGGCCAGCCCGGAGGCGCCGTCGCCGAGCCCGCTGGCGTAGACGATCCGGGTGGGCGCCCGGCCCTCCTCGGCCAGGCGGGCCAGCAGCGCCGTCCAGGCGGCCGGGTCCCGCCCGCCGCAGGGCCGCGCCTCGACCAGGCTGGCGGCTTCCGGCCGCAGCCGGTCGGCGACCGCCGCGGCCAGCGCCGACGGCTCGCCGGTCACCAGCCAGCGATCCCCGGCCGCTGCGGCCGCCGTGGCCGGGGCAGGGGCCGGGGCGGCCGGAGAAGCGGGGCGAACCGGCAGCGCGCGCTTCCACGTCGGCTGGTAGAGCCCGCCCGCCGCCGGCCCCGCGGCAGCAGCGCCGGCCGCGCCGGTCGCCCCGGCTGCCGCGGCCGCCAGGGCAGCCGCCAGCGGCGGAGCGGCGCGCCAGTAGCGCTGGCGCTCGAAGGGATAGGTCGGCAGCGGCAGGCGCCGCCGCGTCTCGCCGCGGTAGTAGCTCTCCCAGTCCACGGGCGCGTGGCGGCAGTAGAGCTGGCCCACGGCGGCGGCCAGGGTCCTGGTCTCGGGTTCGTCGTCGCGCCGGCCGGGCAGCGAAGCCAGCACCCGCTCCGCCAGGCCGGCGTCGTGCTTGCGCACCAGCGATCCCAGCGAGCGCCCGGGCCCCACCTCGAGCAGGAGGCGGTCGGGATCGCTCGCCAGCTCCCGCACCCCGGCGCCGAAGCGGACGGTGCGGCGCAGCTGCTGCACCCAGTAGGCCGGATCGGTGGCCTCGGCGGCGCGGAGCCAGGTGCCGGTCAGGCCCGACAGGATCGGGATGCGCGGCGGGTGGAGCGCCACCCGCCGCAGCTCGGCGTCGAACGGCTCGAGGATCGGCTCGAGCTCCGCCGAGTGGAAGGCGCGCGCGATCGGCAGGCGGGTGGTGGCGATCTCCCGTTCGCGCAGCACCGTCTCGATCTCGGCGATCGCCTCCGGCGGCCCGGAGAGGACCACCGCGGCGGGAGCGTTTACCGCGGCGAGCGCGAGCCGCGGCCCGAGCGGCGGCAGGTCGGCCTCGGCGGCGGCGACCGCCAGCATGGCCCCCGGCGGCAGGCTATCGATGAGCCGTCCGCGCGCCGCCACCAGGGCCAGGGCGTCGTCCAGCTCCATGACGCCGGCCAGGCACGCGGCAACCAGCTCGCCGAGGCTGTGGCCGATCATCGCCGCCGGCTCGACGCCCCACGACATCCACAGCCGGGCGAGGCAGTACTCGACGGCGAACAGCGCCGGCTGCGAGATCGCCACCGAGGCAAGCAGCGCGAGCGGCGCGAGCGGCGCGAGCGCCGCTGCCGCCGCCCCCGCCGGCGCGCCGCCGAACAGCGCGTCGCGCAGGTCGAGATCCAGCAGCGGCTCGAGGCGCGCGGCGCAGCGATCGAAGAGCGAGCGGAACTCCGGCTCGGTGCGATAGATACCGCGCGCCATGGCCGCCTGCTGTGCGCCCTGGCCCGGAAACATGAAGACCACCGCCGGCTGCCGCGCCTCGCCGGCGAGCGTCGTGCCGCGCTCGGCGAGCGCCCCGGCCGCCTCCGCCGCGTCCGCGGCGACGACCAGCCGCTTGTGGCGCAGCAGGGCGCGGCCCCGCTGCAGCGTGTAGGCGACGTCGGCGAGCGGGGTCTCCGGATGGCGGCGGAGGAAGGCGGCGAGATCGGCCGCCGCACGCTCGAGGGCGCCGGCGGTCCTGGCCGACACCACCAGCGCCTGGTACGGCCGCGACGGACCGCCGGGGGCGGCGGCGGGCGCTTCCTCGACGACCACGTGCGCGTTGGTGCCGCCGACGCCGAACGAGCTCACGCCGGCGCGGCGCGGCTGCCCGGCGGCCGGCCAGGCGCGCAGCTCGGTGTTGACGTAGAAGGGCGAGGCGGCGAAGTCGATCATCGGGTTCGGCCGTTCGAAGTGCAGGCTCGGCAGGAGCGTCCGGCGCTCGAGCATCAGCACCGTCTTGATCAGGCCGCCGATCCCGGCCGCCGCGCTCATGTGCCCGAGGTTCCCCTTGAGCGAGCCGATGGCGCAGAAGCCCTGCTTCCCGGTGTGAGCGCGGAACACGTCGGTGAGCGCCGCGATCTCCGCCGGATCGCCGATCTGGGTCGCGGTGCCGTGGGTCTCGACGTAGGTGACGGTGGCCGGGTCGACGTCCGCCATCGCCAGCGCCAGGGCGACCACCTCGGCCTGGCCGTCGATCCCCGGGGCGGTGAAGCCGGCCTTCGTCGCGCCGTCGTTGTTGATCGCCGCGCCCCGAATCACGGCGTGGATGGTGTCGCCGTCCGCCAGCGCGTCGGCGAGGCGCTTGAGCACCACGATGCCGGCGCCGTCGCCGCCCACGGTGCCGCCGGCGCGCGCGTCGAACGGGCGGCAGTGGCCGTCGGCGGAGAGGATGCCGCCCTCCTGGTAGAGGTAGCCGGAGCGCTGCGGGAAATGGATGCAGACGCCGCCGGCGAGCGCCATGTCGCACTGGTAGCCGAGCAGCCCCTGGCAGGCGACCTGGACCGCCACCAGCGAGGTCGAGCACGCGGTCTGGATGGTCAGGCCCGGCCCGCGCAGGTCGAGCTTGAAGCACACCCGCGTCGCCAGGTAGTCCCGGTCGTTGGCGATCAGTCCCTGCAGGGGATCCTCCGCCGTCAGCTGATTGATCAGGGCGCCGCCGTTGGCGTCGGCGCCGGCGTAGACGCCGATCAGGCCGCGGTAGCGCCCGGGGTCGTGGCCCGCGTGCTCGAGCGCCTCCCACGCGCACTCGAGCAGCACCCGGTGCTGCGGGTCGATCAGCTCGGCCTCCTTCGGTCCGTAGCCGAAGAGGCCGGCGTCGAACAGGTCGGCCCCGTCGAGGATGGCGCGGGCATTGACGAAGTGGGGCAGCCGCCGGACCGCGGCCGGCACACCCGCCGCGGCCAGCTCCTCGTCGCTGAAGCGCCGCACGGATTCCCGTCCCGCGGCCAGGTTCTGCCACAGCTCCTCGAGGCTGGCGGCGCCCGGGAAGCGGCCGGCAAGGCCGATGACCGCGATCTCGTGGCCGGCCGGGGGCGCGGCTGCCGGCGCGCCGCTCATCGCGCCCCGCCACGGCGCGCGGGCGGCGGCGGCGGCCGGCGGGCCTGCTGCCGCTGCGCCCGGTCCATGGCCGCCTGGAACGAGGGCCGATGCTGCTCGGCCTGGTCGAGGTAGCCGGCCAGCGCCGCGATGGTCGGATAGCGCAGCAGCTCGACCATGCCCAGCTGCCGCTGCAGGTGCTGCTGCAGCCGGCTCAGGACCTGGGCGAGCAGGATGGACTGGCCGCCCAGCTCGAAGAAAGTCTGGCGGATGCCGATGCCGTCGACGCCCAGCACCTCGCGCCAGATGGCGGCGATGACCTTCTCGAGCCGGGTGCTCGGCGGCACCTGGACGGCGTCGCCCTTCCCGGCCGCGGCGCGATCGAGGCGGGCGGCGTCGACGTCGCCGGCGGCGGTCAGCGGCAGCCGCGTCATCTCGACGCGCTGGCAACGGCTGGGCGTGCCGAAGCGGTCCTCGAGCTGCACGCGTTCGAGGTCCGCCGCCGGCTCGGCGCCGGCCGCGGGAACGTAGTAGGCGCAGAGGCCCAGCAGCGGCTCGGCCGGGCCGTCGAGGTGCCGCCGCACCGGGATGCGCCGCGGATCGAGACCGATCAGCCACCCGCACGGCTCGGGCTGGTGCAGGGCGGCCAGCCACGATGCCAGGCCCGGGGTGCTCCCGATCATGCGGTAGCCGCGAGCTTCCGACTGCTCCTTGAGCAGGTAGCCGTGGCTCATGCCGGTGTCGTCCCAGTTGCTCCACGACAGGCAGGAACTGCGCCCGCCGCCCCGCCGGTCCGCCGCGGCCACGGCGTCGACGAAGCTGCCCGCGGCGGCGTAGGCGGCGGCGCCGGCCGCGCCGAACCAGGCGTGCAGCGAGCCGAAGGCGACGAAGGGCGCTCCCGGCGGCAGTAGCCGGCGCAGGTTCGCGGTGCCGCGGAGCTTCGGCAGCAGGGTGGCGGCGAAGCTCTCCCGCGTCTCCTCCGCGACCAGGCGCTGCGGGAAGACCCCCGCCAGGTGGACGACCGCCGCGAGCCGGGTCTGCCAGCGCTCTTCCCAGCGGCGGACGGCCTGCTCGAGCCGCTCGGCGTCGGCGACGTCCACCGCCTCGTAGGCCACCTCGGAGCCCAGCTCCTGCAGCTGCGCCAGCCGCTCGCGCCGCTCGCCACGGCCGGTGCGGGCGGCGATCGCGGACGCCTCGGTCGCGGCCTCGGGGCCGTCGTCGTCGAGGCGGCTGCGCCCGACGAGCAGCAGGCGGCAGGCGCGGCGGCCGGCGAGGTCGCGCGCGATGCGGCAACCGATGCCGCCGAGGCCGCCGCTGACGAGCACCATCGCACCCGGGGCGAACGGCGGGCCGGCCTGGGGCTGCGGCTCGACCGGCAGCAGGCGCCTGATGCACCGCTCGCCGCCGCGCCGGTAGGCCACCTCGCGGTCCTTGTCGAGCACCTCGAGCTCGGCGGCGAGGCGCTCGGCGTTTGCCGCCGGGGCCGCCGCCGGCAGATGGACGTGGCGGCACTCGAGCCAGGACCACTCCAGCGGCAGCGTCTTGATCAGGCCCAGGAGCGGCGCGTGCTCGGGCGCCGGCTCGGGCCCTGGCTCGGGCCCGGGCCCGTCCGCACCGGCGCCGCCGGCGACGGCGATCGAGGCGGTGAGCAGGCGCACCGGTGGCGACCCGTCTCCCCGCGGCGCCCGGGCGAGGGCCTGGACCAGGGCGAGCAGGCTGTACGACCCCAGCTGCTGCGCCGCTTCGAGGTCGCGGTCCTGGCCGTCCGGGCCGCCCTGGCCGCCCCGGCTGCCGTCGCCGCCGCGACCGCAGGGCCAGAGGTGGACGACCCGCGCGACCTCGACGCCGTCCCCGGTCAGGGCGGCGACGAGCAGGCCGAGATCCGCCTCGCGCCGCGGATCGAGCGCGTAGCTGTGACGCGACCGCCGCGCGAAGGCGCCGGCGAGGGTCTCGGCCCGCACCACCAGCTCGGGCGGCCCGAGCAGGGGGACCAGCGCGTCGGCGATGCCGCCGCCGTCGGCCAGCACCAGCGTCGCGCCGGCCGGCCGGCGGCGGGCGCGCACCGCCGGCCGCTTGGGCCGCCAGGCCGGCGCGAAGAACCAGCGCGGCACCGTGCTGTCGTTGCCGGTCGCGAGATCGACCTGCTGGAGCAGGCCGGCGAAGTCCCCCGCCGCGAGGCGCCGCTTGAGCTGAGTGCGCTGGATCTTGCCGCTGGTCGTCTTGGGGAAGGTCTCCCTGGTCAGCGGCAGGACGCAGGCGGGCACGACGCCGAACTCGCGGCCGACGGCGGCCCCGACCGCGACGATCAGGTCGGGATCGAGGCCGGCGCGGCGCGGCACGAAGAAGACGGCCAGCGACTCGGTGCCGGTCTGCGCGTCCTCGACGGCGCAGGCGGCGGCCCAGGTCGGCTCGACGCCCGCGATGGCGTTGACCACGTCCTCGATCTCGTAGCAATAGAAATTGGCGCCGCGGATGATGATGATCTCTTTCTCTCGTCCGGTGATCGTCAGGCTGCCGCCGGCGATGAACCCCAGGTCGCCGGTGTCGAACCAGCCCTCGCCGACGAAGGCCTCGCGGTTGGCCTCGGCATTGCGCAGGTAGCCGGGAGTGACCACCTCGCCCCTGATCTGCAGCCGGCCGATGACCAGCTCGGGCAACGGCTGCCGATCGGGGCCGGCGATGCGGATCTCGACACCCGGGATCGGCGGACCGACGTCGACGAAGCCGATCGCGGCGGAGTCGCCGGCCGCCGCCGCGGCGGCGGCCGCGGCGGCCTGGTCGATCTCGCCGCTCTCGCCGATCTCGCCGATCTCGCCTACCTCCACGAGGTGGCCGCCGAGCGACGAC
>Ga0070732_10001555_pt1 | contig 12534 bp, 9 predicted proteins | sample Coa_R1_5_FD_66449 | JGI IMG/M metagenome (GOLD analysis project Ga0070732, IMG submission 66449) | Surface soil microbial communities from Centralia Pennsylvania, which are recovering from an underground coalmine fire - Coalmine... | ecosystem: Environmental > Terrestrial > Soil > Unclassified ...
TTGGTGCCCGTGAAACTTGGTTTGAAGAATGTGAAGGCCATTACCAGGATTACTTATGTCGCGGAAGAGCCAAGAGACTATTGGACCGAACGTGGATATTCCCGCTACGATGGAATTTAACGCCTTCCAACGTGCGACATGGCAAGAGTTCCTTCGCCGCGAGCGATAGAAGTCTATTTTGCGAAGTTCAATTAAGTTAAGCGACGTGGAGAACTCATACTCCTGGGCTCTAGGAAACATGTGGACAAGTCCGTATTAGAAACTGGCAAGCGGGGTGCCTTCGTGGTAGTAGCCGCCCTGGCACGTGGCTTTGACTGCTCCGATGGCGGTCACATTATAAGGACCGCGCGGAAGCGGGCCTTGCCCTCCGCAACTCGGGCGTAGGCCGTTGGTGCCTGCGCCAAGGGTAGGTACGTCTCGACTATCGTTTTAACCTTTCCTTGCGCTACGAAATCAAGCGCTTCGTACAGATACTCCGGGCCGTTCTGCTGGCTTCCAATGATCCGAATGCGTTTGCCGATCAGATCCATTAGCGAGACCGAAAGCGGCTATCTTTGCTCCGCGAGTGGATAGAGTGCGTAGCGCTCGTCCCACGAGATTCCACGATAGGGTCACGATCGCCGCAGTCGCGACCCACAGGTCGAACCTTGCACGCTCGATCGCAAACTCGATGAGTGCGGCGAAGAGGATTGAAAGACACGTTATTCGTATCATAATGCGGATCCAGACTCAGGAGATCCGTCGTAGACAACCAGAATTCTATTAAGGATCTTTGTCCCTTTCCCTATTGCTGCCACCCACCTCCGAGTGATTGATAAAGCTGAACGAGGGCCAAACGCTCGTTGAGCTGGGCTTGCACGAGGTTGAGTTCCGCTGAAAAGTAATTCGTTTCGCTGGTCAGGACTTGGAGGTAACTCGCGCCGCCGTTCTTATAAAGCACCTCGGACAGTTGATCGGTCTGCTGCGCTGCCTGCGTGAGCAATCCCTGTTGCTCGCGGAACTCACGGTCTTTTTGAGAAGCGATGAGGGAATTGGAAACCTGTTCAAGAGCGTTCTGAACGGTCTGCTGGTAAGACAGTACTTCCTCCTCCCAGTTTGCGCGGGCGAGCCTGAGTTGAGAGCGGAGAGCCCCTCCTTGGAAAACAGGCTGACTTACATTGAAGGCTGCGTACCAAGTCTCCGAAGGCGTTGTGATGAACTGGTGCAAGGCGTTGCTCTCCAGCCCTCCCAGTCCAGTGAGCGACAGGTTCGGAAAGAATGAGGCTTTGGCGACGCCGATCTGTGCGTTGGCTGCAACCATGATCTGTTCCGCTTGGCGGACGTCCGGCCGGCGCTCGAGTAATTCCGAAGGAAGGCCGGCCGGAACGTTCTGGGGGACGGGCTGTTCGGTAAGCGAGCGTCCGCGGGGAATCGATTGGGGATTTTCGCCGAGAAGAACGCTCAGCACGTTCTCCTCCTGCTGAATTTGCCGCTCGAGATCGGGAATTGTTTCCGAAGCGGTGTAGACCAGTTGTTCACCCTGACTCATGTCTAGCCCAGAAGCCGAGCCATGGCTCTCAAGCACCTGAATCAACTTTAATGATTGTTGCCGCGACGCCAGAGTGCGCTGCGAGATTTCTAGCTCGCTGTCGAGCGCGCGAAGCTGGAAATAAGCTGTCGCTACATTAGCGACCAGCGATGAAATCACCACCCGCTGCCCCCACTCGGTTGCGAGTAACTGGGCGCGGGCCGCCTCGGTTTGCCTGCGATATTTTCCCCAGAAGTCCAAATTCCAGATCACCGACAGGTTCAGTTCGCCGCCATTAACCTCGTACGCGGGAAATAGCTTCGACACCTTCGCGTTTTGCTCACTGAAAACGTTCGCCCCTACGTTCGCCGCGGGGAGCTGATTAGAGCGGGTGATGCCAACTTGCGCCTGGGCTTCAAGAACGCGGGCAGCGGCGATGCGCACGTCATAATTTTGCGCAATGGCGGTGTGGATCAGCTGTGTGAGCACCGGGTCTTGATAGACCTGCCACCATTGCTCGTTGCCCAGCGACGAGGCTTGGGCCGCTCGTTGCGGAGCGGGTGCACGGTATTCCTGCCCGACATCCACAGTCGGCCGCTTGTATTTTGGCCCCATCATGCAGCCGGCTTCCAGTACTAGCCCGGCTAGAATTCCTAAGAGTGCAGTGTTCTTCATAATTCAGTCCCCCTGACTGGGCGCCTCCGCCGGCGTGAACGGCAGTGCCTTCCGTCTCTCGGCGCCCGAGAATTTCTCAACTACGTAGAAGATCGCGGGAACAAAAAATCTGCCGATGAAGGTTTCCGCCACCATGCCACCGATTACCGCCGTGCCCATGATCTGGCGCGCTACCGAGCCTGCTCCGGACGCGGTCCAGAGCGGCACGCAGCCGAGAATAAAGGCAAGCGCGGTCATCATGAGCGGCCGGAAGCGAAGCCTCGCCGCGGAAAGTGCGGCATCCACCAGGGACATGCCACGTTTTTCATAGTCTTCCTTTGCAAATGCGACGATCAGAATCGAGTTTTTCGCAGCCAGGCCGATGAGCATCACCAGGCCGATCTGGGCGTACACATCGTTCTCGATTTGAACCATGTACTGAGGCAGGTAAAGGCCGACTACGACACGACGCAGCCAGAGCGCCGCGAGAGCGCCGAATACGGCGACTGGCGTGCTGAGCAGCACGCTGAAAGGCACTGTCCAGCTTTCATAGAGAGCCGCCAGAATCAGGAAAACGAAGAGCAGCGAAAATCCGAAGATGACTGAAGACGGCACTCCCTCCCGCGCTTTTTGTTCCTGGTAAGACATGCCGATGTAATCGAAGCCCATTTCGCGGGGCATGGTTTGCCTGAAAACATCTTCCAGGGCTGCAGTTGCCTGATCGGAGCTGTAACCGGGCGCAGCGCTAACGTTGATCTGTGCGGACCGATACTCGTTGTAGCGCATGGTGAACTCAGGGCCGTAACGGGTCTCAAACTTTGCCAGAGCGGTCAGAGGCACGGTTTGGCCTTGGCCGTTGCGCACATAGAATTGTCCGAGATCGTCGGTCGTCGCCCGGTATGGCGCTTCGGCCTCTACATACACCTGCCAGGTACGGCCGAAATCGTTGTAGTAGTTAACGAACAAGCCGCCCATGTACGCTTGGATAGTGTTGTAGACGTCGGTTAAATTGACCCCCTGCTTCAGCACCTTGTCCTTGTCCACATTGATGAACTTTTGCGGTACGCTCGAGATAAACGTGGTGGAGATTAGGCCAATCTCAGGACGCTTGCGAGCAGCCGCCATAAATTGGTTCAGGTTATCCGAAAGAAACTTGACATCCTTCCCGGCGCGGTCCTCCAAGGCAAACGTCACGCCGCCAGCTGTACCGACCCCGGGGATTGCGGGTGGTGAGAAACCGAAAACTGTGCCTTCTGGAAACTGCCTGAGTTCCTGATTCAAACGCGCCTTGATGGCCTGATATTGTTCGGCCTGAGTTTTGCGGTCCTCCCAGGGCTTCAGGGTTACGAAGAAGAATGCGTTATACGAAGTGCGGACGTAGCTGAGCAAACTGAAACCAACGACGCTGGTGGTGTACTGAACTCCGGGCGTCTTTGCGAGAACTTCCTCCACTTGTTTCGCAGCTTCGCTTGTTCGCTCCATCGACGCCGAATTAGGGAGCTGCATGTTGATATACATGTAGCCTTGGTCTTCGTCGGGCAAAAAGCTGGTCGGCAGATGGCTGCTAAAAAACCACGCCGCAACCCCGGCAACTACAAGCAGCACCATCACGACTGCAGCCTTCCTGATCAGATCGCCCGACAGCCGTACAAAACTGTCGGTGGAGCGGTCGAAATAGCCATTGAACCAGTCAAAGAATTTTCCGAGCGGCCCGCGCGTGTGCTTCTTTGGCTTCAGCAGAAGTCCAGCCAGCGCCGGGCTCAGTGTGAGAGCGTTAAACGCGGAAAGCATCACGGAGATAGCGATAGTCAGGGCGAACTGCTGATACAGCCTCCCAGTGATGCCGGGAATGAAGGCGGTTGGCACGAACACCGAGGCCAATACCATGGCTATGCCAACGACCGGCCCCGAGAGTTCTTCCATGGCTTTTCGGGCCGCATCCGTGGGAGCCAGGCCTTCCTCGATGTGGTGCTGTACTCCTTCGACGACGACGATGGCGTCGTCGACTACGAGCCCGATGGCGAGCACCAAGCCGAACATCGAAAGGGTGTTGATCGAGAAACCGAACAGCGGGAAGATGACGAATGTGCCGATTAGGGATACAGGCACCGCCAGCATGGGAATCAGGGTGGCACGCCAGTCTTGCAGGAAGAGGTAGACCACGAAGATGACCAGCACAATCGCGATCACGAGGGTCCAAAGAATTTCTTTCATGCCTTCGGTGACCGGGAGTGTTTGGTCGAGCGAAACGGTGTAATCGATGTCCTGCGGGAAGCGTTGCTTCATTTGCGCCATGAGCTTCCGGACGCCGTCCACCGTTTGAACCGCGTTGGTTCCGGGCAACTGGTAGACGGCAATGACGGCGCTGGGCTTTCCATTCAAGCGAGCCTTCAAGCTGTAGTCCTGCGTGCCCAGTTCGACCCGGGCCACGTCTCTGACGCGAACGGTCCCGCCATTCGGTGCTTCGCGCACGATGACGTTGCCGAACTGTTCCGGCGAAGTCAGGCGGCCTTGAGCCAGCACTGCATAGGTGAATTGCTGGTTGCTTTGAGCCGGCTCGCCCCCGACTTGACCAGCCGGATTCACAGTGTTCTGGGCCTGAAGGGCGTTCGCTATGTCCGTGACGGTGATGCCAAGCTTGGCCATTTGATCAGGCCTCACCCAGAGCCGCATGGCATATTGCCCGGAGCCGAACACCTGAGTCTGGCCAACGCCGTATAACCGTGCGATGGGATCGTTGAGGTTGATGTAGGCAAAATTCGCCAGGTAGTTCGAATCATGGGTGCCGTGCGGCGAATACAACGCGATCAGCATCAGGGGTGCGGTGGTCGACTTCTTGAGAGTGATTCCATAGTTGTTCACCTCGGGCGGCAACTGACCGTTGGCCAACTGCTGACGCGACTGCGTCAGGATCAGATCCATGTTTGGATCAGTCTTGAGATCGAAATCGACGAGCAATGTTGTTTGCTGGTTCGCGGTGGCGTTCAGCGAGTACATGTAGTTCATGTTGTCCACGCCGCTGACTTGCTGTTCGATGGGTGTGGCGACAGCTTGCTCGAGGGTCTGCGCGTCCGCGCCGGGATAGGTGGCCTGCAACCTGATTTCAGGTGGAGCGATCTGCGGGAACTGGGCTACCGGCAAGGTGGCGATTGAGATCGCACCGACGATGACGGTAAGAATCGCAATCACGATCGCGACGATCGGTCTTCGAATGAAAAAGTTCGCCATGGCTTAGCGATCCTCCGTTGCTTTGTATGGTGTGGGGTTCACCAGCCCACCTTCCTTGACTTTGTCTGCTCCAACGGCGACCACGCGTTCTCCCGGCTTCAGGCCCGAGGTGATCACCCAGAACGTGCCCACTGTCGGTCCGACTTGTACGGTGCGTAGTTGCGCCCGATTATCGGCGCCGATGACTGTCACTTGACAGCTTCCTTGCTGCTGACTCACCGCCGCCTGCGGCACCAGCAGCGCTCCCGTGATGCTTCCGGTTGGCGCCTGAACGCGGGCGTACTGGCCGGGTCGCAACAGATTTCGCGTATTGGGGAACTCGCCCACGATTTGAATGGTTCCGGTCTGCGTGTTTACTTGGCGATCGGCAAAGATGATTCTGCCGGGATGCGGGTAGGCACTCCCGTCGGCCAGGGTCAAATGCAGCGGAATTCGTGAAGCGTGAGTCATAAAGTCCACGCTCCCCGGGCCGCCGTCCGCCATCCGCAGGTATTCCTGTTCGCTGATCGGAAAATAAACTTTGATCGGACTTACCTGCGAAACCGCGGTGAGGACGGTGGACGGTCCCACCAGGTTGCCCACCTGCACGGTGGTGATGCCCGCAATCCCATCGATCAGCGAAAGAACTTTCGTGTAGCCAAAATTGATCGCGGCTTGCTCGACCGCTGCCTCGTCGGCCTCGACTGCTGCCTTCGCCCCGCGGAGCGCCTGCGTGTCAGTATCGAGTTGGCTCTGGGGAATAGCGTGAGCTTCCGCTTCCGGAATGTCGCGCTTCACGTTCAGTTCGGCGTTCGCCATCTGAGCCTCAGCTTGCGCCAGTTGTCCCTTGGCTTGATCGAGTAAAGCCTGAAAGGGGCGCGGATCGATCTCAAAGAGGAGTTGACCCTTTTTTACGAATGCGCCTTCGTGATAATCCTGTCGAATCAGGTAACCGCTCACCTGAGGCTGAATCTGCGCATTGACGTACCCTTCGAGCGTTCCTACCCACTCGCCCTGAACCGGCACGACTTTTTGAATAACCGGCGCGACTTCGACAACCGACGGCGGAGGTGGGGCCGCAGCCCGCACCTTACCGCTGCTGCAGCCAAGAGCATTCACCAACAAAGCCGCCGCCACTAAACCTATAGGTATCCGTTTCATGTGATAGTTCCACCCTTAATCAGGCGACTGGCTAGCCGCTGAGTTTCTTCTTTCGAAAAGCCGCTCAATCGCACAAGCCGTACCGGTCTGTGCGACCTGCTACGCATGAGATTGAGGCAATGCGGATGCCAAATCAAAACGTCCCTAAAGCGGTGAAATTTCAGCAACGGATTGAAGGCAGCCGTGCTACGAGTCGAGACTGTCGAGGCAGGTCCGACAGTTCGAGCGCGGAATGACGTCTTTTTTGCGGCCCCGAGCGGGCAATCTCGTGAAGGTCGAAATTGTCGAGACTACGCTGACAATTGACAGTTAGGAGGACGACGCAAGCATCTGCGCCATTTCGACTTAAGCCCTTGCGAAGGCTGCAATAAGCGGGTAATTCCGGCCCCTATTAGGTTCTGGCAATACGAGTGCCTGAGGCTCGATGGAAGGCAAACGCCGTTGAGCCGAGCCATCGGCTCGCGCTCGTCAAAGGCCCAACCCAAGGAATGGCCCTTTATGGTATATGAACAGTACGACTTTGCCCGCAATGCGGTCGTTGAGGATCATGAGTTTTCCCTCGAATCTAAATGCATTCGCTGCAGTTTTGTAGTTGTGGCACGTTCGCTCGAAGAACTTCTGGAAGAGGAAAAGCGTCATCGGGCGCTATGCACTCCAAAGCGCGCCACGTCATAGCGAAACCCCAGTACATTCGCTTGCCGCGGCGCGATTAGATCGATTCGCGGCGTCCACCGGAACGTCAACCAGGAAGACGCTTGGGACGGTATCGAAGTTGGTTTCGTATCGCTTCAGGTTCAGCCCGCTTCGCTGCTGCGAACTTGATTGCGGGCCTGCTCCTTCATCTGTTCGCCTTCCAAGGGTTCCCGTTTGCGCGGCGGGCGACCTGCTTCAAAACGTGTTTCGTGAACACTCCGCGGGAGCGAAATTTGACACCCTTCTGGATCAATTCAACCAACACGTTCTCGCCTTCTTGACTAATTGCCGTTAAGTGCCTCATGTCGATAACGAGAGCGCGGTCGCGAAGGTCCTGGCTCGTGTTTTCGCAGACGCTCTTCAGTTCTGCCGCCCAAGGCCCAACTAGCTTGCCCTCCACAATCAACCGCCGCTCAATGGAGCCATCAACGATCGAGATCTTCAGCATGGGTTCTCTCTATAACGTAGGGACACAGGCAAGGCGCTTGCCAAATCTCCTAACTCTAAGTGCAAGGATTGCAACGCCGGCTTCTTGGCAACTTGTGTCGAGAGTTGAAATTGTCGAAGGCGTCTCTGACCTCTGCGTCCCCCTCGGGATGGCGGAAATCACGGGCGGGCGTAAAGGAAGAGTCGCGAGTCGCCAGCAGATTCCTGGTGCTCGCAGGAGGACAGTCTCGTCATCGTGCGCTTACTTCATGTGACCACCCCTTCGGGTAAACTTGCCCAAAAGGAACTCCTGAGCGAAAGCTTGACCTCCAAGATACTTGCCTGCCTGGAAAGATTCTCGACGGCAGTAATGGACGCACTCCGTTTGGCATACAAGTTGCTTTGAGTGGCGACGCTTCGATGGGAGGTGGTTATGTGGAGAATCACGACACGGGGATTCACGCTCCAGGAAGGGTTAATTCTAGCTGCTATGAACATCGGAGCGCGCACTGACATGGGCTGCCAAATGCGACCAGGAGATGCCGCCAAACAATAAGCAGGGAGTACATGGAAGTAAGACATTCGATCCATCGGGGAAGGATAATCGCCCTAACATTTATAGCGCTCAAACTTCATCTGTATTCTTGGCTGCTCAAAGCATGTTTGCACTCGGTTTGCTTTGAGCTGAGTTAGTAGGCTCGCTACTGACCTTCTTTTGCGGCTGCTGATCCCTGGGTTCGTTCGAGATCACCGAGTTTCTTTTGCTGGCCAGGACTGAGAATTCTGTAGATTTTAGACCGCATGCGAGCGTTGGCTACGATCAGTTTCGCCAGAAGAGCCGCCTCGGCCTGGGCCAGGTTTTTGATCTCTTTTTCGTTCATACGATCACTGCCGATCGCAAGCAGCTTCTCCCTCGTTATGCGCAGCTCTGTCATCAGGGGCTGTAGACTCTGCCGTTCGCGCACCATCACCAGTTCGATGGCCGCGACCTGCGAAGACGTTAGGCTTAGATATTCGGCGACGGAAGAATTCAGCTGAAGAGACGAGAATGGGAGAGCCACCATCACAATTTCGCTGTCCTGTGTCGGACCGGGTTTTGCCGGAGCATCGGGAATTCGCGCCACGTCTTCTTGCTCGATTTCACGCCACAGGCTCAACAGTTCAAACTGCATTCGCGTCAGCTGATATTGCTCGGAGCTCATTTCCTTCCCTTGTTCGCTGCTGATTTTTCCTTGTTGCACAGCCTCGGCAATTGCTGCGAGTGTGCCTGAAAATCTCTGTGCGATCGCCATCATCGCCCCCTCGTAGTCCTCGGGTTCTTCCTGATGGTCGCTCGTCCTAACATCCGGACTTGTTGATTGGATTGTCGAACTCGGGTTCTCAGAGCCAGAAATAAGCGACCGAGAGATTCTAATTTGATCATTCGCCTTCACGTCGTCCGTAGCAGACAGCTCGACGGACGGAACAACAATGCATAGGACCATGATGATAACCAGCTTGTTTTTCATCTCAACTGCCTTCCTTCTCACTCAAGAGGCTTTGGACTGCCGCTTCGACGCGGAGCTTAGGGTGCAGCCCTCAATGGCTTCCTTCAAATGCCACCCAGATTGCGGAACTCGCCAATTTCGGTTCTGAGAATGACCTCTTTCTTCATCAGTTGTAAGGCAAGTCCCGTGCCAAACCGACGAGCTGTAACCAATGAGTTTTCAACATGGTTAGTGGAAGGCGGTGTTGACAGTTGACGATGTCAAAACAAGTTTGACAGTCTTCTGAGGGGGCGCAAGATCCTCCGACTTCACGGATCAGCCAAATGGGGCGCTGTCGTCGCGGTCTGGATATTCTTCAGCCTTTCATGCTTCGGTTACTCGCGGCCTCGACGAGAGAGGTCAGGATCTTAATCCCTACACCTGGAGCTTCCCACTCAAGCCAGCACCTTTTTTATGAATCGGGCAATCTCTTCCTGATTCGACGAGTCTGGCGCGTTTCTCCTTCTGTCCATGTTTGGCTTGAGCAGCCCTGCCATGAGCGCGTCAAGTGACCGGCCCCGCGTCAGGATCACCGCACGTTCCACGAAGTTTTCTAATTCGCGAATGTTCCCAGGCCAGTCCCCTGAATCGGGAAAACATTCAAACGACAGTACAAGTCGCCGCGGAATCGTTGTCAGCAATCATCTTTTCGAGACCCCGGTCGGTCGCCGCCACCATTCGCACATTCACTTTTCGCGTGTGAATGCTGCCAAGCCGTTCAAACTCCCGTTCCCTGCCATCAGTGTCATGAACCGCAAGCAAGCCCCGCTACCGAGTACGCGAATAAAGAGCGCGAGGAAATCGTCCGCGCGCTTACTCAGACCAAGGGGCGGGTCGGTGCCGACGGAACTGCCGCACGCGTGGGCATCAAGCGGACAACCCCTCACTGTCGTATGAAGAAACTGGGTATCGATCGCAGTCAGTACCTCTAAACCGGACGAGATTGCAAAGACCCCGGTTTTATTGGCTTCGGATGAGAGCTGCTACATCACCGGAATTGAACTCTTAGGCGTACTGACCGGGGTCGATGCCGAATTTCTTCATGCGTGACAGAAGCGTGGTGCGATTGATACCCATACGTGCAGCAGCTCCGTCGGCACCGCCAACGCGACCCTTGCTTTCGCCAAGAGCGTGCACAATTTCCTCGCGTTGCTTCTGAGCCCTTTTATCGTCGGCAGCCTTGTTCCCATTGAGAACATGGAGGGTTTCTTTCACGATTCGTGCAATCTCTTCCTTGCCCGAACCCTGCATCGTAACATCGGGTTCCTGAGTCTTGAATCTGCGAAGTTCTACCAGCGGCGCCTCAAGCGATTTGCTGCGGGTCAGGATCACGGCGCGCTCGATGAAATTTTCGAGCTCACGGATGTTGCCGGGCCATTCCCATGCTGTCAGGCCTTTCATGACGGCCGGTGAAATACCTTCGATTTTTTTCTGCATTTGCTTCGCAAACTTTTGTACAAAGTAGCTCACCAGCATGGGAATATCTTCCTTGCGTTCGCGCAAGGGCGGTATGCGGATCGGAAATACGTTGAGGCGATAGTACAAATCACTGCGGAATTCCTTTTTGGCAATCATCTCTTCCAGATCGCGATTGGTCGCCGCCACCAGTCGTACGTTCACTTTGCGGGTGTGTGTGCTACCCAGACGCTCGAACTCTCGTTCCTGCAGAGCGCGTAGTAATTTTGGTTGAATCTCGGTCGGGATGTCCCCCACTTCATCCAGGAACAGGGTTCCCTGATCGGCTAACTCCAGCCGCCCGACTTTTTGCGCGATAGCACCGGTAAACGCTCCTTTTTCATGCCCGAATAGTTCGCTTTCCAGTAGCCCCGTTGGAATGGCAGCACAGTTCATCTTTACAAACGTGCGATCCTTGCGTCGGCTGCGGTCGTGGATGGCACGAGCGATCAGTTCCTTTCCGGTCCCGGTCTCGCCCAGCAGCAGCACTGTGGAGTCGTTCGGAGCGACCGTTTCAACCAGTTCCAGAACATGCTTTAATGCTGGACTGTTTCCAACGATGTTCTCAAAGTTCATCTCGCCGCGGATCTCTTCTTCGAGGTACAACTTTTCCTGGGTGAGCTTGTCCTTAAGTTCAGAAATCTCGTGGTATGCCAATGCATTTTCGATAGCGATTGCTATCTGTCCCGCAGCTTGTGTCAGAAATTCAACGTCGTATGGAGTGAAAGCAGTTTCGGTAGTCCGTGCAATGGTCAGGATTCCGAGCGCTCGACCCGGATTAATCAGCGGAAACAGACAGGTGCTCTTCAGGCCTTCGGCGACCACTTCAGCATAGATCTCAGCGGGGTGTTCGGAAGGATCGACCCTGTTAACAACCGCTGGTTTCAATGTCTCCAGGACGCGCTTGGCGGCGCCGGCTATTGTGAGGACTCGCTCCTCCTTAATGAAGCCTTTGCCCTGAGGAAAATCAAGGACATATAACCTGGACGTGGCCGAAGCCGAATCGACGAGCGAAACCGCAACCGCGTCACACTGCATGACCTCGCGAATGTTAGCTGCGACCGCGCGTAACAGTTCCCGAAGCTGAAGATTCGATGTAATTCGATTGGTCAGGTTCAGAAGCAATTGCAGGCGCTCGTTTTGACTTTGCAAGCATGCCTGAGTACTTTGCGCGCGCCTCAGATTCAAACCATCATCAAGTGCGAAGGCGACGACACGCCCGATCAGCCGGAGGAAGCCTAAGTCTTCCTCACTGAATGGATTCACAGTGTCGCGGCTGATTCCGAATACACCCAGTCGTCGATGCGGCGTCGTCAATGGTACGCGCACCCCTGAGCCGAGCCCCATTTTCTGGGCCCACTCCTTGAATTGCGGAAATCGCTCCTCGGTATCCCAATCGACGGTATGCTGCGGATCCCCGCTCGCCATGGCCTGCCACATTGGCAACACTTCAATAGGCAGGTCGGGGAAAGGCAAAGAGCCCTTACCCCAAACGAGATATTCGATTTCCCTGGAGTTCTCCTTGAACACAGCGAGGTAGAGGTGGTCGAAATGGAAAAACTCGCCAATTTCAACCGCGAGAGTACTGGCCAGTTCTTCAGGTTCACGGCAAGCCGCAATCGCCTCACTGATGCGCATCACAGCCTCATAGTGATGGCTGCTCGTTTCAGGCGCGATGGCAGGTACCCTGTTATTCATGCCCTTTTCCGATACACCAACTCGGTGTGGGTTACGGGGCCGGCGCTACTCAAAAGTTGATGATCCCATTCCACTAAAGGTCGCATTATTCTGAGAAACGCGGCTGTTTGGCGGTATTATCGCCGTCAGTACGAGCAACTGAAGCGGATGGTTCGCCACCATATCGCGCATTGCGCCACAACTGGCTCAACTGCGTAATCCAATGTG
>Ga0070732_10001556_pt1 | contig 12533 bp, 9 predicted proteins | sample Coa_R1_5_FD_66449 | JGI IMG/M metagenome (GOLD analysis project Ga0070732, IMG submission 66449) | Surface soil microbial communities from Centralia Pennsylvania, which are recovering from an underground coalmine fire - Coalmine... | ecosystem: Environmental > Terrestrial > Soil > Unclassified ...
CGTGACAGTCTTTCTTGCGACGGGTTTCACACCGTTGAGCCTGCCGCAGTTTCTTGCCGCCCACTTGTCGCTCCGGATGGATCACTGCCGCGTTGACGTTTCCACCGGAATCTTTGGTGATCTCGCTGGCAATATTCAGCGGATGGCGCAATCACAGGCGGATTTCGGCACTGTTTGCATCGAGTGGGACGACCTTGATCCCCGGCTTGGGGTACGTCGTCTTTCCGCAATAACATGGCGTGACTTCCCCGAAATGCTCGCGCAAGTGAGGCGCTCCAAAGAGAATCTGACGTCACTGTTGTCGGCAGCGGCTGACAAAGTGCGCGTGGCCGTGTCTCTGCCCCACCTGCCCATACCTGCTCTCTCCTATTCTCCTTCTCATTTGATGAGCGAGTTTGAGGCAGAACTAAGCTTGATCGCGGCAGAGATGCAACTTGAACTGGCCCGGATTAAGACTGTGCGAGTGCTTCGAAATAACTTCTCAACCAGTTGTTTGGATCTCAGCGCCACGTTTTATTCCGGGTTCCCTTACACTGTCGAGCATGCTTCTGCGCTAGCCGAGTCGCTGGCAAAAGCGTTGATGCCGGCGAGCCCTAAGAAAGGCATCATTGTGGATCTGGACGATACGCTGTGGAAGGGAATTTTGGGTGATGACGGAGTTTCTGGCGTTTACTGGGATCTCGATCATCAGGCACAGCATTACGGGCTGTTTCAAAGGTTTCTGCATGCACTTGCCGCCGAGGGTACATTGGTCGCAATTGCAACCAAGAACTCCCCCGAAGTGGTGAAGGAGATATTTGAATCCCGCTCTGACCTTCTGCTCAAGGACGAGAGTGTGTTTCCGTTCGAAGTCCATTGGGGACCGAAATCGGAGTCTGTCACCCGGATTCTCCAAACCTGGAACATCTCAGCAGATGCTGTTGTCTTTGTCGATGACAGTCCACTGGAACTGGCCGAGGTCCAAGCCGCACATCCTAGTCTCAGTTGCATGCGTTTTGCCGCAAACGATCTGGCGCAGTTTCAGATGCTCTTGCAGGAACTTCGAGAAGCCTTTGCTAAGGACAAACTTGGGAAAGAAGACGCTCTGCGGGCGGAATCTCTCCGAGACGGTGCGGTATTATTTTCCGGCACCGGTCAAAAGTCCGACTCCGAGACGTTGCTTCGCGATCTGCAATCCGAACTCACGTTCGAAGCGGGAGCCGGTGCAGCGGATGAGCGCGCACTGGAGTTGGTGAACAAGACCAATCAGTTCAACATTAATGGGAAGCGCTTTGCCGAGCCGTTCTGGCGCCGCGCTCTCGCCAGGCCTGGGGCTTTTTTGCTCACTTGCTCCTACAAGGATAAGTTAGGTGCGCTTGGCAAGATCGCTGTGATTATGGGAGTCATGGAGGCGCGACGGGTCCTGGTGGAAACATGGGTAATGAGTTGCCGCGCCTTCGCGCGTCGAATTGAATTCGCCTGCCTACAGCAGCTCTTCGAAGTCTTTCGGGCAGAGCAAGTCGTATTGCAGTACCAGCGTACGTCGCGCAACAATCCCGTGTATGAGATGCTGGTAACACTTGGGCTGTCGCCGTCCGAGAATGGAGAAGTCGTGATTACGAAAGAGCACTTCCATTCGCGCGTCGCCCCGCTTTACCACACAGTAGCGGTCAAGAATTCGAAAAGACCTGGGGTTGCAACACATGTCTGACTTGGAATCGCGCTTACAGGAATGTTTTGTGACAGTTTTCCCGGACATTCCCGCCTGCGAGATTACGGCAACTACGCTCGACACCACGCCCCAATGGGATTCAGTAGCTACTGTCATTCTTGTAACCGTCCTCGAGGAACAGTTCGCGATCACGATCGATCCTGGCGATTTCCACAAGCTGACTTCTTACAGATCTATTCGCGAATACCTGCGATCACGGCCGCAGAACGCCGCGCTCGGCGTTTAGTACTTCGAGCAGACTGCTTCAAACGCGGTCACCAATGCATCAGCTAATATTCCGCTATGCGGCTTGAGAAATATGATTCGCGACAGTACCCGGCGCTTTCGGTTGCGGCGCGCAAAGTCGGCGCCAGTTCTCTTCTGAATAAGGATTTCGTGGACTACTACTATCTGGCACAACCATGGAGCGAGCTTCACCTTGCGTTTGAGGAAGATGGCAGCTGTGCAGCCTTCATTGGATGGGAGAGGCTTCGTTTCGAGCAGAACGGTCAGGAAGTGCCAATCGGATTCGCCACAAACTTTTTCACGCTCAAACCGGGGATGGGGGGATTTTTGTGGCTACAATGGATGAAGAGTTGCAGCTTTGGGCTAGTATTCGGGGGCAGTGAACAGACGCATCAAATCGTGAGAAAGCAGAATTTCACGTACTACCCCGGGATGTATGTCTATACCATGAATGGCCGCTATTCAATGTATCCAGGCGAGCCAGTGTGGCGGAATACTCTCAAGCGTGTCCTGCGGCATTTCGTTCGAAGGCAGCTTAGGAGCTATAAAACCCGCAGCTTTGAACGCGAAAGTGCGTCGATAACTATCGAGGAGATAGGGTCGCGCAACGCAAGCCGTATCGAAGCCAATTGCTTTTCATTTCGTTTTGCACCGAAAGAAGATTACCTGCGCTGGCGCTACAACTCAGAGCTTGGTTTCGTACGATACCGCTGGTTCAATATTTTCGAACAAACAAAACGGGTGGGGTACTGTGTCATCAATGACGCACCTGCGCAAGTCATCGTTGCGCACAGTGACGGAATAGATCCGAAAAAACTGGCGTACGGCATCTTGAAGGCAGTATTTCGGGTGGCTGAAAACGATGAGAAAAAAAGGACAGCACTGCTGGTCTCATCGCATCCGGCGATGCAAGAAATCTTTACACGCTATGGCTTTGAGTTGGATGCCGATCGTCCCATGGCGATCGGCTCTCTACGCGCAAAGCCGAACCTTGAAGACCCGCAACATTGGCTGATCAATTTTGGGTTGGGTGACAACGATCTCCGATCGTTTATATTCCACTCGAAGCAATAAAAATCCAGGTAGAGACATAAAATGCAAAAGCTCGGGGACAGGCTCTTGTCGCGGCTCATGCAGATACCAGGAATGCATAGCCTATGGCAACGTTTTCCGCTTGGATCGGTTCCTACTCGAGTCCGTTACGACCTTTGGGATCGACCGCACTACGCGTTCGGCGTGTATTCTGCTGCAGAACTCGCGCGCAGGCTAAAGTTTACGGGTATTTCAGTTATCGAATTCGGAGTTGCTGGGGGGCGCGGATTAATTGCTTTGGAACAGATTGCGCGATGTGTCGGCGAGTACCTTGGGATCGAAATTGCTGTTTTTGGATTTGACACCGGGAAAGGCATGCCCCCTCCCGTTGATTATCGAGATTTACCCCACATCTGGGATCAAGGGTTCTATCAAATTCGCGTTGCTGAACTTCAGACAAAATTGTCAAGCGCCAAGCTTATTCTTGGTGATGTACAGAAAACCATTCCGTCTTTTATGCCTCCGCATCCACTAGGATTTATAGCCTTTGATGTGGACTATTACAGCGCGACCAAGGCTGCTTTCCGCATCTTTGAAGGGGATCATCTACCGCGGGTTTACTGTTACTTCGATGATACAATATGGCCCGAAACAGCCTGCCATAACGAGTATATTGGGGAGCTGTGTGCAATTCGGGAGTTTAACGCGGAACATGCGCACACAAAGATTTGCCAAATGCGCGGCCTACGGTATATGCGACCTCGCGACGCCTTTTGGCACGAGCAGACGTATGTTTTTCACGATTTTACGCACCCCCTTTACTCCGCCCGTGTGACTCCGACCGGAGATCAATATACGCAGAAGTGGTTATAGAGGCCCCTTGCCTTGTTGCTTCGCAATCAATAAGGTTTTCTAGCGTCATCCATTCGCCCGGAAAAATAAAGTTTACATGTCGAGAATTTCAGTTCCGCTTTGATGGCAGTACGCGAGGCGATACATCAACCGGTCTCCGAGCGAGCCAGCACGAAATCGCCAGCGCATAGCGGATATAATTACCCTCACTCAGTAAGCACCTCGATCGGTATAAGCAGGATCGTCATGGCTTCAATCCTTATCCGTAACGTCCGTGCGCAAGATCAGCTTCCAGTTGCAAAGCCTCCTTCGGGAGCGGGGCGCAGTCTATGCTATTGGGCGACCGTCGCGTGCTCGATCTTATCGCTTTCGATTCCAATCTGGGCTTTTCGCTATCAGGGGCTGGTTGACTACAACAACCACCTCGTGCGCTGCTACATCCTGGCGCATTATCACGAGAATCCCAGTCTCCAGCAGCAATACGTGATAGTCCATTCGCCGGTTCCGGACATGGCGATGGACCTGATCACTGTTCCATTAGCTAAGACCATGGATTACCGAATCGCGGGCAAGATTTTCTTGGAGATTACATTGCTGGTTTGGGCAGCCGGTTGTCACTTGCTGGGGCGTGCTGTTCAAGGCAGGAACCACTGGCCGTCGATTCTGGGTATTTGGTGTCTCACCAGCCCGACTTGGCTGCAGGGCTGGGTCGCCTGCCAGTTTGGCGTGGCTGTTTTTATGGTGGCCTTTGCCTACTGGTACGTCAACCGCGAACGCCTGACGCCGACGCGCGTGGCGATATGTGCAATTTTAACGGCCGCAGCATATCTCTCTCATCTGGTGGGTTATGGACTCCTCGTGCTCGCTTGCGGCGTCATGGCTGTGCTCGACTTCGCACACACTCGTAGTTGGCGCTCTCTCTTGCGCCAGACTTGGTTTCTTGCGATTCCCCTTCTCTTGTTGGCAATCTACATGAACCATGGCGGCGAGGTCGGAGTGGTGAAGTGGGACCCCCTCATGCCCAAGATCAAAGGTCTGCTGGGCCCCCTAACTTCGTACAACCGGAATTTGAACATCGCCCTGTTGGTCATTTGTATTGCGGTGTGCATTGCCATTATCCGGCGCGTCCGCTGGAAACCGACCATTCTCGTTTCGCTGGCTTTGTTGGTTGTCTTTAGTTTCTGCCCCGCAAGGTTAATGACATCGTGGGGAGCCGACTTGAAGCTCGTCATACCGATTTACCTTATCGCCTTCGCGTCGATTTCTTTGCCATCCGGATTGTTGAGTCGTGTTGCATTCGCACTACTGCTGCTGGTCCTTATTATTAAGAACGTCGAGATCGCGCTCGCATGGGCCAAACTGCAGCCACCCATGGTAGCGGCGGTCGGCTTAGGATCCAGAGTGGCTGTAGGTTCTGCGGTGTACTATTTCCGCGACTACACCGGCGTGCCCAACGACGAAAGGCCCCTAATGGAAGCAAACGAATACTGGACGGTCAATCGAGGAACCTTCTTCCCGACCCTGTTCGCAAAGCGTGGACAACATCTTCTCAACTTCCGGAATGCGCCGTGCAACGCGATGACGAGCGACTTCCGTAATTGGGTGCCTTCGTGTCTGGCGCAATATAACTACGTCTTGAACACTCCGCTGCCGAGTGGAGCCGAATCCAAACTGACTGCCTACGCGACGAAGATCGCCACTGTGGATTACCTCACGTTGTGGAAAATCAACAACGAAGCAGTGCGCGCGGCTACTAAGTAAGAAAGAGAAAGTGTTGCAGTGATTTCGGCGGCTTCGCTCAGACCACTTGACGAACATACTCCAAATTCGTTACAGCGAACTCTACCGCCGTCGCGGTGTACGCGAACGCAACCTGCCGAAGGTGTCGAGACGGTGAGACTTGCACTTAAATCCATTCTGATGCAAAATCCGCAGCACTTAGCGTAGAAGTTTAACTCTGCCCAACCGACGATTCTGTGTTCTCAGAATCCCGTAGATTGCGATCTGGGCGGTGAACCCGGCAGCGCTGTCCAGGATGACATCGCGAAACGTGCCGGTGCGCGACGGCAAGAAACTTTGATGCCACTCATCGAGCGTCGCTACTAGTGAAGTACATAGGAAAGCAAGTGTGGCCCATTGCGAGCACCATCGCGTGCTAAGCCTCGGAAAACTTGCGCGCCAAGAGCGAAACAAAAGAACACTCAGCGTGAAGTAGCCAACAAAATGTCCGGTCTTACGAAGCAGGGCGTGCCATACTGCGAACTGACCTGGCCCCATTTCGAACAGAAAACGAAAGATCGGATACAGAATCCGCCCGGTACGATCTGAAGAACCGAGGTTCGTGGATTCCAACGCGATGACCGCCAGCCAAAGGGCAGACGGGAGCCACACTCTCAGGATTCGCTTGGTGGATGAAGTCAATCGCCAGCCTGTATTCTACGTTTCTTTGTCATTATCTATTAGGTGCCGTCCAAGAACGCGCGATCCAACGAGCTCTCCACAAGTGTTCGAAATACGAGCCGGAAAGCCGGTCGAACGGATTTCCTGCAACGCCAGGGCTCGTATATTCCTGAACGAAGTAGAAAAAAACGAAAGTGGCCGTGGCAAGCTCATTGCGAACTTTTCTTGCAGCCACTTAGGTTGTGCTGAGCTCAGGAGATTTCCCTGCGAGCACGAAGAAAGTGAAAGCGGCCGCACGTGTTCACTTCGTGGCGGTCAGCTGAGGATGTGAAGAAAGAAACCTCAGCAGTTCACCTTTAAGCATCGGACCACATGCGACCAGCCCTGAAACAAGTGTCTGTTCGCGATTGCAAATCACTTCCAATCCATCGAGGAGTTCGACGTGTCCTCCTGCGCTCTGGACCAATGCTACGCCCCCAGCGATGTCCCATTCGTGCTTGGGAGAAAGCGTAAACGTTGCATCGGCCAGGCCGGCAGCAACTAGCGCCAGCTTATAGGCCACGGATCCCACCGGTTGAATTTTGAACGGCGCGTTCTGAAATGCTTCCCAATCCCCTCGGTTCGTCTCGCTGCGGCTGGCAAGAACGGTTGCGCCGCTGAGATTAGACCGGCGGCTGGCCTGTGCCGGAGACCCGTTATACGTGATGCCGAAATTGGCGGAGCCGAGAAAAACCTCGCCGGATGCGGGATTGCAGATGCCTCCGGCAACCGGCTTTCCGCGATCGACGAAAGCAATGGAGACGCAGAACTCCGGAATCCCCGCGACAAACTCTCTCGTTCCATCTAATGGATCGACCACCCAGACGTGTTCGTGACGCAATCGCGAGAGGTCATCGGCGCTCTCTTCAGAAAACCATCCTTCACCTGCGCGCAACAGATTTTTACGCAGCACCACATCTAGTTCTTTATCGGCCTCAGTAACCGGATCATGGCCCGCTTTGTATTCCGCAGCGATCTCTCCAAGGGTGTATTTGGAGAACACGAGCTTCGCCTGTTCAATCGCTGCCTGGATTCGATCGAGCACGTCGGAATAGGAGCTCTTATGCATGGTTCAACGATGTATGGTTCAGATCAAGCCCAGAGCATTCTGGCGCCTGTGGTCATCAGAATGACGCACAGGATTCGCCTGAGCCATAGAACGGGAACACGGGTGGTAAGGTGCGAGCCGATCAGCCCTCCGGGAATGGAACCGATTAAAAGATATCCTACTAGGGACGTGTCCACGTTTCCCAGACGAAAATGCAGGAGGCTGGTCACGCCGGTGAGAATGACCGCATGCGCAATGTCGGTGCCGACCATAACTTTCGGTGGATAGCTGTAAAAGAGGAGCAGGAGCATCATGATGATGCTGCCCGAACCTACCGACGTCATTCCCACCAAAAAGCCCGCGGTCAGGCCGATGACAGCCATGCCGGCAACCGATTTGGCCGTGGGCGGCCGATGCGTGACCTGCTCTTCGATCGTGCGTTGAAACAGCAGAAGCGTGGAGACGAGTATCAGTAGAATTCCGACCGCGGCTTTGATGAAGTCGTTCACGCCCGTGCCGTACAGCAATCGCAAGTGCTGCAAGAAGCGGACCCCAAGCACTGACCCGGGAATGCTTCCCACCGACAGCGCAAGCACGACTTTTCGCCTGACCGTTCCTTTGTTCAAATGAACCAAGCTGGAAGGAATTTTGGTCAAGAAGTTAAATGCCGCGTCGGATCCAACCGCAACAATCGCAGGCACTCGCAGCCCAAAAATCAGCAAGGGCAACAGCAGCACTCCGCCCCCGAGTCCGGTGAGGCCGATGAGAGTGCCCACGACAAATCCGATGAAGATCTTGATGCCGATGAGTTCCATCGATTGTTGAACGCCTAGGCCCCGGCTGTGAGCGCAGGGTCTGGACTTACTCCGATGAAACCCTGCTGCTCCAGATGCAGAATAATTTCCTGGGCGGCCTCCTCGGCGCTCAATTCGGCGGTATTGATCGTAACCTCAGCGTCGGTGGGCGCTTCATAGGGATCGGAGATACCAGTAAATTCCTTCACGATACCGGCGCGCGCCTTCGCGTAAAGGCCTTTACGGTCCCGCTGTTCGCAGGTTTCGAGCGGGGTCGCGACATGGACAAGCACGAAGCAGCCGAAAGGCTCAATCATGTGCCGCACCTGCTTGCGCACCGCGTCATAGGGAGCGATGGGAGCGCAGATCGCGATTCCGCCGTTTTTGGTGATTTCTGACGCTACATAGCCTATACGGCGAATGTTGATGTCGCGGTGCTCTTTCGAAAAGCCTAGTTCGGACGAGAGATGCTTGCGCACCAGATCGCCATCGAGAATCGTGACCGGACGTCCGCCGGTTTCCAGGAATTTCGTGAGCAACACGTTCGCGATGGTTGATTTGCCGGACCCGGAAAGTCCGGTGAAGAAAATCGTCACGCCCTGTTTGTGCCGAGGGGGATAGCTGCGGCGCAGTTCGCGCACAACTTCGGGATATGTGAACCACGCAGGAATATCACGGCCTTCGTTGAGCCGTTCGCGAAGCTCAGTACCGGAAATGTTCAGAACGCGAGACCCCGTGGGAACCTCATTGTCGGGAACGTAGCGGTCCTGATTTTCCAGATAGACCATCATGTTGAAAGGCACCATGGTCACGCCGATGTCTTTCTCGTGCTTCTTGAAAAGTTCCTGCGCGTCGTAGGGACCATAGAAAGGCTTGCCATCGGAGTCGTTGCCGGGACCGGCGTGATCGCGTCCTACGATGAAGTGCGTGACTCCATGATTCTTTCGGATGAGCGCATGCCAGATTGCCTCGCGAGGACCGCCCATCCGCATAGCGAGCGGTAGCAATGAGAGCTTCACCGTCCCGGCAGGATATTTCGCGAGCAGAAGCTGGTAGCAACGGACCCGAGTGAAGTAATCCACATCGCCGGGTTTGGTCATGCCGACGGAGGGATGGATCAAGAGATTCGCTTCAACGCTTTTCGCGGCCCGGAAAGTGAGCTCCTGATGCGCGCGATGCATTGGGTTGCGCGTCTGAAACGCCACGGCCCGGCGCCAGCCCACGCGGGAAAATTCCGAGCGAAGCTCAGCCGGCGTCAAGCGGAGCGCTTTGAAGTCATAATGCGAGGGAAGCTGCAGGCCCTCGATCTTGCCGCCTATATACCAGGGATTCGCCTGATTGAGCACATAGCCCACGCCCGGATGCACGGGACTGGTGGTTCCAAACACCGACTTCGCTTCTGCCTTGCGGTCCGGTTGCCACACTTCCTCGACGTTAAGCACGGCGAGCATCACGCCTTCAGGATCGCGCAGGGCGATCCTGCTGCTGCCCGGTTGCAGCTTCTTGGCGAACTCCTCAGTCACGTCCAAGGTGATAGGCATCGGCCAGAGCACGCCGCTCGTGAGGCGCATGTTGTTACAGACGCCATCGTAGTCAGCGCGTGTCATAAAGCCGCGCAACGGGGAGAATCCGCCGCTCAGCAACAGTTCCAGATCACAGAGTTGCCGCGGGGAAAGGTCCCAGGAAGGCCACTCGCGCGAGTGGGATTTGAGTTCTGCGCTGCGCTCGGCTGAAACGATGAGTTGAACTAATTCGCCGCCATGGGCCGGGATAAGGTGGCTCGTCGAAGTCAAATGCAAAACCTCCATAGAGTGAGTATTTTTCCTGGGTTGTTTTACAACCAGGCACAGCTAAACTAAAGAATGGGAGAAAGGAATTTCCGCCGGTTACAGCTGGTTGAGACGCAAATCCTGTACTCAGAATCTTATCAAACAGCAGCCAGTTCCCGCAGTATGCGGCACGAAATCTGGGGTTATGTATGCGTTGCGCTTTCAAGGCCGACTTCATCCCTTAAACGCAAGCGCCGCTGAGGTCAATTTTCTCGAGGAGGGACCTCAGCGGCTCAAAACTGCACGGTCTTCGACTAAAGCCGGCGGTGACCATCGCGTCAGACCCAACCGCAAGTCGACCGCAAGTCGTCACACCTTGTCTCTCCTTTGATGTAAGCTTTCACACTCAGCCGATTTCCGTGGCAAACTCGTCATTCGACCATGCGTATTCTTCACGTTGTGGGGGCCCGGCCCAACTTCATGAAAGTGGCGCCGGTGCTGCGCGCGCTGAGCAAGCGCGCAGGAGTCGCGCAGACCCTGGTGCATACCGGCCAGCACTACGACGTCAACATGTCCGACGTCTTCTTCGATCAACTAAGCATTCCTGCGCCAGACGTAAACCTTGGAGTAGGCGCAGGAAGCCATGCGCGGCAGACGGCAGAAATCATGGGCCGTTTTGAACCCGTCGTGCAGGACAGCAAACCCGACTGGGTCTTGGTCTATGGAGACGTGAATTCGACTGTGGCAGCGACTCTGGTATGCGCCAAACTTCTCATAAAGGTCGGCCATGTCGAAGCCGGGCTACGCTCCTTTGATCGCACCATGCCCGAGGAAGTGAATCGGCTGGTGACTGATCAGCTGGCTGACCTTCTGTTTACCCCCTCGCAGGATGCGGATGTGAACCTTGGTCACGAAGGCATCCCCGTGGAGAGGATTCACCTGGTTGGCAATGTCATGATTGACTCGCTGCTGCGGCTGCTGCCGTCAGCCGAGAAGTGCAACGTAAGCGGCATACCGGGGCGATATGCTTTGGTCACCTTGCACCGGCCATCGAATGTGGATTCCAGCGCGAAGCTAAAAGCGATTCTTAATTGTTTGGTGGAAGTGAATCGCGAACTGGCAATCGTCTTTCCGGCGCATCCCAGAACGCGTCAGCGCCTTCAGGAATTCGGTTTGAATGCCAGTCAGCTGCGAATTCTCGATCCTCTGCCTTACATTGATTTTCTTGCTCTACAGAAGCGCGCGGCATTGGTGATCACGGACTCTGGCGGAATCCAGGAAGAGACCACTTTCCTGGGTGTGCCTTGCCTCACACTCAGAGAGAATACCGAGCGGCCAATTACGGTATCCGTCGGTAGCAATGTACTGGTGGGCCAGGATACTCACAAGCTCAGAGCGGAAATGCAAAGGATTCTGCGCGGTGACGCAAAGCAGAGCGCGGTGCCTCCGCTCTGGGACGGTCAAGCCAGCGAACGAATCGCAGATGTTTTGCTTGCACACCAAAGCCAGTGTCTTGGGGCTTGACGAGCGCGCCGGAGCACCGTCAGAGAATTCTGACGCTTTTGCTATCTCGCGATTTTCTCTTGCTTGGTTGCGGTGGAGGCGGGCTGTTGCACGCTGGCTGCATGCTGAACAGGCTCTTTGAGCGAATATTTCAGCAGGCACCACAAGGCGCGGAATCCGTCCTTCCAGCCAATTTTCTTGCCTTCTTCGTAAGTGCGTCCCCAATAACTGATTCCGACCTCGTAAACGCGCAGCCGCCGTTTGGCGATTTTTACCGTGATCTCCGGCTCAAAGCCGAAACGATCCTCCTCCAGAGGGATTGCTTGCAATACTTCGCGGCGGAAGGCCTTGTAGCACGTTTCCATGTCGCTGAGATTGATATTGGTAAGGCAATTCGACAGCAGGGTCAGAACTGAGTTTCCTACCGAGTGCCAGAAATATAAGACCCGGTGCGGTCCGCCGCCGAGAAATCGTGAGCCGTAAACGACATCCGCTTTCCCTTCGAGCAGGGGGCCGAGCAGGACAGGATATTCGCCGGGATCATATTCGAGGTCTGCGTCCTGAATCACCACAAAATCGCCTGTGGCTTCCTGGATGCCACGACGCAAGGCTGCGCCCTTGCCCATATTTTGCGGCTGGAAAAAAACGCGAATCTGCGGATACGCGGCTTGCAGGTCTGCCAGCAGCTCCCGGGATCCGTCGCGAGAGCCGTCATCTACGCAGAGCAGTTCAATATCACCCGGCGCCGCCAAGACCCGCTCTACCACCGTACGCAGGGTGGCGAGCTCGTTATAAACCGGCATCACAACCGAGAGCTTCATCGAACGTAATCAGCCAAACTAATTTCGCAGACCTTGGAGTTATCAGATGTCGGGAAAAGCCTCTCGGCTCCCCGGGCCACCGTTAACGAAGGTATTTCAAGATCATCGCGGGCCACCCATTGCGCCCGGCGTTTGCGTTCCCGCCGTCCCTGAAGATCCTCTCCCACCGCCCTGGGGACCGCCGCCGGCAACATGATCCATATCCGCGATCCGTTCATCGCCGTAGGACATCTTCTTATCTCCAGGATGAGCCTTTGACGCCCGGCCTTTCCACAGCAGATAGCGGTCCTGGGCACTAGCGATCTCTTCCTTGCCGATATCTGAGTCCGCCTTCACTCC
>Ga0070732_10001557_pt1 | contig 12525 bp, 11 predicted proteins | sample Coa_R1_5_FD_66449 | JGI IMG/M metagenome (GOLD analysis project Ga0070732, IMG submission 66449) | Surface soil microbial communities from Centralia Pennsylvania, which are recovering from an underground coalmine fire - Coalmine... | ecosystem: Environmental > Terrestrial > Soil > Unclassified ...
CCTCTGGCTGTCGATTGCTCTTGGGGTCTGGCTGACATCGCGTGCCTTCGATTTGACGTTTCGCTTCGACGGGTCGTTCCTTATCATCATGTTTCTGGTGGTCGGGGTCGCGGCGCCGACGCCGGCGGGCGTCGGCACGTTCCACTGGATGTACCGGCTGGCGGTGACGACCTTCTTTGGCGCATCCGTCGATACCGCCGTAGCCGCGGCGATCGTGCTGCACGCCGTGTCGTTCATACCGGTCTCGCTTCTCGGGCTCGTGTTTCTGGCGCAGGACGGCTTGACCTTCGGTCGACTGCGGAGCCTGGCGCCGGCCGCCGCGGCCGCCGAACGCGCCCCGGTCGTCGGGCTGCCGGTCCCACCGGCCGATGGAGGCCTCGCGTGAAGTGTCCGTATTGCGCGCACCTGGGTGACAAGGTCGTCGACTCGCGCGAGAGCAAAGAGGGGGAAGTCGTCCGGCGCCGCCGCGAGTGCCTCGTGTGCGGCCGACGGTTCACGAGCTACGAGCGCATCGACGAGATCCCATACATGGTCGTCAAGAAAGACGGCCGGCGCGAGCGGTTTGAGCGCCAGAAGCTCGTCGCCGGCCTCCTCAAAGCGTGCGAGAAGCGGCCCGTGCGCGTCGCCGCGCTCGAGGCCATCGCCGACAAGGTCGAAGCGGCCTTGCAGGAAAAGGCGGATCGCGAGATCGCGACCGACGACATCGGCGCGTACGTGATGCGGGAGCTCCGGCACCTCGACCAGGTCGCCTTCGTGAGGTTCGCCTCCGTGTATCGGAATTTCCGCGACATCGACGAGTTCAAGAACCAGTTGAACGACCTTCTGCGGGTCCGCGAGTGACCGATCGCTTTCGGCTGGCGTCGGTCGGAGTCCTCGTCGTGCTCGCCGCCGCGACGCTCGTCGCCGCCGAGGTCAAAGTGACCACGCTCGTCGCCGACGGGCAGGTCTACACCTCGTTTGCCGTGCCGTCGGCGTACTCCTCCGACGCCCGTGACGTCGTGAAGAGTGGGCTGCCGTTGTCCTGCGTGTTCACCGTCCAGCTGAAGCGGTCCACGACGCTGTGGTTCGATCGCACGCTCGCGTCGGCGACGGTGATGTCGTCCGTCAAGTTCGACACGCTCACGGGCACGTACCAGGTGTCGAAGGAGCAGGACGACAAGGTCATCTGGTCGGATCGCACCGATCGGGAGGACCAGATGCGAGCCTGGCTGACCGCTTTCGATCGCGTCGCCATCGCCGCGCACGACCCGCTCGAGCCGAACGCTGAGTACTACGTCGAGGTGCGTCTCCACGTGACGCCACGACGCACGTTTTCGCTCTGGCCGCCCTGGGGACACGACGACGCGTCCGGGCGCGCCGACTTCACGTTCATACGCTGAGCCCCCGCATCGTGTCGACCTCCGCCGCACCCTCCGAGCCGCGCCGGCGCGCGCTCGACAACCCGCGGGTGTTGACCGTGGCCGTGGTCGCGCTCGTCGGGGTGCTCTTTGGCCTCGTCCGGGTGGCCAACCGCACGACCGAAGTCTCGCCGCTTTTGAGCGACGTCGTGCTCTACACGCTCTACGCCGTCGACCTCGCGATTCTCGCCGCGTTGCTGTTCGTGCTGGCGCGTAACCTGCTCAAGCTGTGGCTCGACGGACGCCGGGCCGTGCCGTTCGCACGATTCCGCGCGAAGCTCGTCGCGGCCCTGTTGCTCCTGACCGTCATCCCGGCCGGTCTCGTGCTCATCACCGGCAGCGAGATCATCAGCAGCAGCTTCGACCGATGGTTCAGCGTGCCGGCCGAGGAGGTCCTCGACGCCGCGAAGAACCTCGCGAAGGCGTCCTACGACGAGCGGCAGGCGAGCGCGGCCGAGGGCGCGCATCGCGTGGCCGCAGCTTTGCCCGTCGACGCGATCGGGGCCGGCAACGGGTCCGACCTGCAGAGGATTCTTGCCGGCGAGCTGACGCTCATGCGCGCCACGTCGATCGTGGGCACGGTCGAGGTGTATCAAGCCGTCCGGGCCTCGGGCGGCGAGCCGGACGTGGCCCTGCTCGTGGAAGTCGACTCGGCCACCCTGCCGCCGAACACGGTGCGGGCGGCCGCCGATCGCCTCGCCGCGCGCGCGTTGAGCTCGGGCCGCGACGAGCCGTCGTCCGAGGACCTGGACGACGGCGGCGCGCTCGTGCGGATCGCGACGCCGATCCGCGCCGCGGACGGCACCGCGGCCGGCGCGGTCGTGGTCTCCGAGTACGTGCCGGCTCTTGTGCGCACGGAGCAGCGGAAGGCGATGGTCGCCTACGACAAGTACCAGCAGGTGAAGGTGCTGCGCGGGCCGCTCCAGGGTGTGTACCTGGCGATCTACCTGATGGTCGCGCTCCTCATCCTGATCAGCGCCACGTGGTTCGGCCTCTATATGGCGAAGCGCATTGCGCGGCCGGTCCAGATGCTCGCCGAAGGCGCGCGGGCGATCGGCGCCGGCCGCCTGGACCTCCGGCTGGAGCCGGAGACGACCGATGAGCTCGGATCGCTCGTTGAATCGTTCAACATGATGGCCGCCGAACTCCGATCGAGCCAGGAGCGGCTGGACCTGTCCCGGCGCGAGCTGGAGCGGAGGAAGGACGAAGTAGACGGCCGACGCCGCTACATCGAGACCATCCTGGAACGCGTGGCGACGGGCGTCCTGTCGCTCGATGCGAACGGCGCCATCCTCACCGTCAACGGCGCCGCAGAGCGGCTGCTGGGCCTCGATCAGAGTGTGATCGGCCAGTCGGCGCGCACCGTGCTGGCACGCGACGACTTGCGGCCCCTCCTGGTCCTGGCCGACGTCACCGATCGGCCCGAGGCGGCCGGCGTGGTGCAGGAGATTACGCTCGCGCGCGACGACCGGGAGATTCATCTGGCCGCCGCCGCGACCGTGCTCGCCGGCGATGGCGGCCGCGTCGAGGGCGCCGTCCTCGTGCTCGACGATGTGACGCCCCTCATCCGGACACAGCGCGTGGCGGCCTGGCGCGACGTGGCGCGCCGCCTGGCGCACGAGATCAAGAATCCGCTCACGCCGATTCAGCTCAGCGCCGAACGGCTGCGGCGGCATTTCCAGAGCGCATCGCCGCCCGTCCGGGCGCTCGTCGACGAATGCTCCGACGCCATCGTCGTCGAGGTGGAAGCCCTCAAGAGCCTGGTCGACGAGTTCGCGCAGTTCGCGAGGATGCGCGGCCCGCGGGCCGTGCCGTCGGACTTGAACCGGCTGGTGGAAGACACGTTGCGGCTCTACGGCGGCGTGCTCCAGCAGGGGCGCCTGCGGCTCGAGCCGCACCTCACGCGCGATTTGCCGCCGGTGCGGATGGACTCCGAGCAGATGCGACAGGTCATCATCAATCTGGTCGACAACGCCGTCGAAGCGCTGGGCGGCGCGGCGGCGCCGGATCGGCCGGACGGCCAGCCGCCGACCATCGTCGTCGCCACGGATCACGACTCGCAGAGCGGCGTCGTGCGGCTGGTCATCTCCGATAACGGTCCGGGCGTGCCGCCGACGGATCGTGACAAGCTCTTCATGCCGTACTTCTCGACCAAGGGCCGCGGCAGCGGCCTCGGCCTGGCGATTGTGCGCCGTATCGTGAGCGAACACGGAGGCGGCATCGACGTCGGCGCCGCGCAACCCGGGACCGTCTTCACGGTCGAGTTGCCGGCGGCCTGACGGGGTCTGGCCCCGCGTGGCGCAAGAACATCGAAGTTGGGAGGCGGGAAGGCTGAGATGTCGTCCGTATTGATTGTCGATGACGAGGCCGGTGTGCGCGCGGCGCTCGGCGGCGTACTTCGCGACGAGGGCTACCTCGTGGAAGCCGTCGGGAGCGGCGAAGCGTGTCTCGAGCAGGTGACCCGGCAGCCCTACGACGTCATCCTGCTCGATATCTGGCTGCCCGGGCTCGACGGCCTGGCGACGCTCGAACGCCTGCGCGAGCGGCGCGTCGACTCACAGGTCATCATGATCTCGGGCCACGCCAGCGTCGAGGCCGCGGTGCGCGCGACCAAACTCGGCGCGTTCGACTTCATCGAGAAGCCGCTGGCGCTGGAGAAGACGATGCTCGCCGTCCGCAATGGCCTGCGGCAGCGGCGACTCGAGGTCGAGAACCGCGCGCTCCGCGCCCAGGTCGACCGCCGCCTCGTCATCGTCGGCGAGAGCTACCTGATGACCCGCCTGCGGGAGCAGATTGCGCTCGCGGCGCCGAGCAACGGCCGCGTGCTGGTGTCGGGGGAAAACGGCACGGGCAAGGAGCTGGTCGCCCGGCAGATTCATGCGCTCAGTCACCGCCGGTCGGGTCCGTTCATCGAGGTCAACTGCGCGGCGATTCCCGAGGAGCTGATCGAGTCGGAGCTGTTCGGCCACGTCAAAGGTGCGTTCACCGGCGCCGTCGCGGACCGTCGCGGCAAGTTCGAGTTGGCAAACGGCGGCACGCTGTTCCTCGACGAAGTCGGAGACATGAGCGTCAAGACGCAGGCCAAGGTGCTGCGCGCGCTGCAGGAGCAGATCGTCGAGCCCGTGGGCGGCCAGGCGCACGTGCGGGTGGACGTGCGGGTCATCGCCGCGACCAACAAGCAGCTCGCCGACGAGATTCGGGCCGGACGATTCCGCGAAGACCTCTTTTTCCGCCTGAACGTGATTCCGGTCTCGGTGCCGCCGCTCCGCGACCGAGGCGAGGACGTGCAGCGACTGGCCGACCATTTCATGGCCGAGTTCGCGACCGAATACGGCCGGCGACTCAAGCGCCTGGCCCCTGAAGCCCAGGCCGCCTTCAGGCGCTACGCGTGGCCGGGCAACGTCCGCGAGCTGCGTAACGTGATCGAGCGCCTCATGATCATGGTGCCGGGCGACGTCGTGACCCTCGCCGATCTCGGCTTCATCGACAGCGCGGCGGTCGCACGGCCCATTGCGACGGCCGCCGACGTGCGCCCGCTCTATGAGGCGCGCGACGCCTGGGAGCGTGACTACATCCTGCAGGCCCTCGCGGCCTTCGAGGGCAACATGTCCAAGGCAGCTGACGTGCTCGGCGTCGAACGGAGCAATCTCTATCGCAAGATGCGCGGGCTCGGCATCGTGACGGGCAAGAAGGAGGACGACGAGGGCGCTTGATCAGCCAACGGTCGGTCCTGCCGCTGCTTTCCTGAGCTTGTTCTCCAGGATCTGATCCTCGCTGAATCCCTCGTCAAGCTGCAGGTACCAGGCCGCCGACGCCGTGAGGGCCGCCGCCGGCACCAGGCCGACAATCTCGCTCTCGAGCACCGCGACGCCGTAGCGCGCCGCCTCGCGCCGGATCAGCTCGAGGACGCGAAAGATCGGCGTCTTGTCGAAGCTCGTGAGGTTCATCGACACCTGAACGATGCCGCGGTCGGCCAGATCGACGCCCAGGGCTTTCACGTACCGCAGGCCCCCGGAGCTCTGACGCACGGCCGAGGCGATCTTCTTCGCGACGTCCAGGCGGTCGGTGGCGAGGTTCACGTTGTACGCAATGAGCGGCATCCGCGCCCCGATGACCGACGCACCGGCCGTGACATGAGGCGTGGACGGGCCGAAGTCCGGTGTCCACTGGGCCTGCTGCAGTTTTGCGCCCAGACCCTCGAACTCGCCCCGCCGGATGTCTTCGAGGTTGCGACGCCCCGGTGCCGTCGCGGCTTCCTCGTAAAGAAACACGGGGAGCGAGAAGCGGCGTGCGACTTCGCTGCCGACGTCCTTCGCGAGCGCCACGCAGTCGGCCATCGTGACGCCCTCGATCGGCACGAACGGCGTGACGTCCACGGCGCCGAGCCGCGGATGCTCACCGGAATGCGCGCGGAGGTCGATCGTCGGCAGGGCCGTGGCGAAAAGCGCCAGCACCGCCGCCCTGACGGGCCCGCTGTCGCCGGCAAAGGTATAGACGGTCCGGTTGTGTGAGGCGTCAGCCTTCACGTCGAGCAGGTGCACGCCGGATTGGCGGATCGCGGCCGCGCACGCCTCGATCACGTCCGATCGCCGGCCCTCGCTGACGTTCGGAATGCACTCGATGATCGCCATGTCGAGAGTGTACTGCGGGTTCGCCGCTGGGTTGCCGACGTCCCGCCGGGTCCTGGCGCCCCTTCCAGCCTTGCAGCCTTCCAGCCTTCGCGCCTTCTTGCTTGTACGCTCCGAGCGCTCTGGCTATAATCCGTCTCGGCTCTTCATGGCCGATAGAGAGCGCCTCGAGTCAAGGACCGCTGCCGACGCCTCGCGCGCCGACGCCACGGCGATCGCCGCCGACATCGACGCGCTGCTCGTCGAAGGCCTCGACCGGTACTTCGCCCGGCAATACGAGGACGCCATTCATGTCTGGACCCGCGTCCTCTTTCTCGATCGCACCCATCCTCGGGCGCGCGCCTACATCGACCGCGCCCGCTCGGCCCTTATGGAGCGCGAGCGGCGCGGCGACGAGCTGTTGCAGGCCAGTCACGACCTGCTCGACCGCGGTGAGACCGACGCGGCCCGCGCCATGCTCCAGGACGCGCTGGCCCATGGCGCCGACGACGAGCGCGCGGCCGCCCTCTGGCTGAAGGTCGAGCGACGCGAACGGACCCGGGCGACGGCCTTCATCGGCGCCGATCCGGTTCGTGCACACGAGACGCCGGTGGCCGGCTGGGAATGGCGACGGCCCTCGCGACTGGTCGTGGCGCTGCTGACCCTGGCGGTCGCAGGCGTGCTAGGCGACATCGCGAGCCGCGTCTGGTTCGCACCGAGTTCCCCCGCCGATGTCGTGGCCGCCAAGGCCGACCGCGTGACGCCCGTCGTGCTCTCGAGCGCCGATGTGGCCCTCGTGCGCGCCCGCACGCTTTACGCCCGTGGTCAACTGGCCGCGGCGCTCCAGGCGCTCGACCGGGTGCCGGCCACCGATCCAAAACGCGCCGAAGCAGACACGATGCGACGTGAGATCCAGCGGCTGTTACTGGCGACGTCGCAGGTGCGCTCACCACAGGTGCCGGGGCCACACCCATGAGATGTCCCAAGTGCCACTACTTGAGCTTCGAACCCGAGGTCCGATGCCGGAACTGCGGGTATGACCTGGCGCTCTCAGACGACGATCTGGTGATCAAGGCTCCCGGCGAACACGACGACCCCGAGGGGCCGCTGGGGGATCTGGATCTGCGCGTCCCCGTCGTCCCGGCGTCCCCGGTGGCCCCGGCACTGATGACGCTGGGGCCGATCCATCCCGTGTCGGCCGCCGAAGGGCGCTCCGCCGCGTCGGTCGCGCCGGCTCCCCGCCCCGTGAGGCCGCCCTCCACCACCGCCGAGCTTCCGCTCTTCCTGCAGGGCTTGCCGGAGGCCAGGTTCGAGCCGGACACGCCTCTCGTGCCGTTTCCAGCCGCGCCGCGCGCGCCGCTGGCGGTCCGGCGCCGCTCGGTCGAGACCGCGAGCGAGCCGCCACGGGCCGACCGCTCGAGCATTCCAGACATGACCGCGCACATGGATTCCGTGTGGGCGCCGCTCGCGACCCCGCTGCCCGTCGATCCCGCGCCGGCCGGGGAGCCCCGGGCGGAGCGCGCCGATCAGGTCGGCATGCTCGCCCGCGTGGCCGCTGGAACAATCGATCTGCTCCTCGTCGGTGGCATCGACCTCGTCGTCGTGTGGCTGACCGTGCGGCTTTGTGCGGTCACGTTCGACCAGGTCCTCACGTTGCCGCTCGCCCCGCTGGCCGCGTTCTTCCTGCTGGTTGACGTCGGCTACCTGTTCCTCTTCACCGCGACGACCGGACAGACCCTCGGCAAGATGGCGGCGGGGATTCGCGTCGTCGGACAAGGGCCGGACGCTGGTCTGGAACCGCCATCCGTCCGGCAGGCCATCGTCCGTTCGTTCGCGACCGTGCCCTCGGTCGTTGCATTCGGCGCAGGGTTCATTCCGGCGATCGGCGGGGAGGGTCTGGCGATCCACGATCGGCTCGCTCACACGCGCGTCGTCCGCGCATGAAGCGTGTCGCGCTGTTCATCGCCACGTCGGGTGGCGCCGGATATTCGCCTATCGCTCCCGGCACGGCCGGATCCGCCGTCGGCGCCGTGGTCTTCTGGGGCATCCGCGCCTGGCCGCTCGCCTGGCAAATCGCGCTCATCGTGGTCGTTTCGGGCGTCGGCACCTGGGCGGCCACCGTCGCCGCCCGGCATTTCGACCGCGAGGATCCCGGAGAGGTGGTCATCGACGAAGTGGCTGGCCAGCTCGTGACGCTCGTCGCGACGGGCGCCGGCCTCGCGGGAACGTTTCTAGGGTTCTTCGTGTTTCGCGTGTTCGACGTGGTCAAGCCCTGGCCCGTGAATCGCCTCGAGCGCCTGCCGGGGGGAATTGGCATCATGGCCGATGACCTCCTGGCAGGGGTCTTCGCCAATATCACGCTGCGGATCGCCGCGCACGTCGCCCACGGGGTGTTCTAATCACCAGATGCGCCCGTTTCGCACGGCGGAGATCATCGCCGTTGGCAGCGAGCTCCTGACGCCGTTCAAAGCCGACACCAATTCCCTGGTGCTGACGACCCGTCTCAACGACCTCGGCATCCTCGTGGCCGGGAAGGCCATTGCCGGCGACGACGCGGAGATGCTGGCGGCGCTCGTGCGGCTCGCGCTGGCGCGCGTCGACCTCGTGGTGACGACCGGCGGTCTTGGGCCGACGGAAGACGACGTCACGCGCGAGGCCGTCGCGGGTGCCCTGGCCCTCGCCATGCACGAGGACCCGACCCTGATGCGCGCGATCGAAGCGCGGTTCGAGCGCCGCGGACTGGCAATGCCAGCGAGCAACCGGCGGCAGGCGATGGTGCCCGACGGCGCCGCCGTGCTCGTCAACCCGGCAGGAACCGCCCCCGGACTCTGGATCGACGCCGGCGAGCAGGCCGTGGTCCTCCTGCCCGGGCCGCCCCGGGAGATGCGGGCGATCCTGGATGGAGACTTGAAGCCACGCCTGGCGGCCCGGTCGGGCGGGCCGCCGGTTGAACGCCGCGTGATCAGCACGACCGGGCGCCCGGAATCAGCGGTCGACGAGGTCGTCGCCCCCATCTACGGGGCGTGGCGCAGCGGGCCTTTGCCGATCACGACGACCATCCTGGCGGCGAATGGCCAGATCGAGCTGCACTTGTCGGCCGCCAGTGACGGCAGCGACGCGGCCAGGCAGCGACTGGATGCGGCGGTCGGCACCCTGGCCGGCGCCCTGGGCGACATCGTGTTCAGTGTGGACGGACAGCCGCTCGAAGCGGTCGTCGGCAGCGGATTGCGTGCGCGGGGATGGCGAATCGCCGCGGCCGAGTCCTGTACCGGTGGCGGGTTGCTCAGCCGTCTGACGGACATTCCCGGGAGTTCCGCGTATGTGATCGGCGGAGTCGTCGCCTACGAGAACGCCGTGAAGGTCGCTGACCTCGGTGTCCCAGCCGCGATGATCGAGGCGCATGGCGCAGTGAGCGAGCCGGTCGCGCTCGCGATGGCTGAGGGTGTGCGCGCGCGCCTCTCGGCAGACGTCGGCGTCGCGGTCACCGGCATCGCCGGGCCGGACGGCGGGTCGGCCGAGAAGCCGGTTGGCACCGTCGTCATCGCAGTCGCGGTGATTGGCCGGGGCCCGTCGGTCCGAACTTATTCGTTTCTTGGTGATCGCGCGATGATTCGTACGCAGTCGGTGGTCGCGGCGCTCGACCTGGTCAGACGGGCGCTCTCGTCGGCGAACCCATAAGATGTCTCCGATGGAGGCTCTCACCGCGGGACGCGCGGCGGTGCTCGGCGCCGGGAGCTGGGGCACGGCGCTCGCGATTCATCTGGGCACGGCCGGTCGCGACGTCCGCCTGTGGGGACGCGATGCCCCTCTCCTCGACGAGATGGCGAAGCGTCGCGCGAATCCGACGTACTTGCCCGATTTCATGCTGCCGCCGACGGTCGAACCCGTCGGCTCCCTGTCGTCGGCGCTCGAGGGCGCCCGCTACGTCATCGTGGCCGTGCCCTCGCACGGTCTGCGCGCGGTGGTCCGCGCCGCGGCGCCGCACATTCCGCCGGAGGCGTTGCTCGTCAGCGCGGCGAAGGGCATCGAGCGCGATTCGCTCGCTCGAATGTCCGAGGTGCTCGCCACCGAGACTGGAGGTGGCCATCCCGTCGTGGTGTTGTCGGGACCGAGCTTTGCCTCTGACGTGGCTCAGGGTCTCCCCACCGCCCTGGTGGCTGCATCGACGCACGCGGAGGCCGTCCGTGCCGTGCAAGACGAGTTTCGCGGCCATCACTTTCGGCTGTACGGATCGACGGACGTAATTGGCGTCGAGGTCGGCGGGTCGCTGAAGAACATCATCGCGATTGCGGCCGGCGTCGTCGAGTCGCTGGGACTCGGCCACAACGCGCTGTCGGCGCTCATCACGCGCGGCCTCGCCGAGATTTCGCGGCTGGCCTGTGCCATGGGCGGAGAGCGCGAGACGCTGGCGGGATTGAGCGGGCTCGGCGACCTCGTGTTGACGTGCACCGGATCGCTCAGTCGAAACCGCCATGTGGGCATCGAGCTCGGCCGCGGACGGCCGATCGAGGAGATCGTCTCCGGTATGCGGATGGTGGCTGAAGGTGTCCGCACGACGACCGCGGCGCTGGCCCTTGGCGAGCGGCACGGCGTGGAGTTGCCGATCGCGGAGCAGATGGCCGAAGTCCTGAACGGGCAGAAGACGCCTCGGGCGGCTGTGAGCGACCTGATGCTCCGGCCGCAGCGCGGTGAGCGCGACGGCGGCGACTGATGGCGCTGTTCGATCGCGTCAGCCGCATTCGCGCCGGGCTGGCGAAGACCGCGCAGCAGATCCGGGAGCGTCTGACGGGCGCCCGCGATGACCGGGGCGATCGACCGCGGCCGGCGACCGCCGCGGCGGCGGTCGATCGGGTCGAAAGCCTCGAGGCCGTCGAGGAGGCGCTGCTGGCGGCCGACGTCGGAGTGGCCGCGACCGATCGGATTCTGGCGGCGGCGCGGGCCGATCACGCCGGTACGGTTCGCGAACGCGTGAGCCGCGAGATCGTGCGGATCCTTCGCGAGGTCTCGCCCGCGCCAGCCGTCTCCACCAAGCCGCGCATCGTGCTCGTCGTCGGCGTCAACGGCACCGGGAAGACTACGACCGTTGGCAAGCTGGCGAATCTGTATCGCGTGCGCGGCGAGTCCGTTCTCGTGTGCGCCGCCGACACCTTTCGGGCCGCTGCCGTCGAGCAGTTAGCGGTGTGGGCCGACCGCGCCGGCGTTGATTTCGTGCGCGCCGGGTCGGGGGCCGACCCGGCAGCGGTGGCGTTCGACGCGGCGACGGCTGCCAAGTCGCGCGGAAGGGACGTCGTCATTGTCGACACGGCCGGGCGTCTGCACACGCGAGCCAATCTGATGGCTGAGCTGACGAAGATCAGGCGAGTCGTCGGCAAGGCCGTGGAGGGGGCGCCCCAGGAAGTCCTGCTCGTGCTCGACGCGACGGTCGGCCAGAACGGGCTCGTGCAGGCCCGTCAGTTCCTCGCCGCGAGCGGCGCGACCGGCCTCGTCCTGACGAAGCTCGACGGCACCGCGAAGGGCGGCGTCGCCATCGCCATCGCGCACGAGGTGCGGCTGCCGATCCTCTACGTCGGCGTCGGCGAGGGCATGGACGATCTGATCCCGTTCGACCCGACGCAGTACGTCGACGCCCTGTTCGCCGACCAATGGTAGAGAGCGCGGACGCCCTCTTCATGTCGCGCGCGTTGGCGCTGGCCGAGCGCGGCCGCGGGCGTACGTCCCCCAACCCGATCGTCGGCGCGGTCGTCGTGTCCTCCGACGGCGTCGTGGTCGGTCAGGGTGCTCACCTCGAAGCCGGCGGCCCGCACGCTGAAGTCCACGCCCTCGACCTGGCGGGCGATCGTGCGCGCGGCGCGACGATCTACGTCACGCTCGAACCGTGCTGCCATACGGGGCGCACCGGGCCATGCGTGGAGCGCATCGTCGCGGCCGGCATCGCCCGCGCTGTGTTGGCCACGCGCGATCCCAATCCCCGGGTGTCTGGCGGGGGAGCCGCGTACCTGGTGGCCCGCGGCGTGGCCGTGACCGAGGGCGTCGCCGAGGCCGAGGCGCGGCGCCAGAACGCACCGTTCTTCACGTGGGTCACCCAGCATCGGGCGTTCGTGACCCTCAAGATGGCTGTGTCGAGCGACGGCTATGTGGGACGGCCGCGCCGGCGCGTCCGGCTGACGGGCGCCGCCGCAGACGCCTGGCTCCATCGCCAGCGGGCGGAAGTCGACGCCATCATCATCGGCGCAGGAACCGTGTTGACGGATGACCCGCGGCTAACGGCTCGCGAGGCGTTTCGGTATCGGCCCCTCACGCGCGTGGTCGTGGATTGGCGGGCGCGCGTGCCCGAGACCGCCGCGGTGTACGGTTCCGCGTCGGCCGGCCCGGTCATAATGGTGGTGAGCGTTGTCGACGCGGAACGCCGCCGCGAGCGCCTGTCGGCGCTGCGGGCTCGGGGCGTGGAAGTGGAAGTCATTGGTCATCACGACGTCCGCGGCCTGCTGCGTCAGCTGGCTGACCGCGGGTTGGTCTCAGCG
>Ga0070732_10001558_pt1 | contig 12521 bp, 8 predicted proteins | sample Coa_R1_5_FD_66449 | JGI IMG/M metagenome (GOLD analysis project Ga0070732, IMG submission 66449) | Surface soil microbial communities from Centralia Pennsylvania, which are recovering from an underground coalmine fire - Coalmine... | ecosystem: Environmental > Terrestrial > Soil > Unclassified ...
TTCTCAATTCAGCGAAGATTTCGTCACGAATTTTCGTTCCGTCGAGTACTCGAGCCGTCATTTTGGAATCATAGCATGGAGGAAACTGCGAGATAGCCGTGGAGCAGCAGCAGTTCACGCGATAGGCGGGCCTGGTAGCTTGTAAAGAGGTATGCCGCACAGCCAGTACATGTTGTTTTCGGTCGACGACAAGCAGAAGATTTCCGCGCCGAAGGGCCAGGACGCGCAAGCTCCCGAAGGTGAAAACCCGAACTAAATTGAAGAGGGCGCCCGGAGAACTGGGGAAACTGAGTCGGCTGAAGCCGATGGAATTGTGGGGCGGACCATTTTTCGCGGTCCGCCCTTTTTATTCGTTGAAGGTCAGCAGATGTCGTACTGCTCCCAGTGCAAGGTTGCGTCGGACTGAATAATGACGTGCTTGTGGGTGGTCTGCTCGAGTTCGTCGATGAGCATGGACTCGCGCGTCTTCAGCGCTTTGGCGATTTCCGGATTCACGCGCAGCGTCAGGTTGGGAGCTTCGTGGTCGGCCATGGCCATCTTGCGCGCTTCCGCTTGAATTTCGTAGCACAGCGTCGGGACGGACTTGACCATGCCGGAACCCGTGCAATACGGACACGGCTGGCACAGCACCCGCTCGAGCGCCTGCTTCGTGCGCTTGCGCGTGATGCACACCAGGCCGAATTCGTTGAACGAGAGCGCCTTGGACGGAGCCTTGTCTTGCTCCAGCGCTTGCTGCAGCGCCATCAAAACCTTCTCGCGATTGCGCCGTTCTTCCATGTCGATGAAGTCCACGACGATGATGCCGCCGAGGTCGCGCAGGCGAATCTGCCGAACGATTTCCTTCACCGCTTCCAGGTTGGTCTTGACGATCGTGTCTTCCAGCCGCGTGGAGCCTTTGCCCACAAATTTGCCGGTGTTGACGTCGATGGCCACCAGCGCTTCGGTGTGGTTGATGACGATGTAGCCGCCGGACTTGAGCCAAACTTTGGCGCGCAGCGCTTTGTCCAATTCATGTTGGATGCCGAACTCCTCGAAGATAGGGGTTTCCTTGGAGTACAGCTTGACGCGGCTGACCAGCTTGGGCTGGAAGCGGCTCACAAATTCCACCACCTTGCCGTATTCCTCTTCGCTGTCAATCCAAATGGCCGTGAAATCGTCGCTGACGTAGTCGCGCAAAATGCGCTCGACCAAATTCAAGTCGCGATGCAATAGCGCTGGAGACTTGCGCTGCTCGCTGCGCTCCTTGATTTCGTTCCAGGTTCTGCCGAGGAACTCGATATCCGTGCGGATTTCTTCGTCTGAGGCTCCGCCTGCCGCGGTTCGCACGATGAACCCGCCGGGATAGGCGCCGCGTGCTTCGCCAACGAGACGGCTCAAGCGCGAGCGATTATCCGCCGAAGCGATTTTGCGCGACACGCCGATATGGTCGATGGTCGGCATGTACACCAGGAAGCGTCCCGGCAATGCGACGTGGCTGGTGATGCGCGCACCTTTCTTGCCCAGCGGTTCCTTGGCGATCTGCACGACCACGTCCTGGCCGGCCTTCAACATCTCGGAAATGAGTTGTGGACGGCGCGACGGGCCGGAGTGGCCACCCTGATGACGGTGCGGACCTCCAGGGCCTCGACGTTCGAAACGTGGGCCAGGGCGTCCGCCGCCAGGGCCGCGGCGCTCCGGCCGGCCGCCACCGCCACGATTGTCGCGCCCGCGATCGCGTCCGCCGCTGCGATACGGCCGCTGGAATCGGGCCCGGGGACTGCCGCTGCCGATACGCGCGGAATCGCGCGGAAAATCTTCGCGAGGTTGCGGAACTCCGCCGACACGCGGCGCTCGTGTTTCGCCGGGCAATAAAATGGAATCAATCGCAGCCGGTCCCGTGGAAGCTGCGGCGGCCATTTCCACCGGCTGGTGCTCGGTCGGTTCGACTGTGGCGGACTCGCCAAGTTCCGTGGCATGCAGCGCGCTATCATGCGCCGCGTCGGCTTCCGCTTCAGCCCGCGCGTGAGAATCGGTCGCTTCCTGCTCCGCTTCCTCGTGCGCTTCATCGTGGGCCAGATCCGCCGCCTCGCTAGCGTGAATTTCTTCGTGTTCTTCGGACCCGGACTCCTCACTCTCGGCCGCTTCGTCTTGGTCTTCTTCTTCATGCTCTTCGTCTTCAAAAACTGCACCGCCGACCAAGGAGTCGGCAGAGGCGTGAGCCTGCGTCTCTTCGTGTTTGGCTTCGATGAGGCTAGAGGAAATCACCGCCACGTCATCGTCGCTGAGTGAAGCGTCCGGACGAACCGCTTCCGGTTCCGCCGCTTGCTGCGCGCGAGCGGGAGTTTCCGCGATGGCCGAACTGGTATCTTCGGTCACCCCGGAAATTTCTTCCGTACCGGTTGAGGAAGTCTCCGGCTCGTTTCCAGGTTCCGCTAACAACCAGCGAGGCAGCCCGCCAGAAGAGCGCCGCGGCACGTTACCGCCAGCCGCCGTCCCTCCCAATTGCGCGGACGTACCGCGCGGTTGCGATTCGTGCATGTCGGGCTGCGTTTCCTGGATCTCCGGTTCAATCACCGGAGCGGCGGCCACAGGCTTGCCGCGGTATTTCGCCAGCGATTCGCCGGGCAACACAAACGGTTCCTCATCTGGCGTGGAAGGAGCCGACGGCGCCGACGGACCTCCGTAACGCGAGCCTTCCGGGCGGCGATTGTCGCGCGGCTCAAAACCGCGAGGCTGCGGTCCGCGCGGCTCATAACCGCGAGAATCGTGCGGGCGCTGTTCGCCCTGGGATCCCTGAGGTGAAGCGTATTTCGAGGGCGGAAGATTGCGGCCGCCTTGCGGGCGTCCCCCGCGGCGGCGTCCGCCGCGACGTCCCCAGCGTCCCCCGCGTCCTCGATCACCGCTACCGCCGCGATCGCTGCTGCCACCGCGATCACCGCCGCTGCCACCGCGGAAGTCGCGTCCGCCGCTGCGGTCTCCGCCGCGATCCTGGCCATATTTCTGCGTGGGATTATATTGCGGAGAAAAATTCTGCGGCGCCGAAGCGTTCGATTCCGGCTGACGTTCCTCGGCAAGTTCGTCGTGCGGTTCGCTCATTTCCTGTGGCTGCGCATCGCCGTGTTCCTCATTGCCGCTCGAAGCGTGCGCCTCGCGCGTGAACTCCAGCGGAGCATGATCCTGATGAACTTCGTCGGGAAGCGTTTCATCGGAACTTCCATGCGCCTCTTCGTCCGAGGGGTGCGTGTGCGAGAGCACTTCTCCGGGGAGCGCCTCCGCCAGCGCCGCGATCGGAGGAATTGCCGCGGGTTGCGCCTCGGGGCCATGCCCGTGGTCGTAGTCTTCCAGATTTTCGAAAACGTCGCTGACGTACAGGAAGGCGTCGCCATCCAGCCCGATATCCACGAAGGCCGACTGCATCCCCGGCAGCACGCGTGTGACCCGGCCCTTGTAGATGCTGCCGACCAGCGCGAACTCTTTTTCGCGCTCGATATAAATTTCGACTAGCTGGCCTTCTTCGAGAATCGCGACCCGGCGTTCGTGGGAGGCCGCGGAAATAACCAATTCTTTCGACATGAAAACTCCTTGGGACGTATCGCCGCGAGCTTGTGCCCGTGGGAGGTCCGCAACAGCGGAGTCGGTCCCGGCTGCTCCGGGACACACATAAACCACGCCAACAGAGAGGCGGCGCGGCGTTCGAATGCGGAGGGGTGGTCCCCGAGGGACTCGGGGCGACCAACGACGTACTTCCTCTTGCGTTCGAGGCTCTTGCTATTGCGGCTGGCCCGTCGCCGGGAATCTCCCGGGCAAACGGCGGACGATGCTGTCCTCACTCTTTCAATCCTAAGTATTCGAACCGGCGCGGCCTTTTACTTCGCTGGCCTTGCGCTCGGCTCTGGCGCCTCGCTCAGTTGACGAACCGGCGTATCCTTACGTTCATCACCAAACCAATCGCCAGAAAAACAAACAGCGTGGCCGAGCCCCCGTAGCTCATCAACGGCAACGGAATCCCGGTGACCGGCATAGCGCCGATCACCATGGCCACATTCACCAAAACATGGAAGCCCAGCGCCGCCGCTACCCCCATGACTAGGAACATGCCCGCGCGGTCCTTGGCGCGTTGGGCATTTTGCACAAGTCGTAGCAGCAGTGCCATGTACAGCCCTAAAGCCAGCAGCACTCCTTTGAATCCCTGCTCTTCAGCCCACGCCGACATGATGAAGTCGGAATAACGGACGGGGATGTAGCCCAGTTGATTCTGGCTGCCGTGCTCAAATCCTTTACCCCAGAAACCACCGGAACCCACGGCGATCTTCGATTGCAGCAATTGATAACCGGAACCCTTGGCATCGTCCTCGGGGTGCAGGAAGGAGGTGATCCTATCGCGCTGATACGGCTTCAAGATGTGCCGACTCACCGGAGGATAGAAAACGCTGCCGATTAATAAAATTCCAGCCAAAGAAAACACCGCGGCATGTTGCCACTGTAAGCCCGCCAGATACGCTCCAACGACGAGCAAGGGCACTAAAACCAGCGCTGTGCCTAGGTCGGGCTGCTTCAGAATCAAGACGAGCGGTACGCCTACCAAAAGCCCTGCCTTGATTAAATCGCGCAGGGAGAGCTCGTCGCTGCGCACTTCCGCAAAGAAGCGCGCCACCACAATGATTATAATCAATTTTACCAATTCCGACACCTGAAAGAACTCGCCGAGCACCGGAATCCACCGCTGCGCTCCAAACCGGCGGTGCCCTACCAAAAGCACAGCCACCAACGAGGCTACGCCGATCAAATAAAGGATAGGCGCTTGATCCAATATCAAGTGATAGTCCAGGCGCGATAGCGCGAACATGGCCACGAACCCGATCGCCAGCCAGCGCACCTGTTTCATGTGCATGCCTGCCAGGGAGCTGCCGTGCGTGGCCGAATAAATCTCAATCACGCCCAGCGCGCAAATGGTCGCCAGAATCGCTAGCAGCCACCAATCGTAATCGCGCGTTCCTGCCGCGGTGTCTCTCATACTCTGCCTTCCAGGATCCCGGTGCTCTCAGGGAAATTCATTGCGGTACCCCATCCTGTGTTTCGCCGCCGGCCACAGCCAGCGAAGCCTCTCGCACCTTGCGCGCCGCTGGAATCGCCGCGGGCGCAGCGCCCGGCTTCTTGTTTTCCGCCGTCACCGTTCCTTCGAGCTTCTTCGTCTTTTTGTCGTAGTACGCTTTCACCACGTCGCGCACCACCGGCCCGGCGGCTTCGCTGCCGTGTCCCCCCGCCTGCACTAACACGCAAACCACGATTTCGGGATTGCGGCGCGGCGCGTAGCCCACAAACCAGGAATTGTCCTTGAACTGTTTTCCCTTGCCGAGCCGCGTGCGCAGATCGTAGTTGATAATTTGCGCCGTGCCGCTCTTCCCGGAAAAATCAACCCCTGTCAGTTTCAGCGCCCCTGCGGTGCCGCCTTTTTCATTCACCACGCCATACATCGCGTCTGTCACTTTTTCCACGGTGGGGCTCGAAATTTCGAAGCGCTCTTCGCCCACATCCGGCGCATCCTTCAGCAAGTGTGGTTGCTTGAACACCCCGCCCATGGCGATGCCGCCAATCGTGCGCGCCAGTTGCAGCGGCGTCGTGGTGACCGCGCCCTGGCCGATGGCTACGGAAATCGTTTCCCCGGCGTACCATTTGCGGTGGTATACCCGCTGCACCCACTCCTCGCTCGGAACCAGACCCGTTTCTTCCGACGGCAAATCGATCCCCGTTTTGTGCCCCAGCCCGAGGTGCGAGGCGTAGTACGAAATCCGGTCGATGCCCAGCCGCTGGCCTACGTTGTAGAAGAAGATGTCGCAAGACTCCACGATGGCCTTGTGCAGATCCACAAACCCATGCGTCGTTTTTCCATACACCCAGCATTTGAAGAGGCGCCCATAAAACGTCGCATACGCAGGGCAAAACGCCGTGAAGCTCGCGGGCGGCACTTTGTCCTCGAGCATCGCCGTGGCCATGATGATCTTGAAAACCGAGCCCGGCGCAAGCTGCGCTTGCACCGCACGATTCAGCATGGGCTTCGCCGGATCGTCGTTCAGTTGTTTCCATTCTTCGTTGGAAATGCGCACCGCGAAATCGTTGGGGTCCGCCACCGGATGGCTGACCATTGCCAGAATTTCGCCATTGCTCGGATTGAGCGCTACCACCGCCCCCTCGCGCGCCCCCAGCGATTGCTCCGCGATCAGTTGTAAATCGTAATCAATGGTCAGCTGAATTTGTTTGCCGGGGATGGCTTCCTGCGTCGGCAGGTGGTCCACTTCTTTTCCGACGCTGTTCACCACCACGCGCCGCATTCCGTCCGTGCCTTGCAGCAGGTCATTATATTGACGCTCCAGACCGGACTTGCCCACGAAGTCTCCCGGCCGAAAGCGCCCGTTGCTCGCTTCAATTTGCTGCTCGCTCACCTCGCCCACGTATCCGCTGGCATGGGCCATGAAGCCGCCCGGCAAATAGCGCCTCCGGTGCACCATCAGCATTTCCAGCAGCGGAATATCCGTGCGATGCGATTCGATGAAAGCGATGTCCGCCTGGCTGGCTTCCGGCTTGATGACGATGGGCTGGAAATTTTTCAGATTGCGCGAATTCTGCAACTGTTCTCTTAGGTCCGCAATCGGGATGCCCAGGCCCTCGGAGATCGCCGGTAGATTCTTTTCCACTAGGGCCGGATCGTCACGCAGCAGGAGGACGCTGAACGAAGGATAATTGTCCACCAGCACCCGGCCGTCGCGATCCAGCATGCGCCCGCGCGGCGCAATCACCGGGATGGAGCGAACCTTGTTGCGCTCCGCCCACTGCGCGTACTTGTCGGAGTCGATGACCTGCAGCTTCCAGAAGCCAATCAGCAACACGCCGACCATTCCCACGATCAAGTAGGAGACGATGGCCAGCCGCTGCTGCGGCAATCGATTATCGTTGCGAAACCAGTACGACACGAAAACCCCGCGCGAGTCTCTACTCTGTGTGGCCCTGGGAGGCCATCGGTCTGCTCGCCGCCTGTCCCGAGCTACGCTCGAGACTTACTCGCGTTACGAATCCGATGCACACCGTGCGTTTCGAAATTCTGAGAAAATTTTCAAAAATCTCACCAGACGAAAATTCCCCGGTAAATTCTTTCGGAGCGCCCGACCGCCGAACTCTGTCCTCCGAACTCCGGGCAGAGTCATTGTCAACGTAACATCGGCGCGCACCCGCCGCAAGCCGTCCGCGAGTACAGGTTCCTCTCCGGCACTACGTGCAGCAGCGGCGCTCTCGGCGCACTGGGTCAGCCTCCGACTAGCACTTTAATCAAGCACTATCCTCTTCGTTTTGAGTTCCGGTGTGGGAGTGGTCGGGAACTTTTTTTTGTTTCGCGGTGTCAATTCTAGAAGATTGTTTTTCCGGCCAAGTCCAGAAACGGGGGTTAGTCTGTGCGCCGAAACATCCTCCGAACCCTCGCATACGCAGCACTGGCGGCCCCAGTTTGCTGTCCCGCAGTTCCGCGAGGAGAAGCGGAGACCATCACGACTTGCGAGACCCGGTCCAACCTAACATTACGTACGGCCAACTTCGGCCCGTTTGAGATTGGGGGAGCCGAATACAAAGTCCTCTTAGTGTCTGCGCCGCTTACGACCCCAAGTTCGACGGGCGCGACCCTGCAAGAGGTATCGCCGGACCAGACTCTGGCCCTTATCTGTGTGCAGGACGGGAACAAGAACACGGTTTGGGAACGCCCCTTCGACTGGGACCTCGCGCCTGAAACCAGAACACTTGGAACAGCCTATGAAGTTCAGGGCCAAACCGGTGAGGGCATCGTTCTGGAAACCAGCAAGATATCTGCGAAGCAAATCCCTGCTGGCCAGTTCACTATTCTCGCTCAGCGCAATGGCCACCTAGAAGTGGTTGCTCCCGAAGTGAAATTCTATGGAAGCATGGAGCACATCCCCGATGCTGGTCACGACCGGAGACGACTCGTTGCTGGTGACCTAATCCGCTACCAGTTCTGGACAGGCAACTACTATGTGGTTCGCGGCATTCGCGTGGATTTTGGGGCGGGTACGGTCGTGCCGCTGTGCATTCGCAAGTGCACTTTCTCAGTCACGTACCAAGCGACTCCATTAGAGGGTGATGCCACGGTGCAATTGTTTGACCACCCTATCGGAAAATCACGGAGAGTCGCAGCGCGAAAACGATCGACCATCGAATTTCTCGAGGCGTATGTCGAGGACATCGTGACAATCGATTCCGCACGCCATTGTCGCGAGGGGCGTCCATGGCTGCATGTTCGCATTGATGAGAACGATGGCTGGATGTCCGAACCTGCGGACATGCGGAAACTAGGCCTTCCTGATATCGAGTGTGCTGAATGAGCGACTTTCCACGCGGTAAAGGCGACCACCGCCGCGTTAAATCAGGCCAGTGACCTGCTCGCCTAATAAAGGTGATGGTCCGCATGCAAATACGCCAGCCGCATCCATTCCTTCTCGTTCATGGTCCCGAAGTGCGGGTGTACGCCCCAGGTAAAATCCCGCGGCTGCGTCGTGAAGCGTTCGAGCAAATTCCGCAACTCACGCAGGTCGCGCTCGAAGTCCACCGGCAACGTGCCTCCCCCACCCTGCTGATCCAGTTCCTTCATGGTCTGGAATCCCTTCGGCCAGCGCATCGGCGCCCACAGCGCAAACCATCGCAACACGCGGCTCGGGTAGATGCCCCCCAAGGCGTCCGCTTTTCTCTCGCCCATGTACAAACGAAACCCGTCGCTCAAATGACAAATCATCTGGTGCGCCGTCATCGTGCCCCACAAACGCGGGCTGTCAGTTCGAACGTTCCCCATCCGGCGCGCAATCTCTTCTCTGTCCTTCACGTTCCGCAAATTTTTCATGCCACAAAATTCTATCCTACGATTGCCATCTTCGCCGCACTCGCGCCCACCCCGCGAAATACGCGCTACGCCACCACTAAGCCGGTGGCATTCAAACGTCTTTGCTCTGACCGTTTTCCTTTAATATTACGTAATAGTACGCTGATCATCGGTGCTCGTGATGACTTCCAGACCTCCTCACGCCCTCTGTCCTTAGCTTTCGGCTGGCACAGTCGACTGTGTCAATCTGCGACGCCCCATTCGCGCTGCCCGCCAACCGTTCTTGAGGACAGGCCCCATCTCCCTACCTGTCCTTTCCGCTGCCCACCCGGTCAGTCGTTCAAAATAAAGCACATAGCTCCGTACTGGAGCGCTTTGCCTATTGCCCCCACGGGCCCAGACTCCTACAATCTGTTTCATCCTGAGATGCGTGTGTTTCTTTCAGGTACAGTGCAGTAAAACCTTTAGGAGCTAAGTCGCGTCAAATGTGCGGCCTTTTCTTTGGCCGCTGAGGTGCAATAAAGCCATCGGTTCGAGCTTCTTCTCGCGAACGCTGGTTGGCAACGCGGGAACATTTGTCGGAATGAGGGTTGACCTAAGCTGCAAAGCTGGGATACAAACAGCCTTCTCCTCCGGCAGGGTCGAGCAAGAAAATTTTCTTGGGGTATACATCGTGAAGCAATTGGGACGTGTTTTCCTGGCCGCAGTCCTTGCCGTAACCATCGTGGCGCCGATGCCTGCTGCTCCGGCGGCGCGCAGAGCTGCGCTGCATCACATGTCGCGTTTTCGCGGCGTCCCCACCTTCGCTAATTCCTCTCTCGCGGATATCGCTACTTTTGACGATCCCATCGTTCGCGCCGCTGCTGTCGATGGCCTGGGCCGCTACAACGGCACGGTGGTTGCCGTGGATCCCAACACCGGCCGCATCCTGACTATCGTGAATCAGAAAATTGCTTTCGGCGACGGCTACATTCCGTGCTCCACCATCAAGCCCACTGTCGCGCTCGCCGCTCTAGAAGAAAATGTCATTACCCGCGACACCATGCTTAAGGTCAGCCGTCGGAAGTACATGAATCTGACCGAAGCCATGGCCCATTCCAACAACGTCTTCTTTGAAGAACTTGGCCGCCGCATGGGCTTCGACACCGTTTCCCGTTACGCTCGCCTCCTCGGTCTCGGTGAGCTTGCCGGCTACAATCTGCCCGAAGAGCATCCCGGCACCTTCCCGATGCAGCCGCCAGCGCATGGCGGCGTCGCGCGTATGTCCAGCTTTGGCGAAGGCATTCAGATGACCCCGCTGCAACTGGTTTCGCTCGCCGCGGCTTTCGCCAACGGCGGCACTCTCTACTATCTCCAGTACCCGCGCACCGCTGAGGACGTCCAGAACTTTACTCCGCGCATCAAGCGCGATTTGAATATCTCCACCGCGCTGCCCGAGATTCGCGAAGGGATGCTCGCCGCTGTTCTTTACGGCACGGGCAAGCGCAGCTTCGATAGCGGCGGGGACGAAATGCCCTTGGGCAAAACCGGAACCTGCAATGATCCCAGTTCTCGCGTCGGCTGGTTCGTCACCTATGCCGGCGAAACGCATCCGAAAATCGCGATCGCCGTTCTCCTCCGCGGTAGCTCCCGCCAAGTGATTGGCCCCACGGCCGCTTTGGTCGCCGGCCGCATTTATCGCCGCCTGCGCGAGCAAAACTATTTCGCAGGCCCCACGCTGGCTCGTCGCTCCGAACTAAACTCGCTCGCTACCGGCAAGTAAGCGGCTTTGATGGCACGCCGCTTTGGTGTGCACACTCCTACCGTCGTATGCGCAGCATGCCATGACCTTTTGGGGATACTCCGGACCTTCCGTGTTTCTACGTCACCAGGTGGTACGCGTTCGCCAGCTGCAGCGCGATGCAAAAAAGCACTCCGCGATCTTTGGTTTCTTTTCCCGGTTCCGCGACCTTTCGTGCGTCCGGGCCGAAAAACGTTCCGCCGCCCATCAGCGTTTCCAGTGCATCCAGCAAATCCCGTGCCGCATGGGACTTCAGCACCAGCCCCCGCGCGCCGGCTTCGCGCACCGTCTCCGCCAGGTTCTTCGATTCGTGCATCGTAAAAATCAGGATTCCCGCGGGCAGTTTCAGCCGTGAAATCTCTCGCGTCGCTTCGATCCCGCTCATCTCCGGCATGGTAATGTCCATCAGGATTACGTCCGGATTCAGTCTCTGGGCCTTCTCGATGGCGTCCTTACCGTTTACCGCCTCCCCCACGAGCTCCCATTGCGGCCGGGCCTTCAAAATGGTGCGGATTCCCTGGCGTACAACTTCATGGTCGTCCACGATCAAAATCCTGCCTGGCATCTGCTCTCTCCTGAAATCGGGCGCGTCTTCCGTAAAGACGACGCGGCTTCCGGTAACTGAGTCGGCCTAAACGCAGGGGTAGGGACAGCCCTCGACGTCCAAGATGACCTGAACCGCTGTCAGAATCTGAATCAACAATGACTCAACCGCAAGCAAATTCGCATACAGTGTTCACTGTACGGCCCGAGGATAACCCGCACGCTCGGCCCTTTGCTATACCTTTAATCCTGTAATGCGAACTTGTCCGGAGGCCTTTTCTTCAGTGGAAAAATTACGAAAGAGGAGCAGTGGCCAGATGTAGACGAGCGACCCTTGGCGAATCGTAATCCGCCATACACTTACACTTAGGGCAATTCGGGAAACCGACCGATCACAACTTTCGCTGATCGCTTCTAAAGCCTCAGTACGTCGCTGCCCAGCCCACTACCGTCATCGTCAGCACCACCATCAGCAATCCCATGCTGACCAGGCTGAGCACCTTCCCATGTCCCAGCAAGTAGTCGCGCGATTCCGCGTCGATGCACAGCAGCACCAAGACCACCAGCACCACGGCCCAGGCCAGCAGCACCGGCAATCCGGGATACTTTCCAATCATCGACAAGAACTGTCCCGGAGGGGCTCCGGCCGGAATCCACCACGGCAAAATCGGCGCCACGCCCGCCGCCAACGAGAGCGTCAACAGTTTGCGCGTAAACCATCCTCGAACCTTCGGTCGCGCTTCCTTCCACACCAGGTAATCCCAAGCCAGCAGGCCTGCCGCTAAGGGTACCCAGCCGTACATGGCCGCCTTGTGGTCAAACCAGATCCAGCCCCGGAATAGCGCCCGCGACTGCGCCGAGTGCGCACTTTCCGCCAGCCGCGGCAGCAGCAAAAACGCCACCAGCGCGTTGCAGGCGACCGCCAGCAACAGCGTCATCAAGCTCATAAATTGGAACCAGTGCCGCGTCGCCGATGAATTGCAGCGCGTGCACACCGATTGCTTCGGTAAGAAATTTAGCCCACAACGATCGCAAAACAATTTGGCTCTCCCACGGTGCTGGAATGGGGACCACAGTCCCACTCAGACTACCGCGAGCCACCCCCCAAAAACTACTGGTCTGAAGTTCAGCGTAACGTAAGGACAGTATCGTTTCCGCTACCAAGGTTCTACGCCCCTCTGTAGCCTGTCTCAGATACGGCCAGCTAATAAGTCATTTATTTATATACAGTTAGAAGAGTACGCGGTGTTCGCGCGAGGTAGGACAGCCAATTCTGGCTGTCCGCAACCTGGCCTTCGTCCTCTGCCGCGAAAAGGCTGTCCGAATTGGCGCCACTTGCGCCTCGAT
>Ga0070732_10001559_pt1 | contig 12520 bp, 6 predicted proteins | sample Coa_R1_5_FD_66449 | JGI IMG/M metagenome (GOLD analysis project Ga0070732, IMG submission 66449) | Surface soil microbial communities from Centralia Pennsylvania, which are recovering from an underground coalmine fire - Coalmine... | ecosystem: Environmental > Terrestrial > Soil > Unclassified ...
AGGCACTGGCCAACCTCCCCGAAATCGTGCCCGACGAGATTGTGGGGACGCTCGAGCGGCTCCATTTCGAAGCGCCTCCGATGCATTTCGCCCTGCTGCGCGAGCTGGTCGACAACGAGCTTGGGTGCGAACCGGAAAGGGCATTCGACTCGTTCGAAACGAAGGCATTCGCGGCCGCGTCGCTTGGGCAAGTGCACAGGGCCGTGCTCAGGTCCGGGCAAGAGGTTGCCGTCAAGGTTCAATATCCCGGCATCGGCGCATCGATTCGCTCTGACTTCCGGAACCTGAGCACTTTGCTTTCACCGCTGCGGCTGACCAGCGCGTGGGAGAGCCTGAAGGGCCAGTTCGAAGACGTTTGCCGCATCGTCGAGTGTGAGACCGACTACGAGAAGGAAGCCGAATCGCTGCGCCTGTCGCGCGCTCTGTTCCGAGAGGACGACGGCGTCATCGTGCCGCGGGTCTACGACGAATACTCAACGCGGCGGGTCTTGACGATGGAGTACTTGGACGGGCTCCACATGCATGACTTCCTCGCCGATCAACCTCCCCAGGAGCTGCGCGATCACTTCGGGGCGATGATCTATCTCGCCTGCTCTCGCCTCTACTTCTCAGGCAAGCTGCTGTATGGCGACCCGCATCCGGGCAACTACCTGTTCATGGCCGACGGCCGCCTCGGGATGATTGACCTCGGGTGCGTGCGCCCTTACTCCGACCGGGAATGGACCTGCTGCCGGTGTTTGGACGACGCGATGCACGGCGGCCGGGAGGAGATGGAGCGGGCTGCACGGGAGATGACCGGCCTGGCTGAGGGTGAAAACCTCGACTCTGAACACCTGGCGTTGATCGAGAACTGGTGCTGGTGGGTGTGGCGGCCTTATCATCAGCACGGGCCGTTCGACTTCGGGAACGAGGCGTTTCTGCGCGAGGGGGTGTCGATCTTCTACAAGCTCCTCAGCAAGCGCTACACGCGGGGCATCCCGATGACTGTTTTCAGCACCCGCTGGCACTTCGGCGTCGTGGCCCTTCTCCTACGGCTGCGCGCCCGCGTTGATGTGCGGGCCATCTACGAACGCGAGAGCGTCGCGACGGGGTGGAACATGCCAGAGCGGCACGCTGCGAAATAACGAAGAGATTCACCGGGCCAGGGGTTGCTTGCAGGAACGAACTCACTCTCATCTCTGTCTTTGGCCGGTCAGTAGAAGGAGAGTACACCATGAAGCGATTCATTCTAGGTTTGAGCTTGCTCGTACTTGCCGCTACGGACCGATCGTTCGGCGAAGGTCCAAGCGCTGTCGATCCTGATGCCGCCCAGCGCGGGCGTGAGGCTGTCTGGCGGCCGCTCAATCCACCGGTCTGCACGAATCGGGCTTATGAGAATGCGTGGACACAATGGGGTGTCGCTGAGAAGCCTGCCCCCGCCGAATACGACCGTGCGTTCCGCGAGCGTTATGGGCTGCACCTGCCGCCTTACGAGAATGGCAAGCTGCCGATGGGCTTTCACCAGGTGCGCGGGCTGGTGGTCAAAGGGCTCGGCAACGACTGCCTCTTGTGCCACGCCGGGTCGGTTGCCGGGCAGACGTACATCGGTCTCGGCAACGCCTCGCTCGATATCCAGGGTCTCTACGACGACCTGTTCGCAGCCGAGGGTATTGCTCCCCTCGCGCGCTTCACCTTCGGAAACGTACGCGGCACGATCGAGGCAGGGGCGGTCGTCGTTTACCTGATGCAGTTCCGCGATGCCGACTTGAATCTGGGGAAGCAGCTCAAGAACGCCTTCCGCACCGATTTGTGCCAGGATGTCCCCGCGTGGTGGCTACTCAAGAAGAAGAAGACGATGTATCACACCGGCGCCATCGACGCGCGCTCGGTCCGCGCGCTCATGCCGTTCTTGCTCACGCCCTTGAACAGCGGCAATTACATCAAGCGGCAGGAGCCGGTCTTCACTGACATCAAAGCCTATCTGCTCACGCTGGAGCCGCCGAAGTATCCGTTCTCGATTGATGAGCCGCTCGCTGCGCGGGGGCAAGGGCTCTTCAAGCGCACGTGCGCCCGCTGCCACGGCACCTACGGTCCGGATGGTTCTTATCCCAACAAGATCATCCCGCTCGACGAGATCGAGACTGACCCGGCTCTTGCGGAGGGTATCTCCGCCGAGGCTGCCGAGCACTACCTGAAGAGCTGGTTCGCTCAGGAGACCGGTCCCGACGGCGAGCCATGGCACGGCCTGAACGAGGGCGGTTACCAGGCGCCGCCGCTCGACGGCGTGTGGGCGACCGCGCCGTATCTACACAACGGCTCGGTGCCAACCGTGTATCACATGCTCAATTCGCAGGTCCGGCCGAAGATCTACACCCGCTCCTACAAGACCGAGAAGGAAGACTACGACCAGTTCAGGCTTGGCTGGAAGATCACCGTGCTTGACGAACCGCCCGACTCCAACCTGTCTTCCTTCGAGCGTCGCAAAATCTACGACACCACGCTTCCGGGCCGAGGCAACGGCGGCCACACGTTCGGCGACAAGCTCAGCGACGAAGAACGCATGGCGGTGATTGAGTATCTCAAGACTCTTTGAATTGAGGTGTGGGCGTCTGCAACCGGCAGGAGGCTAAGTCAGGATCTCCTTGACGACATTGCCGGCCACGTCGGTGAGCCTGTGGTGGCGCCCCTGGAACTTGTAGGTGAGGCGGGTGTGGTCGATGCCGAGGCAGTGGAGGATGGTCGCGTGCAGGTCGTGCACGTGGACCGGGTCGCGGGTGATGTTATAGCAAAAGTCGTCGGTCTCACCGTAGGAGATGCCGCGCTTGCTGCCGCCGCCGGTCATCCAGATCGTGAAGCAGCGCGGGTGATGGTCGCGGCCGTAGTCGTCGGCCGTAAGGCGGCCCTGGCAGTAGACGGTGCGGCCGAATTCGCCGCCCCAGACGACGAGCGTGTCGTCGAGCAGCCCGCGCTGTTTGAGGTCGGTGACGAGCGCCGCGGACGCCTGGTCGGTGTCGCGGCATTGCCCGCTGATTTGCTTGGGCAGGTTCGTATGCTGATCCCAACCTCTGTGGAAGAGTTGAATGAATCGCACGCCGCGCTCGGCAAGGCGACGGGCAAGCAAGCAGTTCGCGGCGAACGTCCCCGGCGTGCGCGAGAGAGGGCCGTACATCTCGAAGATGTGATCCGGCTCGTCCGAGACGTCGGTCAGCTCGGGCACCGACGTTTGCATGCGGTATGCCAGCTCGTATTGCGCGATGCGGGTGCCGATCTCGGGGTCGCCAAATTCGTCGAGCTTCAACGTATTGAGCTTGGCGAGGTCGTCGAGCATGCGCCTGCGGGTCTTGTCGCCGAGGCCCGGCGGATTCGACAGGTAGAGCACCGGGTCGCCGACCGATCGGAACTTGACCCCTTGGTATTTCGTCGGCAGGAAACCGCTCCCCCAGAGCCGGTCGTAGAGAGGTTGGTCGTTCGGGTTGCCCGTGCCCTGCGAAACCATCACGACGAAACCGGGGAGGTCTTGGTTCTCGCTTCCCAGCCCGTATGAGAGCCACGAGCCGATGCTCGGCCGCCCGGCAAGCTGGGCGCCGGTCTGGAAGAACGTGATCGCCGGGTCGTGGTTGATCGCCTCGGTATGCATCGACTTGATGAAGCACAACTCGTCGGCAACCGCGGCCGTGTGCGGCATCAGCTCGCTGACCCATGCGCCGCTATCGCCATGCTTGGCGAAGTGGAACTTCGACGCGGCGATGGGAAAGTTCTGCTGTGTGGACGTCATGCCGGTGAGGCGCTGGCCCATGCGGACCGAGTCGGGCAGCTCGGTGCCACGGCAGTCGTCGAGACGGGGTTTGTAGTCGAACAGGTCCATCTGCGACGGCGCGCCCGACTGGAACAGGTAGATGACGCGCTTGGCTTTCGGCTCGAAGTGCGGCAGGCCGTCAAGCCCGCCCGTTTGTGACGCCGCCGTGTCAGCCGCCTCCAGCTCGCGGTTCAAGAGCGCCGCGAGCGCGGCCATGCCGATGCCTGCGCTCGAGCGGCCGAAGAAGTGGCGCCTGGTGATCATCAACTCGCGTTCCAGATACGGATCCATAACTCATTCCTTGGTGATGGTTTCATCAAGGTTCAAGATCAAACTGGCCACGGTCGTGTATGCGGCCAGCTCGCCCACGTCGAGCGATTCGTCCCGCTTCGATTCGCCAGCGCTCGTGAGCTCGAGCGCTTCGCTCTTGTGTGCGCGGTAATAGCGGAGATATTCGCCAAACCCCGCGAGCAGCACTTTCCGCTCGGAGGTCCTGGGCGGGCGCGCCGTGGCGAGGCGGAACGCGCGAGTGATGCGGTCTTCGGGCGACTGGCCCGCGCCTGCTTCGGTCATGATTCGCTGGGCGAGCACACGCGCAGCCTCGACGAAAGTGACGTCGTTCATCAAGGTGAGCGCCTGGAGCGGCGTGTTGGTGCGCGTCTCGCGCACGCAGCAAGCCTCGCGCCCGGACGAGTCAAACGTAATCATCGCGGGCGGTGCCACGGTCCGTTTCCAGAAGGTGTACATGCCGCGGCGGTACAGGCTCTCTCCGTGGTCTTGCTGATAATCAGTGTCGGCCAGCTCCTTCCACAGACCCGCCGGTTGGTAGGGCTTCACCGAGGGCCCGCCCAGCTTCTCGACAAGGAGGCCGCTGACCGCCAGCGCCTGGTCGCGCACGGTTTCCGCGGGCAAGCGGAATCGCGGCCCACGTGCCAGCAGGCGATTCTCCGGATCTCTCTGAAGCAGGGCCCGCGTGACTCGCGACGACTGCCGATAAGTTGCGCTCATGACAATCGTTTTCTGCATCGCCTTGACGTCCCAGCCCGTGCGCACGAACTCGGTGGCGAGCCAGTCGAGCAATGCTTGATGTCTCGGCCATTCGCCCTGGCTCCCGAAGTCGTCGACGGTCTTGACAAGCCCCACGCCGAAGTACATCTGCCAGTAGCGATTCACCGCCACGCGCGCGGTGAGCGGGTTCGACGGGTCGACAAGCCAGCGGGCGAACCCGAGCCGGTTGTTCGGCGCTCCCGCGGGCAAAGGCGGCAGGCTCGCCGGCAGCCCCGGCGAAACCCGATCGCCCGGCTTGTCGTATTGTCCACGAATCAAGACGAACGTGTCGCGCGGAGTATCGAGCTCCTGCATCACCATGGTCGTGGGAGAGCTCTCGACCACGGCCGCTTTCTGCTTCCGGAGCGCAACCAGGTTTCGCCATGCTCGCGCGATCGGCTCTGGCGCCTGGTTCTCAAGATAGTACGCGCGGAGCTTGTGCACCTGTGGCTTGCTGCGCTTTTCGGCGGGTAGCGCGGCGATGTCGGAGATCGAATCAAGGTTCGCGATCAGCTCGGCGTCGCCGGCGGACAGAGCTTCGTTGTAAACGCGCACGTCGTCGATCAGGCCGCGAAATCGCTCTTCCGGCCCGCCGCCTGCCCCAATGCGGAAGGGCTCGGAGGTCTTGAACGACTGGTTCAGGTCGTCGAGCAGCACCTTGAGCGGCTCGGGCCTGCCGTCAACGTAGAGCTTGACGCCGTCGGCCACTCGCGAGCCGTCGTAGGTGACCAAAACGTGATGCCACTGGTTCGGCGCCAGGCTCTGCTCGCTCTCGACCCGTATCGCGTCGTCGAGCCAGCGCTTGACGAGGTTCACGTGAACTTTCCCGCCCTCGAGTGTGAGGCTGTAGCCGTCGGCACGCGCGGTGTCGGTCATGCGCGAGAGAATGGTTCCTCCGTGTTCCCCCTTGGCTTCGATCCATGCGCACGCAGAGAACTTGTCGTAAAAGCCGAAGACAGCCGCGTCGCCGCAATCAATGTAGCGGCTCCCGTCGAATTCGCCAGCCATTCCAAGTTGGCCGAGCGCGAAGGAGGGCTTGCCGTCTTTGAAGTTGCCTTTCGAAGTGTCGCACGTGTTGTGCGGGTTGCCATCAAGTGCGAAGTGTGCGACCAATCCGCCGGCTGGGGTCCAGGTGTTCGCGTGTACGGCATCGAGCGACTTCTCCCACTCCGACTGCGCGGCTGCCAACTCACATTCACATACTTTGACGTCATCCTCTGCCGATGCCAGCGTTGCTTCGAGCTGTTTGAGCTGCTCTTGTTGTTCGGGAGTCGGCGACGCGATCAAGGGCGGCGAATTGCCGTACTTGATGGCCTTGCCTCGCTCCGGAACATTGTGGAAGTAGGCGAAGAGCTGGTAGTACTCCTTCTGAGTAAACGGGTCAAACTTGTGGTCGTGGCAGCGTGCGCAGCCCACCGTGAGACCGAGCCAGACGGTTGACGTGGTATCAACGCGGTCGACCACATACTCGACGGCATACTCTTCGGGAATGATGCCGCCTTCGGCGTTGCCTCTATGGTTGCGATTGAAGCCGGTGGCGATCTTCTGGTCGAGCGTGGCGCTCGGGAGCATGTCGCCGGCGATTTGCTCGACAGTGAACTGGTCGAATGGCATGTTATGGTTAAAGGCGTCGATCACCCAGTCGCGCCAGCGCCACATGGTTCGCTCGCCGTCGCTCTGGTAGCCGTTGGTGTCTGCGTATCGCGCGGCGTCGAGCCAGCGTGCGGCCATGCGCTCGCCGTAGCGGGGCGACGCGAGGAGCCTGTCGACAACTTTCTGATAAGCGCTCGGCGACTCGTCCGCGAGAAAGGCATCGACCTCAGCCGGGGTCGGCGGCAGGCCGGTCAGGTCGAGGGTCACTCTGCGGATGAGCGTCGTCTTGTCGGCCTCGGGTGCAGGCGCGAGCCCTTCGTGCTCGAGCTGAGCAAGCACGAAACCGTCGATCGCGTTCAGCGGCCAGGTTGTGTTTTGCACGCTCGGCAAAGGCGGTCTCTCAGGCGCGAGCAGCGCCCAGTGCTTCTGCCACTTGGCTCCTTGCTCGATCCAGCGGCGGATCGCGTCGATCTGTTCTGGCGACAGCGCCCGGCCCGACTCCTTGGGAGGCATTCGCTCCTCCGGGTCCTCGGCCGTGATGCGCTGATATAATTCGCTGTTGTCGAGGTCGCCGGGCACGATCGCGCGGTAGCCTCCGAGGTCGGCGAATGCGCTCGCTTCCGAGTCGAGACGAAGATCCGCCTTCCTCTTCGCCTTGTCGGGCCCATGGCAGCCGAAACACGTTTCGGACAGGATCGGCCGGATGTCGCGGTTGAATTCGACGCGTTGCGGGAGCCGATCGTCAGCGCCGCGGCTCGACAGCGGCGCCGAGCCGACCACCGCTACGCAGACAAGTGCTCGCTCCACCCAACTTCTGAACGAGGGTGCTCTCACGCGACCCATCTCCCTCGGAGCCGTGTAGCTCGAATAACTCGATCCGGGCCAAGTTGACTACTCGCCCATTATCGACAAAATCGTCCGAAGCGGGAAGATTGCAGGCGGGTTTCCCTGGCTCAGTATCCGTTGAGCTGTACGCGGAGTGTGCCGCCCCACAAAGGCGCAAGGCAGTCACGACTTCCGGAAAAGTATGAGGAAGGCAGGAAAGCAGGAAGAAAGAAGGATGGCCTTGGGATTCGTGGCAGCGAGCGAGATTCATCGGCGTTGGTCGGGTTTTCTGAGATGAGTATACGAGAATATTCTCATTGTCGAACGCGCGAAGCCGAACGGGTGATTGCCTCGCGAACCTCTTCCCACTTTGATGCCTTGCTCGGTTCGGCGCGAAGACCATGCCTCAGAGGTCGGGGAATTTCCAGATGGCCAGGGCGTTCTTCCCGAGCAAGCGCTCGCGATCTTCGGCCGAATAGAAGTCGAGCACCTCGTCAACGAATTCCAGTTCTTTGTCCATCGGCAGTTCCCAGCGCGGCCGCGGATACCCCGTTCCCCACACGAGCTGCCGGCCGCCGAACTCCTCGTAAACCGCCTTGAAAAAGGGGACTGTGTCGGAATAGGGAAACCGCTTGGCAAGCGAGATCCCGTACGGTTCCGAGGCGCTGATGTAGACCTGCGGAAAACGTTTGAGCGCGAACATCTTGCGGAACTCGGGCCACGGGTCGCGCTGTTTCAGGTCGGGCATCCCGAGGTGATCGACCACAATCTTGACGCCAGGGAACCGCGCCGCCATGTCGGCGAGCATCGGCATCTGGTGCGGCAAGATGTAATAGTTGAAGACCGCTTCGAGCCGCTCGGCCTCGCGCCAGAGCGGGTAATGCTCCTTCGAGTTCAGCCAGGTCGAGTTCGGATGATAGAGAGGGCTGAAGCGCATCCCTTGGAAGCCGTGCTCCTTCACCCAGTAGCGCAGCCGCTCGGCGACGCGCGGGTCTTCCGGCTCAATCAGTCCATGCGCCACGAACAGATTCGGGTAACTGTGCAGGCAACGACTGATATAAGAGTTGTCCCACCCGTAGTACCTTGGGTTGATGAGCACGGAGTATTTCAGGCCGAAGTCGCGCATCTCCTCGACCTCGTTCTCGATCGGCGCGGCCGCGTCAGCCTTTATGTCGGGCCGTTCGGGATGATGGAACGGGAAACGCGGGTCGAGCGTCCACACTTCGAGGTGGGTGTCGATCACGAGCCGGTTGCGCTTCGCGAGCAGAGCGGCACTTGCCTGCGCGAGGAAAGCGCGCCGATTGAGCTCGGGTTGGAAAATCGGCGCTGGGGAGCACACGAGGTCCTCGTTCCGGCTCAGGGCTGGGCAGCCGCTGTTTTGCTGAGAAGCGCGCGGTCCCACGGAGCCGCCAGGGCGGGCTGGTTGGCGTAGCGCTTCATCGTGATGACCATGCGGCCGCCGGCTCCAGGCGCCAACCGCGTGGTGAAGAACGGCTGATCGACTTTGATCGATCGATCGCCGACGGTGACGTCCAAGCACTGGTGCTCGCCGTATGCGCCACCCTGCACGATTACGGTCCGAGGCTTCGATTGGTTGATGTTGACGAGGGTCAGTGTCGCTAGATCAGCACTCATTGTCTCGACAAGTGCCCCGACATCGGGCGGCAGCCCCGCACGCCGCGCGTCCGGATCGAAATAGCGCACGCGAGAGTGAAGTACCAAGCCACGATTGCCGGGAGGAAGGCCGCCGAGCATGAGTTGGATCAGGGCATCCACCGTCGCGGGGTTGTACGAGAGCGGGTCATCGGCCAGGCGTGTGTCGGGCGTCGTCGGGTCGTGCCGCATGCCCTCGACCTTCTGGCGAATCGCCGCGAAGCTTGCCCCGAGCGCCTGCTCGGGATAGCTGGGATTCTTGCCTTCCTGGTAGGCGATCCAGCCGCTCTTCGGCAGCCGCTCGAGGTCGGCGCGCTGCATCGACCAGAAGTAGAGATCGAGAGCGCCGGGTGCATATTTCTGGGGCGTGTAGTCGTACCAGCCGTTGTCGCCATACATATGCGGATACATCGTCACGCCGTCGACAACCTTGCTCTGGGCGTTGATCGTCTCGATTTGCTTGCGCCAGACATCGACGTAGCGATCGTCGCCGGTGAGCAGAAAGGCGTTGCCGAACCCGGCCAGGCCAAGGTCGTGCGTGTTGCGATGAACGAGCTTGCGCGTGCTCGGATCGACCACGGAAAATCCCCAACCATAGACGCCGCCATACCAGTTGCCACCGGCGGCGCTCCCGATTTTGCCGTCAAGGCCGACGTTCGTGGGAATGATGCCGCCATTGGCGATCGCGCGCTCTCGCCACGCGTCGACATACTCGAGCACCCATTCCTTGTATTTTTTCTCATGTGACAGCATGTATGCGTTCAAAGCCAATGACGTCGCCGCCATATTCTGGGGGTGATCGCCTACAATGTCGGTGTAGTCCTGGAAGTGCTCGAGCATCTCGCGGTAGCTGTGCTCGCCATGCCGCGGGTGGAAGCGGCCCTCGACCTCGATGGGGTCGCCGGCCCAGTCGATGGCCGTCGCCTTGCGCAAGAGTGGGCCGCGGCTGCCGTTAAAGAGGCTGCGGATGATCTTGTGCTTGGGGTCGTAGTTGGGCGCGCCAGGGTCTTCGTTCATGTAGAAGCCCGCGAAGCGCTTCATTCGCTCCTGGAAGCGGGCATCATGCGAATCCGCCAACCCCAACATGCCAAAGACATTGAGCCCTTCGCTGTTGTGCACCCAGTCAAACATCACGGGAAAATCTTTGTAATACATTCCCTCTCGGGCGAACTCCACCTGCGTTGTCTTCGCTTCCCTGTACTGCCGCAGGTGCCCTTCCCAGCCTTTCTTGACCAGCTCCAAAATCACGTCGGGCGCACCGAGCGCGTGCAGGATTGGCCAGCCGGTCAGGCATTCGATGGCGTCGTCGGGTCCGTCGTCGCCGCCCCAGCGCTCGACGCATTTGAGGTAGCCGCGCTCGTCAAAATAGCGCGCGAAGAACTCCTGGCAGGCCCGCGTATTGGCGCGCAGCAACTCTCTCTCGAGGAGCGCCCACGATGGCGGGGTCATGGGAGTGTCGACTCCGATCGCGACCTCTCCGGCCGCCAGGTCTCGCGAGCTGATCATCACAAATATCAAGCTCGCGCAGATCAGAATGCGCAGGTCGCCATTCATGACGATTCTCTTTCAAGAGAGACCCTCTAAGCTCATTGCCAGGCGCGAAGATAACCAGCCTCTCGGCCGCTCGCAAGGAGCGTGCACGCCAGAGCGACCCAATCTGGAAGAATATCTTCCCCTCCACGTTCCACGACGCGTTATATTCGGGCCTGGAGATCTCGACCCATGTCCTCTTCGCCGGGAGCGTGACCTTGCAAGGCTCCAAGCTGAACTATCGCTACGACCACTACACGTGGCCGGAGATGAAAGACGTCGTCGCGCGCGGGCCGGTCTGCATTGTGCCAATCGGCTCTGTGGAAGATCACGGCCGGCACCTTCCGCTCGACGTCGACAACTTCTTGATCGGCTCAATCTGTGACGAGGTCGCCAGGCGCATCCCCGACGACGTGTTGCTCTTGCCGATCATTCCGTTCGGATTCGAAGACCATCACATGAGCTTTCCCGGCACGATCACGATCAAGTCCGAGCATCTCGAGGCCTTCGTGCTCGATGTCACGCTCAGTCTGGCGCACCACGGATTCCGCAAGATCCTGATCGCCGACGGCCACGGTAGCAACCTGCCGATCCTTGACATGGTCGCGCGCAAGACGATCATCCAGTCAGACGCCTTGTGCGCCTGCTTCCTGTGGCCGGCCCTGATCGCCGAAATGCTGCGGCAGACGCGCGCGAGCGAGTACCCTGGCGGTATGTCGCACGCTTGTGAGCTCGAGACGTCGGTGTACCTCTACCTGAATGAGGCAGCAGTCCAGATGGACAGAGCCGAGAAGGAAATTGGTTTTCACAAGTCGAAATATTACTGGCACGACCTCGCGGGCGGGCCGCCTGTGCGACTGGTCGAGTGGTGGTCGCGCATCTCGCATACGGGTACGATCGGCGACCCGACCCTCGCGACCCGCGACAAAGGAAAGCTTTGGTTCGATGCCGCCGTCGCGGCCATGATCGAGTTCATTCGCGAATTCCGCTCCTTCGAAATCCGCCCCAAGCGCGACATGCACTGAGCTTGATGTCGAGATCATCGCAAATGAGATCGTGCGCATGAGAATCACGGACGTCGAGGCCATCCATCTCCGCTTGCCCGAAGTCCAAGAGATCGCCGACGGCACTCAGGACGTTTTGGTCGTCAAGATCCACACAGACGCTGGACTAGTGGGGATAGGCGAGGTGACGAGCCAGTCGTACGTGTGCAAGGCCATATTTGAAGCGCCGCGCTCGGCCGAGCGGCGGCACGGGTTGGCCTACCTCCTGCGTGGGCAGGACCCGCTCGACGTCGAGGGCCTCTGGCAGCGGATGTACCACCACACCAACCGCTACGGCAGGCGCGGAGCAGCCCTGCACGCGATCAGCGGGGCCGATATCGCGCTCTGGGACATCCGCGGCAAAGCGCTCGGGCAGCCGATCTATCGCCTCCTGGGCGGGCCCTATCGCGAGACGGTGCGCGCGTACGCGAGCTACCTGTTCGGCTCGACTCCCCAGGAGACAGCCAACCTCGCGCGGCGGGCGGTTGACCTCGGTCTCACGGCGGTCAAGTTCGGCTGGGGCCCGTTCGGCAAGGACGCTGCTCTCGACTTCGAGCACGTGAGAGCCGCGCGCGAAGCTGTCGGCTCTAGCCGCGACCTGATGGTCGATGCCGGGCTCTGCTGGGATGCTCCCACAGCGCTTGCTCGAGCCCGGCTGCTGGAGCCTCTCAAGATCGCCTGGCTCGAGGAGCCGCTTTCTCAGGACGACCTCGCCGGGTATGCCGAGCTCTGCCCTCAATCGCCTGTTCCGATCGCGGCCGGTGAAGGAGAGGTGACGCGCTGGGGGTTCGCCGAGCTGATCGAGCGCGGCGTGCACGTGATCCAGCCTGACGTCGCCTTCTGCGGCGGCCTGACGGTGTGCCGCGAGGTCGCGAAGCTGACTCGAGAGGCCGGCCGCCGGTGCGTGCCGCACTGCTTCAGCACGGGTATCAACCTCGCCGCATCGCTGCACTGGATGGCAGCTTGCCCCGAAGGCGACCTGGTCGAGTACTGCCTGCGTCCCTCGCCGCTCTTGCGCCTGCTTGTGCGGAACCTGCCGCCGCTCGTCGCCGGG
>Ga0070732_10001560_pt1 | contig 12517 bp, 15 predicted proteins | sample Coa_R1_5_FD_66449 | JGI IMG/M metagenome (GOLD analysis project Ga0070732, IMG submission 66449) | Surface soil microbial communities from Centralia Pennsylvania, which are recovering from an underground coalmine fire - Coalmine... | ecosystem: Environmental > Terrestrial > Soil > Unclassified ...
CAAAAGCCTAAACGGCCTGTTGATCTTGACAGTCTAGGGGAAAGATTGAACGGTTTGTTACCCAGACTGTCTAGGTTTCCAATGAATTGGCTCAATCGTTACGCCGATCTCGTTTATTGCATCGCACGCCTGGTGATCGGACTGCTCTTCGCCTGTCACGGTGGAACTAAAATCTTCGGATTCCCCGCCAGTCAGTACGGTCCCTCGCACAGTACCCTTGGATTGGTCAGCGGCGGGATCGAACTCATCTGCGGATTTTTGGTGGCGCTCGGATTTTTCACCAGAGTCGCGGCGTTTTTTGCCAGCGGCGAAATGGCGGTTGCCTATTTTATGTTTTCCTTTGGGCGCGGTTTTTTTCCGATCTCCAATGGCGGCGAGCTGGCGGTCGTCTACTGCTTCGCGTTTTTCCTAATGGTGTTTTACGGAAGCGGTTCCTGGAGCGTTGACTCCGCGTTAACGCAAAAAGCAGCCTCGCGCTCTGGAACCTGACCTTTATGGGAAAAGAAAAACCCGACCTCGTCTACGGAACGCTCGACATGTTGATCTTAAAAGCGCTCCAGCACGATCCGCGGCACGGGCTCGGGATCGCCGACCGGATCCAGCAAATGTCGAAGGACATTTTGCACGTCGAACAAGGATCTCTTTATCCAGCGCTTTATCGCTTGGAAGCGCAGGGCTGGATCAAAGCCGAATGGGGCGTGTCCGACAACAATCGCAGAGCCCGCTATTACAAGCTAACCGCCGCCGGAAGAAGGCAGCTCGCCGCGGAACAGGAACATTGGTCCCGCATCACCAAGGGAATCGATTTCGTCTTATCCAAAGCGTAATAATTATGCCGCGACTTCGTGCCTGGTTCTATCGATTCGCCGGATTGTTCCGTAAAAGCCGCACCGACGCGGAGATGGCTGCGGAGATGCAGGCGCATATCGATTTTTTAACCGAACGAAACGTTGCCTCTGGAATGTCGCCGGACGATGCCCGCAATTCAGCATTACGAGAGTTCGGCGGCGTCGAACAAATCAAGGAAACCGCACGCGAACAGCGTGTCTGGAGGTGGGCAGACGAATTTGTCCAAGACATCCGTTTCGGCGCCCGAATGCTTCGCCGGAATCCCAGCTTCTCGATCCTGGCAATCCTTTGTCTCACTCTTGGAATCGGCACCAGTGCCGCGGTCATGAGTTGGATCGAAGGAATTTTGATTCGCCCCTACCCGCTGGTTGCACACCAGGACCGAATGGTTGCGCTCTTTGGCACCAAGGAAGGAACTACCGAACGCGAAGGCCTCTCCTACCCCGACTTTCTCGATCTTCAAAAGAACTCAACTCTGTTCGAGTCCTTCATTGTCGATCGGATCATGGGCACGACCCTGAGCATCGGCGACCGGGCGGAGCGGGCTTCAGGTGGAATCGTTTCCGCAAATTATTTCGATGCGCTCGGGGTTCAGCCAATGCTTGGCCGCGGATTTCGTCCGGAAGAAGGCGAAGGACGCAACGCGCATCCGGTCACGGTAATTAGTTACCTAACCTGGCAGGACCGTTACAAAGGCGATCGCGACATTATCGGCAAGACCCAATTCCTCAACGGCGTTCAACACACAATCATTGGCGTCGCGCCCGAAGAATTTCACGGCACCTTCATCGGCTACTCCTTTAACTTTTGGGTCCCGACATCGATGCAGGAGACGTTCGACACAACGGGATACAAGCTCGAAAACCGCGGCGCGCGTTGGATTGAAGGTTACGCTTTTTTAAAGCCGGGCGTCACGCGACAACAGGCGCAGGCCGAGTTGGATGCGATTGGGCAACGCCTTGAGAACGATTATCCGGAGACAAACCGGGGGCACCACTTTGAGATTCTGCCGCTTTGGAAAACACCGTTCAACGCAGTAGCGAATCTGTCGCCCACCTTGGGCATCACAGCGGCAGTAGCGTTTTTCGTTCTGCTCATTGCCTGTGCAAATGTCAGCAATCTGTTGCTCGCACGGTCTCTATTGCGACGACATGAAATGACGATGCGACTCGCGCTCGGAGCCGGGCGCCGGCGTTTGATTAAGCAACTTTTTACTGAAGGCCTGCTTCTCTCTCTGATCGCAGCCGCCGGTGGAATCCTGGTCGCCTACTGGTGTCGCAACGCTCTGGTTTTGGTCTCTCCGGTCCGGACCCCGGGCATCACGATTGATTATCCGGGACATCTCGATTGGCGTGTCTTGGTCTTGAGCGTCGGAGTTTGCATTGGATCGACCATGCTGTTCGCATTGGTGCCGGCGATTCAAGCCAGTCATGTCGATCTTTCGGGCTCGCTCAAAAGCGAAGGCAGCGGAATGATTGGCGGCAGCGGCCAATCGCGACTGCGCTCGGTGCTGGTGTTCGTTCAAGTGGCGCTGAGTTTTGTGCTTATCGCCGGCACCGGATTAGTGCTCCGAAGCCTGGTGCAAATGCAAAATGCCGACCCCGGATTTTCGACGCGAAGCGTCGTCGTGTCGGCGGTAGATCTTTTTTCCGCCGGCTACAAACCCGATAGGGCAAAGATTTTTTACGAACAACTGCTCGAGCGAATTCGGACGCTTCCCGGTGTTCAATCGGCGACGTTGGCACGACTCAGGCCGTTCAGCTACGGGGTTTACTCGTCCGCGCCTTTGGAGATCGAAGGTTATCAGCCGCCGCGCAATGAGCAGTTGGCGGCCGATTACAACGAAGTTGGCGAAGAATATTTTGCTGCGATAGGAATTCCGATCGTAGCCGGCCGCGAGTTTAATCGCACTGACGACGAGAACGCGCCCCCGGTCGCGGTCGTCAATCAGACTATGGCGACCAAATATTGGCCGGGAAAAGATCCGGTCGGTCAGCGCCTCAAGGTCAAAGACAAATGGATGGAGATCGTCGGTCTGGCAAAAAATGCGAACTACCGGACCAAGCTTGAGCAGTCAACGCCGTTTTTTTACGTTCCGGTTCGCCAGAACTTTTTCGTCCAGAACAACATCATCATTCGGACGAGCCAAAGCGCGCCTGCGATCAGCAATGCGCTGGCGCGCGAAGTGCACGCGCTCGATCCGAACCTGGCGCCGCTGGACGCAATCACTTTGCAGGAGCAAGTCGATGTCATGAGTTACACCCAACGCCTGGCGGTAGCGTTGCTGGCAATTTTCGGTGGAATGGCCCTCTTCCTCGCCTCGATTGGATTGTATGCTGTCATGTCCTATTCCGTTTCGCAAAGCACCCGCGAGCTGGGTATGCGGATGGCGCTCGGCGCTCGCGCCGGTGATGTCTTGAGACTCGTCATTTCCCGCGGCCTTCGCCTAACCGCGGCGGGAATTGTTATCGGCGCGATCGCAGCGCTCTTATTGACGCGTTTGATGGGCAACCTGCTCTACCAAGTGAGTCCGCGCGACCCGGTCTCATTCGGATCGGCGTTGGTGGTCCTTATCGCAGTAGCGCTAATTGCCTGTTTTCTGCCTGCTCGCCGCGCCGCCCGCGTCGATCCGGCCCGAGCGCTAAGAACATGACAAGGCGAGGAACTAGCGTTGCGATAAAATGCGTGTTTTGGCTGTCCATCTTTTTCATCGTAAGTGACGCCGTCAGGGGACACACGCCGGCGATAAATTACGAAGTCAGATCGATTGCGGTGCCTGATTCAAATGGCGCCGTTATTTTCGATCATCTCGCCTACGACCGCGCGACCGGGCGGCTGTGGGTGCCGGCAAGCAATACCGGGAACGTGGACGTCATTGATCAAGCGAGCGATGACGTGCGTAAAATTCCGGGATTCAAAACCGCGGAGGTGGATCTGGAAGGTCATAAAATTAGAATGGGCGCTACTGCGGTCTGCATTGGCAACGGATGGGTCTACATTGGAAATCGCGGCAATTCGACGTTGACGGTAATCAACGGGCAAACTCTGGAACGCGGGGAAACATTGCCGGTGAGTCGTGATCCAACCGAGGCGGCCCGTGAGCCTGATGGAGCGGTGTATGTACTGGAGACCCGCGAAGTATGGATTCGAACCGGGGCAAGCAAATCCATAGAAGTGTTTGATGCGGCCGTGCCGGGGCACCTGAAATGGAAATTGCGAATCCCGATGGAGGCACCGACGGAAGGAGGTACCGTCGACAATCAGCGCGGACAATTTTACACAAACATTGAGGAGACCGGAAAGACGATCGCGATCGATGTTCGATCCCACAAAATCTCATCAGAGCTGGATCCGAGAAGCCACGATTTGCAAGGCCTCGCCCTGGACACTGCGCGCGGTTTTCTATTCGTTGCCTGCGGAGACCACGTGGTGAGTCTCGATATTACCCACGGCGGCAAGTTTATCGATTCGGTTACGACTGGCGCCGGCCTGGACGATATCGATTTTTCAGCCGACCAAAACGTCCTTTATGCCGCTGGTTCTGTTACAGCCACTTTGACGATTGCCGATGTGAGCAACGACGGAAAATTTCACGTGAAAGCATTGATTCCGACTGCGAAACAGGCACGCAGCGTCATTGCGGCACAAGGTCAAACGGCCTATTTGATTGATCCGGCAGAAGGGAGAATTCTCAAGGTGAGCCCCAAGCCGTAGTCGTTTTTTCAAACTACAGCCAATCTTTGCCCGTTGCAGATTAATCTCGTGACCACCAGCTAAAATCCGCGGGGTGACGGTGCCGGCGTTGCATAACTCCTGGTCGTTTCCGTCTCGGTTTCTAAATTAGGATCCCGGTGTCCGAAATGCCGATGCGGTCGATCCTGCGAATCACCAGACTCCGTATCACGATGGTGAGCGCATCCGATGACGAGAAGAGCGCAGGCGCACAAGATCAAACGCAATCTCCTTTTGCGGATTACGAGCAAGATCCGGCGATACACGTGGGAGGTGACCAATCCCATATTGTTGCAGTTGCAAATTTTTACGACGGTCGACATCGGACACTGAATTGACGAGGCTTTGAGCGAAGTAGACCATTGCAGTATGGCGATTCAAATCAAACCGCGAATTGCGGCATTTCGAAAGCCTTCCGACATTTCCTCGGAGGACGCCAAATCGATGCCGCAAAAATATTTCGTGGCGCCGGAAATTTTTGCCGAGGAGCAGAAAAGCATTTTTTTCAAGGAATGGCTGCTGGTTGGACATCAGAGCCAGATCGCGAACGCTGGCGACTACGTCGTTCAGCGCGTTAACGGTGAATCGTTAATCATTATTCGGGACAAACGAGGAAACGTTCACGGATTCTTCAACGTCTGTCGACATCGTGGTAGTCGGCTGATCGAAACCGACAACGGCAATTGCGCCGCAATTCAGTGTCCCTACCACGCGTGGACCTATGGGCTCGATGGCCAATTAATCGGAGCACCGCACATGGACGACGTGCCCAAATTTGAAAAAGCTGATTACCCGCTTCAATCGGCGAACGTCGGGGTTTGGGAAGGCTTCATTTTCGCGAACTTGGACCAAAATCCAATGCCGTTGGAGCGTTGGCTTACGCCGCTCGCCGGAAAGTTCTCGCACTGGAACATGCCGATCCTGCAGCCGGCGAAACGGATCGAGTACGACGTGCGCGCCAACTGGAAGTTAATGTTCGAGAATTATTCGGAGTGTTATCACTGCCCGGGTGTGCATCCGCAGCTCCAAAAAATCTCACCCTATGATTCGGCGGAGAACGATTTGCGCGAAGGCCCCTTTCTCGGCGGCTTCATGAAAATTAACGCCGGCAAGAGCCTGACCATGAGCGGAAATGCCTGCGCAGCTTTCGTGGGGAAAATCGAAAATCTCCAGCAAGTCTTTTATTACTCGATCTTTCCCAACATGCTGCTCAGTCTGCACCCCGAATACGTGATGGTGCATCAACTCTGGCCCCAATCGCCGGAGCGCACGTTGATTATCTGCGATTGGCTCTTTCATCCGGACGCATTCAACCGCAACGATTTCAAGCCGGAGGACGCGATCGAATTTTGGGACATGACCAACAAGCAGGACTGGCACGTTTGCGAGCTTAGTCAGCAGGGAATCGCCTCCCGCGCCTACGAACCGGGACCGTTTTCGTCGCGCGAATCGATTCCGGCCGCCTGGGACCGCGAGTATCTTGGTCACCTCAAATGACAAAAGATACGATGCTTGATACTGGATTCTGGATTCTTGATTAGCGAATGGCTAATCCAGTATCGAGCATCTAGAATCCAGTATCTCGATAACACGAAAGGAAATTATGTCTGACACCTACGTTCCAATGATCAGTTCCGGCACCGCCGGTCCACTCGGAGTTCTCCATCTCCCGCGGATGTGGCAAAAAGTTTCACTCGAATCACAGGGAAAACTTGCCGCGGGTTATCCCGGAATCGGCAGAGGCTACGATGCGATGACCTGCGCCGCGCTCGGCCTCGACGAGCAGGCGGTGAAGGATTTCATCAAAACAAACAAACCGACTTACCCACAATTCGAGGCCTGGGTGAAGAAAAACGCGAAAACGCTCGACCGGCAGTCCATCGAAAAACACAACGCGGCGGTGCGTGGTTACAATCACGAGGATGAAACCCGCAAAGGAATCCTCAACGCCTGCGGAATCGCCGATGACGCATCAGCATTCAAAGACGCGGTCAATCTCAACAACCTGGACGACTGGCACGAATTTCACCAGGCGGTTTTGAAATAGCGTATTTATTTGTCCGCAGATTTTCAGAACCCTAATTCCCTCGCAGATTTCCAAAGACTAATTCTATGTCTCTTGGCTACACCTTGCTTAATCTGCGTTAATCTGTGGATCGCTTCTGCCATGCCACCGTTGATGTCGCAGTTGAGAGTTGATTGTTGATAGTTGAGAGAACAAGCCGGATGCCACCACTCACATACGCCAACTACCTGGATCTCGAAAAACTGCTCACGCTGCAACGGCCCCGTTCAACCCCGCCCGAGCACGACGAGATGTTGTTCATCATTATCCATCAAACCTACGAACTTTGGTTCAAACAACTCCTCCACGAGTTCGAAAAAATAAATCGAGATTTCTCTGGCGGCGATTTGTTCGGCGCGATTCATTCCTTCAAGAGGGTCCGGACTATCATGAAAGTGCTGGTGGCCCAGATCGACATTCTTGAGACGATGACGCCTTCGTCGTTCTCGAGCTTTCGCGACCGCCTCGAAACGGCATCCGGATTTCAATCGATTCAGTTTCGGGAAGTCGAGTTCATGCTCGGTTACAAACGCGAATCGACCCTGCGATACGTGAAACCTGATTTCCCCGGCGCAGATCGCCTGCAGAAAAGGCTCGGTGAACGGACGGTGATCGATCATTTCTACGATTTCCTGGAAACCCGCGGCGCGAAGATTCCGGCGGAACTAAAAAGCCGCGATCTCACCCAGGCCAACCAGCCTGACGAGCAGGTGCAAAAGGAAATTCTGAAGCTTTACAAATCATCGCCGGAAGTTTCGATCCTGTTCGAGTTGATGACCGACTTCGACGAAGGTTTACAGGAATGGCGTTACCGCCACATCAAACTGGTCGAGCGCACCATCGGCGCAAAAAAAGGGACCGGCGGATCGCCCGGTGTTCCCTTTCTAAAGGAATCTTTATTTCGCCCGATCTTTCCAGACCTCTGGGCCATACGTCACGAAATGTAACCGCGCGCATTTCTGCGCCGCGGAAACACGAAATCCGAAATTCGACGCTCGAAAGTTACTTCAATAGTTCGGCCGGCACTTTGCCGCCGTTCTGCGACAATTTGAGCATCACTTGCTTTTGCAGCCAGATGTTCATCGCCGCGGAGTCATTCGTATTCCCAGTGTAATTCAGGTCTTGGGCCAATTCTTTGCGCGCAGCAAAGCTACTGTCCATCCCGACAAGTTTCATCAGATCGACGATCGAATGTTTCCAATCGAGTTTCTCCGGATTTTTTGCCGCGAGATCACTAAGCACGGCCACGATGTCAACCGCAGGCGCGGTAGCGACAGCTGTGGTGCCGGTAGAAGCGACACCCGGTGTTGTTGGACTGAAGGCCGGTGTTGTCGGTTCTGATTTTCCGATGCCAGCGGTGGTGGCGTGATTGAATATTTTCGACATCAGATTGTTAAATAAGCCCATAATTCCTTTAGGTTCGAGTTGAACCCGGCGGTCATCGCCAGGTAGAGATTCACAATTCGCCAGAAAACCGACAGTCGTGAGTACGACGAAGGTCTTAGCGATAGCAGATTAGAAACGGTCGAGACTGATTTCTGAATAAAACGTCAAACCTCAACCAATAGAAACAAAAGTTATGGGAATGCTTGATAGTGTAATCGGCGCAATGTCTGGAAAAACCGGTGAAGCCGGCGGCGCAAATGCTTTAATCGGAATGGTCGGATCGCTCATCCAACAAAATGGCGGACTTCAGGGCCTCGCCGACAAGTTTTCGCAAACCGGCGCAGGCGGCGCGTTCTCGTCCTGGGTGGGAACTGGACAAAACCAACCGATTTCCAGCACCCAAATCCAACAAGCGCTGGGATCCGATCAGGTCAAAGCCATCGCCGCAAAAATGGGAATCGATCCCGCCCAAGCGTCCACAATATTGGCGCAGTATCTGCCGAAGGTGGTTGATAAACTTACGCCCCAGGGACAAATCGATCCGAACGCGAATCATCAACAGGCGCTCGCCGACCTTGTGCCGTCCCTGTTGCAAGGCGTCTTCGGCGGCGGAAATAAACCGGCCTGAACCGTCGGTCAAGTCGAGGTAGCGGTGGTTTACCGAACCACCATGGCGACTGCGGTCAGTCGCCGCTACCTAAAGACCCAGAAACTCGCGGGCAGTTTCGAAAAGAAGCTGCGATTTTTCTTTCGCCGAAAGGTCTGTAATCGATTCGATCAGTTTTCCAGGCTCCGCTTCACCCAGCGGAAACGGATAATCTGATCCCAGCGCAACCCGCTCGGCGCCGAAAACCCTGATCAACAATCTTAGGGCGTCGGCATCGTGCACGAGCGAATCGACGTAGAACCGCCCCGGTCTTTTATCGCTGGCGAGATATTTTCGGGGCTCCGTCTCGTTATCGATCGCTACCAGGTCAGGTCGAACGCGAAAGCCGTGTTCAATGCGACCGATCGTTCCCGGAAACGCGCCACCGCCGTGGGCAAAGGCGACTCGGAGCCGCGGAAAACGTTCGAACACGCCGCCGAAAATCATCGAACAAATCGCGAGTGAAGTTTCGGCCGGCATGCCGACCAACCAAGGCAGCCAGTATTTCGGCATCCGGTCCTTGCCCATCATGTCCCAGGGATGGACAAAGATCGCCGCATTGAGATCTTGCGCCGTCTTCCAGACAACATCGAGCGATGGATGATCGAGATTGCGGCAGGTTGGTCCATGGCAATCGTCGTTCGGATCGACATGGGTGCCGATTTCAACGCCGCTCAATCCGAGTTCGCGCACGCAACGAGTCAATTCCTGTGCGGCAAGGTCAACATCCTGTAACGGAACTGTGCCGAGCCCGGCAAACCGTTTTGGATTATCGTGCACAACGCCGGCAATGTGATCGTTTAGAAGCCGGCAAAGTTCGAGTGCGTCTCGCGGTTTCGCCCAATAACTGAACATGACCGGGACGGTCGACAGTGCCTGCATAGTAACGGCGGTCCGATCCATCTCTTCAATCCGCCGCTTTGGATCCCAAACGTTGTCATTAATTTCCCGAAAAACCCGGTTCTCGATCATCATCCGGGCGCTGCACTCATCGCAATGTTCGAGCCGGACGAAGCCCGAATAACCGAACTTCTTGTCCATGTCCGGCCACTCTTTCGGCAAAATGTGGGTGTGAATGTCGATCTTCATGAAGAAGTGACCAGGGACCAGTGATCAGTGACCAGAAAGTGAAACAAGTCTGCCGTCTTTGAACTTCTCACTGGCCACTTGCCACTGGTCACTTCGTGAACGGCCGCACCGGCTCTGGCTGCGGAACTTTATGGCCGCACTTTTTGCAGGTCCGGCGCGAATCATCCGCCCAGAAGTCTTTCATGGCCTTGCTGAAATGCTCGACGATGTCGGCGCAATCAAAATCAATGTCTTCGACGAGAGCGCCGCAATTATCGCAATAGAAAATCACGTGTTCGTGCTCGCCCGGTGGACGTCGTCTCTCAACCACCACCCCAATCGTGTCAGGCGGCCGGACCGGTGCATGCGGAACATTCGGCGGAATGAAGAATGTCTCACCTTCGCGCACCAGGTGATCGACGATTTTGTCGCCCTCCCGGATCCGCACTTTAATGTCGCCCTTGAGCTGATAGAAATACTCCTCCGAATCGACTTTGTGAAAATCGTTCCGGGCGTTCGGGCCCTTGATCACCATCACGAAAAAGTCCCGCCCGTCATAAAGATAACGGTTACTGACCGGCGGTTTGAATAAATCCCGGTTTTTCTCGATCCAATTATCCAGATTTATCGGTGGCTGAACTGCCGTCGTGCTGGCTTCCCGGGAAGGCGGCGCATTTTTTGTAAGAGTGGCCATAAACGAGCGTATTTCCGTCATGATAACGCGTCAAACTCAAGGTGGAGCGACCGCAGGGTGGGCGCTGCTGGAATTAATCCGGCTTTGCCGGCATTCCCCATCGAGCAAGGAACTGCTCGGTCCACCACAAACTGGCGTTTTCCCATTGCACCCCCTAACTACCTGCACGTTAATATCCACCGGTTTATGAAACAACGGGCCTTAATCCAACTGGCAGTCTCGGCAGCGGTCGCAGTCTTATTTTGCAGCTGCGAAGATATGCAACAGCAAATGCAAAACCCGCTCGCGGCGGTCATGCCGACACCTACGCCAATGCCCGGTTGGTGGGATGACTCCGGGGCGAACGGCGACCCACGCATCGTGGTTCATATGGCCGAACAAAAGGCATATTTTTACAAAGGAAAACGTTTAGTGGGCGAGTCCACCGTTTCGACCGGCAAAAAAGGCTTTTCCACTCCATCGGGTCATTATTCCGTCGTTTCAAAAGACAAAAACCATTTCTCGAGCGAATTCGGTGATTATGTCGATCGCGATGGCAACGTGTTGGTTTCGAACATCGACGTTCGCAAAGATCGCTGCCCGAAAGGCGGTCATTTCGACCCGGCGAAAATGCCGTACTGCATGCGCTTCACAGGCGGTTATGCCATGCACCAGGGCTATTGCCCGCCCTACGCGGCATCGCACGGTTGCATTCGCGTGCCTCAGGGAATGGCCGAAAAATTTTACGACAACGCACCGGTCGGGACGCCAATTACAGTCACCGACTAGATGACCGATCCCGATATCGGGCAACGAACGAGTCGGGTTCGACTTGTTTACAAAATCATCGCCTACGTGGCGGCATGGGTGGTTGCACTCTTGTTGACCGCGCCCGGAATGTGGCCGCTCGCTTACATGTTTCCGCTCGGGCTGATCGCGGTAGTGAACAAACATTTGGCCAATGACGGCGGTTGGGGCGTGTTCTTCGGCCTCTATATCGTCTACATCGTCCACGGATATTTTTATTTTCGATCGAAGACTACGTTGCGGACCATTGTGCTGTATGGGATCCTCGTCGCCCTGCTAACTGCGAACGTCGCAGGCTGCCACGAAATGATTCATTCTCACTGAATTCCAGCAACGGCACGTCCGGCGTTTCTTCAATCTTCGAATCATCCCTTACATGAAAACTACATTCGTTTCCCTTTGGGCCATTACTTCAACGTTTGGTTGCCTGATCGCGACCTTGTTAGTCTCGGGCTGCGCAACCAGCGGAGGCAAACCAACTTATTCCAAGGCTCTTACATTCGATGCCCGAGTCATTAGCGGAGACAAAGTCAGCGCTGAAGTTGCCGCAGCCGGACCAAAAGTAGTTTTGACTACGGCCGACAAAGAACGGTTTTCGCAAAAGATCGAGGTCGCGATTCGAACCCGCGCGCCACAGGGTGCGCGAAGCGCGCGCAATTATCGCGTGGTCGTTGCGCTCCAGAGATATGAACGAGGCAGTCAATTTGCCCGCATGATGCTGGCCGGTCTCGGACAAATGCATATCGATGCGACCATCACGCTCTATTCAATGCCGGCGAAGACAGCGGCCGGCTCGTTCAAGATCGATAAGACATTCTCGTGGGGCGGCGCAGTTGGCGGAATGGCTACAATCGAAAACGTCGAAGACGATTTCGCCAAGGCCGTAGCGGAAGCGGTCTGCGCGCCGAAACCGAAGCAACACTAAGTTCGTTCAGACCCGATCAGTTCGCTAAATTTCGAGAGATCGATATTCCCCCCGGAAACGACTGCGACGATCGGACCTTTGCCGGCTTTGCCGGTGAGTGCCGCGGCTAATGACAAGGCGCCCGCACCCTCCGCAATCACCCGCGCTTTTTCCGCCATTAATCGCATTGCCTTTTTCGTCTCTTCCAAAGTCACGACGATGTAACCATCCACCACCGGTTTCATTCGTTCCCACATTCGCGGGAACATGCTTTGGCCGCCCGCGCCGTCGACGAACGACGCTTTCCAATTTTCAAAAACCTGCGGAGAACCTTTTTCGAACGACACCGCCGCAGGCGCTGCGGTCTCAGGTTCGGCGCCAAAAATT
>Ga0070732_10001561_pt1 | contig 12517 bp, 12 predicted proteins | sample Coa_R1_5_FD_66449 | JGI IMG/M metagenome (GOLD analysis project Ga0070732, IMG submission 66449) | Surface soil microbial communities from Centralia Pennsylvania, which are recovering from an underground coalmine fire - Coalmine... | ecosystem: Environmental > Terrestrial > Soil > Unclassified ...
ACGATGGTGGCTTCGGTGGGCAGATTGGCGGGGAGGAAGGGGAAGCTGGCTTCCCTGCCGCGGCACCAGTAGATTGTTTCGCCGGCGCCGGCGCCGACGGCGTCGAGGGCGATGACCGGGCGACCCTTGTCGCGGCCCTTGCGGTCGAGCGGCTGGACGATCAGAAGTTTCTGGCCGATTAGCGCGGGGTCTTTCATCGTGCAGACTACGTTGCCGATGATGCGTCCGAGGAGCATGTTATTTCTTTCTCGCGGCGGCGAGTTCGGCTTCGTGCAGGGCGTCGAGCATCACTTCATCGACAATGCCCACGATCGCGGCGTCCACGGGACGGTCCTTGCATTCGGCGGCGTTGCGCGCGGAGCTGCCGGTCACGACCAGCACTGTTTCGCGGAAACCGGAGTCCACGGTGTCGACGGCGATCAGGTAGCCGGACTCATCATCGCCCTGCGGAGAAATGGGCTTCACGACGAGAAGCTTCTTGCCTTCCAGGCGCGCATCCTTGCGCGTCGAAACCACAGTGCCGACAATGCGTGCGAGAACCATGAGGGAAGCATCAACCTCGAAAGCAAAATTGCGTAATCCAATTCACAAGAGAAAACGGCGATGACCAAGCGAAACGCTTGAAACGATCAGAGACACGATCAGGCAGCACGCGACTACGTGCCGCCACGCTGCGCGTCGCGGGAGCTCTCGCGGCGCGGTCCCACGCGCCTAGTGTGCGGCGGCGACGGCCGTCTTCCCGATGGGAAGCACGTCCTCAAGCGACTGATGCGGCCGCGGGATGACATGCACGGCCACCAATTCGCCGACGCGCCGTGCAGCGGCGGCGCCGGCGTCCGTCGCGGCCTTCACCGCGGCTACGTCGCCGCGGACCATGGCCGTCACGTAGCCCGAACCAATTTTTTCCCAGCCAACGAGCGTGACCTTGGCCGCCTTGACCATCGCGTCCGAGGCCTCAATCATGGCGATCAGGCCGCGGGTCTCGATCATGCCGAGTGCTTCGCCCATGCTTTTTCCTCCGTGGCCGGCCGTCAAAAAATTACGGCCGGCGCGACTGCTGAAAAATCCTATGGCCTGAATTTCAATCGCCGCTTCGCATGCTTATCGCAGCGCGCGGTCCTTGCGCACCGCTTCTTCGATCAATGCCTCGAGCTCTTCGCGCGTAACCGAAATGCGTTCCGGCCGTCCTGCGCCGTCCCCCGCGTCGTCGCTCGTGACGGGACACCCTGGGAGCACCGTGGACGCGGTCGTGGTGCCGTAGCGGGCGCGCGCGACGAGCAATTTTTCCACATCGCGCCCAGAAAGCAAGACTTGTTTGCCCAGCAACTCCGTCATGAACGACACCTGCGCGAAGTGCTCGACCGTTTCCATCCGGAAAAAAGCGGTCAGTAAATCGGGCCCGCAAGTTACAACGCCGTGATTGGCAAGCAGAATCGCGTCGTAATGCTGCACCATCGGCTCGAGCGCGTCGGAAAGTTCCTGCGTCCCGGGCGTGCCATATTGCGCGACCGGGATGCAGCCCAGCGCGATGATCAGTTCGCTGAGCAGCGCTTTATTGAGGGGAATTCCCGCGGCGGCGTGCGCGGTCGCGGTCGGCGGATGCGCGTGGACGACCGCATGAACATCGGGCCGGCGATTGTAAATTAAAAGGTGCATCGCCAGTTCCGAGGAAGCCTCGCGGCGCCCGGCGACCTTGCGGCCCTGCAGATCGGTGATCACCAAATCGTCCGGGACCATCATGCCCTTGCTCATGCCCGTCGGAGAAGTGAGCACGCGGCGCGAGTCGAGACGCACGGAAACATTCCCATCGGTCGAGACTACAAACGCGCGGGAATGAATCCATCGGCCCACCGTGCAGATGTCGCGGCGGTGTTCGTCCTCGGACTTCACGCTTCCTGGAGAAATCGAGTCGGCATTCATCGGTTAGGGATGTTTGCTTGTACCTTCGCTGTTTCCGGAACTGCCCGGCCAGGTCCCGGTTTCGAGAAGCCTCCGGACGGGCGGCGATATAGTACAACTGTCAGGCGTAAATTCCACGTTCCTTCAACGCGAAAGCGACCCGGTCGATCGCGAGCATATACGCGGCGACGCGGGTATTCACTTGATGAGTTTCGGCGTAGCGCACCACTTCCTCAAAACTGTGTTCGATCACATCCTTCAGCCGGTCGTTCACTTCCCTCTCGCTCCAGAAAAATCCCTGGCGGTCCTGCACCCATTCGAAATAGCTCACCGTCACGCCGCCGGCGTTGGCCAGAATGTCGGGAATCACGAAGATGCCCTTGCGATCCACAATTTCATCCGCGAGCGCCGTGCAAGGCCCGTTCGCGCCCTCGCACAGGATGCGGGCCTGCAAGCGGTGCGCGTTTTCGGAAGTAATCTGATTCTCCACGGCCGCGGGGATGACGACCTCGGCCGGCTGGAACAGGACTTCGCTCGCGCTCATTTTGGCGCCGCCATCGGGAAAATCCGGAAGGGGTTTGCGCTGTCCATACACCCAATCCATTAATTTCGGAATGTCAAAACCGCTTTCGTTGTACAGCGCTCCATGAACGTCGGCGACGCCAACGATTTTGTATCCAGCCTCGTGTAGAAGCTTCGCCGCCATCGAGCCGACGTTGCCGAACCCTTGAACGACGACGCGCGTGTTCACGCGCAGCATGCGGAATTTGGCCAGCGCCCTGTCGCAGTTGATGAGCACGCCGCGCCCGGTGGCTTCGTGGCGGCCGCGCGATCCGCCGAGGTCGATGGGCTTGCCGGTGACGACGGCGGTCTCGGTGTGCCGCACGTGCATCGAATAGGTGTCCATGATCCAGGCCATGGTCTGTTCGTTGGTGCCAAGATCGGGCGCGGGCACGTCGCGCTCAGGGCCGAACCACTCGATGAGTTCGGCCGTATAACGGCGCGTGATGCGTTCCAGCTCGCCGTGCGATAGTTTGCCGGGATCGCAAACCACGCCGCCTTTGGCGCCTCCAAAAGGAATGTTGACCACCGCGCACTTCCAGGTCATCCAGCTGGCCAGCGCGCGAACCTCATCCAGCGTCACCGTCGGCGCGAATCGAATGCCGCCTTTGCCCGGCCCGCGGACGATGGAATGGTGGACGCGGTGCCCGATGAAGACTTCCAGGTGGCCGTTGTCGAGAATCACCGGAATATAGACGGTGATTTCCTTGTTCGGATATTTCAAGAAGCGGTACAGACCCTCTTCGAGCCCCAATTTTCGCGCGGCAGCTTCAAAGCGCGCATCAGCGGATTCGTAAACGTTGAATTCGTTGTGTACCGCAAGCGTGGCCATGGAAAACGCTCCTCTGAAACCAGCAGGGTTGCTTTCGCAACCTGCAGGGCAACCCCCACGCATGGATGCCGGCCCATCCTCCCAAAATTATTTAGGATGCAGGACCAGCCGTGGCCAGTATACGAACCAAACCGCGCGCGGCGCAAGGAAAGGAATAGAATTTCGCGAGCGATGGATGTGGTTCAATGAGTGGGAGGGCGGCGCTCGACAAATTCCTCGATCAAAAGCCGCGAAAGACGCGCCGCGTTATGGCGGACGACGCCGTGCTCTTCGAGCAAATTGTCGAGCAGGCAGCGCACCCCTAAGCGTTGCAGGTCTTGAATATCCACGCGCACCGGCTCGGCGCCATGCCTGCTGTATCGTTGCGCCACTTCCGGAGAGATGGGTTGATTGCTCGCGACAACCCAGTCGAAAAGCTTGCGCCGCGTGTGGCCGTAAATGACTCGCACGTGGTCGGCGAGCGTATATCCGTCGGTCTCTCCCGGCTGGGTCATCAGATTCGCAACGTAAACCCGCGTTGCGCGGGAATTCTCAATCGCTTCGGCGACGCCCGACACCAGAAGATTCGGCAGGATGCTGGTGTAGAGAGAACCGGGGCCGACTAAAATCAAATTCGCCTGGTTGATCGCCTGCAGCACTTCGGGAAGCGGGCGGACGCGGCGAGGACGCAGACTTAGGCGCCGGATTTTTTTTCCGCTTTTTGCGATGCGCGTTTCTCCCAAGACCACTTTCCCGTCCGTCATCACCGCTTCCAGCGAAACATTCTCGAGCGTCGTCGGAAAAATTCGGCCTCGGATTGCCAGAACCTCTCCGCTGACGCGAACGGCCTCGGCAAAATCGCCCGTCACGTGGCTGAGGGCCGTGAGGAATAGATTTCCAAAACTGTGTCCCCGTAAACCGCGGCCCGCATGAAACCGGTATTGAAAGAGACGCCCGAGCAGAGCTTCATCCTGCGACAGCGCGACCATGCAATTGCGAATGTCACCCGGCGGGAGAACGCGATATTCGCGGCGCAGCCGGCCCGAGCTTCCCCCATCATCGGTGACCGTGACAATCGCGGCGAGATCGCTGATCGGATGGCGCTCCGATTCCTGCCGCCGGCGCGCGACATTGTGCTTCAGCCCGCGCAGCAAGATCGAAAGCCCGGTGCCCCCGCCGATCGCGACTACACGCACTCCACCGGGACTCACGGTGCGTTGTGGTGTTCTTTTTTTCATCGGGATGGCATCGCTATGGAGCGAGGTCGCGACACAACTGGATTCAGGCGCCGGAGGCTTCGCGTTCAGGGTAGAGCAATTCGGTAAATCGGGGATCTTCCTGCAGAAACGCGAAATCTTCGTCGTTGCGGGCGTGGTAGCGATTTTCGGGGCGCAACTGAATCGCGACCTTTAAATTTTCCATCGCCGATTCGGCTTCCCCAGTCAGACAATCCAGCGCCGCCATCGCGTAGAAAACGTAATCAGCCTTGGTCGCCAGCTTGCGCGCGCGCAGCAGATGCTCGCGCGCTTCGTCCCAGCGTCCCAGATTCATCATGGCCACGCCCGCCTGATAATGATCTTCCGGGGTGCGCGCAGAGGGAGCGGGCTGTTTGGCCGCGCGCTGCTCAACAATGCGAAGATGAACGCGCGCGCGGTCCGCCAATTCCTTGCTCGGGCCCGCCTGGACCTTTTCGAGCAACTCTTTCGCCTTCACAAATTTTTGCTGGTGGAAATGCTGGACGGCCAGTTCGTAAGTTTTTAATTGTTGTTCAAATTGGGGGTCAACCATCTGGCGTACCGCTTCCGCGTGCGCCGCGATTTTGCTATCTTCCTTACTTTTCAATATTTTACGGCTTCTGGAGGGAGCAGCAGCCCCATGTCTCGCGCGTTTTGTCGGCTTTCCAGTTCGTGCCATTTTCCGGAGTCTAACAGAGGTCTCATCCATCGTCAACGCAACTGCGCAGGTTTTGGGGAGAAGCGCTCGTGTGGCGCTTCCCCCCGGAGCCACGAACTACTTCTTTGCGGCTGAACCCTTTTGCACCGCCGGCGTGGGAGCGGGAATTGCGGCGGCCGGAGATGGCTCCGGGGCCAGCACCTTTTTTGCGGAGTCTGGAATTTTATCCGCGTTGGCAACGAGAAGCGCCAGTTGCCACATTTGCGTGTCATTTAATATGCCTTTAAATGTAGGCATTCCGGTCAAGCGGATACCATTCTTTACCTTCCAGTAGCTCACCTGCGGAGGATCATCCGTCACGCCCTTGCCCTTGAACATCAGCGTTGCGTCGGGAAACATGTTGTCAGAGATCGCGGGGGGCGGCTGGTCCGGCAAGCCATGGCACCCGGCGCACTGGTCCTTATAAAGTTTGGCGGCCGCCACATAATTGTCTTCACTCGGTTGGATCGGAGGCGCCGGAACATTGGCCTTATCTATGTGCGCATCGAGCGATCGGCTCGCCATCTTCCGCTCCATCATCATCGGCGGGTCCGCAACTGCCGCAGGAGCCGTTCCCGAAACAAAATAATAGTAAAGCCCGCCGGCGAATAGCAGAACTCCCACCAGCACACCGATCACGAAACCTTTCATATGCAGTATTCTCCTCCATACGGAATTGAGCACAAGAGTATAGTCCAAGGCCCTTTATTTTCAGCAGCCAAAACATTCTAAGATTAACATTAGTGTCCAAGAATCGGTGGAGTCCACCGAAAAGTTTCTAAAGATCTCATAAGGGTTGGATAATGCAAACCCCAGCATAAACCGCGATGCTATCGATCCCCTGCAAAACCGCATCATTGGGGACGTGGCAGGGAATTCATGGCCGGCTGCCGGCCCCCTTCTAATGCTTGGCGAGCAACATTCCCGGGTTTGAGGATTGGCCTGCTTTCATGCGTGTGTTATAAAAGAGGACCCGGCCCCGTCCGGACAACTGTGCCTTTTATTAATTTTCCTGCTCGCGAAATTAATTGCAAGTTGGTTTACTACGGCCCAGGTCTGGGCGGTAAGACAGCCAATCTGCAGTGGATCTACGACCACACCGGGACCGCTCAAAAAGGCAAGATGATTTCTCTGGCGACGGAAACCGACCGCACGCTTTTTTTCGATTTTCTGCCGATCGACCTGGGCACCGTACGCGGGTTCAAAACGCGCATTCATCTCTATACCGTTCCCGGCCAGGTGTTCTATGAAGCCAGCCGTAAGCTGATCTTGAAGGGCGCCGATGGCGTGGTCTTCGTCGCGGATTCGCAGGAAGAGCGGCTCGACGCAAATCTGGAAACGCTTGAAAATCTGCGCGAACACCTCAAGGAACACAAGCTCGATTTCCAGACGATTCCCTACGTCCTGCAGCTCAATAAGCGCGATCTTCCCGGGGTTCTTTCCATCGAGGAGCTCAGCAAGCAGCTTCAAGTGAAAGGCGAACCCGTTACCGAGGCCGTCGCCATTACCGGTGCGGGCGTGTTTGAGACCCTGCGCGAAGTTGCCAAGCTGGTTCTCGCCGAATTGAAAAAAGGCAGTTAATCGTTCTTCCCGAAGGCGCACCCGGCCTATCGCCGCGGGCGGCGATTCACCAGCGCTGCGTAAGGCACTCCCGAGCTTGGATTCAGACCATGCTTTTCGTTAAGAGCGTCTGCGTATTGGCGTTGCAGTAACGTATTGGCGAACTATTCTAGGGCGCAGTGGCCATTCCGGTACGCCGCGCACATTTTCTCCCGTCACCGTTTCCCGCGGCATCTATAATTGTGCGGTGGATTTCTGATTTCGTCCGGGATTCGCGACCAGCCATGAGTTCATCGCCGCCAATACCAAGCACGCACGAGCCCGATCGCCCGCCGGATGCGAGCCTGCCCGAGTTGCAGGCAAAACTGCAGAGGCTGGAACGCCGGGACTGGTGGCTCTGGAGCATGGCCGTTGTCGTCATGCTCCTGCTCACATTTGCGGTGTTCTCGATGAGCTTTCCGGGACTGGTCAAAGTGGACGATCCGTTCTTTCAAGCCAGCTTGAATCGGGCCGTGCGCGGTCTGATTGGACTCGTTCTGATCTTCAACGCCTACACCATCTACCAACAGGTCACGGTGAAACGGCTGCGGCGCGATTTCTCCAGGAAGATCGAAGAGATGCGGATTCTGCAAGTGCAGGCGGGGGAATTCGAGCGGCTGGCGTTGTTCGATTCCCTGACAGGCCTTGCCAACCGGCGACTCGCGGAAGTACGTCTGGCGTCCGAGGCGGCTCGGTCCGCGCGGTACGGTCACTCCCTGACGGTGATTTCCTTCGATCTCGACAAGTTCAAGCAAATCAACGATACCTACGGTCATCCAGCGGGTGACCAGGTCCTCAAGCAGTTCGCTCACCGCCTCGGCTCCACAATCCGAAAGTCGGACCTGGCCGCGCGCATGGGAGGGGACGAGTTCCTGGTTTTGCTCCCGGAATGCAGCACCAGCCAGGTCCAAATGCTTTTGGACCGATTGCGCCCCATGGAGACCGAATACGGCGGCACGAAAATTCCGATCTGCTTCTCGGCTGGATGGGTGGGATACGAGAAAGGCGAAACCACCGAACAATTTCTGGAGCGCGCCGACCGCATCTTGTATGCGGAAAAGCGCGCGGGAAAAGCGCGTGAAAAAGAACCTTTAGCTGTCCCGTAACTTGAGGAACAACGAACTGATAGTCTACCTACGATCGCGTCAACTTGCGTCACACCTGTCGGCGGACCACGCACGGTCTTGAAGGAGTGTTACTTTTCCATGCACAATTCGCATTCAGTCTTCACCGGATTGATTTCGGCCGTGTTATAAGGACTTGATGTCTCGCCAAATGCAGACCGACGGAGTCCTTGAGGCTTCGGAATAATGGAAGCCAGTCCGGGCCGAAGACGCAGCCAGCGCCTGTTCCTCCAGGTTCGCATCGTCGTGGAAGGGACACTGGCCAATAAATCTCCCTTCAGTGAAGAGACCCACACCATCATCGTGAATGCGCATGGCGCCCTGGTGGAAATGGGCGCCTCGCTGGAGCAAGGCCAGATTGTGACCATGCGAAATGTGCGGACGAGCGAAAAGATCGAATGTACAGTAAAGCTGGTCACACGCGCCACGGGCGGGAAATTTAGCACGGCCTTCGAATTCACAAATCCCAATCCTGGCTTCTGGCGGATCAGCTTCCCTCCCGAGGATTGGTCCATCAAGAATCCGGACGCTAAAAGGAGCGGCTGATCTTTCGAGAGACTCCCCCGATCGTCGGCACAACCGGCGCCCCACCCACCACCCCTTTTGCATAATTCCGATGGGGCACTGTCACGTCCATTTTGAGGATTATGTCTCCGCAGGCCAGCAAATCAGGCAGACATAAAAAAGGGAGGTGATAACCAGATTGGTCATCACCTCCCGGGGTGGGGTGGGGTGTTGCTGGGTAAACTCAATAATTTAGAGCCGATAATTGCCTTTGATAATTCGTGAATCGAAACTGGTATAAAAAACAACCACCAAATGTGATTTAGGAAATAGCACATACCTCAGATCGTGTCAACAACGAAATTTGCAAAAAATTTACGGCACGATGAATCGGCCATTTCACCCAGGAAATGAAGATGTTGCTGCAGCAGCGTCCAAAACTTCACGGACGCGGCGGCAAAGGACGGAAGGACTATAGGGCTTCCTTAGGACCGTTACGCCGCACTCCACCAAATCGGCCAGCGTGGCGATTTCATTGCTGTAACCTGTTGCAAAGACAACCGATACACCGGGATTCAGGGCCTTGATTTCCGCGAACACTTCCGGGCCGCTTCGCCGGGGCATGATCACATCCAGCAAGACAAGTGAAATGCGGTCGCGATGGGCAATAAAGATTTCCACGGCTTCCTCGCCATCGTGCGCCACCAAGACGTCATACCCCTTGGCCTTCAGGACGGATTGCGCCATCTCGCAAATGCCATCATGGTCGTCGGCTAGCAGAATCGTTTCCGTCCCGCCGCGGACCGACAAATCAGCGAAAACGGGGGTGCGAATCTCGCCTGCCATACTGGTTTCGTTGACCGGAAGAAAGATTCGAAATGTGCTTCCCTGGCCGGGCTCGCTTTCCACCTGAATAAGTCCATTGTGTTGTTTAACGATGCCATAGACGGTGGCCAATCCCAGGCCGGTACCTTTTCCGGTTCCCTTGGTGGTGAAGAAAGGCTCGAAGATCCTTTCACGTGTGGCGGCATCCATACCGGTCCCCGTATCGCTTACGCGGAGTTCGGCAAAGCGTCCGGGCTGGAGTCCCACAGCGCGTCGGCAGTCGTCTTCGGAAAGCAGGGCATTGTGCGTTTCGATGGTGATCCGGCCGCCCTTGGGCATGGCGTCTCGAGAATTGATGCAAAGATTCATGAGCACTTGCTCGATTTGCGTGGGATCGGCGCGCACGGCGGATAAATCTTCCGCCAGAGCCGCCTTGATCTCGACGTCCTTGCCAATCACCTTGTCGAGCAGATTCAATACGTCGCGGACCGTTTGATTGAGGCTAAAGTTTTTCGGCTCCAGAATCTGCCGCCGGGCGAACGCCAGCAACTGCCGGACGAGAGCCGTGACGCGGTCGCATTGCAAATGAATTTTTTTGAAATAGATCTCCAGAGTTGCATCGCTGGACGCGGCCTGCTCCTCTCCCAATTCCGCCCATCCGAGAATGGCGCCGATCACATTGTTGAAATCGTGCGCGATCCCGCCGGCCAGCTGACCGATGGCCTCGAATTTCTGCGCGTGCTGCAACTGCTGTTCGAGAGCCCGGCGCTCGGTGATGTCCCGCGAAACGGTGGCGACGAAGCGCGCCTGGCCCGTCTCTTGGTCCTTCACCTGGAATCCCACAAAATCCATCGGCAGGGACTGGCCGGTCTGGCGATGCCGGAATCGCAATTCTCCTTCCCAGTGCCCGGGGAAATAGAGCGCCGGCAAAATTGTGTCGTGCACCAAGGACAGATCATCTGGAACCACGTAATCGACGGCATGCGTGCCCTTCACGGATTCCGAATCCGCGATCCCCAGCATGGCGCGACCCGCGGGGTTGACGTATTCCACATTGTCATGGAGATCGGCGACGGCGATGAAATCGCGGCTGTACTCCACCAAGGTAAAAAATTTTTGCTTTTCTTCTTCGGCCTGCTTTCGTTCGGTTATGTCCTGTGCCACGACGAGCGCGGCGGCGTGTCCGGAGTATTCCATCTTGTGCAGGAACATTTCCACGTCGATTACAGAGCCGTCCTTCTTGCGGTGGCGCCACTGGCGGGCGTGCTGCTCCCGCGGATTGGCATTCTGAAAGCCCGCCAACAATTGCGGAACTTCCTCGGCCGGATGCAAGTCGCTGGCGGTCATTTGCAGGAACTCCATTCGGTCATATCCGTAGTGGCGGAGAGCCGCGTCATTCACTTGCCGAATTTCTAGCGTGTCGGTATCGAAAACCCACATGGGTAAAGGATTGTGCGCGAACAGAAAGAGAGAATTGGCTTCGCTTTGGCGGAGCGCCTGCACCATGAGGTTGCGCGCATCGCGAACGGCTCTCTCCTCTAGTGCGCGCGCCACGACCAGGGGCAGGCGGGCCAGATGCTCTTTCAAAACGTAATCCGTGACGCCTTGCTTGATGCACTCGACGGCCACTTCTTCGCCAAGGATTCCGGTAACCAGAATAAAAGGAGCATCGCGTCCGGCCTGGCGCATCGCGGAAAAGGCGTCCATGCCGGTCCAGCCCGGAAGGCGGTAATCGGCGAGCACAATGTCGAACGGAAAACGCCCGAGGTGCTCCAGAAACTCCGCTCGCGTAGCAATAAATTGTGGCTGGCACTGAAATCCCGCGCGCCCCAGCTCATGAACATTCCGTTCGGCATCGGCCACGGAGTCCTCAATGACCATCAGGTGCAGCGGCGCAGCCATGTTCCACAAAGTGGTCAGCGGAGAATGCGTCATCGTTTGGCTCATGCGGACTTCTCCATGCGATTGATCATGGCTTGCCGCGGGGATGGCTGGCTCACCCGCAACCAATAAACGGCCAAGGTGTACACCGTTTCGCGGAGTTGACGCACCAGAGTGATCGGAATCGACAGGTAGGAATGCGCGATCAGGGAATCCGATACCACGTGCATCCCGATCAGGCTCGGAGTCCACAAGTAGCATGAACCGTGCGGGATGAACCCGCCCGGGAAAATCAGGTTCTTCAGGAACTGCATTCTTCCCCCGTCCTGCGTGAAGCGGCGGTGGAGTGAAGAGCCATGCGCGAGTAGACGCACAGCCCCGCGAACACTCCACAAGGTCTCTATCGGCAATTCTCGGGATTGGCTTCAGCGAAGAGTGAGGAACTACGGCAATCGATCAAGAAGAGCTGGCGACCGTAGATTGTTTAAGGGCCGGCGAATCGGAGCCGCGCAATTGTTTCTTCCGCTTTTCTTCATACATGTGCGCATCGGCGACCCGGAGCAGTTGATCGAGTGACGGCTGGTGAACCACGGGCACGTCGGCAATCCCGACGCTCAGGGAAAGCCGGAAGTTCCACGAGGAGAGCGCGTTGACGAAATCCGCGCGCTGCTGTATGCGTTTGCGAACTTGCTGCGCGGAGTCCTGCCCCGCGTCGGTCATCAGGACGCAGAATTCATCGCCGCCCAACCGCGCGAGAATGTCCGACTGCCGAAAGCAAGCGCGCAGAACATTGGCGGTCACGACCAACGCGCGGTTGCCTTCCAGGTGGCCGCAAGTGTCATTGATGAGTTTCAAATCGTCCAAATCCAGGTAGATGAGCAGCGCCGCGCCGTTCCGCTGGATCATCCGCAAATGCTGCTCGGCTAGGGCCAGAAATCCGCGGCGGTTGTAAAGCCCGGTGAGGTCGTCGATCAAGGAAAGATTTTGCAAATTCTTCTGGAGCCGGTGGCGCTCAATCGAGTAGCGCAACGCGCGCACCAGGACGAAGCGGTCCAGGTGCTCCTTATCCAGAAAATCCTGCACGCCTTGCCGCAGCGCCTCGATGGCCATCAATTCGTCTTCCGACTCCGCCAGGATGACCATGGGCGTGTCCGGCGCCGCGGCCCGCGCGGCTTGCACTAAGGCGCGGCCTTGCCGCTGTTTAGAACCTAAGTCGAGCAGCAACACATCCGCTGGATCGCTAGAGAGACGCTCGCCGGCAAGATCGAGGTCCGCGACGTGCGCGATATGAAAATGGCTGGAATCTTCCGTGTCAAGTAATCCGCGAAGCCGGCATGCATCCTTCGCTTCACCTATCAATAGAATACGGATTGGCACCCCG
>Ga0070732_10001563_pt1 | contig 12504 bp, 11 predicted proteins | sample Coa_R1_5_FD_66449 | JGI IMG/M metagenome (GOLD analysis project Ga0070732, IMG submission 66449) | Surface soil microbial communities from Centralia Pennsylvania, which are recovering from an underground coalmine fire - Coalmine... | ecosystem: Environmental > Terrestrial > Soil > Unclassified ...
CCTCGAGGATGGCGCGGGTCGCGTGGAAGCCTTTCTCGGGGCGCTGCGGCCACGCCTCGGCTTCCGCGCGCTCTTGCAGCTCGCGAACGAGCAGATGCCGGAGGCCGCGTGGGCCGACCTCGACCGGCTGGCGGAGGACCCAGACGTGGAGCCGCTGCGCGGCGCTCTCTCCGCCGAGCAGTGGGAGGAAGCTCTCGCCTCCTGCGACCTCCTCGTCCTGCCCTACGATCGCACCGCCTACCGGCAGCGCTCGTCCGGCATCTTCGCGGAGGGTGTGGCGGCCGGCATCCCGGCGGTGGTGCCGGACGGCATCTGGATGGCGGAGCAGATCGCCGGCGGCGCCGCGGCCGGCGTGTCCTTCAGCGGCAACGAGCCCGGGGCGGTCGCGGCGGCGTGCGCCGAGGCGGTCTCCCGGCTGCCGGAGCTGCGCGCGCGGGCGGAGCGCCTCGCCGCACCCTGGCGTCGCGGCACCGGCCTCGCGGCCTTCCTCGACTGGGCCGAGGGGCACTGAGGCTAAACAACCCACCCACGAAGCGCGGGGGGCCGCCGGCGTGCGTTGCTGCTCGGCGGATGTCACGGATCGGTGCCGGCAAGCGGCTCTCTAAGGTAAGGGGAATCCGGTCAGGCGCGTGCCTGGGCGCCGGCAGTCCGCCCAAGAGATCGAAGTTACGGCATAGGCGGATAGTGTCACAGCAAGGGACAGAATCGGGTACACTGCGCCAGGGAGGTCCCATGGACGAGATCCAACCGGCGGTCGAGGTGCAGGCCAAGCACTACGCCGGATTGCTGCGACAGGCGGTGCGCGCCGCTGGCTTCTCGGTCAGCGAGATCGAGCGCCGGCTGGGCACCGGACCCAAGGCCCTGCGACGGGTGTTCGGCGGCTCGGTGGATCTCAAGTTCAAGCACGTCATCGCCGTGCTGCGCATCATCGGCATGTCGGAACAGGAGTTCTTCGCGATCGCCAGCCGCAGCGCGGGCCGCCGCCGGCGCGGTGCCGCCAGCGGCGAGCTGCTGGCGAGCTTCGAGCGCGCCGGCTACCGCGGCGAGTTCGTGCCGACCGACGACGATCTCGAGACACCCTCCGCGGCAGAGCTCGACCGGCAGGTCGAAGAAGCCGTGGAGCGGGTGATGCAGCGGCGCGCGCAGGAGGCCAAGCCGCCGCCGCTGGATCTGCTGCTCGGTCAGGAGGGAGAGGCGGATCCCGAAGGCGGGGAGCCGCCCGGGTAGGCGCGGGGCTTGGCCGGCTGCCGCTCGAGGTGCTGGAGCAGATCCGTGGCGATCTCGATCACCTGCAGGATCCGGTTGCCGCGGTAGTGACAGGCCCGCTTCAAGACGAGCAGCGTGGCCACGGCCTCCCGTGCGATGCGGAGCGCCCGGAACGTGACGATCATCTCCTCGGCGAGGTCGAACACCTCCCGGACGCGGCCCTGGCGCGCCCAGAGGGTGGCGAGGTCCAGTCCGACCAGGGCTGCCGGATAGACCTGTTGTTGCTCTGCAAACCCGGCTCGCGCCTGCTGGAAGGCAGCCTCGGCGCGTGGAAAGTCCGCCAGGCCGGCGAGGATCCTGCCCTCGAGCCAGCGCAGGCGATGGGGCTCGATAATGCCGACCAAGATGGTGCGACTCCGCCAGAGCAGGCGGCGAGCGTTGCGGAAGTGCCCCAAGCGCACGAGATTGTTGAGCATGTTCCAGACGGTCTGAATCTCGAGCTGCGGGTCGCGATCCGGCTCGAGAAGATCGAGGCCGCGACGCAAGAGGATCACGGCCTCGGCGGGGTCCTCGTCCCAGGCCGCCAGGTTGCCCTGGCTGATCAGCGCCCGGCCCGCGAGGTGCCAATTCCCCCCCTCGGCATGGATGCGGTGGACGATGGCCAGCAGCTCGCGCCCCTCGGGGAAGCGCCGCTGGTAGGCGAGCAGCGATGCCAGGAGATCAGCGACCCGAGCCAGCAGGAGATCCGACCGCGAGCCGCGCCGGCACCAGTACGCAGCCCGGTTCATCGCCCGATCGGCCTGCTGGAGCTCGTTGCACACCCGGTAGGCGCTGGCGAGCTCGGCCCATGCGAGGGCGCGGAGGTCCGCCACCGGCACGCGGCCGAAGTCCCGCATGCGCAGGCGATCCGCCGCATAGCGCGCCAGCCGCGCAAAGCGGAGCATGGCCTTAGGGTCCTCGTGCCGCAGGGTACGGCTGGTCTCGAGCAGCGCGCGGAGTCGCGGCAGCCCCTGCAGGACCGGCAGCTCCGCGGCGGCGGGTCCAGTCCGGCGGCCGTCGCCGGCGAGCAGGAAGTCCAGCGTGGCAAGCGCCTCCAGACGGGGAGCGGTGATGCGGAGGGCGGCGCTCAGGGCGCGGTCGATCGCGCCGCCGTAGTCCTCACCTGCCACGTCGCCGGGAACCTCGAAGCCACAACGTCGAGCGAGAGCGCCGCAGCAGCGAGGACACCGCCGCAGGAGATGGGAGAGCAGCAGGGCCTTGTCGTGGGCGGAGAGCGTGCCCTCGACGAGCCGATCGAGATCCGCTGGCGGTGGGTGCTCAGGCATCGTTCTTCCCGAGCACTCCATTGTGCCATCGATTGCTCATGGACGGAAGAAGGGGGGTTTCCCCCCCTCGTGCCGCGGCGGTTCCCAACCAGGCTAGCTTCTAGGCTTCACCGTTCCCGGACGAATGACGATCGCGTGCGGACATCCATTGGGATCGACGTCGGGGCCGCAGTCGACCGTCACCGGCGGCCGCGGTCCGGTGGGCGAGAGAGGCCGATTCGTGGCTGGGCCCGCCGCCCCCCACCAGACTGCGGTCCACTGCACGAGCTGGTGGGTCAGGACGCTGAACCAGCCGGACGAGGGGCTCTCGCGCGCCTGCGCGGGCACTACCGCCAGGAGCAAAGCGAGGCCTAAGAAAAACGCGGTCGGGGCGAGACGACGGGTCGTACGGGGCATACCAACCTCCTCATCGCCAGGACGAAGGCCGGGGCCGGGATGGCCGCCGGCGCCCGGCGGATCGGTTCACTCAGTTTCGCAAGTTCGAGGAGGAAAAGCGCTTCAAAGGTGAGCGTAACGCACCCTACAGTCCCATCGCATCTAAAGGGTGCCACGACGGCTCGCAGGCGAGAGCCCGGTGAGTGTTACGCAACGGTTGCAAATTGGGCAGATCATGGTCATTCTATGTCCCATGTCCACCAAGACCTCTCATGGACCTTCGGAGCAGGGGCTCGGCCAGGTTCTCGGTTCCCGTGTCAAGGAGCTGCGCGAAGGGCGGGGCTGGAGTCAGCGCGCGCTGGCCCAGGAGCTGCGGGTCTCGAAGTCGATGGTTGCCAAGTACGAGGGGGGCGTCCATACCCCGCCGGTCAACCTGCTGGTGCGGCTGGCGGGCTTGTTCGGGGTGACTGTCGACAGCCTGCTGAGCCGCGACGTGCGCGATCCCCGCCTCGTCCGCTGCCTGCTCAAGATCCAGGAGATGGACGCGGGCAGCCGGGTCGCGGTGGTCGACGCGATCGAGGCGATCGTCCACACCTACGCCATGCTGTTCGAGCGCGGCGAGGCTGAGGAGCCGCGGTGACGGAGCGGCGGGCCGCGGAGCGCCACCTGGACGCGGCCACCCTGGCCGGCCTCGGCGCCAGGGAGCGGGCGCTGCTGCTTCACGTCGCGAGCTGCGTCGCCTGCCGGCGCCGGCTCTCGGCCGAGGAACGCGACCAGCTCGTTCCCTGGACGGATCCGGAGGCCGACGCCGCGATCCGCCGGCTGCTGCGAGAGCTCGAGAGCGAGACGGGGCTCGACGGCAAGATGGCGGCGATCCAGCGCGAGCGCCGCGAGGCCGCGGAGCGGGTGCGCGAGCTCCTCGCGCACCCCGACAGCTGGGGCATGGCGGCGACGGAGCCGCGCTACGCCTCGCTCGAGGTGGCCTGGCAGCTGCTCGAGGCGGCCAGGGACGAGGAGCCGATGCTGGCCCTGCGGCTCGTCGACCTGGCCTGGGACGTCGCCGGCCTGCTGGCCGCGCGTGATCCCGCGGCGCTCCTGCATCGGCAGCTGCTGGTCGAGGTCCGCTGCGAGCGCGCCCACCGCCTGCTCGACATGGAGGACCTCGCCGCGGCGGCGGGGGAGCTGCGCCGGGCCGCCGGCCAGCTGGCGCCGGACCTCGGCTATGGCCGGGCGTTGTACTGCCGGGCGCTCGCCAGGCTGCGCCGCGAGCAGCGGCGCTGGGAGGAAGCGCTGGCGCTCAGCGAGCGGGCGGTGGTGCTGCTCGACGACTACGGCAGCACGCTCGAAGCCGGCCAGGCGCAGGTCGAGCAGGGCTGGGCGCTGATCGAGGCCGGCGATGCGGACGAGGCGCAGCCGCTGCTCGAGGCGGCGATGCCGCTGGTCGACGGGGTGCAGCCGTGGATGGTCACCGGCCGCCTGGGCCTGGCCGTGGCCATGCGGGAGGGCGGGGATCCGGAGGGCGCCGACCGGCTGCTCGTCGGGGCGGACCAGCTCATCGCCGGCGTGATGGAGCCGGGGATGCGCTTGCATCTGCGCCGGCTGGCCGCGGGGGCCGCCCGGCGCTGCGGCCACGGCGGCAGCGCGTTGCGCCGGCTGGGCCGGGTGGTCACCGGCTTGCTGGCGGTCGGCGAGGACCACGAGGCGGCAGGCGCACTGCTCGAGCTCGTGGCGCTCTGCCTCGAGCGCCAGTGGCCGCAGGCGTTCAAGATGGAGGCGGTGCAGCTGGCACTCGACGCGCTGTTCGAGTCGCCCCAGCTCCATCCACGCGCGCGGGCGGTGATCGGGTTCCTCGCCTGGATGCTGCACGACCCGGGCTCGCGCCGCGCGGCCGAGGCGGTGCCGGCCGTCAGCCGCTACCTGGTCCACTCGCGCTACCGGCCGGAGCTGCCGTTCGAGCCGACCCGCGAGAAGGCCTTGGTGCACCTCGAATGGGATGACCTCGAGCCGCGGGTCCGGGCCGGCATCTGCGTCGAGGTGGGGACGGAGGAAGAGATCGGCCGCCGCCCGGGCAAGGACGTCGAGCCCGACCTGCGGGACTTCATCGCGTGGCGTTACGAGGTGCTGCGCCGCGTTCGAATCGATTTTACGTCCCAGGATCACGAGGAGCCGCCGGCGGCGTAGGCGAGCCGCCGGCGGTGACGAGAGCGCGCTCGATGGTCGATCGGGATCATCCGGAATGGTCGGCCGACGTCGCGGCGGTCCTCGAGCGCGTGCGGCCGCAGCTCGGAAAGACGCTCAAGGCATATCGCGTCCCGTCGCCGGACGGCGAGGACCTGGTGCAGGACGCGATGCTGGCCCTGGTCACCCGGTGGGAGCACGTCCGGGAGCCCGCCTTCTGGCTGATCGGCGCCGTGCGTCACCTCTGCCGCAGGTACGTGCGGCGTCAGCTCACGAGCAAGACAGTGGGGGGTCGACCGAGAGCAGCTCGACTGGCTCGCCGGCGCCGCGCCGAGCGGCGAGGAGCAGCACGGCGCGCGCCGCGATCTCGAACGGCTGGTGCGGGAGCTCCCGCCACAGCAGCGGCGGCTCCTGCGGCTGAGCTTCGGCCTGGGCCTCGACATGTGCGAGCTCGGGCGCCTGCTCGGCGGCGCCAAGCCGGAGTCCATCCGGCGGGCGCGCTGGCGCGCCATCATGCGTCTGCGAGAGTTGATCGCAGCGGAGCGCTAACGCGAGACCACCGCTAACGCGAGACCACCGCGGCGCCGAGGTGGTCGGAGAGGCTGAAAAAAATTGGGATGTCCTGTTTTCCCCCCTTCATGCAACTATGAATGTATATGCTGTGCTCACGCGTCTACTGAGGTGCGGGCCGCCAGAATGGGCGGCGATGTATGGGCGGAGGTGGTGGCGGTGTGTGCGACGACTACTGCTTCTACAGAACACACCCGCACCACTAGGAGACACGTGCCAATGCGAAGACCAACCCTCAGCAGAGCCGCGGCGATCACGTCCGTCCTGCTCGTCACGCTATCGGCCTGCGGTTGGGCGGCTGCAACCCCTTCGTTCGCCCGCGTAGCGCTCGAGCTCGTGGCTGGCGCCCCGGCACCAGATCACCAAAATGCGTCGCAGTTTCTCGAGGCAGACGCCCAGGGGCGAGTCTTTCTCCTGCACGGCGACACTCTCGAGGTCGACCAGATCCTGCCGTCGGGAAGAATCGTCGTTGGGCGCACGCCGCACGGCGGGGAAGCGAGCGGCGACGTGGTGATGGATACGGCACTCAGTCCCGACGGAAGCTCGTGGCTGCTCAGCACCGGGCCCGACGAGCTCATGCTTCTGACCGGCGAGGATCGACGGCAGCTTCCGACGCCGCACTGGTGGATTTCCGCCTTGGCCTACACCGCCGATGGACCGGTCGTAGCGGTGGTGCCGGCGTGGGTGGGCGGCGCCGACACGACCGGTCAGGCAGAGTGGGACAAGCCTCCGCTTCTCCTCCGGTTCGACGACCAGAAGTGGCAGACCCTGAGCGTGCAGGAACCCCTCGATGACCTGACGCGTCAGACCCATGGTGCGCAGGATCCCCCGGCGGTGCCTTCACTCGAAGAAATCAAGGGGGAACGCGACACCAGCCTGGCGGCGGAGCGGAAAGGGGCGCTCTGGACGATGCAGCAGAATGCGTACCTCCTCAAGCGGTATTCCAGGCAGGGCGCCGTCGAGGAGTCCGTCGCCGTCAACGGCGGCCACGTGCAGTGGAAGGATCGGTCGGAGGAGGACTGGAAAGCTCTCGAGAAGGCGTCGCAGGCGGCCGGCGCGACGTTCACTCGTTCCCGCCACCCGCAGGCGGCGGCGGTCCGGGTCGTCCGCGGCTTGACCACCCAGGACAATCGCATCTATCTGGTCGTCGAGACGCCGGAAGGCGTGGCGCTCGACCGCTGGGATGAGGGGACCCAGATCCTCGATCGTCTGCTGCTCGTTGGGATCACGCCAGGGCGAAGCTATCTCAGCGTGGCGGCTGGCCGGGATGGCCTCTACATGACCGCGCGTGGGCTGGGAGAACCGATCTGGCGCCTCGACTGGCAACGGCTCGAAGACGCCAAGTGGAAGGCGGTGCCCGACGCCGTTGTCCAACGCCCGCGCAAGTAGGAGAGCGACTGGCGAGAGCTAGTCAGCGAGCCTGGCTGCAGGGTTCGACAGCGCGGCGCCGGCCTTGGTGCTGGACGAATTGATGCGATCCTTCCTTCGGTGCTTGATCCTGGCGCTTTTTTCCCTGCCTTGCCCGGGGCTGTGGGCCTTGGATCTGCTGCCGCTCAAGGGCGAGGCGGCCACCCTGCACTGGGATGGGCAGCAGTTCATCCAGGCCGATGCGCACGGCAACGTCTACCTGCTGCGGGGCGACACGCTGGAAGCCTACCCCCTGACCAAGGCTCACGACCTCGGCACCCCGGTTCGGCTCGAGATCGCGGTGCGTTCGGGATTTCCCCTCGACGCGGCGATAAGCCCGGATGGGAACTGGCTGGTCAACATGGGGGCCAGCGTTCACTACTTCGTTGACGGCCACGAAGCTCCCTTACCGTCCGTCAACGCCGGCTTTGTTCCTCTCTCGGTCGGCTTCTTGCGAGGCGACCCGGCGCTCACGGTGACGCCGATGCCGCGCGGCGCAGCCCAGGACGGCCGCGGCATCCCGCTGCTCTTGCGTGCCGGTAGCGACAGCTGGTCGGCAGAGCTGAGCGAGCCGCGCCGCGCCTCACCGAACGATCCGAGCACGGAGAGGGCGAACCGCGCCGCGATGGTGCTCGACGCCGGGGACGGGCGATACTTCCTGGCGCGCCAGTATGCCTACCGGATCGAGCTGCGGCGCGTTGGGCGAGACCGTCCCCTCGCGGAGCTGCACCTTCGAGCTGGAGCGCCGGTTCTGAAGAAGCTCTCGGACGCCGAGAGGACCCGCTTGCTCACAGAGAGCAAGGCGCAAGCGAGGTCTGACGCCGGTCCCGGAACCGTGAGCCTCTTTCTCGGCGTGCGTGCAATCCTGGCTCTCACCCGCAACGGACCAGGTGGGCCGCTCTATGTGCTTCTCGGAGCAGGCATCGCAGGCGATCACTGTGCTCTCGACCGGATCGATTGGGAAGAGCAGCGCGTCGAGCGGCTCGCTCTCGACCTTCCCTGCAAGGGGCGCTTCAGCATGGCGGCCGGGCGCGATGGGCTGTACTTCGCCGCGTGGAACGGTCAAGAGGGCCGCTCCTTCGTCGCTTGGAGTGCGCTCGATGGAGCCAAGTGGACTCCCGTCAAGGAGGTGACCTTCCTTCCGTAAGGCAGGTCATCCAGAACGCGCCGGGGCCACCAGGGGACGAAGGCACCGGAGCTGATTGCTCGACGAGAAAGGAGGCCTTCTGTGCAGAGATCGCTAACAGCCGCCCTCCGGCGACGAGGGGCAATCCTCACACTGGCGGCGACCTGTTCCCTTCTGGCGGGCGCTACCGCGTGGAGCAGGGGGGCTGGACCACTCGAGCCACCCGGCCCGAGTGCGATGCCCCTCGATCCGCCGACGGCCACGCATCCAGCCCTGCGAATCCTCTGGGACCAGGAGATGCTCTCCGACCCCAGCCCGGCAATGGACGTGCGCTGGGCGAGCGACCGCTCGGTCTACGTGGCCTGGCTTCGCCATGGCGCCAGCGAGCTCGCTCTGGATGGCAAGTTCACGGTCGTCCGCAATCTCTTCCCTGACGCCAGCAGCGCGAGGTACCAGCCGTTCGACTTCCTGGCTGCCTCGAGCGACTACATCGTCGCCTCCTCGAACGCCTTGACCCTTGGCTTCCGCCCCCGACCTCATGGGGAACCGACGGGCGAAGTGAGCAACGTGCTGATCACGAGGGCTTCTGTCGGGAGTGTCGAAGCCGTCGACCTCTCCGGGAATCGCCTGCTGCTGATCGGGATGCCGAACGAGTGGGCCACCGACACAGCTGGGATCGCCTGGCTGGGTCCATTGACCCGCTACCCGGCGCGCGACCTCAAGCCGGTCCTGTCCGACGTGGCCGGTGTAGCGAGGTCTAGCCTGCTCAACTGTCGCCATCTCATGCTGGGCGCGGTGCGGTTCCTTCCCGATGGCACATTCCTCGTCGTGCCGGGTTTCCAGCCGGGGGCGCATCTGTTCGACGCGGCCGGCCGTCTGCTGCGCACCTGGGACACCCACGTGCTCGGGCTCGATGGCGATACCGGATGCCCTGGCATCACGATGGACCAGCGCCAAGAAATTGCGATCTCCGGCAAAGCGCGCTCTCTCTTCTTGAACCGCTATCGCGTTCTCGACGGCGTTCTCCCTCTGCCCCAAGGCCCCGGTCTCATCATCCGCTCGGTTGCAGGGGGGAAGGTGCACTGGCAGCTCGTGGTGCTACAAGGGGCAGGCGCCGTCGTTTACGACGTCCCTCTGACCGGCACGCCTCCCTACGACCGGCTGCGCGGAGATGTCTTGGGGAGCCGCATCGTGCTGCTGCTCGGCCCCCACGAGTTCGACAAGTTCGAGAAGGGCCAGCCCCACGTCTACAAGACGACCCACCTCTACGTGGCCGAGTTGCCGCGTGTCCTCGAGCCGCCGGTTCAGGCCGACCAAGAACGGGGGCGGTCATGAATCGCTACCTACCGATCCTCCTAGCAGTCGCGATCAGCGGCGGATTCGGCACGGCAGCTGCTCACGCGAATCTCCCGCCAGGTGTTGATGGGTGCAACTACTTCTCCGGCGGCCAGGCAGGGATCAGGGACGACGGGTCCAATTTGCCGTACTGCCAGAGTGGCGGAAACGGCTGCTACGAGTGTTGCGTCACCGAGCAGGACCAATCCGGCTGGCTGTTCTGCACCGAGGTGGGCGGCAACGTGGGCTGCTCGGGTGTGACGACGGAGTTTCCGGACTGGTGGCCGGACCCGGACCCAACAGACCACGGGCAGCCCGGTGACAATTTGCCATCGGGCACGGAGCCTCCGGCCGATTGGACCGACGATGGCGGCGGCGGCGATTTGGGCGGCGGCCTTGGCGGAGATGGTGGGTGCGGCGGCTACTGCTTCGACGGGACGCACCCGCACCACTACGGGAAGTTGGTGCCCAAGCATGCGGCGTATCAGCCCTGAAGGCAAGCGGCGGAGCGTGCGGCCCAGGCCTGGTGCTCTCGACCGGATCGATTGGGAAGAGCAGCGCGTCGAGCTGCTCACAGCCGCCCTCCGGCGACGAGGGGCAATCCTCACACTGGCGGCGACCTGTTCCCTTCTGGCAGGCGCTACCGCGTGGAGCCGCGCGGCTGGCCCACAGCCACCCGGTCCGAGTGCGCCGCCCCTCGATCCGCCGGCGGTCACGCATCCAGTCCTGCGAATTCTCTGGGACCAGGAGATGCTCTCCGACCCCAGCCCGGCAATGGACGTGCGCTGGGCGAGCGACCGCTCGGTCTACGTGGTATGGCTTCGTCATGGCGCCAGTGAGCTCGCCCTGGATGGCAGGTTCACGGTCGTCCGCAATCTCTTTCCCGACGCCAGAAGCGCGAGGTATCAGCCGTTCGACTTCCTGGCGGCCTCGAGCGACTACATCGTCGCCTCCTCGAACGCCCTGACCCTCGGTTTCCGCACCCGACCCCATGAGCAGCCGGAGGGCGTGGCGAACGTGCTGATCACCAGGGCGTCGGTAGGAAATGTCGAGGCGATCGACGCTTCTGGGGATCGCGTGGTCTTGGTCGGGTTGCCGAACGCATGGGCCACCGACTCGGCCGGGGTCGCCTGGTTGGGTCCGTTGACCCGCTATCCCGCGCGGGATCTCAAACCGATCCTGGCCGACGTGGCCGGCGTAGGAACCCCCACCCTGCTCAACTGCAACCACCTCATGCTGGGCGCGGTGCGGTTCCTTCCCGATGGCGCTTTCTTCGTCGTGCCTGGCTTCCAGCCGGGGGCGCACCTGTACGACGCGTCCGGTCGCCTGCTGCGCAGCTGGGACACCCGGGCGCTCGGACTCGACGCCGATACGGGATGCGCCGGCATCGCGATGGACCAGCGCAAAGAGTTCGGCATCTCCGCCAGGGCGCGCGGCGCCTACTTGAATCAGCATCACGTTCTCGACGGCGTTCTGTCCCTGCCTCAAGGTCCCGGCCTCATCATCCGCTCGGTTGCAGAGGGCAAGGTGCACTGGCAGCTCGTGGTGCTGCGAGCGGCAGGCAATGCCGTCTACGACGTTCCGCTGACGGGCAGGCTGCCCTACGACCGCCTGCGCGGAGACGTCTCGGGAGGCCGCATCGTGCTGCTGCTCGGCCCGCACGAGTTCGACAAGTTCGAGAAGGGTGACCACGCCTACAAGACGACCCATCTCTACGTGGCCGAGCTGCCTCCAGTCCTCGAAGCGCCGTCACAGACCGATCAGGACGCATCGTATCTTCCCTGAAGGCAAGCGAGCCCCGATCGGGCCTGGTGGTAGCTGTCAGCCAGGGCGGCGCGAACCTTGACGATCTCGGCGACACTGCGATCGGAGAGGTCCGCGCCGCGGCGGTCGCCCGTCGGCGAGGAGGGCCGAGGACATAACGGTTGGAACTTCCCGCATCGGAGAGCTGTCTGTAGGAGATATGGGTTCGTTCGGCGACAGGGGGCTTCTGCAGTTGGGGTTCTTGTTGTTGGTGGCGGCCAGCGGAGTCGGTGGTATGGGCGCGCCCATTCCGGGATCGCCTACCGCGGTGCAGTTGCCATCCGAGCCGCTCTGGACTGCGGTCCACCCCGAGCGGAAGCAGCGGCTGATCGGCGTCGCGGTAGGCGCAGTCTGCTTCGACGGCATACCACCCAAGAAGCTTGCCGGAAAGCCTCCTGAATTGCCGCTGTCCTCCGTCTACCGTCGCTTCGGCGGCGTTTTGGTAGCGCACTGCTTGGTCGATGACGAGGGCTACGTCATCGAGGCGCAGCTATGGAGAACGCCAGATCCGGGGGACAGGCAGGCCGTAGCGCGGGCGCTCGCTGGTTGGCGTTTCGCGCCTGCCCGAGGGCGCGATGGCCGCCCGGCCGCGGTGCATTTCACAGTGAAAATCCCCGTCGCCCGCGACCGCCTGTAGGTAATGTCTTAATGAATTTAGGCTATTACTCGCGGGATTGCCGGAAAGGTCTCTTTTCGTTGCACGGCCTGCCTCCTTTGCTTAACGAGCATCAGGCGTTCGCCGGTGCTACCCCTCGACCAGGAAGCCCACTTGACCACTGGGGTTCACCGTCAGAGATCCGAACACTTCCAAGGAAACGCTGGAGCCTTCCTGCGTCCAGATCTTCAAGTTCTCCTGAGCGAAGGCGGCGATCCGCCGTGTTTCCGCCTCACTGGCCGTGGAGAAGAGAACCTCGAGGGACGCGATGCGGCCGCTGCCATCGGTGGTGGCGCGGAAGTAGACTCTCTGCGGCGCGTCTGGATGCGGCCCGGCGAACAGGTGAGTCGTGAGCCTTGAATGCATACGGGGGGATGCGCGGTCCGGCGCGACGAAGAGAATCTCCGCAGCACCTGCTCGAGCCGCCGCCGACTCGCTGTCTCCGGCGCGCTGGAGACGCGCCATTTCCTCGTTTTCCCTTCGCGCCACCGTCGCTCTGGCAATCTGAGCAAAAGCCTCCGAAG
>Ga0070732_10001564_pt1 | contig 12494 bp, 11 predicted proteins | sample Coa_R1_5_FD_66449 | JGI IMG/M metagenome (GOLD analysis project Ga0070732, IMG submission 66449) | Surface soil microbial communities from Centralia Pennsylvania, which are recovering from an underground coalmine fire - Coalmine... | ecosystem: Environmental > Terrestrial > Soil > Unclassified ...
CCGGTCTCCCTCTGCAGCAATCTCGTAAACCGTTAGAATGTTCGGATGATTTAAGGCCGAGGCGCTCCGCGCCTCATTTTTGAACCGGCTCAACTGTGTCTCGTCCGTCGTTAGGCTATCTGGGAGAAGCTTGAGCGCGGCTTTCCGGCCGAGGCGCTCGTCTCGCGCGAGATAAACCTCACCCATTCCGCCGACGCCGATGAGTGACTCGATCCGGTAATGACCAATCACTTTTCCAACGAATGCGCCCGGCCTGGCGTTGGTCACAAGCTCGGGAGCGACTTCGAAGGCTGGTGATTCAATAAAATTCTCCGCCCGCTCATGAGACGTGAGTAAAGACTCCACCTCGCCGCGCAAGCCTTCGTCTCCGCGGCAAGCCTGATCAAGAAATGTGGCCCGCTCCTCGGGCGCACGTTCGATGGCTGACTGGAAAAGATCGTTGACCTGTTTCCACCGCTCAGCCTTCATTAGGTTTCTTCCCCGCTCAACTCTCGATAAAGCCAGGCCTTGGCCATTGTCCACTCGCGCTCCACCATCCGCCGAGAGAGTTTCAGGAACTCAGCAGTTTCTTCGACCGTCAAACCGCCGAAGTAACGCAGTTCAACAATCTGACTTTTACGCGGATCCTGCGCAGCCAAACTTTCCAACGCTTCATCGAGAGCGAGTAATTCCTCCGATCGTGTTTCTGTTACTAGCGCAGCTTCATCCAAGGTGACTTTGAGCGCGCCGCCGCCACGCTTGAGTGAGTGGCGCTCGCGGGCATGGTCGACCATGACGCGCCGCATCAACTGCGCAGCTGCCGCGATAAAATGGGTCCGGCCTTGCCAGACCGGCTTCGTATTATCGACCAGCCGCAGGTAGGCTTCGTTGAGAATGGCGGTCGTTTGCAGGGTATGACCGGCGCGCTCCCGGCTCATGTAGTGGTGGGCGAGCCGGTGTAATTCAGGTTGCACCAGCGGGAGCAACTTCTCGAGCGCGCCTTCGTCTCCGTCGCTCCAATCGCCGAGCAGTTGGGTGACCTCTTGTCGCGTGGATGGAGGTGTCGTCATACAGGCTAGGCTGCTCGACGCCGCAAATTCTAACACGATCGCGGGATTTTCACAGCACGGCCGGGGCGATCAAAAAAAACTGCGCAGGCGTGGCGGGTTTCAGGTGGCCTTTCCGCTTTAACCAAATGAACCGGCATAAATCAGAGGCCGGAAAAACAAAAACAGAAAGCAAACCTCAAACAAAAAAAACCTATGCAAACTAAACAATCAGTAACCAACTCAAACATTCGTTCGACCGTCGTAGCCGCCTTTGGCCTGCTGACGACGTTTCTTCCAGTTAGCCAAACTGCGCATGCGCAGGGCGACACCGGCAAAGACTTTGTCGCGCCAGTAGTGTTCCAGGCGGCCGGAGCAAACGCCGCCTCGATTCAAAGCGCGGTCGATGCGTTCCGTACTGCTTTAGGAGGCGTCAACAACCTCAATAATGCAGGGCCGCTCATGACGGGTCGCCGCGAGATCAACTGGGATGGCGGCAACCCCGCCATTGTCGCAACGACAGCCCCGGTCACGCCGTTCAACACGTTTCTGAATACGCGCGGCGCCCAATTCACCACTCCTGGGATCGGCCTTTCGCAGGCTACCCCGGCGGGCTTGGCAGTGCTCTTCAATAATCCGACCTACGCCAACATCTTCACCACCTTCAGCCCTTCGCGGTTGTTCACACCGGTCGGCAGCGATACCACCGACGGGTTGTTCTTCGTACCCGGCAGCAATGGGGCGATTCCGGCAGTGGTCAGAGGTTTTGGCGCCGTCTTCACCGACGTTGACCAGCCAGATGGCAGCGGGCCGGGCAAGAAGCTCGACCGCAAGGCCAGCACGCTGATCGAGTTCTTCGACCGCAACGGTAAGCTGTTATCCAGCAGTACCATCGCGCCCTCCCCCGGCGATGGAAGCCTCTCCTTCTTTGGCGCGGTGTTTAACGACGCGCGCATCGCGCGAGTTCGGATCATAACCGATGAGGCTCCCGGGCGGAATGATGATGCCAAACACGACATCGTCGTGATGGATGACTTTATCTACGGCGAGCCACAGCTCCTTCACTAAGAGAAGGTGAGATTCCACGGTAGACACTATGGAAGTGCCGCCCAATCTGAACGCAACGGCCAAACCCATAGAATCTAACGAGAATAAGAAGAGCTGCCGGGCGGCAACGAGCGTTGAACGGAGTGAAATGGTTTGGCCATCAAAAACACGTTGCACGCCAGTCCCCGGCAGCTCCTTCGCCGAAACACCTCAAATATTCAGCGAACGTGCACAACCCTGTCGTCGTTCTAATGCCAGGGAGGGGACTCGAACCCCTAAGGATTGCTCCACCAGATCCTAAGTCTGGCGCGTCTGCCAATTTCGCCACCCTGGCTCATTCGGACGACCAAAGCTACTGCACCATTGTGCTAGTTTTTCTACTAGAGCGCAATCAGACGCGCCAGACTTATACTAGCCCGACCTGATCCCGTTGATAATTCTCAAGAGTTTTCCGAGTGGCAGGACCTAACACACCGCGTCACCCGCAGCGAAGGCTTCTCGGGCCTATTTATGAAACGCCGGGCATTTGGTGCTAGTCGCGTGGAGCGCCCAAAGTCCCTCAAGCGGCTATCGTTGCAAACAACCGTTCCGCATCTTCAAGGCAAGCGCGATGAACACGGCCGCGTTTGTCGGCTCAAAAGGCTTTTTCATAACCGCCTTCCTTTGCAACTGCTTGGTACCACCAGAACCGGGCATTCCGCGTAACGGACGATTTGCTCAGCTACGCTACCCATCAGCGCATGCTTCAACCCGCTGCGGCCATGAGTGGAGATCACAACCAGATCGACATCAGCGGTCTCGCCACAGATCGCGTCCACGGGATAACCAATTTTTATCTCCGATTCGCACTTCACGCCCTCGAGTAGATCGAGCTTCGCCAGCGCTTCCATCTCCAATTGCGTGTCCGTAGGGATACCCACTTGTTCCGAGGGGAGATTGGTTGGTAATCGGTCGATCAAGACTGGCGCTGCTGGATACAGGACATAGAGCAGATGCAATTTTGCAGCGAAACTTCTCGCCCAAAGCGCGCCATACATCAGGCCGGCCATCGCACATTGCGAAAAATCAGTCGGGACAAGGATTCGGCGCAGCCAAAGTTCTCCGCGTTTCCATTTTCGCACGATCAAAACCGGACAGGGCGCAAGCCGCACAACACGCTCGGCCGTGCTTCCAAGAAGGATTCGTTTTAATCCGCTGTGCCCGCGAGTTGCCAGCACAATCAAATCAGCGCCGACTTCGCGGGCTTGGTTACAAATCTCCTGGTACGGTTCGCCGCTCCGAACGTGACTGTTCGCCGGCCAGAACGGCGAAGGATGCTTTTCTTGCGTTTGCGCCAGTTTTTCGCGAGCGGACATGAGTGACTCAGCGGCTTGGCGCATCAGATGGGCTGCTCCCGTTGGGGCCGCTTCGTCGGGCGCGCTAACGTGGAGCAAATGAATCGTTGCGGCAAAGCTCCGCGCAAGTTCCGCCGCGTAATCCAGCGCCACCATTGACGGACGCGAGAAATCCAGCGGGACGAGGATGCTTTTGATTTTCATTTGGGCAAAGCGATCCCGAGAGCTCGAGAATCCAACGTCGGTTCCACGCTCATCTGCAGCATCTGTCGGCTCCGCTGTTTCTGCGATGATTGTTTTCATGACTCAAGAGTAGCCTCGGGGGATCGCCATGCTTCGCAGGCCTTGCTAAATGCCGACCGTTTCTTGCCCCAGGACCTTGGCGATGACTCGAAACCTAGGCGCAAGATTTGAACAAACTGTCGCAAGACATGTGGAGTTGCCTGGATGAAGCGCAGTTAGAATCAACCAACCAAAAAGAGAAAATGATTAGGCGACTCATTTCATTTGCGTCGTTGATTTTTCTGCTGCTCGCCGTTAACGCCATTGGAGGGCTCGCCAGTTCGGAAAAAATGGCGTGGTCGACTTATGCGGTCGCCACCAGCAAAGGACTGGGCACAGGCGTGATCGTAAATTGTCGGGACAGCAATGCGCGCGGCGGCGGCTCTCCGGTCTTGGTTACCTGCGCACATGTTCTCCAGTCCGCTCCGCGCGGACCCTATTTTTTGGTCGTACGAAGTCCCGTGGCGGGTTCAAATCCGGACATCGCGATTCTCAGAATAGACATCCCGCGCGATTGCGAGCATCCGTTTATCAAACATCCACGATACGATGTCGCCGCAATGAGGATCGACCTGCCGCCGGAGATCGCGCGATTAATTAAGCTGTCTTCGTTTTTGGATGAGAGAACCATTGGACGCCAGGGAGCGGCCCATGTGGGAGATGAAATCTTCATCCTCGGGTTTCCGAAGATTTTTCCCGGGACTACGGGAGGTTTCCCGGTATTTCGGAGCGGAAGAATCGCCTCCTATTCACCTGGCTCGCAATTGGACCGGGTCAGATTCCTGGTTCATTCCGATATCTATTCTGGGGATAGCGGCGGACCGGTCTTCGCCGAGCATAATTGGGGTGGACCCAAGTTACTTGGTCTGATTACGGAACGGGTTGGTGGTAAAAACCGCCAGGTTCCGCTCGCGATTGCGGTCGACGTCAGCGCGGTTCGCGAAACACTCGCGCAACTCCACGCCTCGGAATCGCCCCACCAGATTCAATCTTCGGGCAGGCTACCGGCCGCCGCGGCGAATGCATAGTCACCGCAGGTTAAAGTTCTGGGATCACCCGAACTATTGAATAAAATCTTGGGCACAACGGAGCCGTGACTTGGCTGTGCCGTCTGCTAACGACCTCACCTCATCGCGATTGCCTTTGCCGTGGATCACGCGGGACTAAGCAACAAATGTGTCCGATACTTGGTCGGCGATTCACCGATGACACGCTTGAACACGCGGTTGAATTGGGTCAGCGACTGAAAGCCGACGTCGTAGGCGATCTGACTGACCCTTAGGTTTGGATTGGCCAATCGAGTTCGGGCATCTTCCAAACGCAGACGTGCCACGTAGTCGGTGAATGTCAGTCCAGTCGCCTTTCGGAAAATTTTGCAAAAGTGAAAGACACTTGCCCCGGCCGCTTTTGCTACTGCGCCGAGAGAAATCATCTCGGTCCTGTTTTGCGCAATAAACTCACGCGCCTTAAGTACCACTGACGGTTCTGCCCTTTGGCGTTGCATCGCGATTTGGCTGCTGACCGCCGAGAGCTGCTGGGCAAAAAAGTTAAGCAGCTGCACGATCGCCTCGTATTTGGCCGTTGGTACGAATTGCGTTTTCTTCCAAAGCTTAAAGGCTCTCTTTTCAGCCCTCGATCTTATGGGAAATAGCTCGTGACAGCTCTTTTTAAACTTCGCCAGTTCCGGTTGACGCGTAAACACCTGCCCGGTCAAAAGAAAGCCAATCACGCGGTTGCCAAGTCGCACCGGAACCATGGTCTCGGTTAGCCCGAATGGACATTGGATTGACCGCGGCTGGTCGGCTGTATGGTCCGAGTGATCGTTCCGCCTTCGCAAATAAAGGGCGCACCATTGTTTGTTGCCGGAGAGAGATGCGAAAAGCTCACTTTCCTTCCGTGTTCCTTGAAACGGCAGTCCGAAGAATTCAACGGGTCGAAATACCAGGGGGAGACCGGTTACGTCGGTAAATGTGTCTTCATAGTCCCGATAAGTCCTGGAACGCAACAGCTCCTCGATCAGCTTTTTGTCGTCGGTTGAATCGGCCGATACTTCTAAAGTGGCCGTGTGCATAGGATGAGTGTCGGTGACTCGCCCCTTCTCGGAAGGTGGACCAAAGTCCTAGGTCCGGGTGGCACTCCGCAATTGCGCAATTCTTGTCTTTAACGGCGCAAACCGACGCAGCGCTTTACGTAGAAATCAACACTTCCGCAACCGAATGAGATTTCGAGTGATGCCAGTCGTCGATCCATTCGTCAATGTGGGCACCGAAGTCGGATTTGCGTTCAGCAAAGAATCTTTCCTCCAACTCAATCCCGTCGCGTTGCAGCTCAGCTTCACTGTTCTCAATCACCTTGAGTAGTTCGTCATCCTGCTTTCCTCAATGTTCTTCACTCTGTTCACGACGAAGGCGCTCCGCGCATGGCAGCGGCAGCAGCCGCTTCAGTCGCCGCAATCGAGCGGTGCGGAAACGCTTGACGCATTTTGCGAACAACTGCGCAATTCTTGTTTAGCGACGCAAAGCCTACGGCCGCGCCTTCGTTCCGCATCGGCCATGGGTTTTGTGCTCGTGAAGTTCATGAATCACGTGAACTTCATGCACGCCCCATTCAATGCACGCGATTGCGGCGATGAGCACTGCGACGAGAAAGAATACTTCGTGAATAGTGATGCCCAGCGCAATGGCGATCGCTATCAAGATGGCTGCTTTCCCTGAATGCGGATGATTTAACGGATTGATTAGTTTCATAATCCCTTCCTCACGATAAATATGAGGTCAGCTGAAACGAATGGCTAAGCATCGTTTGTTCTTCTGTGAGCGAATGTTGCGGCCCTCTTTCGAACACCTATTCAGGAACGTAATGTTTTTCGCATTCGGCTTCGCGCCCGGCGACCATCCGTTGGCCCTGCAAGGGGCCGAACTCCGATGTGATGACAGTGAAGCGATGTTCCGTGTCGCCGTTATCACAAAAAATGACGACCCAATCACGCGTTTTGCCGAGCGATCGAGCATTGCCAGGCGCCATGAAGAACGATGTCGCGGATCGAGCGCGCGATGCTCGCGCCGACTCCCGGGAATATCATCACGGAGCAACCGTCTGTGTAATTAAACCGTTCTCGGCGCGCGAGCTCGCCTCAATTATCAACAGCGTTTGCTTGCACGTTCATCGATTTAAAGCTGAGAATCCGGTCGAAGCCATCTCCGTCTCAACATCAAAAGCTGCCCTTCGTGAACCGCCCGAATAAATCGTTTTACTCTTCCGTAAGTCACTCTCAGCGCACGCGAGCGATACGCTCTACCTGAGCAGCTGAGCGGGCGAGAAGTTCGCGCACTTCGTCATCAGTTGTTTGCGCAAAGTTTTCGTACCACTGGCCAACAGCGTAGAATTCTTCGGGCACGAAGCAGAGCAACAACTTTATCCGCCGCCTCGCGCATTTTATCAACGGCAAGATTTGGCCGACTTTTAACAAATGCTGCGGAGCAGCGGGTAGGATGCCACTCGATCCTAAGGCCAAGGAAAGGAAGAATAAATATGCAGACATTAACAACCTGGACTCCGTTTAAAGAACTGGACGAACTGGAAAACCGGCTCGGCACGTTCTTTCGCGGATTCCCCATCCGAGGCCGGACAGGCAATGGAGAAACTCTTGCATTGCCGAAATGGTCGCCGCAGGTCGACATCAGTGAAGACGACAAAGAATATCTGGTGAAGGCCGATCTGCCCGAGGTGAAGAAAGAGGACGTCAAAGTCACATTTGAGAACGGCCTTCTGAGCATCTCCGGCGAGCGCAAAACCGAAAAAGAAGAGAAGAAGAAAACGTATCATCGGGTCGAACGTTCCTATGGGACATTCGAGCGGGTATTCACCCTGCCGGAGGACGCCGATGCAACAAAGATCGGAGCCGAATTCAAGGAAGGCGTGCTCCGAGTGCATCTGCCGAAAAGCCCATCGGCCAAACCTAAGACCGTCGAAGTCAAAGTTGCATGAACACAAGATGAGCCGACGTGCAGACTTAGATCTGCGCGCCGCGCTTCATCGCGATCGAAAAATTATTCAAGCGATGCAAAACAGCGTCGCCGAAATCAGGATTTTCGGTCAGCACGACGAGTCCACGCTTAAGCAAATTGAACGCTGCGTCGCGGCCGGGGGCGAACGCGGGGTGCTCTGCGCGGACGGACACAAAGGTTACGCCCAACCGATTGGCGGCGTCGTTGCTTACAAGGACAAAATCTCGCTCAGCGGGGTCGGCTTCGATATCGCCTGCGGAAATCTCGCGGTCCGAACCGATCTGACGCTGCCGCAGATCCAATGGGCGATTCCGAAAATCATGGACGATGTCGTCCGCGACATTTCTTTCGGTATTGGACGCAAAGCAAAATTCCGCGTGGACCACGAGTTGTTCGACGATCCGACTTGGAACCTGCAACCGATGCAGAATTTAAAGTCGCTGGCCGCTGACCAGTTAGGTACGGTGGGCGGTGGCAATCACTATGTCGATCTTTTCGTTGACGAAGAAAATCGGATTTGGGTAGGTGTTCATTTCGGGTCGCGCGGTCTCGGATACAAAACCGCTACTTACTTTTTGAGAGCAGCCGGCGGCAAGGAAGGAATGGATGTGCCGCCAACAGTGGTCGAGGACAAATCAAACCTGGGAGAGGATTATCTCAAAGGGATGCATCTCGCCGGCCGCTATGCCTACGCCGGACGCGAAATTGTAGCCCGGCACGTCGCGCGCGGAATCCTGCGCGCGAACATACTCGAAGAAGTCCACAATCATCATAATTTCGCCTGGCGCGAGAAACATGATGGCGACGAATTGTGGGTCGTGCGCAAAGGCGCGACGCCGGCGTTTCCCGGCCAGAAAAGTTTTGTCGGGGGCAGCATGGGCGACGACGCGGTGATTATCGAAGGAATTGATTCACCGATCTCGCGAGAAGCGTTGTTTTCAACAGTCCATGGAGCCGGTCGTATAATGTCGCGGACCGCAGCGAAGGGACGGTTCGAGCGCGTCGGAACGAAACGCATCCGTCAGCCAGGACTCGTGCGACACGATGAGATGATGAATTGGATGGCGGACCGAAATATTGTTTTGCGCGGCGGGGATGTAGATGAAGCGCCGCAGGCTTACCGGCGATTGAAAGATGTTCTCGACGCACACGCTGGCACAATCCGCGTCTTGCACACCTTGCGCCCGCTCGGCGTGGCCATGGCGGGCCGCGGTATTGTCGATCCCTACAAAAGAAAGGCGCTATGAAATCGGACTTTTTGCGCCGAAAATCGGAGTACCGCAGTCATTCATCTAAAGGTCAGGAGCTGCCTGGTTGCATTTCTTGGCTCGCCATCGTCATATCTGCACAAGCCGACATCGGCGCCGGCGGAGATCAAGGTGAACCTAACCTATGAGATTTCGGCGAATGAAAAATGATCCCGTATTGGTGGTCGGAATCTTTCAGAGGTCCGAGATAGGGCGGGCCGTACTGAGAAATCTCCACCGCGCCGGGTTTCGTCGCGCAGCTGCGATCAACTGTTCATCCGCTGGTCGTCTGCGCATGGGTGAACATGGCATCTCGGCCGTTGCCGCGGCAATCACCGCTTCAGCGCTGAGCGTGGCCGTTGGCGCAGTCATTTTTTGGGAACTCGGAATGGTCGCGCGCTACCGGCCGATGGAGCTTGCGTTAACTTTAACTGCCGTAGTGCTGCTTGGAGCGTTGACCGGCTGGCTCCTTGTTCGATTGCGTGAGCGGCACGTCGGTGCTTCGAGCCTGGCCCGTTGCAGAAGCACAATCCTGCCGGGCGAAACGGTGGTGTTGGCCGAAGCTAAAACCACCGAAAGCTCGCGCGTGCTGGGGATTTTGCGCGACGTAGAGACCGCGGCACCCGTCACGTTTGCGTTTCATCCGCCCGCGCCGTTCCGATTCGAATCGAGCGCTCGACCGCTCGGTCATGAACTACCTTCGAGTCAGCGGCTCACAGAAAATGCGGAGCGTCTCGCGCACGACCTTTCGGTGAACCGTGAAGCAAAGCCGCGCGGGCCATCCTTTCTCAGCCGGCTGGCTGAAACCGAGCGCGTTTTGGAATGGGCAAACGTCAACCTCACGATGTCCACGGAGGTGCACCATGCGTTTACGCTTTCGGCAGAGTGGCTGCTGGATAACGCCTATTTGATTCGGGAACAAGTGACCGGTCTGCGGGAGAGCCTTCCCCAAAAACAATACGGAGAGCTGCCTCTCATTGGCAGCGGTCCCGAGGCGGGACTGCCGCGTATCTATCAACTGGCATCGGAAATAGTAGCCGAAAGCGGCGGCGCGCTGGAGCCGGAGTTCATCCGGGGATTTTTGCTCGCTTTTCAGACGACGGCACCGCTGAACATCGCAGAACTTTGGGCACTGCCGCTGATGTTGCGATTGCAGTTGCTCGAAAGCCTGCAGACGATCGCGATCCAAGTCGAGCAACAACAAAGCCAGAGCGAGGAGGCTGACTTTTGGGCGAATCGGCTCATTACTGCCTTGCGCCACGGTTCAACCCGTCCGCTCCGGATAATGGAAGAATTGGTGGAGCGGTACCCGGAGCCGACGCCGCATTTTGCGAGCGAACTGATAGCGCACCTCTATGATGAAGAGGCAGCGCTGTCGGTCGTAAGCGGCTGGCTGGAACACTCGCTCCGCGCGCCGCTGCTGGAAGTCATTCAGCAGGAGCACCGGCGGCAGGCGGTTCAGCAGACCGCGCTCGCCAATCTGATCAATAGTTGCCGTCGCATTGCGCAAGTCCAGTGGCGGGAAGTTTTGCAATCAATCAGCTGGGCTGAAAATAAATTGGCGGGCGATCCCGCCGGAGTTTATGCCCGCATGGATTTTGAGACGCGTGATCGTTGCCGGAGCGCAGTGGAGGAAATCGCGCGACGGTCAAAGTGTTCGGAGCAGAAGACGATCGACGCGGCGCTGGCATTGGCAGAGGCGGCGGATAACGAAGTTGCGAGACACGTCGGCTATTATTTGATCGACGCGGGCCGGCCGGCCCTTGAGCGGGCAACGAACGCCAGAAGTCCGCTCGCGGAATGCGCTCGCCGATGGCTTCGCGCACACGCGACGGGCGCCTACCTCGGAAGTGTTTTTCTGCTCACTACTGCAATGGTGGCGGCTCCTCTCGTTTTCCTTGCCGGGTCGATCCATTGGCTGTGGCACTGGTTGTTCGCATTTCTGTTGCTCGTGCCTTCGAGTGAGCTCGCCGTGCTGGCGGTGAATTATTTCCTGACCCTGCTCCTGTCGCCGCAGGTCTTTCCGAAAATGTCCTTTGAAAAAGAAGGCATTCCCGATGATTGCCGCACATTAGTCGTGGTACCGACGTTGTTAACCACTCCGAAAGCGATTCAGAACGAAATCAATCGCCTCGAAATTCGTTACCTCGGAAACACGGATGCAAATCTGCGCTTTTCGTTGCTGACAGATTTTGCCGACGCGCCGCAGGAGAGCATGCCGGAAGACGAAGAGTATATCGACATCGTGGTCCGGGGGATTGAGGAACTAAATCGCCGCCACGGCCCCGGTCGCTTCTTCCTTTTTCATCGAGGACGCTCGTGGAGCGAGAGCGAGCAACGCTGGATCGGCTGGGAACGCAAGCGTGGCAAACTCGAACAGCTCAATCGATTCCTCGTGGGCGAATCCGCACCCGAGCTGGAAGGATTTCTCTGGACGGGCGATCGCGCGCAGCTCGAAGGCCTCCGGTTCGTCATCACCCTGGATGCTGATACCCAACTGCTGCGCGACACCGCCCGAAGATTGGTCGAAACCCTCGCACATCCTCTCAATCAAGCGCGCCTTTCGCCGGATGGCCGTCGCGTGATTCGCGGCTACACAATCATTCAGCCGAGTGTTACCGCCTCGCTGCCAAGCGCGACCGCAACATGGTTCTCACGCGTCTTTGCCGATCAGCGCGGCATCGATCCGTACACCCGCGCCATCTCCGATGTTTACCAGGATCTGTTCGGGGAAGGCAATTATCACGGCAAAGGCATCTATGAACTGCGGACGTTTCACCAATTGTTGTCCCAGCGATTTCCACCGGCCCATTTGTTGAGTCACGATCTATTGGAAGGCAACTATGTCCGCGTCGGGTTGGCGACCGACATCGAGCTGTTGGATGTTTTTCCGAGCAGCTACGTCGAATGGTGGAAGCGACAGCACCGCTGGATTCGTGGCGACTGGCAAATCATTGATTGGTTAAAGCCGCGTGTTCCCACTGGCGGAGGAAGGGTCGAACCCAACCCGCTTTCCGCCTTCAGCCGGTGGAAGATCTTCGATAATTTGCGGCGCAGTCTGGTCCCGCCGGCCATCGCGGTGCTCCTTTTAGTAGGCTGGTTTTTCACCTCCGTGCCGCTACTCTGGAGCGGGCTCATTGCGGGACTGATGTTGTGGCCGGTCCTGAATTCGATTCTCAGTCTTTTGTTCCATCCGCCGCCACCCGGGACCAGGTTCTGGCGTGAGCCGCGCGACCGCCTGATACGCTCTGTATACGCGTTTATTTTTCTGGCGGATTATGCGGGGATGGCGCTCGATGCCATCATTCGCGTCGCCTTTCGGCGAATGACATCGCATAGGATGATGCTTGAGTGGGAAACCGCGCAAGACGCCCGCCAGCGCACAAAGAATCAGCAACGGCACTTTGTTCTTGGCCGGCTTTGGATTCCCGCGGTCTGCGTGCTTCTTCTCGTTGTCGCGGCCTGGCATGGACCAACCGCGTTCGTGGCCATGGGTCCGTTTCTTTTTTTGTCAGCGCTCTTTCCAGTGGCGGTGATTTTGATCGATCGCCC
>Ga0070732_10001567_pt1 | contig 12484 bp, 14 predicted proteins | sample Coa_R1_5_FD_66449 | JGI IMG/M metagenome (GOLD analysis project Ga0070732, IMG submission 66449) | Surface soil microbial communities from Centralia Pennsylvania, which are recovering from an underground coalmine fire - Coalmine... | ecosystem: Environmental > Terrestrial > Soil > Unclassified ...
ATCTGGTAGAAATGCACCGGCAATTGCCGGTAGCTGCGGATTTCACGACGCGCGATGTCGGTGACCACTTCCTCGTGGGTCGGGCCGACGCAGAATTCGCGCTGGTGGCGGTCCTTCAGGCGCAGCAACTCGGGTCCATATTTCTGCCAGCGTCCCGATTCCTGCCAGAGTTCCGCAGGCTGAACCGCGGGCATGAAGAGCTCGATGGCGCCGGCGCGGTTCATCTCCTCGCGCACGATCGCCTCGATCTTGCGAACTACGCGCAATCCGAGCGGCATCCAGGTGTAAATGCCGCCGGCCAGCCGCCGGATCAGCCCGGCACGAACCATCAGTTTGTGGCTGACCAGCTCTGCGTCCGAAGGGGCTTCCTTGAGCGTTGCGAGAAAGTATCGGGAAGCGCGCATGCCGGGTTTGGGGAGACGCAACATTCTACTTGAACTTGCCCGCCTTCAAATCGCGCGGAATTTGTGAAAGAATGTAGGCAGACAGGTTTTGCTGGATTGCACATGCTCGATCGGGACGGCTACCGGCCGAACGTGGGCATCGTACTCTGCAACTGGCGCAACGAGGTTTTCTGGGGCAAGCGCGTAAGTGAGCACTCGTGGCAGTTCCCCCAAGGCGGCATCAAGCACGGGGAGACGCCGGTGCAGGCGATGTACCGCGAACTGCGGGAAGAAACGGGTTTGCTGCCCAGTCACGTCAAGATTTTGGGCCGTACGCGCAATTGGCTGCGCTACGAAGTCCCAGCACAGTGGGTCAAACGCGATTGGCGCGGCAACTACCGCGGCCAAAAGCAGATTTGGTTTCTGCTGCGGCTGGTCGGACGCGACTGCGACGTGAGCTTACGCGCGTCGGGTCATCCGGAGTTCGATGCCTGGCGCTGGAACGATTACTGGATCCCTCTGGACTCGGTGATCGACTTCAAGCGCGAGGTGTATCAGCAAGCGCTTACCGAGTTGGCTCACCACCTGTTTCGCGGCCAGCGCAGGCCGCTGACGACGGAAACGGCGTCGCGCTGATCCATCGTAGGATGCATGGAGCGAAATCCAAGCGTGGCTATGTTATGCGGAGTGCTCGGCAGGTTCCGGACGCAGCGTCTTCATAAGCGAGGTCCCCATGTTCCGGGAGTACGCACCACTGCAATGGATACCGCTGCAATCCCCCACTGCCGTTCGAGTTGTCTGGGCGGCACAGCCGTCACGAGTCACGCTGGACTCCCCCGCACTTGCGGTAATGACCGACTTCTCGCAAGTCCCGGCAGCAACGATAGAACCCGATGCAGGGATAGAGTACGCCAACGATTACATGAAACGGCGCGGCGTCAGGGCGTTGCTGGTGGCCGACACCAACCGCGGCGTGGTGGGCATCCTTACCACGACAGATCTGCTGGGGGAAAAACCGGTCAAGCTCGGCATCGACCGGGGAGTCAGGCGACAGGAAATCCGGGTTGCCGACATCATGACTCCACGCGCGCTTCTGGAATTGCTCGAGTTCGAGGAAATCCGTCAGGCGCGCGTAGGCCATATCGTCGCAACGCTGGCACGTGCGGGGCGCCAGCACTTTCTGGTCGAGGAGCGCATGGGCCAGGCGCAGCAAGTGCGGGGAATCTTCTCCCTCTCCCAGATTGCTCGGCAACTGGGGGTAAACCTGCAGCCCAACACCTTTGCGCAGACATTTTCGGAGATTGAGGCCGCGCTGGGGCGCTGAGAAGCGCTTGACATGACCGACGGCATATTGTTATCTTTAGTCTATCTATTAGAATTAGTCTAATATCCATCTGTTAGTGCTAACTGACCAGGAGGCTCCATGCAACTCAAAGGCTCTAAAACCCACGGCAATCTCAAGGACGCTTTCGCGGGCGAATCCCAGGCCAATCGCCGCTATCTCTATTTCGCCGCCAAGGCAGATGTCGAAGGCCAGAACGACGTCGCCGCGGTATTCCGCTCCACGGCGGAAGGTGAGACTGGCCACGCGCACGGCCACTTGGAATATCTCGAGCAATGCGGGGATCCGGCGACGGATCTGCCCTTCGGTCCCACGCGTTCCAATCTGAAAGCCGCAATCGCCGGCGAGACCCACGAATACACTGACATGTACCCGGGCATGTCCAAGATGGCGCGCCAGGAAGGCTTCGCGGAAATCGCCGACTGGTTCGAGACCCTGGCGAAAGCCGAGCGGTCGCATGCGAACCGCTTCCAGAAGGCGTTGGACGGGCTGGCGGACTGATAGGTCGCGGCTCTTCGGCGCAGCCCGCGCTGGGGCAAAGTCCTTCCGGGCCGGGGGAGAAGAACCCGACTCGGGAGGCCCTGCTGCATTCCATCGACTGAAGCGTTTCCCATGGCCGTCAGAGAAGGCAACCTCGAAGCGCCGACGCGGCATCCCGTAGCCTGGCGCGCGCCGGATTTCTACGAGGAAGCGAAGGTCCTCCGAGAAATGGAGCGCGTGTTCGACATCTGCCATGGGTGCAGGCGCTGCGTCAATCTGTGCACGGCATTTCCGACGCTCTTCGACCTGGTCGATTCGAGCAAGACCCTTGAGGTCGACGGTGTCGACAAGGCGCAGTTCTGGAAAGTCGTCGACCAGTGCTATCTCTGCGACATGTGCTACATGACGAAATGCCCCTACGTCCCCCCGCATCCCTGGAACGTCGATTTTCCCCATCTCATGCTGCGCGCGAAAGCCATCAAGTTCAAAAAGGGGGAGGTGCGCATCCGCGACCGGCTGCTTTCTTCTACCGATGCGATCGGCAGGCTCGCAGCGATCCCGGTGGTGGCGCAAACGGTCAACGCGGTTAACGGCAACCGTGCGGCGCGCACCGTGATGGAAAAGGCCGTCGGCGTTCACCGCGAACGCAAGCTGCCGCCTTACAGTCCGGCGAAATTCCGGGCTGGGGCGGCTGCGAGCGGGCGCTACGAAGAGAAGAGGGGCGAGCACACGCCCGGGAAAGTCGCCGTGTTCTCCACCTGCTACGTGAATTACAACGAGCCCGGCATCGGTCATGACCTGCTCGCCTTGCTGGAGCACAACGAGATTCCCTATGTGCTGGTGGAAAAGGAAGCCTGCTGCGGCATGCCCAAGCTGGAGCTCGGCGACCTGGAAAGCGTCGCGAAGCTCAAATCGGTCAACATCCCGCCGCTGGCACGCCTTGCCGCCGAGGGCTTCGCGATCCTCGCCGCGGTGCCTTCCTGTACGCTGATGTTCAAGAAAGAGTTACCACTGCTTTTCCCGGAAGATTCCGATGTAAAGACCGTGAGCCAAGCGATGTTCGATCCCTTCGAGTATTTCGTACTGCGCAACCGTGATGGGCTGCTGAAAACAGAATTCAAGGGCCGTCTCGGCAAGGTGTCGTACCACATCCCTTGCCACTCGCGCGTACAGAACGTCGGCCAGAAAACGAGGGAGGCGCTGCAACTTGTTCCGGGCACCGAGGTGAACACGGTCGAGCGCTGCTCGGGGCACGACGGCACCTGGGGCGTGAAGACCGAATTCTTCGATAACTCGATGAAAATCGGACGCCCGGTGTTCCGCCAAATGGCCGGAAGCGATCCCGACTACATTTCATCCGATTGCCCGATCGCGGCAATCCACATCGAGCAGGGCATGGGCGAAACCCGGGCGAAGAAGGCCCACCCCCTGTCCCTGCTGCGCATCGCTTACGGAATCTGACTTGGATACGAAATGACCTCTATGCCGCGCATCGAACGTTCCAGCCTCATGCCGCTCGAAACCTACGCACGCGAGCGCCCCCAATTCCGCGCCAGAGTAATGGCCCACAAGAAGGACCGGACCCTCCGACTCGGCGAGCACGTGACGCTGATATTCGAGGACGAACTTACCGTTCGCTATCAGGTTCAGGAGATGCTGCGTGCCGAACGGATTTTCGAGGAGGAGGGCATTCAAGAGGAGCTTGATGCCTACAATCCACTCGTGCCGGACGGGCAAAATCTCAAGGCGACGATGATGCTCGAGTATCCGGATCCCAAGGAGCGCGGCGAGTCGCTCCGGCGCCTTATCGGAATCGAAGACAAGGTCTGGATCCAAGTCGAAGGTCGAGAGCGCGTCTGGTCGATCGCCGATGAAGATCTGGAACGTGAAAACGACGAGAAAACATCGTCGGTGCACTTCCTGCGCTTCGAGCTCGCCGGAGGCGCGGCCGAGGCGCTGAAGAAGGGCGCCGGTCTCAAGGTCGGGATCGAGCATCCGAACTACGCCGCTCGCGTGGAGGCGCCCGCAACGGTGCGTGCATCCCTGGGGAAAGACCTGGCCTGACGCCGGTGCCGTGCCTTGAAGGCGGCGATTGTTCCGGTTTCGCTTGAGGCCCTGCCGCTACAGCAGGACCAGATTGTCGCGATGGATCAATTCCGGCTCGTCGATGTAACCGAGCACCGATTCGATTTCACTTGAGGGACGACCGGCAATGCGCCGCGATTCCTGCGCGCCGTAATTGACTAGCCCGCGGGCGATCTCGGCGCCATCGGGTGCCACGCACGCGACGACTGCTCCGCGGTCGAATTCGCCGTCCACGCCTTTCACCCCGATCGGCAACAGGCTCTTTCCCCCTGAACTCAGCGCCTTAGCCGCGCCCGCATCGAGAGCGAGCTTGCCCGCCACCTGGACGTGGTCGGCCAGCCACTGCTTGCGCGCTGCGAGTGGCGTCGTTTGCGCCGAGATCAGCGTACCGATCGCCTCCCCGGCAGCCAGACGCTCCAGCACGTCGGGTTCGTGACCCGAGGCGATCACCGTCTTTGCCCCCGAGCGCGCGGCGCGCTTTGCCGCGAGTACTTTGGTGATCATGCCTCCCTTGGCTATCGCGGAGTCTGTGCCCCCAGCGAGTTCCTCGAGCTGAGGGTCGCCCGCCTGCGCTTTCTCGATCAGTGTTGCGCCGGAATCCAGGCGCGGGTCTCCGGTATAAAGACCGCGCTGGTCGGTGAGAATGATCAGGCAATCCGCTTCGACGAGATTCGTGACCATCGCGGCAAGCGTGTCGTTGTCGCCCAGCCGAATTTCGTCGGTGACGACCGTGTCGTTTTCGTTGATTACCGGGATGATTCCCAGTCCAAGCAGCGTCAGCAATGTCGATCGGGCGTTGAGATACCGCCCCCGATCCGCGATATCCGCATGTGTGAGCAGCACCTGAGCGGTATGCAGCCCATGCCGACGAAAGCAGGTTTCGTAGACCTGGATCAGTCCCATCTGTCCCACAGCGGCCGCGGCCTGCAGTTCGTGCATCGTCTGCGGGCGTTTTTTCCAGCCCAGGCGCTGCATGCCCTCGGCGATTGCTCCGCTCGACACGAGGACGACGTCCTTGCCGGTTTCACGCAGCGTGGCGATCTGTTTCGCCCAGCGTGCAATGGCCTCGGTGTCCAGCCCCTCGCCACGGTTCGTGACGAGCGAACTGCCCACTTTGACGACGAAACGCCCCGCGTTCTTCATGGCGCTTTTCCGGTTTCCAGGAACTTCATCACCGCTTGGGCGAGATCCCGGCAGCCTTCCCCTGTGAGCGCGGAAACGCAGTAGCTCGGTCCTCGCCAGCGCAGTCTGCGTACGATCTCTGCTGCAGCCGGTGCGCGCTCCTCGGCGGGAAGCATATCGATTTTGTTCAGGACCAGCCAGCGTGGCTTGCGGTGGAGCGCCGGGTCGAACTTCTTGAGCTCGTTTGCGATGGCGCGGGCATCCCGGGCCGGGTCGGTGTCCGGGTCCAAGGGAGCGATGTCGATGATGTGCAGCAGCAACCGCGTGCGTGCGAGATGCCTGAGAAACTGATGTCCTAGTCCCGCTCCCTCGGCCGCTCCCTCGATAAGCCCCGGAACGTCGGCAATTACGAAGCTGCGGTCGGCGCCGACCCGCACTACACCAAGGTGGGGATGCAGCGTGGTAAAGGGGTAGTCTGCGACCTTGGGGCGCGCCGCTGATACCGCGCGGATGAATGTGGATTTTCCCGCGTTGGGCAGCCCCAACAGCCCGACGTCGGCCAGCACCTTGAGTTCGAGATTCAGTACCCGGTTCTCGCCGGGCTCGCCGGGCGTCGCCTTGCGCGGAGCCCGGTTGGTGCTCGATTTGAAATTGACGTTACCGAGCCCGCCTTTGCCGCCGCGCGCCAGTACCGCGGACTGCTGGTGGGCAGCGAGGTCGGCGATCGTCTCCCCGGTCCCGGCATCGGTGATCACCGTGCCTACCGGTACACGCAGGACGACGTCCTCAGCGCCCTTCCCGCTGCACTGGCGGCCGCTGCCGGCCTCTCCGTCGCGGGCGCGGTGAATGCGCGCAAACCGGTAATCGACGAGAGTGTTGATGTTGCGGTCAGCGACAGCGTAAACACTGCCGCCATGGCCGCCGTCGCCGCCGTCGGGTCCGCCACGGGGGATAAATTTTTCGCGCCTGAAGCTGACGACACCATTGCCGCCCTTGCCGGCATGGACTTCGATACGCGCTTCATCGATGAATTTCATGGGTGCGGCAGTTCCAGAAACAAAAAAGCCCTATCGCATCGATAGGGCTTGATGCGGGAGAAAGGTGCTTCTAGGCCGGAATCACGCTGACTGTCTGCTTGCGCTCCGGGCCCTTGAAAGCGAATTGAATCCTGCCGCTTATCTTTGCGAACAACGTATGGTCCTTGCCGATGCCGACGTTGTCGCCGGCGTGCACGCGCGTACCACGCTGGCGGATGATTATGCTGCCGGCCGACACCGTTTGCCCGCCGTAGCGCTTTACGCCAAGACGCTTCGACTGAGAATCGCGGCCGTTGCGGGAACTGCCGCCTGCTTTCTTGTGTGCCATGGTTAATTACCCTTTCGTGCCAATGCGCTTACGCCGTTATCCCGGTGATCTGGATTTCGGTGAAATCCTGCCGGTGGCCGCGGTGCCTTCTGGAGTTCTTGCGCCTGCGCATCTTGAAGCTCATCACCTTGTCCGCAAGCCCGTGGGACACAACTTTTGCCTTGACGGACGCACCTTTCAGCAACGGGGTTCCGACCTTAAGCGCCTGACCGTCGCCGATAAGGAGCACTTCCTCGAGCACTAGCTCGCTGCCCACGGCGGCGGGAAGCTTCTCGACTTTCAGCTTTTCTCCGGAGGACACGCGATATTGCTTGCCCCCTGTTCTGATGACGGCGTACATGCTGCGCACTCCAAGATGACAATTTTGAAAACCCGAAATTATACATGACTTTAGCCGCAGCGGTCAAAGGCGAATGTGGTATGCTTTGCGCCTTCCACGGCGTCGTTTCCGCAGCGCGACGGTCTTCCCTCTTGCAGCCCGAAATACTCCGCGATCTCATCGCCGCAGACATGCGGGCGGTCGACGCCGTGATCCGGCGCCGGCTCGAGTCCGACGTCGTCCTCATCCGCCAGATCGCGGAATACATCATTGCCGGAGGCGGGAAAAGGCTGCGCCCGGCCCTCGTTCTGCTCGCGGCCGGAGCGACGGGGTACCGCGGGGAGGAGCACATCGAGCTGGCGGCCGTGGTGGAATTCATCCATACGGCTACCCTTCTGCACGACGACGTGGTCGACGAATCCGAACTTCGCCGCGGTCGCAAGACGGCCAACGCCGAGTTCGGCAACGCCGCAAGTGTGCTGGTGGGCGATTTCCTCTACTCGCGAGCCTTTCAGATGATGGTCGGTGTGAGGAGCATGAGGATAATGGAAGTGCTTGCCGATGCGACCAACGCAATCGCAGAAGGCGAGGTGCTGCAGCTGCTGAACGCCCATAACTTCGCGCTAACCGAATCGGAATATCTCAACGTTATCCGGCGCAAGACGGCAAAATTGTTCGAGGCGGCCGGGCAATTGGGCGCGATTTTGAGTGGCGGGGGAACGGCGATCGAACAAGGCTTGGCGCGCTATGGCATGCATCTCGGGACCGCGTTCCAACTGATCGACGACGTACTCGACTATTCCGGCGACGTGGCCCATACCGGCAAGAACCTCGGGGACGATCTCAACGAGGGGAAGACCACGCTGCCGTTGATCCACGTAATGCAGCAAGGGTCCCCCGGCCAGGCGGATCTCGTGCGGGCAGCCATCGATCGAGGCGGGCGCAGGGAATTCGAGGCCGTACTGGATGCAATTCATGCAACCGGCGCGCTGGATTACGCGAGGCGAATGGCCGAGGGCGAGGCGCGGGCGGCACATGAGGCGGTCGCTATGCTGCCGGATTCAAAATACAGGGATTCTTTGCTAGAATTGGCGGCCTTTGCAGTCGAGCGCAACTACTAGGCATTCCCGAAACGCTCGACTTTCCGCGCCGTCTTCCGTTCGACTCGGGGTGTAGCTCAGCCTGGTAGAGTACTGCGTTCGGGACGCAGGTGTCGCTGGTTCGAATCCAGTCACCCCGACCATCCAAATTGCGCTGATGCATGTCCCGGCCGCTGGGCCCTGCGGTCCCGGCCGACGCCGTCGGTATAATGAAACCGACGTTGCCCGATGGCCATACCACCGTGAGCAAGCTCCTTTTCCTGATACTTGCCGCCGTCGCGGTCTACCTCGTCTTCGCCGGCGCGGCCCGCAGGCGCGAGCGGCACGCAGCGTTGCGTCCGGAAACCATGGTTCCCTGCGCATACTGCGGTATCCACCTGCCGCGCAGCGAAGCGCTGGATGCCGACGGAAGGTACTACTGCGGGCAAGAGCATCGCGATCTCGGGCCCGCTTGAGGGCGTCATGGCAAGTCCCTCGATGCTGACGTTGCCGTGGCTCCCGCAGCAGGGGGCGGTGGCCGATTCGTTCTGGGTTTCGCTCAAGTACTTCAATTTCTACCGCATTGCCGTTGCCGCGATGTTCCTCCTCGCGGCGCTGGTCTACGGAGACACTATCAGCCTCGGCGGCCACGATCTCAGGGCATTTATTTACGCCAGTGCCGTGTATATGGCGCTCGCGATCGTGTATCACATCGTGTTGCGCCGGCTGCCGGTGTACTTCAACTTGCAGCTCACGCTGCATCTGGTCACCGACATCGTCGCAATTGTCGTGCTGATCTATGCGTCGAGCGGGATTCGCAGCGGGCTCGGGGTCATGCTGCTGATATCTCTGGCCGGGGCGGCGCTGGTGAGCCGCAGGACCTTGATCCTTTTCTACGCCGCTCTTGCCTCGATCGCAGTGCTTCTGGAGCAGACCTACTGGGTGCTCGTGCACGACGTCGATCCCTCGAATTACCTTCAGCCCGGATTGCTGTCGATCGGGTATTTTGCTACGGCGCTCATCACCAACCAGCTGGCGCGGCGCGTGATCATCAACGAGCGCATCGCGCGTCAACGCGGCGCCGATCTTGCCGATCAACTCCGGGTCAACAGGCTGGTGATTCAGGACGTCCAGGATGGCGTGCTCGTGGTCGATGCCAACGGCCTCGTGCGCCAGCACAATCCGCGGGTCGCGGAACTGCTAGGGCGGCCGTCGCCCGAGCTCGGGCAAATCGAAGAATACTCCGAGGAGCTTGCGAGCAAACTGAGCGCTTGGCGCGGAGGGCACGGCGCGAGCAGCGCAAGCATGCAAGTTGCCGAAAGCGGCCGCCTGGTGCGCGCGCGGTTCGTGTCGGCGGGTCTCGCCGGCGGGAGCATCACCCTGGTGTTCCTCGAGGACCTTTCCAAGCTGCAGGAGCAGGCGCAGCAGCTCAAGCTCGCGGCGCTGGGCAGGCTTACGGCGAATATCGCGCACGAAATTCGCAACCCGCTTTCGGCGATCACGCATGCGGGCGACCTGCTCCAGGAGGAGTCTCGCGGGCCGCAAAAGGCGCGCATGGTGCAAATTATCCAAGACAACGCGCGGCGCCTTGATCACATGGTGCACGATATTCTGGAATTGTCGCGGCGCGACCGCATTCAACCTGAGTCCATCCGCGCGCGTCAGTATCTGCAAACGTTCATCGATGAATTTTCCCGGAACGAGGGCATCCCGCGCCAGAGTTTCTCGATCGACGCAGCAGAAAGCATCGCCATGGAATTCGACCGCGTGCATCTCAACCAAGTGCTCTGGAATCTGCTGCGAAATGCGTGGCGCCATTGCCGCAAGCAGGAAGGAAGCATCCGCTTGACGGCGTCGCAAAGGACGAATCGGGTAGAATTGCACGTAATCGACGACGGCGACGGAGTGACCAAGGAACTGCAGCCGCAGTTATTCGAGCCGTTCTTCACCACCTTTGCGAGCGGCACGGGACTCGGGCTTTACATCGCCAGGGAGCTCTGCGTCGCCAACAGCGCGAGTCTTGATTATCTCGATCACGGCCGAGGCGCAGACTTCAGGATTCTATGGCAAGCACCGTAGCGAACCGGCGCGCGGACAGGCGGACCAACCTCGCCGGGGGTACTGTTCTTGTCGTAGACGATGAAGCGGATATCCGCGAATTGCTCGAACTGTCGCTGGTCCGCATGGGGCTCGCGGTCGAATCCGCAGGATCAGTCGCCGCAGCCAAGCAGTTGCTCCAGTCCAAACATTTCGATCTTTGCCTTAGCGACATGCGCCTGCCTGACGGCGATGGTCTCGAGCTGGTGCGCCATATCGGGACGCAATGCGCGGATCTTCCCGTGGCGGTGATCACGGCTTTCGGAAGCACCGAAAATGCGGTGGCGGCTTTGAAGGCCGGCGCTTTCGATTATCTCACGAAGCCTCTGGCCCTCGATCAGTTGCGCTTGCTGGTTAAGTCGGCGTTGTCGCTCCCGCAGAAAACCGCAGTCCCGAAAACGAGCGATGGCGAACTCCTCGGCGCCAGTCCGGCCATCGACCATGCTCGCGCGATGATCGAAAAACTGGCGCGCAGCCAGGCGCCGATCTACATCACCGGGGAATCGGGCAGCGGCAAGGAACTCGCCGCACGGCTGATTCACGGCAAAGGCGCTCGGCGCGACAAGGCGTTCGTGCCGGTCAATTGCGGCGCAATCCCGGAAAATCTCATGGAAAGCGAGTTTTTCGGCTACAAGAAGGGCGCTTTTACCGGAGCGGAAAGCGATCGCGATGGGTTTTTTCAGGCCGCAAACGCAGGGACCCTGTTTCTGGACGAGGTGGCGGACCTCCCGCTGGCAATGCAGGTGAAGCTTCTGCGCGCGATTCAGGAAAAACGCGTGCGCAAGGTCGGCGCGACTGCGGAGGATGCCGTCGACGTACGCGTCATCTGCGCGACCCACCAGAATCTGGCGACCTGCGTCGAGTCGGGTAAGTTCCGCCAGGATTTATATTATCGGTTGGCGGTCATCGAACTGAGGATGCCGTCGCTGCGGGAGTGCGGCGAGGACGTTCCGTTGCTTGCCGATGCGATTTTGCAGCGAGTATCGGGATCGCGCGCCGGCGGCCGGGTGCGGCTTTCCGAGGCCGCGAAACAGGCGCTTTCGAAATATGACTTCCCTGGCAATGTCCGCGAACTCGAAAATATTCTTGAACGCGCCGTCGCTCTTGCCGCGAGCGACGACATCCAAGTGGAAGACCTTCAGCTGGCGGTTCCGGCGACGGAGGAATCTGCGACGCCGGACGCGAAGTGGCCGCTTCAGGAATATCTTGATCGTCTCGAGAAGGATGCGATCCTCGAAGCCTTGGAAAAAACGCGTTTCAACCGTACTGCCGCGGCAAAGCTGCTCGGCATCACGTTTCGGGCTTTGCGCTACCGCATGGAGCGGCTGGGGATTCGCTAGGTGTCGCTGGGTTCGCTCGATCCGAAGGGAGCGCTCGACGGTGCCGTGCAGGTTCCCTCGGTCAATTGCGACGAGCGTCCCGCAGGGAGTCTGGTCACGCTTCTGGTCGTGCATAGCATCAGCCTGCCACCCGGGCAGTTCGGTGGCGACTCGGTTGCCCATCTGTTTACTAATAGCCTGGATTGCTCGGCGCACCCTTATTTTGAAACCTTGCGCGATCTCAAGGTTTCTGCCCACTTCCTGATCCGCCGGGAGGGCGAAGTGCTGCAGTTTGTGCCTTGCACAATGCGCGCCTGGCATGCGGGTCCTTCGAGCTGGCAGGGGCGCGAGCGCTGCAACGATTTTTCTATCGGGGTCGAGCTGGAAGGCGCCGACGACGTGGCCTACACCGAGCGGCAGTACGGGCGCTTGGCGGAACTGACCGTGTTGCTGCGCGACCGCCTTCCTATCATCGACATCGTCGGCCATGCCGACGTTGCTCCCGGGCGCAAGACCGACCCCGGTCCCGCGTTCGATTGGGCCTGCTATCGGGAGTGTCTGGGGCTGCGGCGCTAGCAGCCGACCTCTCGCAGTGCCCGTTTCGGCCGCCTTGTCCCGGCGGTTTCTCCGATTCTTTCCGATCCAATTCAAGAGTTGCGAAGCTGCTTGAGCAAAGAACGCTTGCATCTTGACAGTGCACTAGAATTAGTTGCACACTCTTGCCGGAATACTATATATTGTGGTCAAAGGGCGAAATGTCCCGTTGACCGGGTTTTGCCGCCGCTGGGCCAGTCGGGCAGCGCAAAAGAAAAGAGTAGAGGAGACAGGACATGCAGATAGCCGCTGACGCGCCGACCACCCAGTCGATCCCCGGCACGGCCGGCCTTTCGGAA
>Ga0070732_10001568_pt1 | contig 12476 bp, 9 predicted proteins | sample Coa_R1_5_FD_66449 | JGI IMG/M metagenome (GOLD analysis project Ga0070732, IMG submission 66449) | Surface soil microbial communities from Centralia Pennsylvania, which are recovering from an underground coalmine fire - Coalmine... | ecosystem: Environmental > Terrestrial > Soil > Unclassified ...
GTGGAGCAATCGGCGAAGCTGCGTTGCAAGAAAGATGTCGTAGGCAGCCAGAGCGCTGGCGCTGCCAAAAAGACCGAGCCCCAGAATCATCAGCAGGTATCTCAAAGCTGGCATCGGATTACTCCTTTCCGTTTCCATTCGCGGTGTTTCAGCGACTCCCCGCGTAGGCGCGGGCCAGTTGCGCAGTACCGCGCGCCAGCTCCGTGCGCGGAGCGACCCTCCGGGCTGTGGCTGGCTGCATCAACCGGAACGTGAAGCGAAGGGATACCCAAGAGAAAGCGGCTGCGGCAGCGACGGCGAACATCGTGGCGATGGCGATCTCGGCGAAATCCAGCATGGCGATCATGGCCTGCCTCCTGTGGTGCAAACTTCAGGTGGCAGTTCGCGAGCCAATATCAACACATTGAAAACAAAGGCTTTATTGCACGCAAATTGCGGGTGGTCCGTTGCCTCAGGAACACGCTGTGTCGGGTGAGACGCGCAGCGGCCAAGTAAGAGGTTTTGCCGTTGCGAGAATTCGCGTTAGTGTAGATGGTGAGGTGGGCCGGAAGATCCTAAGTTGCAGCCCACCGGCTGTGTCGAGAAAGCGTTGCCTATGCCCATTCGAACTGCCGGCTTTCGAATCGCAAGAATTCTGGGTATTCCCATTTACCTGGATCCCACCTGGCTGCTCATCTTTGGCCTGATTACCTATCAGCTTGCCAAGATCGTCCTTCCGGGAATGTCTCCGAAGTGGACGCAGACTCAATACTGGTCAGTGGGCATCGTGGCAAGTCTTCTGTTTTTTGGTTCCGTCCTGTTTCACGAGCTGGCGCATAGCGTGGTGGCGCTTTATTACAAAATTCCCGTGCACTCCATCACGTTGTTCATTTTTGGCGGCATTGCGCGCATCGGGCGGGAGCCATCGAAGCCCATACAGGAGTTCAACATCGCGGTAGCGGGGCCGCTCGCCAGCTTTTTTTTCGCCGGCGTATTCGGGACGATGATCCTAGCCTTTCCCGCCGATCAAATGATTACAGCGCCAGCCAAGTTCCTCGGAGGCAGCAACTTCCTTCTCGCAGCTTTCAATCTGGCACCAGGTTTCCCTCTGGATGGCGGGAGAATCTTCCGGGCCATTATCTGGGGCGTCACCAAAGATTTCTCGCGCGCCACGCTGGTCGCGGGCTCAAGCGGCAAAGTAGTTGCCTATGCAATGATGGGTATCGGTGGTTACCAGGCTTTCTTAAAGAATGATTGGTACTCCGGACTTTGGCTGGGGGTGATTGGCTTATACCTTTTGAACGCGGCGCAACAGAGTATCGCGCAAATGACCATCCGTGATGCGCTTGCCGGGCTGCATGCGTCCGACGTGATGAGCCACGAGGTTCCCACGATCGACGGGCACATCACGCTTGAGGAATACGGCGCGGAGGTTCTGAGGACCGGGCGGCGGTGCCATTTGGTACTCTCCGGCGACCGGTTGGTGGGCATGATGAACGTTCACATGCTGAATGCGGTGCCACGCGGAGAGTGGGCTCAAAACTCGGTGCAGGCGGCAATGATTCCCCGGGACAAGATTCAGTGGACGTCGCCCGACGAGCCGCTGCTGCGGCTGCTCGAACGGCTGCTGACCGCGGACATCAATCAGATGCCAGTGGTGACCGGCGCGATAGAAGCACCGCAAATTGTGGGCATGGTCACGCGGGATTCGATTCTGCGGGTAATGAAAACGCATTCCGAACTGGCTTCGCAATTCTCCGGGAAATAAGAAACAATGATTGCCTCTGACGGCTAGGCCCGAGTCTTGATCAGTTGAGATCCTTCGCTGCGCTCAGGATGACACCTTTAAGAGGCCAGACCAATACGGCGGTATTCGACCTCCCGCTCAGGAAAGGCTCGCGCTAGTCGGCGCTCATGGCTTGGGTTGTTGGTTGATTTACCCGCGGGAGACTTTCCGTGGCGCATGTCTGCCGAGATTCCAATACCACGCGCACTCCGTGCCGAGGACGCAGAGTAATGGACGCCAGCGGGACAACAGGGTGATTCGGTACCAGGCGCAGCCGGTACTTCTGCGCAACGGTCGCAAGAATTAGCGTCGCCTCCATCACGGCAAAAGAGTTGCCGATGCACTGGCGCGGGCCGCCGCCAAACGGGAAATAAGCAAAACGCGGAATGCGTTTCAAAAGATCGCCTTCCCAACGTTCCGGGCGAAATTCCTCCGGCGAGTCGTACCAACGCGGGTCGCGATGGACGACCCACTGCGCCATGGCGACGCCCATTCCCTTTTTCACGGGATATCCGCCGAGCTCATGATCTTCAACGACGACCCGCGCCAGGCCCCACGCAGGCGGATAAAGCCGCATCGATTCCGTGATGACGTTTGCGGTGTAAGGGAGGCGCGGAAGATCGTCCAGCGCGGGCGCGCGGCCACAGAGAACTCTGTCGAGTTCGGCGTGCAGCTTGGCTTCCACGCGCGGATTTTGCGCGAGCAGCCACCAAGTCCAGGAAAGCGAAGCGGCCGTCGTTTCATGCCCCGCGAGGAAAAGCGTGATAGTCTCATCACGCAGCTGCTTGTCGGTCATTCGCGAGCCGTCTTCGTCCTGCGCGTGAAGAAGCATGGAGAGAAGATCACCAGTATCGCGGCCGGAGGTGCGGCGTTCGCTGATGAAGCGGTAAAGGATGCTCTCGATGTAGGCAATCTCGCGCTTGATGCGGAGGTTCGTGGGCGTGGGGACCCAATGCGGCACGAACAAAGTTCGGCGGAAATTTGCGCCGAGTTCCAGAAGCAATTCAAGTGATTTGCCGACGTCTTGCACATCAAGCGCCACGTCGGCATCAAACAGCGTTTTCGCGACGATTCGCAGAGTGAGCCGCATCATCTCCTGATGCACGTCGCGCTCGTCTCCGCCGCGCCAGCTTTCCAGCATGTGCTGCGTGTAGTGCACCATGGTGTCCGCGTAGGCGTTGATGCGCGCGCGATGAAACGAGGGCTGCACCAAGCGGCGCTGTCGCAGCCAGAAGTCGCCTTCGCTGGTGAGCAACCCTTCTCCGAACACGTGCCGGTTCGCGCGCAACACACGGCCCTTGAAGTAGCGACGCGGATGGCCGACCAGCACTTCTTCGATGAGGTCCGGGTGATTGATAAAAATGTTACGAAAATTGACTACGCGGATGCCGACGATATCCCCGTAGCGCGCCAATTCGGTGAACATCTCAAGAGGGCTTTGGTTCAAAGCGCGTAATGACCAACCTTTGAGTCCAGCATAGGGGCCAGGAGGGAATTTGCCGCGGCGCAGCCACATACCACCATGCTAAGCCGCGACTGCGCTAGGGTCAACGCGAACAGAAGCTGCTGAGCTCCGGTTCAGTCTGGGCGCAGCGCGCGAATGAGGAAGGCCCCGCTTCGGGATTCCATCGTTACATGGGAGAGTCCGGCAGTCAGCAACCTCTGGGGAACGGTAACCGGATCGAGGGGAACGAACGTGCTCTTGATGTGGCCGATACGGTGAATCCAGTGGTCCGAGATGTCGAAAGCCAGGAAAACGCCGCCGGGACGAAGTACGCGCCATACCTCAGATAAAGTGCGATCCTGCAAGTCAGGGGATTTCAGATGATGCAGCATGAGAATGGCGAGGACGGATGAGAATGTGCTGTCCGAGAAAGGAAGAGATGCGGCATCGCCCTGAATTACGGCGACGCTCGAACGGTTGATTCGCGCGACGAGCTTCCGGGCGGACGCGTGATCGTATTCAAGGCTCGTAATGCGAGGCGCCCGCCGTGCCAGTTCCATTGTCGCCGAGCCAGTACCCGCGCCTAGCTCCAAAATGTGCTCACCCAGCTGCGAATCGCGGAGCATCCATGGCAACAACTGCCTGCGCGTGAGATACCGCCAAAGCGCCGAGCCACAATACCATTTCTCGAAAGAATTCATCCGACACTCGGTACATTTTTTTAGCCCATCCACTTTAGCTTGATGGGCAGGCTATTGCTATTGAAGCAAGGGGCGGATGTGTCGGAGCGCGGAGGCGAACTGATCAGCGTTATAGGCTGAGGGGTTTTCGAGCTGCAGGAAGAGACCATTGATGGCAGTGCGAACTTCGGCGGCATTGGCTGGCTTGGCATCACGGCTATAGGCAATGTAGAGCGAATCCATGGCCATGGCGGCCTGTTCCGCGGCGCGCTCGTCAACTAGTGCAATGTTCTCCGCGTCGTCGGCAATGCGCTGCAACATTCGCAGCACAATGGGTTGGTCGTATTGCATGGTGGCGAGGCGCTCCGCAATGCGCTGCGCTAAAGGCGCTACTGCCGTTGCGGCTGCAGCCACCACGTTGCGGTCGGGATTGAGCTTGCTCATCTCGTCGGAAACCAGGAGCAGCTGCCGGTCCAGTTCCTGTGCGTTGGCAGAATCGATTTGCTTCGCTAACAAGCGAAACACAACGTAACGCGAAGCGTTCCACGCAGGATCGCCCGGACGACGCCCCACGTATCCATGTTCCTGGCGCCAACTGTCTTTGGCAGGGCCCAGCGCGTGATGGCATGCAAAACAAGAAAGCTCAGAGTACTCGGGCCAGACGTCCCTCTTATCGAAGCGCTCGTTCTTCGCGCGCCACGTGAGCCGCTCCATTGCGGCGCGCAGTTGTACCGCTTGTCCGGCACTCCACTCGCGCACGCCGACCCAGGCGGCATCTTCTGCAGGCTTTCCCGGCTCGGACTCGCGCGGAACTTTCCAGTGCCGCGGCATCACTGCCGAAAACGAATCCAGCTCGAAAAATAAATCCGGATGCCCTGCGGCGATCATTTCGTGGTCCACAAATTTGTTTTTTGTGCCGAGGTGGCACTCGAGACATTTTTCTGTGCGATGAATCACGTTGCGCGTATCGGTCATTCCCAAGGCGACTGACTTTTCGTGGGACCAGGAGCGCGTAGTATGCTGACCGAGCCACGCTGAAGCTGGCCCGTGGCAGTTTTCGCAGGACACGCCCTCGGAAATTTCAAACGCGCGACCGCGCTGTTCGGGCGTCGTATAGAGCGCATGGCATGCAAGGCATTTCGGAGAATCCTCGGCTTTCGCGCCCAACTTCAGGATGCGCGCCATGCGCTCGCCGACGTCCCCGGTCAGGGCCTGATACGTGCGGCTGTGCTTGTCTTGGAGGATCCAAGTCGAATATTCATTTTGCAAGATGCGGCTGCCTGCGATGGGCTTCACGCTTCCGTGGCAACTCGTCGCTGCGCACGATCCCGGACCGATGTATTTGACGGGCTCTTTCTCCTGTCCCTCCAAAACAGCAGGCATTAGGAGTGAAAAGCAAGCAATGATCCGCAAGAGGAAACAGTTTGTCGCGTAGCGCATTCGCTGTGCCGGAGAATCTGTTTCGCTTATATCGTTTGCGGCGAGCAGAAGTCAACGGATTGCGTTGCCTTTTTCGCGACGCGCCGCGAAAAGCCAACGAGGCGCTATTTACACGGCGCTTTTCGCTCAGTAGTATGCAGAAGATTCAGCACTCCAACCTGCGCCGTGCGACAACTCCGAGGCATGCACGGCGAATTGTGTGCGAGACGGGACGACGTGATCTTCGACGACCTGCGGGCTATCCAGCTTCGCTACGGCTTTTTGCCCAAAGCGGAGCTCGAAGGACTTTCCCAGCGCACGCAAACTCCGCTCTATCAGATCCACAGCGTGGCGAGTTTTTATCCGCATTTTCATCTCGCTCCGCCGGCGAAAGCGGAAATTCGCGTCTGCGCCGACATGAGCTGCCATCTCAATGGAGCCTGCGAGTTGCGTGCCGAGATCGAGAGGCGCTTCGCCGGCTCCCGCTCCGAAGACGTGCAAATTCGCGATGTTTCCTGCCTCGGCCGCTGCGATCACGCCCCGGCGGTCTCGATCAACGATCAGATTTTTACGAATGTCACTGCCGAGAGCACGGAGCAAATTGCGCGCAAAGCCATTCGCGGTGAAGAAGTTAACGAACTGCACCCTGAGCAACCGCCTGTGAAGTGCAAAGCCGACCCTTACGGCTCTAGTGACGGTGAAAGATATGGCGTGGTGCGCAAGTTGGTTAAGACCGGCGCCTGGGACGACGTCCTTGCGCAGCTCAAAGCCGCGGAACTTCGCGGTATGGGTGGCGCTGGCTTTCCAACGAGCATGAAGTGGGATCTCGTGCGAAAACAGCCCGATCCTGTGAAGTATGTGGTTTGCAACGCGGACGAGAGCGAGCCGGGCACGATCAAAGACCGCTTCATCATGACCAATCTGCCTCATCTGGTTATCGAAGGCATGATTATCGCTGGCATCGTCACAGGAGCGAAGCGCGGCATCCTTTACATCCGCCACGAATATGGTCAGCAGGAAGAAATTCTTGGCGAAGAAATTCGCCACTGTTACCACACAGGATTGCTCGGCAAGAAAATCCTTGGCAGCGAACTCGACTTCGATCTCGAAATTTTTGTAAGTCCCGGCGGCTACATCTGCGGAGAAGAGAGCGCGCTTCTCGAAGCGATCGAAGGCCATCGCGCTGAGCCGCGCAACAAGCCGCCATTTCCGGGACAGATCGGCTTGTGGCAAAAGCCGACGGTCATCAACAACGTGGAAACGTTCATCAACGTGCCGCAGATTCTGGCGCGCGGCATCGATTGGTTTGTCGCGCAAGGCGCGAACGGTTCGCGCGGGCTTAAATTCGTGGGCGTCAGCGGCCACGTGGAGCGCCCCGGCATTTTCGAAGTCCCTATGGGCACGCCGATGCGCGAAGTCATTTTCAAGCATGCAGGCGGCATTCGCGGAGGCCGCCAATTGAAAGCGTTCGCGCCATCCGGCCCTTCGTCGGGTTATCTTCCAGCTTCGATGATAGATGTGCGCCTCGACTTCAAGGCCCTCGCCGATGCCGGCTCCATGCTCGGCTCCGGTGCCATCGTGGTTTGTGATGACACAACCTGCATGCTCGACATGGCGCTGAATGCCGTGCGCTTCTATCGCAACGAATCCTGTGGGAAGTGCGTGCCCTGCCGCATCGGTTCGCAAAAAATGACCGACCTGCTTGCCAGATGGACGCAGGGCTCTGTCTCTGAGCCGCAGTATCGCGCAGATCTTGCGCTTCTCGACGACCTTTCACAGACCATGACTCAGACGTCCATCTGCGGCCTCGGCCAGATTGCTCCCGCGCCGATTCAGTCCGTGCTGAAGCATTTTCGCGCGGAGATCGATGCGCACGTTATGAAGAGGCAGTGTCCCAGCAGGATTTGTTTCAGCGCCGCATCGCGCGCGGGAGAAGCGCAGCGCGTAGGAATTCGTCCCTAATATGTCCACCATTGCCACACCGCCGGGGATGATCGACCTCACCATCGACGGAAAACCCGTGCGCGTGCCGAATGGAACAACTGTCTTTGATGCCGCGCGCATGAGCGGCATCAGCATTCCTACTTTGTGCCACCTGCAAAACCAAACGCCCGTGGGCGTTTGCCGACTCTGCGTCGTGGATACCGGTGCGCGTGTGCTTTCTGCCTCTTGTGTACGTCCGGTTGAGCCCGGCATGAAGGTAGTCACCAATTCCCACAAGGTCCTTAATGCGCGCAGGACGTTGCTTGAACTGTTGATGGCGGATCATCCTTCGCCTTGCGCGCGGCAGGAGAAATCGGGCGATTGCGAACTTGAAGCGCTCGCGAAAACTGCGGGCATCACTGAGCCACGTTTTGTAAAACGAACCCTTGCCCGCGGCGAAGACGATTCGTCTCTGGCCATTGCCGTCGACCACGACGCTTGCATCCTTTGCGACCGCTGCATTCGCGGCTGCGACGAGGTCAAAAACAATTTTGTCCTCGGCCGCATGGGAAAAGGCTATTCCGCGGGCATCGCTTTCGACTTGAACGTGCCGATGGGCGATTCCACGTGCATCTCCTGCGGCGAATGCATGGTCTCTTGTCCCACAGGTGCGCTCACCAATAAAGGTGTAGCCGGCACGGCCATCGCTACGGGTGCGGACGGGCAAGGATTCGAAGCAGAAGAACTGCTTCAAATCCCCGTTTTCAAGGGAGTCTCGGGAACGTTTCTGGAACTAAATCGTGGCGCCATCGTCAAGCGGCGCTTCCGCAAAGGCGAAGTGATTTGCCGCGAAGGCGAATTTGGCTCCACGGCGTTTTACATCGTCGAAGGCACCGCTCGAGTCTCTATTTCTACGCCGATTGCCCACGTGAAGACGCAAGGTGGCGCCAAAGGTTTGTTCAAGCGGCTAACGAGCACACTCGTTGGGCGCGATGAAGACAAACGCGAAGAAGAAGCGCGCGACCGCACGATTCCCATCGACGCCTCTGTCGATCTCTCCTATGGCAATCCCGTCGCAGAGCTCGGTCCGGGCGATTTGTTTGGCGAAATGACCTGCATGAATTTCTATCCGCGATCTGCCACCGTCGTCGCAGAATCCGACGTCGTTGCCTACGAGATGCTTCGCAATGTTCTCGACATCATGCTGAAGAATAAAACGTTTCGCGCGCAGCTTGATGAAACCTATCGGCGCCGCGCGCTCGAAAATCATCTTCGCGGCGTGCCCATGTTCGCGGACCTGTCGAAGGAGTTTATCGAGCACCTTAAAGAAAGCGTCGAGCTGCAGCGGTTCGCGCCGGGGCAGGTCATTGTCCAACAAGGCGAGGCCGCCGACAGCTTTTATCTCGTGCGCATCGGCTTCGTGAAGGTTTCGGAGAACTATCCTGGCGGCGAGATGGTGCTGGCTTATCTTTCCCGCGGCGATTATTTCGGCGAAATCGGCTTGCTCGGCGGGGGCGTCCGGACAGCAACTTGCACGGCACTCGATCACGTCGAGTTGGTGCGCATCTCCGGCGATGATTTCCGCGACATGGTCGAGCGCTTTCCGAGCGTGCGCGCCGGTCTCGAAGCCGTCGCCACAGAGCGTCGCGCCGCCAATCAGCATCGCCTGCAGATGGTGCACAGCGTCCCAATCGATCAATTCCTTTCGCAGGGGTTGATGGAAGCGCAAAGCCTGCTGATTCTCGATTTGCATAACTGCACGCGCTGCGATGCTTGTGTGAACGCCTGTGCCGATGCGCACGACGGCATTACGCGCCTGGTGCGCGACGGCTTGCGCTTTGACCGGTATCTCGTGGCCACCAGTTGCCGGCAATGCCGCGACCCTCTCTGCATGGTGGGCTGCCCAGTCGGCTCGATTCGTCGTCGCAATTCGCTTGAAGTCATCATCGAAGATTGGTGCATAGGCTGCGGCCTCTGCGCGCGCAACTGCCCTTACGGAAATATTAATCTGCATCCTTTTGAGGTGCTGGCGGACGATCTTGAAAATGCCGGGCGGAAGAAAGCGGTCATCAAGCAAAAGGCAACTTCCTGCGATCTTTGCACACACTTGAAGGAACCAAGCTGCGTCTACGCTTGCCCGCATGATGCTGCGCACCGTGTCGACCCAAAAACATTCTTCGCTGAAATGCTTGGCGGGGGCGGCGCGAAGTGAGGATCGACCGCACGCATCGCAGTTGGGCTCTTGCGTCGCTCGCCATTCTCGCAATCGCCGCGGCCGTATATCTCCTCTATGCAACTGGCGCTCCGCAGGGCCCGCGCGGCGGCAGCGCCATCGGCTTGCTCTTCGGCATCGTCGGCTTTGCCTTCATGCTCTTTGCTGCGGCTCTGGGCGCGCGAAAACGCGTGCCCACCTGGCGTATTGGCCGCGCACAAGCCTGGATGCGCGGCCACCTCTGGCTTGGCTTGCTGGCTCTGCCGATGATTCTGTTTCACGGCGCCTTTCACTTCGGTGGCACGCTCACCCGCGTGCTGATGTGGCTGCTGATCGTCACCGTCGTCAGTGGCGTTTTCGGTGCGGCGCTGCAGCATTACATCCCGCGAATGATGAGCAGCGATGTGCCCCTTGAAACCATTTACGACGAGATCGGCCACGTCCGCTCGCTTTTGCGCGAAGAGGCCGACCGTGCGGTGGAATCTGTGTGCGGGAATCTCGGCCTTGCGAGATCTTCGGCGCAAGAAACCCTGCGCGCCGGCGGCTTTACGGCCCTTCGCCCGATCGCCGCGACGGCTGTTCCCTTGCGAACGTCCGGGGCCGTGAGTGCAGGAGCTAGCGCGGCTGTCGCTGCCGCTCCGGAAATCGTCCGCTTGAGCCAAGAAGAAAGTGCGCCGCTTCGAGGCTTTTATGTCAACGAAATGCGGCCCTTTCTTGAACGATCGCAAAGGAGAAGCGAGCGTCTTGCGGATGCAGCAACGACAAGCAGCGCCATTGCCGGACTGCGCACTTTGTTGCCCGCAACAGCGCATTCCGTGCTCAACGACCTTGAAGACATTTGCGACGAAGCGCGCCAGCTTGCCCGGCAAGAAAGGCTGCATCGCTGGCTTCACGGCTGGCTGCTGGTGCACATCCCGCTTTCGCTCGCGCTGATTTTGCTCGGTGCCGTCCACGCGCTGATGGCGTTGCGATACTGATGGTGAGAGTTTTTGTGTTTCTTTTTCCGTTTCCTGTCTGGCTGTGAACTGTTAGCTGTCGGCTGTTAGCTTGGAAAAGCCAATGCCTCGAACGCGCACGACAAAAAAACTCGCTCAGCGGATTGACCTCAATTATTTCAAGAGGCCGACTCCGCTGAGGCGCGCCAAGCTCTGGCTCAGCCTGGCGCTGTCTTTGCTCGCGCTTCTTTGGATCGCAGGCCGGGGATTTTCCGGTGACCACCGCGTCTACTCCAGCGGGCGCTTGTCACAAGTCCACGGAGTGCTTGAAAAAGAATGTTCGGCCTGCCATGTGCAGAAAGCCGGCGCCTTTTCCGCCATGGCCGCCGATAGCGCCTGCCTCGATTGCCATGACGGTCCCGCTCATCATCCTTCCAAAATCGCATCGCCCGATTGCGCAACCTGTCATACAGAGCACCGCGGCAGCATCAACATCGCTGCGGCAAGCGATCAAGCCTGCGCCCAGTGCCATGGTGATCTGAAACGCAGTCATGCCGACACGCAGTACTTCCCACAAATCAATACTTTCCAGGACGGCCACCCCGAATTCGCAGCCTTGCGTTCTGTCGCCGGTCTCGCGGCGAGCGATCCCGGCACGATTAAGCTGAACCACGCGATTCACATGAAGCCGATTCGTCGCGGGCCGAGCGGCCTCCTAGTAGATCTCGAGTGTGGCAATTGCCATCGTCCCATGGCCGCAGACCCGGACCTTACCTATTCGGATGCGAAATATCGAGCCGTGGCGGTCAGCTATAAGGATAACGATGAGTTCCTTCCGACCGGCACGGGAGGCCTCAAGGGGCCCAAGCCAATCACTGGCCGCGAACTGATGGCTCCAGTAACATTTGCCAATGCTTGCGCGGCATGCCACCTGCTCACGTTTGACCAGCGTTTGGACGAAGGAGTTCCGCACGACAAGCCGGAAGTCGTACATGCATTCCTGGTAAAAAAGTTCCAGCAATATATTGGCGCTCATCCCCGGGAAGTTCGCGTGCAGCGCGATCCAAGTCGCGATCTGACCGGCAAGGCTCTGCCTCCACCGTTTCGCGTGCTCACGCCGACGCAATGGGTGACCGAACGAGTTGCGGAAGCCGAGGAACTCCTCTGGCGCAAAACCTGCAACCAATGTCACTCGCTCATAGCTTCACAAAGCAGCATGTTGCCCCAAGTGGCGGCGGCTAATGTAACCAAGCAGTGGATGCCTCACGCGAAGTTCGACCACGACGCGCACCGCGGCTTCTCTTGTGTGAGCTGTCACGCGAAGGCCCTGACGAGCACGGAATCGAGTGACATCCTGCTCCCCGGAATTGCCACTTGCAAAACGTGCCACGCGACCGGCCCCGCTCATGCCGATTCGCGCTGCTCGGAATGCCATACCTACCATGATTGGTCAAAGCGCAGGGAAGTTACGCCGAAATTCACGCTTCCCGCGCTGCGCTCAGGCGGTCCGTGAAAAGATCCATCCTTTTCTTTGTGCAGTTTGAGGACGATTCGGAAGACAGTTGCGAATCTCGCGAGGAAATCAACGCCCCACCAACGCCATCATATGTTCCGGATACCGCTGGCCTGCCGCGGCTCCGTGCGGCGCAACTTCGTCAATGCGTTTCAGGTCGCGCTGCGACAGCTTGATGTTCAAAGCGCCCGCATTCTCCTCCAGATACTTCCGCCGCTTCGTCCCCGGAATCGGAATGATGTCCTGCCCTTGCGCTAGCAGCCACGCCAACGCCAGTTGTCCCGGCGAGCACGCTTTTTCTTTCGCAATCGCCTCCACGCGCTCCACAAGATCCAGATTCTTTTGGAAGTTCTCTCCCTGGAAGCGCGGCGAGTTTCTACGGTAATCATCCGGCGCAAAATCTTCAAAGCGTTTGATCTGCCCTGTCAGGAATCCGCGCCCCAACGGGCTGTAGGCGACGAATGCAATGGCGAGTTCTCGCGTTGTGGCGAGGATCTCGTCTTCCGGATCGCGCGTCCACAAGGAGTATTCGGTCTGCAGCGCGGCGATGGGATGCACTTTGTGTGCGCGTCGTATCGTGCTGGC
>Ga0070732_10001569_pt1 | contig 12475 bp, 14 predicted proteins | sample Coa_R1_5_FD_66449 | JGI IMG/M metagenome (GOLD analysis project Ga0070732, IMG submission 66449) | Surface soil microbial communities from Centralia Pennsylvania, which are recovering from an underground coalmine fire - Coalmine... | ecosystem: Environmental > Terrestrial > Soil > Unclassified ...
ATCGCTTCGTCGAAGCGGCCGACCTTGATGTAATTCTCGGCGCGATTGCCGACGAGGTTCACATTGCCGGGATGTTCTTCAAGCGCCTTATCGTACCAGTCGATTGCCAGCTTAAAGAAGCCGGCGCGGTGATATTGCAAGGCGCGCTCGACCGTCCGACTCATTCACCGCTCCGATGAACCGGACATTCGGATGTGCCACTTTGTCGCGTGCACTGACAAGGCCGCGGCCCATAAAGCTCGCGCACGACGCGCTCGTTCGCCATGCGGCGACTGGCCGCTTCGACACGCTTAATGTTGGCCTGCCGGTCGAAATAGGCCCCGATATAACCGAAAGGTCGCCACATGAGTCACCTACCGGATACGACAATGCCGGCTCGCGCCGGCATTGTCAACTTATGGATCGGGATTGTAACCTTACCCGGTGGCGCCGCCGCTCGGCAGGTTGATGACCCACGACGTACACTGGACAGTCGCCGCGGCGACGATGCTGGTCGTGTTCAAGATCATGTCCGCGGCCGACGTGCCGCAATTGCCCTGGACGACGCACGTGTATGTGGTGCCGTCGTAGCTGTAGGCCCGGAAATAGCCGGCGGTGCCGGTGCCCGCTGCGTTGGTATCGCTGGCAACCGAATTGGCGGTGGCCGTGGCGCCGTAGGGCGAACTGGTCGCGGTCGCCGCCGCAAAGGCGGTCGCCGAGAGCGTCATGCCAGCGGAAAGCAGCGTGCCGGTGTCGGCATCTTCGGTGCTGTTCGGCGGGGCGCCCGTGAAGATTTTGATGTGCGCGTTTTGCGCGTTCTTGACGTTCAAAAGCGCCGTGATGGCGTTAAGGGCCGCTTCGGCGGCGACTTGGCTACATGCGGGTGCGGCGGTCATGGCGGGCGTCCCTCTAAAGGTTGCTTGCTGCTTTTATATGGTTAACGGGGGTGGCGTCAACCCGGTGCTCAGCCCGTCCAGTAAGAATAGAACGCGCCGGGCGGCGGTTGATTGAACGGAACGGACATGAGTACATTCATGCGTTGCGATCCGAAGCCGGGGAGCTTCGTCAAGATCACACTGCCCTCAATCTCGACAACGTTCACGCGCTGCCCGAAGCCTTTGAGAGTCGTTTGCACCAACGCGGCCGTGGGAGAAGTCGCATCGAACCGCTGTGAGATTGTTTTCAGCGTCGTGACGATCCGAGCCGCATCGCCGACCGATACTTGCACGACTTGCGCGGGACCTTTCAACGTCGTGATAATCGCGCCGCCCGGAGATACATGCGAGTCGAATGTTTGCTGCATACCCGGAAGGGTCGTAATGATAGTGTCCCGCTCTTGTTCGACTACATTCAAGGCTTGCGCCATAGACGGCAGAGTCGTGGTGATCGCACTCGTCTCGACGAGAGTGTCATGTTTAATCTGACTGAGACTAAACAACGTTGTGACGATACGCGCAGGCTCGATTTCCGTCACGGTGGTCGATTGCGCAAGCGACTTCAAATTGGTCGTGATCCGACCATCTGGCGGCGCAATTGCTACGAACGATTGCGTGATTGCCTTCAAGGTTGTGACGATAGTATCCGGTTCGCGCTCGACTGCATTGAACGATTGCGTGATCGAAGGTAGCGTCGTGACAACCGGATTTGCAGTGGTCACGTGAACATCATTGTTGACGTTGCCAACTACTGTCTGAATGGGCGGCGCTCGCCGGAATGAAATGACAAGCTGCGCACCGTGCATCGTCGATCCATTGAACGAGCTATTGAAAGTGTGGGCCGACGAACTTAGTTGGCCGTTGACCAAGTAGCTCATGCCGGCGCCAACCTGACCTTCGACGTTATCAATCGTATCGTTGGTTGCGGCCAAGGCGCCGATTTGTGCCCAACCGGACGGAACGGTCATGCTCGAAACGGCTTGCGAATTATGCAGCGCGTAAGTCATGCCGATGAACAAATCGCCTGACGCGGCGGGGGCGCCGCTGGCAATATCCGACCCGATGGTTTGGTCGAGAGCGATGCAATCGACCACGCTCGCGCCGCCTTTGTCGATTTCGGCGCCCGACCACGCCGAACAGATGTACAAAGCCGGCGGCCCAAACCCGACGAAATAACTGTCGGAGCTTGTAAGCGCCTTGGTGGTGATACCCCAAAAAGCGTGCAACACACCGTTCGCAATGTCGCCATCCGGGGCGACCGAATATGTCGTGCCGCCGCCGACATACGTGTTTCCTTGCGTATCGGTCACACTGCCGCTACCGAGTCCCGTGCCGCCCTCGCCGATGGCTAGAATGACAACCAACGAGCCGGCCGGTATGTTACCACCAAAAAAGCCGCCGCCGGTCGGCGTCCCGAATTGGTCGTCCGCCGACTTCGCGCTATTCAGTAGCGTCCATTCCGAAACCGGCGTCGGCGACCAAAGCGGAAGTGTGGTCGTGATATTAGCCTTCGCATTATTGACTTGGATCGTTCCACTTTGCGTCGGCGCCTTCAATGTCGTTGTGATGTGACTCGGCTCGACTTCTGCCGCGCTGTTGCTTTGCGTGGGAGCTTTAAGTGTCGTGACAACCGGGTTTGCCGTAATCGGTGCGGCACTCGCCGAGAATGCTGCGATAGCCGACCCATATTGTCCAGTATGTGAGAGAGTGGCGGCCAAAGTAGTCGCTGTGCCGCCCGCATTGACCTGTGAGGCAACCTCGCCGCCAAGAGTGCCAGTGGTGCCCGAGGGAGTGCTCCATCCATTGCCGCCCGTGATCGTTTCCGACGAGGAAACCGAACAGGTGAAACCTGTAATCAAAAAGAACGCTTCTCCCGCGGCCGTAGGCGTGCCGCTGGTTTGGCTAACCGATGTGGAATTGCTAGTAGTCGTCTTTGCGTTGGTCGCCGCCGTGTCGAGCGACCACGATCCGGTTGTCGTACTCGCGTCCCAAACCGCAATACCGGCCGCCGCGCCGCCAGCCAAGGTGATTGTATTGTTGGAGAGCGCGTGACAATTTAGACAATAATAGAAAGCAACGCCGCCGAAGTTTCCAAAATTGCCGGCCCCGACCGACGCCGCGGAAGCCGACAAGAAGGTGTACGTGTTGGGCACAGTCGCGTTATCTGTCACTGTGTTGTGCGTCGAGGCTGTCATGCCCTCGTCAAACACCGCGACAACGATCAAATTTCCGGCCGCGATAGTCAGCCCGGTTTTAGTATTGCCTGCCGCGAAGCCATGACTGTTGATTGTGATTGTCATGATTTACACCACAGGCGTCCCAACGAATGCGATATTCACATCGGCGAACGTTGCGTCTTGCGTCGGTGCGGCGAGCACATACAAAATGTCACCGGGATTTACGACGTAGCGAGTCATCGCCCACGTCAACACGCCGACTTTTTGGCCGGCGGCGAATGTGATCGTGCAAAGCAATGTGCCCGAAGCATTCAGCAATTGCAGGAATGTGTCGGCGGTCGGCGCCGTACCGCACGCGGCTTCACTGACAACCGTTGATGGGAACGCTGTAGTGGTCGAAGCGATAGCAAGCATCCATCGCTCGGTTGCGCTGACGGCGCCGATCTGTCCGAAGCCAACAGTAATCGTAGCTGGTCCCGAGGATTGCGCCCCAAGAAAACGCTTCTGAATGATGACCTGATAGGGTGGTCGCTTGTTTTCGGATTTCGGCGGAATGCCCTTTGTGTCCGACTGCATGATCCGCTGAGTGATGCGAGGCTCGCCACTGCCGTCGTACTTGTGAGCGGCGCGCGTGCGACGCATGAAGTCGATCTGCGCGGAAGGACTCCAAGTCGCCTTATCCCACGGATTGTTCGGCTCTTTGGAGTAGTCGTAGGCGACCATGATACACGCTCCCGCGCCGATAGCAAACGGCCGCCCTGTTTACCAGGGCGGCCGGTATTCTTCAACCGGGGACGTTTAGGCAGCTTTGACCGGCGGCTTCGTATCGCCCAACTTGGCGCCAACGCGGCCCGCAAGTTCGGCGGCTTTCTCGGCACCAAGCTCGCGCACCTTCGCGCCCTGAGCGGTGACGTTCCAGCCTTCACGCGACCAGGGATTGCCCTTGCCGGTGAGATTTTCGCCGCGACCGCCGCCTGCGCCGCCGCCCTGACTCGGCGGCCACCAATGCGGGCGGCGCTCCATCATGTCTTTGGCCCATTCCTTCGGGTCGAGGCCCGGCGTCACGCTCGCGTCGTTCTTGGTAACGAGCGTGCCGGCGTCAGTAAGTTCAAACATCGTCTCACCGACGAGGACCGCATCGTCGATGGCGGTCGGCAGCACTTTCGCGGCAATTGCCGCGTCGCGGATCGCACTGCGGATTTTATCCCGCTTGATGTTGCTTTGAAGGGTCGCGTTCTCCGCTTCCTTCTCCAAGGTCTTTTTCCGTTCGGCTTCGATCTGACGCTGCGCGGCGTCCAAGTCGCGCTTCACCGGGCCGACCGCGCGCGTAACCGCCGCCGTGATCTGATCCTGGATTTTCGTCTCGTCGAGCTTGCCTTCGGCGGTGAGCGTGGCGAGTCGAGCGCGCGCTTCCGTCAGTTCCTCCAACGTCGCCGGGATCGTCGTCGGGTCAACATCCCCGAGCGAAGTCTTGACGGTCGTCAGTTCGTCTTTGGTGACCTTGTGATCGCCGCGCTCTTTGGTCAGAGCGCCTTGGATGCGGTCAATGTCGGCTTGGGTCTTGACGCCCTCGATGCCGGTCAACTCGAAACGACCGCCCCGCTCCTGATAAAGTTCGGAATAGCCTTCGGGAATTTCGGCTTCCGTTTCGTAGATAGTTTTCAGCTTGGGCATGACGCCCTCCTGTCGTTCTCTCCCCGAGCCATCCCGGTGAGCGGACCCCATGGCCCCTTCAAGGTCGCGCGCTAGACACTACTTTCAAAAGCAATGCTTGTAGCGGGCGATTTCTTCGTCGGACGTACCGTATTGTTCGCGCATTTCTTGCAACTGAGCCGGCGTTTTACCGGCGACTACAGCGCGCGCAGCACGACACGAAAGCGACATATCAGGTTGCTTCTCTTTCTTCGTAGCCGGCACAGCCGGCGCGATCTTCAAAGGCGGTCCCACGACTACCTTTTTCGACACCGGCTTCGGCGCGACCTTCACGGGCGCGGGAGTCGGCAAGGGAACAATCACAGGTTCCGCGATCACTACGGGAGCCGGCGCGGGCGCCTCATGCTTGCGACCGTGCAGGAAAAAGATCGCGACGAGTGCCAGCACGCAAAGCGAGCCGCCGACCACCTTCATGTTCATTGGAGCATTCCTGTGTGCGGCCTGTTAACCATAAGGTCGGACGACTGTCAACCCTGAGTTTTCCGACGCTGGCGCCGATTAAATGCGAGCGCGAGCGAACCGATTTGCTTGTCGTTATAGCCGAACCGCTTTTTCAAGATCGCTCGCGGCTTCTCGGCAGCTTGCATCGCGAGCGCGAAATCGCTCACAGCTTGATCGTGCGCGGTGCGCTCACGTCGGGATGCTCGACGCAAATAATACGGTGGCGGCGTCGGCCGACTCGCCGGCACGTAAGGCCGACGATGCCATTCGCGATGACTATTCCATCCCGCAACTTGCTGGCGCGTGTACTTGCTCATTTCGGGTCCCTCGCGCCATCCTGCGCCCAAGTCGGCAACAGCCCGATCTTTTGCGGGGCGTAAGTGACGCCGCCGCCCGTATTCGATGACGTAGCGTTAGGCCCGTACAAAAGCCTGCGGTTCTCCGCGCCGTGCGGCCCGAAGTTGACCCACTCCGACTGTCCGCGCGTTTCGGTCGTCATGGCGGGTCGGGCGGCCGGCGAGTACATCGCGTAGTGCGAGCGCCAAGCATTTTCTTCGCCGCTCGGCGAGAAGCCGTTGCCTTCTTTGATGTGCCCAAACATATCGTGCACGATCCGAAACACGTCGTTGATCTTCGCTGCTTTGCCGCCGATAATTTCACCGGAGTCGCGCAGCATGGGATTGTTCTTCAACGTCGGATCGCTGCCGAAGCCCTCGTCAGTCGGGAAGCCCCACCAATGATTGTTCTCGCTCACGTCGCGTTCGGCCGAGCGCGGCGTGTCGGCGTAGGGGTCCGGCTGGCCCGGTTTGATCCAGTCAACCTTGAGGCCAGTGCCCTTGATCGCCTGCCACTGCGCCATCGTCTCTTTCGCGAGCGCGTCATAAGAAGCCTTCGTCGCCGGATCATTGGGATTGTGCGGCATCGCTTCAAATGCCTGCGCGATCTTCGCGCCCTGGACCGGATCGGCCATCTGATATGTTTTGGGCGGATCGTATGGCAGGCCAGCTTGTCGCATGTAATTTTCGGCCGCATTGTGCAGCCGATCCATGGGACCCGGCACGTACCAACCGTCTTTGAGCTTCATCGGGACTTGCGGCAGACCTTTGAGCGGCACGCGGCCGTTCGCAATCATCTGCGCGTGCATCTTCGCTTGCTGCGCGGATGCCTCGCCGCCCGAGCCGGCGGTCCATTTCCCGCCGGCATCGCGTGCTTCATTCGGATCAAACGCCATGACTTACTTTCCGGCCGACGCGCCCTTCTTGCCGACCTTACGCTTGAGCGGCTTGGGCTGACCGCGGCGGTGCGGCGTTACGGGGACGGGCTTCGCAGCCGGCGTTACGCCAGCCGGCGGCTCGGTCGGAGCCGGATCGGCCGGCGGAATGGCATCCTCGTCCACAACCGGATCGGTGCCGGTGTCGCCTTCGGTATCCAGGAAGGACTCGTCGGTCTGATCGTCTTGGACAGGTCCATGAACCATCATGCCGACAAGCGACTCGCTTTCTTCCTCGATCTGTTCGTTTTCCTCGTCGAAGTCCATTTCGGTCAGGTCGTTCAACTGCATCATGCGGTGAAGCGACTTGAGGGACAGCGGCAAGCCCAACTGCTTCGCTTGCATGAACGCCAGCAAGCTCGCGCCGGCAACGTTCGCGTCGGCGAAGTCGGTTTGCGGCACAACGGAAACTTCGTCGGGGTCCTCGCCGACCCACTCGGCGGCGAGCTTGAGACACTGTTCCAAGCCGGCGCCAGCGGCGACCGCGACTTGCTGAATGGTCGTTGTGCGCGCAGCAACACGAATACGCAATGCCTCACCCGAAGCGCCGCGCGCGCTGCCCACGTCCATGAACGTCACACCGAACTGAGCGGCGCGATCATCGTCGGTCTTGATTGCCTGACGCATTTCGCCGAGGCCCGATGCACTGACGCCGATGTACTTCGCGTCGCCGCCAAGGCGCAAGTCGATAACGCCCTTGTTGCCAATGCGAAGCTGTTGGTTCTCGTCAACGTCGCTGACATTGCCACCGATAATGACGAGGGTCTGTTGGCCCTGGTAGTGCAGCGTCGAGCGGTAGTCCGCCTCGCCGCGATAAATCGAGAGCGCCAAATTGCTCAGACCGAGCAACGGCGGCTCGTCCGGTTCGGGTACAAGATCGGTGGCGCCAACGAACACGAACGGAATTTGGTCGAGTGCGCGGCCGGCGATCTGCGGCATGATGAAATCTTCGGGGATCGGCATCGACGAGTCATTGACCTTGACGCAGACCTGATACGGCGCATTGAGCGGTGGCCGAGTCCAACCGCTTTCCAAGCTCGCCGGGGTGCCGCGCGTCAAGACGCGGTGCTTACGCTCCGCAACCCACGTAAAGCCTTCGCGCTGGAAACCCGACTCGTCGAGCACCACAAGATCAAGCACGTTGCGACCCTCGTCGCGGCGGCCGGCGTCCCAATTGATGATGCGGTCGGGATCGTAAAACGCGATATACGGGAGAGCTTCCGCGGGATCGGCGCCGGTCGGCGCGTCGAGCAACAGCCCGCATCGCCCATAAAGAAGCTGAGCTTCGTTGATCCGGCGAATGAGCATTTGCATACCCTCGCCCTGGATCGTGGCCTTGTCCATCATCGGCGCGAGTCGAGCCGGCAAGTTGATGACCGCTGGCTTCATGTGCATGATGCCGATCATTGCGCGGATCGCGTCGCGCACAACGTCGTGAAAGTACGCGCGCGTGAGATAGGCGTTGTAGTCTTTCCAGCCCGGCGATGACGGTGTGACCATGCCATCTTGAAGCATGGCTTCGGACGGCGGCAGGTATTCAATGCGCTTCTTTTTTACCGCGCGCTCGCCCGCATAGGTGTCACGCATTTGGACCCACTCAGGGACCATTTCAACGAACATGGGGTGCTTGTCATCAATAGCCATGGCACTCTCCGGGGCGGTTCATTTACCATAATCGCGGGTCGTCTGCCAACCCGCCCTCTGCTTACACTCGGCGCGTGACCAGGGTCGCGGCCTCAAAGCGCAGCATGTACCGCATTTCGTCGCCGATATGATCTTCGGCATCCGTATCCACATCGTCGATTTTCTTCTCGTCGCGCGGGAGCTTGGGCACGGTGCGCAGCCATTGCGGACACCGCGGCCCGACGATGAACAAGCCTTTTTCCTCGCGGATGCCGCCCGGCGGTCGCTTGGTCGCCTTGAGCCGCTTGCGGGATTGTTCCCATCCTTGCTCGCGCGAGCCTGGACCTTTGTCGGCCTTTTCCCAAATGATACCGCGCCAGCGGTGACCATTGATGACGATGGGCGACTCAAAGTCGTTCGCGATGCACACGCCGTTGTTGTCGTCGAAGATTTGCGTGTCCGCCGGTCCCCGACGCACGCGCACGCGGCCGGTCGCCGGATCGCGCCAACCGCGATCAAGCTCATACTGAATGATCGCGCGTTTGATTTCGGGAATGAGCATTCGCGTACCAACATCGGGCTGGCCGTTCTGCCAACCGTAAATTTCGCCGACGCGAAACAGGTCGCCTTTGATCGTTGCTCGCGCTACGCGCTTGCCGGTGGTTGGATCGACGTACTCAATATCGCTGCCGTCGCTCTGCGCGTAGTAGCCGCACGACCAAGGCTTCGACGAGCCATGATCGTATGCGCGTCGGATCGGCCATGAGTCGGGAATGTCGAAGTCGGGGAGCACGATGGCTTCGCGGTGTGAATACCAAATGTCATCGAACATGCCGCCGGCAGCAATGTCCCATGACCCGAACAACCACGCATCAAGCTCGGCGGCGTTGCGCGCCGACGCGCGAAGCTGTGAAACGTATTGCGGCTGCACACGCATCAAGATGATATTCTCTTGAAGCGAGCCGTGGTACGCTCGGCGCGGCGGTTCCGGGTTGCCATCCACATCGACGGTGCCGGTGATAAGCGGCCCCATGATCTTGAAGCGTTCGTGGCCGTTCTTGTCCTTGCCGAGCTTGATCGGCCAGTTGATAAGATTGTAACGCGCCTGGACCCAATTATGCCCCTTGCCGTAGGGATTGGTGGTCGAACGCACGCGAAGTGGAATACCCTTCATCGAAGAACGCACGACCGACTGCATCCGCCGGAACGGCGCGTCATCGGGCCACAGCGTAAGTTCTTCCCAACCGAGCCATGTGTAGTTCGTGCCGTGGTGCGCGTCGTAGTCATCGACCGTCGCAATCGGGCGGAAGTACAGAAGCTCGCCATCGGGGAATTGCCAAAAGTATTTAATCTCGTTGTAGAAGGCGTCCGGCCAAATGCGCTTGATCCACTTCTTGCTCATGGCGATCACGTCCGCCAATTCCGGGTACGTGCGTCGGATAATCATGCCCTTCCACTCTGCGCCCCAACCCTTCCCCACGTCCTGACAAAAATCCATGAGAAGCGTGAGCGTCTTGCCGGGACCGCGAGTCCCCTCGTACAGCGCCTCGAATTCGGGCGCTTCGAGGAAATACTTTTGCGACGAACCGCTATGGCGATCACAGAGATTAGGGAGCGGCGCCCAAATAGCGTTCACTTCGTTGCCGTAAGCATCGACCACAATGGGAAGGTACTCGTTGAATTCCTTGCGGTACGCAACGACCTGACCCGCGTATGACGGGTCCCACTTCTTCGGTCCTTTGATCGGTGAGGCGCCGAGCGTGTCAATCATCTTCAACCTCCCGGAATTCTACATCGGTCGGTTCGGGCGTGGTGATTGCGCGCTTCTCTCGTTCGTCAAGCTCGCCCGGCTTTGCGCGCACACCGACAACGATCACGCCGCCGCGCACACTCACGTCGAGTTTATCCTTGCGACCCCAACGTTCACGACGCAACTTCTCAAGCACGTCGCGCATAACTTCGGGGTCTTGGTGTTCGATCCGTTCGGGGATTGGCTTGCCGTCATCGTCGAGAAGATAGGCATCGGGTCCGGTAAGGCCCAACCGATCAAGGTCCGGGTCAACTTGATAAACGACGCGGCCCTTGTCATGGAGCGTTTCAAAATAGCCCCGCATCGCGCGGTCGAGATACGCATCCTCGACTTGCTGCACCGACGCATCTTGTGCGTCGGCGAAGTGCTCATGAAATCGTTTGGTTACGTCATTGTATTCCAGGTCGAAGCCGTCGCCCGGCTGACCTTCACGACTGCGCATAAGCCAATAGCGCAGAGTCGGATAGGTGATGCCCGCGAACAGCGCAGCGCGCGTCACGTGCGGAAATTGCAGCAAGTAATCGAGAATGAGGGTCAAGCGTTCGGGCGAATTCTTGCGACCGACCACGCTCAAGGACGCTGCACGCTTTGCAAGCTCGCGTCCGCCCGCGCCACGGCGCGGCGTTTCATCCTGTCCCATGACAGCACTCCAAAATCTTCAACTCGTCAGGCCATCCCGACGTGCGCGGCCATCCGCGCGGCAGTTACACATCCGAGTCCCGGATGATCTTCTCAATTTCGCTCTTGCTCTCTTTGAGCGTGAGGCGATCCGTATCTCGCACAAGCTCGACGGGACCATTCCCGGTCGCGAATATGCGATCCTTTCCCACGTGAAACGCGACAGGCCGGCCTTCCGTGGTGTGAACAAAGACGACCGGAGTTTTCATCGCTGCCTCGCGCGTGAGGTATAGGCGCGCGGCCTATGCCTCATGTGTTGGTCATTTCGCCATCCCATGAGCCGGATTGACTCGTTTGTTGGGCGAACGTGAATTGTGAGTACCGACTGATCGCTGGCCGACGTGCGGCGCGACCGTGGGTCGAGCTTGCTGGCCGACCGGCGGCGCTGCCGGGGGTGCGGCGTTGTTTCCGGGCATCGGCGCGGGCGGCCCTGAGCCGGGCAGGCCCGAGCCGGCGGGCGGTCCTTTACTGGTCTGTATGGCCGGGGCGCCGGCCGTGGTGCCCATGGCGCTCGTCTGCGCCAAGGTCATCTTGGCAGGCGTCGGCGGCGCTGGCGGGGGCGCCTGCGGGCCGGGCGGCGTGTTCGGGGGTTGGTTGAAGGCCATGGGATGCTCTCAAGGGCACATTAACCGGGTTAACGATAGCTCAAGGCAACATTACTTGTTGCGCGGGGTCCGCTGATCCATGCCGAAGCTCGGCTTGATACCAGCGTCCGAAATGGTCCGGGTCTGCGGAGAGCGGAACTGATCGCCGCCCTTCGCGGGAGCCGGCGGATTGCCCTTACCGGATCGGCCGCCAGCGTAGGCGCCATCCTTCGGGTTGACGCGGAGAGCCGCGTCGGTAATGTCGCATTCCGGCAGGAAGCCGCTGCGCGTATTCTCGCCCGGCAAGTCGCTCGACGCGCCGCCATAACCGTTCTGGCCGTAGCCGACTTTCGACGGCTTCAATGCGTCGCTTGCAAGCGACGGCATCTTTGAACCAACAACATCCTGAGCCATGACGGCCTCCCTCAGATTTCGTACTTACGCATGGCGGTCACCATGGGTGTGCGAACAAGATCGCCGGCCACACCGGACCCAACAACACGATCAAGATCGGTATCCACAAAAGCGATTTCACTACATCCATCACGGCCGATACGCTCCGCGTGTTTGCTTCAAAACTTCTGGCGACTCGCCGCGATGATAGCCCGTACTCGGTGACGCTGGACGCCCGTCATTCGCAGTCGGATCATTCGACATACCGTCCGGCATCTGATAGTTCGCGTCGCGCGCGGTACGAAAAAGTCCCGGAGCAAGTCCGGGGTGAACTGGTACGTCGCCCTTCTCGTCAGGCGACTCGTCCTTCAAACCATAATGCTGCATCTTTGCGGCGCTCAACGGGTCGATGTTCGGTTGCCCGGTCGGAAAGTTATTGCGGTTCGCCGCGTTTGATGCACTCCATTGTGATGCCGCGCCCATGAACGCGACAGTGCCTCCCGGTGCTGTGCCGCCTGTGCTGGCGAGGGCACCTTCTTGCGATTGTGTCGGGCGCGTCGAGTCTGGACCCGAGTATCCTGTGCCACGTTGTTTGCTCATGTCCCGCGTCCGATGCCTGTAGGATCACGAACCGACCCGTCACCTTCTGTCTCTTGCGTGTCGCTGCCTTCGCTCGGCACCATCGCCGGGTGAAGCGGCACGTTCCGACTTCCGTTGGCGAGCCGTTGTGTTTCCTCGCCGAGTCCGTCGTGCATCGACGCCGCGGCCGTGACTGGCGTCACGGTGTTGGCCGGCGACTTAGCTGTGCGCGCCGGATTGGTCGGATCGACGAAACCCGGTGCTTGGTTCGCAACAGCCGATTGAGTACCCTG
>Ga0070732_10001570_pt1 | contig 12474 bp, 9 predicted proteins | sample Coa_R1_5_FD_66449 | JGI IMG/M metagenome (GOLD analysis project Ga0070732, IMG submission 66449) | Surface soil microbial communities from Centralia Pennsylvania, which are recovering from an underground coalmine fire - Coalmine... | ecosystem: Environmental > Terrestrial > Soil > Unclassified ...
GAAGGCGGCCTACCTGTCGACGGTGTTCGCGACGCGGGTCGAAGAGCGCAACCTGATCTACATCGCGCCGCTCCTCTTCATCGGGACCGCGCTCGTCTTCTCACGGCGGCGCGTGAGCCTCCTCGGCTTGACGGTCTCGGGGACGTACGCGCTCTATCTCGTCGGCTATGCGCTGTATCACGTGACGCAGTACCCGTACCAGATGGGCGTCCAGCTCTACTCCGACGCGCTCGGCTTCGCGATCCTGGAGCAGGGGAACCGGTACCTCTCCTGGACGCCGCACTTCGCACGCTGGCTCCTCGTCGCGATCTTCGTCGGGAGCATGCTCGTCCTGCTGGCGCCGCGACTACTGCGTGGACGCGAGCGCATCGCCGTCCTCGTCACCGGCGTCGCGGCCGCGGCGGTCGTCGGCTGGAGCCTGACCGGCGAGATCGCGGCCGCCACCGGCACCAAGTCCATCGCGGCCTCGGCGGCGACGACCCTCAAGCATCCGTTCGGATGGGTGGACACCGCGACGCACCTCAAGCCCACCCTGTACCTCGGCCAGAACGAGATCGACCAGAACGCCGAGTGGCTGCTCGAGTTCTGGAACCGGTCGGTGGCCCGGGTGTCGAGCCTCGACGGGAGTCTCGACGGCCCCGGCCCCGCCGGCGGCCCGAACATCACTCGCAACGGCACGCTCTACTGGGGTGCCGACCCGCAGGCGTCCGCTTCCGAATACGACTACGGCATCGAGGACCTTCCGTGCATCCAGCTCGCGGGAGATCCCGTGACGTCGCATCCGTACGCCGCCGGCGGTCGGGTCCTCACATGGGAGCTCGTCCGGCTGACCCGGCCGAACCGCCTCCTGAGCGACTGCACGGGCGTCTACCCCGACGGCTGGACCGGTTCGAGCGACAGCGCGTACTTCCGCTATGCGGGCTCGGCGGGATGGCTGCGAATCGTCTATTCGCGGCGCGACTGGGGCTTCGCCAGCGGTCCGAGCCCCGTGCACATCCTGCTCGGCAGGCTCGTCATCAACGCGAACCACCAGCCGATCCTCGGCAAGGTCTCGACGGCCGTCGACTCGACGATCAACAGCACCCAGACGAAGGTCGCGTGGCTCCACGTTCCGGCCGGAGGCTTCGCCGTCCACGTCGTCGCCGACAAGAAGGTCGTCCCCGCGGACTACAACCCGTCGAGTGGCGATCGCCGCGAGCTCGGCGTCGAGCTCACGTACCACTTCCAGACCGCGCGCCCAAGGGGTTAGCGCAGCGCGAACAACCGCTCGGGATGCTTGCGCAGGAAGCGCAGCATTGCCCGCGCATGCCACAGCGTGTGGCGTGTGAGGAATCGCTTGTCGATCACGGCGGCATATTCGTGGCGCACGAGGGCGGCAGGGACGTACCAGCGTTCCCAGCCCGCCTTCGCCGCACGGTAGTTGAGGTCGATGTCCTCGCAGTACATCCGGAAGCCCGGATCCCATCCGCCGATCTCGTCGAGCATGGCGCGACGGAGGAGCAGGAATGCGCCGAGCATCGTGTCGGTCGGAGTGGGCTCCTCCGGGCGCTCGTCGAGGAGATAGTGGCGGCGCTGCCAGCGGAGCGGCGGGAACAGCAGACGCAGCGGCGTGCGGCGCACGAGCGTCGCCCCGACCGTCGGGAAGCCGCGGCGCGATGCCTGCCAGCTTCCGTCGCCGTACAGCATGCGCGGACCGGCGACGCCACAGCGGGGGTGCCCGGCGACGAAATCGCTGAGGATCGAGACGGCGCCCGGAGCCGGAACGGCGTCGGGGTTTGCGACGAGGACGAGCTCGTGCTGCGTGTGTGCGGCGCCGAGGTTCGCGTTCGCCGCGAACGTCAGTGGACGGTCGTTTTCCAACACGCGCACGCCGACCGGGAGCTCAGCTGGGACGCTGCCGGGAAGGTTGGCGATGACCAGCACCTCGTCCACCTGCGGCGCGAGCGCGGGCAGCGAGCGCTCGAGCTCCTTGGCATGCCCGTGCGAGATCACGACTGCCGACACCCTCACGTCAGGCTCCGATACACATCGGCCGTGCGGCGCGCAGTCTCCGCCCAGCTGTAGAGCCGCGCGCGCTCGAGCCCGGCGGCGCGGAAGCGTTCGCGCTCGAGCAGCGCCCGCGTCACCCCGGCGGCGAGGTCGTCGGTGAGAATGCCGGCGTCTCCGACGAGCTCGCGAACGGCCGCATCCGGGCGCGCGACGACCGGCGTCCCGCACGCCATCGCCTCGGCGCACGTGAGTGCGAATCCCTCGTACAGCGTCGGATGCACGAGACAAGCCGCACGCTGGTAGAGGCGCACGAGCTCGTCCGTCGGAACGTAGCCGCGCACGTCCGCGCCGCCCTTGCGCAGCGCGTCGACGAGCGAGGGGTCTCGGTGCGGGCCGACGACGACGAGCGGGCGACCGACCGCCTGCGCTGCGGCCAGCGCTGCAAGCGGGTCCTTGCGGGACTCGATGCTGCTGACGAACAGGAGATAGTCCGCATGGCCGTCGCCGGACGGCACGAACTCGGGACCGGGCGCGAGCGGAGTGACAGTGATCTTCTCCTCGGGCAGCCCGTAGAGCTCGACGAGGTCCGCGCGTGTTCGTTCGGAGATGGCGAGGATGTGCGCGGCCCGGCGCGCAGACCACGGGACGACGGTCTTGAAGATCGCACGCTCGCGCCGCCCCATCACGCTCGGGTCGCGCTCGAAGGAAAGGTCCTGGACGGTGAGCACCGATGGGCAGGGCAGCCCCGGCGGGATCGCATGCACGAAGTGCGCGAGCTCGGGCCGCAGGTTGCGTAGCAGCCGCGGCAGCGTCACCAGCATGCGCGCCTCCTGGACGCGGGTGCGAAGGTCGATCGCGCGCACGCCGTCGGGGACCAGATCGGGACGACGCGTTACCGCTGCGACGTCGAGATCTCGCGGCAGTGCACGAAGCAGCTCGCGCACGTACGTCTCGTCGCCGGTGCGGTGACGGCCGAGCGTGTCGGCGTCGATGACGATCACGCGGCATCCTCGTACGCTTGCAGCAGGAGGCGTGCCGACTCGTCCCACGAGTAGTCGCGCGCGCGGCGCAGCCCGGCTGCGCGAAGCTCGTCTCGCCGGGCGATCGCCTCCTCGATGCCGGCCGAGATCGATTCGACGGCCTCGGGATCGACGAGAACCGCCGCGCCCCCAGCGACCTCCTCGGTTGCGCCGCCCCGGGATGTCACGACCGGCGCTCCGCACGCCATCGCCTCGAGCACGGGGATCCCGAACCCCTCGTAGAGCGACGGGTACACGACGCAGAGCGCGCCCCGATAGAGCCGCGCCAGCTCCTCGTCGGCGGCGAAGCCCACGTACGTGACGCCGGGTCCCGTCACGTTCACGCCGCCCCAACCCTCCATCCCCGCCACCCGCAGCTCGACCCCCAGGCGCTTCGAGGCCTCGATCGAGCGGGCGAGGTTCTTGCGCGGCTCGAGCGTCCCCACGGCGAGAACGTAGTCGCCGTCCTCGCGCGCGCCGTCCTCGGTGAAGGCAGGGTCGGCCGCGTTAGGGACGACGCGAATGCGCTCGTGGGGAACATTCAGCAGCGTCTGCAGCTCCGACGCTGTGAACTCCGAGACGGCCGCCACGATCTGCGCGGCGCGAACGACGCGCGGGACGACGGCACGGCTGTACCTGCGCGTCCAGGGCGGGAACGACTTCGGGCGACGGAACACGGCGAGGTCGTGAACGGTGACCACGACTGGGACACGGCTGCGCACCGGGCCGCGGTACGTCGAACAGTGGAGCACGTCCGCGCCGCGCGCTCGGCGCGGAAGCACGTGCGGGTACCACGCAAGGTCGAGCCAAAGCGTTCCGGCCTTGCCCGAGGCGAAACCGTGCAGGCGCTCCACCTCCACCTCGCGCTCGACGCGGGGAAGGAGCGCGCCGAGATACCGAGCGGTCCCTGCACGCGTGAGCTGGAGCGGCGTGACGTCGACGGCGACCTTCACCGCACCGACTCCCAGGCCGCGAGATGCGCCTTCCCGTTCGCGAGCCACGTGAAGCGGCTCGCGTGCTCGATCCCATGTCGAACCAGATCTTCACGCTCTGCGATCGCGCGCTCGATCCCGGCCGCGATCGCCTCGACGTCATCGGGGTCGGCACGCACCGCCGCGTCGCCGGCGGTCTCGTCCAGGGATGGATGCGAGGACACGACGCACGGCGTGCCGCACGCCATCGCCTCGATCACGGGAATCCCGAACCCCTCGAACCGCGACGGGTACACGAACGCGACGGCCCCGCGATAGAGGCGCGGCAGCTCCTCGTCGGGCGGATACTCGATCCACGTGACATCGCGCCCCCGCGCTTCAACCCCGCCCCACCCTCGCGGGCCGACGATGCGCAGCTCGATGTCGACCTGCTCCGCGGCCGCGATCGCGGATGCGAGATTCTTGCGCGGCTCGAGCGTCCCCACGGCGAGGAGATATTCCCCGTCCGCACGAGGCCCGTCTTGCCTGAAGCCTTCGCCGACGCCCGGATAGGCGACGTGGATGCGCGAGCGGTCGACGCCGAGCGTGTCGGCGACGTCGTCGCCGGTGAACCGCGAGTTGACGATGACCACGTCGCAGGCGCGGGCGGCATGCCGGTACTTGGCGGCGTGCATGCTCCGCGTCCGGCCGTGGACCCAGCCGGGAAAGTGGAGCGGGACGAGGTCGTGCACCATCGTGGAACGGATGCCCCCACGCTGCGGGGGATACATCCAGTCGCTGAAGTGGAAGACGTCGAGCCGGCCGATGAACCGCTCCAGCGACGGAGCGCCCAGACGCGACCACGCCGTCCGCAGCGCGTGGGCGGCGGGAACGACCGGGAGCCGCTTCTCGACCTCGATGCCGTCGAGCGACTCCTCGATCTGCCGGCGGCCGCCCCGCGACGCAGGCGCGAACGCGACCACCTCGTGCTCGCCGCCGGCGGCGTGCACGATCCCGAGCAGCGAGCCGCGGATGTAGTTGCCGACGCCCGTTCGCGGATGCGAGAGCGGCGCAACATCGATCAAGACCCTCACCCGGAGTGCGTGTAGACGAACGGCGTGAAGTGGAGGCCGAGCCGCCGCGTGTCGGTCGCCCCGTGCTCGTACGTCGCGGGAACACGCGTCGGCGAGACCGCGAAATCGACCCGGCACGTCGTCCCGGCCGGGGTGAGCCGCACGACGATCGGCTCGTCGACAGCCGTGGGCGCGACATGCACGGTACGTGCCGCCGTCGTCCCGGTGATCGTGACGGTCGACGTCGTGCCCGCGAAGAGCTTCGCGTCGCTCGACACCTTTACGGCGAGCGTGCCGGGGCGGCAGCTCGTCTGAATCCAGCTCACATGCGCGCCCGACCACGCCTCCACGCCGGGCGTCGTCGGATAGAGGCCGGCGACCCGGGTCGTGATCCGCGCGGGCGCGCTGACGCGGTAGAGCACGAGCTGCTTCGCAGGATCGCGCGCCACGATCCGCCCGACGAGCTGCACCGATGCCGGCGCGAGCACGTACGGCTCGGTCACGCGGCGGAGGTTGCCGGTCGCGGGATCGACGCCCGTCTGGATCTCGGGCATGTCGCCGGGGAGGCGCGCGCCGAGGCCGTAGACGCGATCGATGCTCCGGTTCCAGTACTCGTTCTCGAGCACCGCGAGCGTGTTGCCGCCCGCGAACACGACGCCGACGTGCGCGTCGCGCCCGACCGCCCGGTCGATCCAGCTCTTCTGCGGGTTCCCCACGCCCTGGGAATACGCGCTCGACGCGAGGCGCGGGAAGCTGTGCGTCCACAGCTCGACCGGAAGCCACGTGAGGAGGAAGCCGCCGGCGACGAGCGCCGGCAGGACGGGCGCATAGCGGCGCGGCAGCCACAGGAAGCAGGCAGCGAGCGTAACCGAGAGCGCGACGGCGGCGACGCCGACGCCGTGCCGGCCCGTCCACACGTTGCCGACGAACCACCACGGCTGCAGACCGATGGTGTCGGACTGCGACGTGATGTTGAGCAAATGCGCGAACGGGATCGTGCCCGGAAGCGCGGCCGCGACACCTGCGGCCGCGACGCTCGCGCGCGGCGGCAGCACCTGGCCGCGCTCGATCCACGCGAGCAGCGCGATCACGAGCAGCGGCATGAGATAGAAGAGGTTGCGCTCCTCGATGCGCTGCGAGTAGCGCGACGCGAATGTCCCCACCTCGAGCACGACCCACACACTGAGCGATGTCGAAGCGGCGACGTAGACGCGCAGACGACGGTCGAGATGCCGGGCATTGGCGACGAGGACGATCAGCGCCGCGAACGGCAGCACGAACACCGCGAGGTCGAGCTCGGCGAGGTGGAGCACGATCCATTCGATGACGGGCCATGGCCGGTAGCCGCCGTTCGAGGTGACGCTGTAGTTGCCGAGGATCGCCGCCGGCGACCTTCCGCGGAACACCTCCACCAGCACGGCGACGACGGCGACCGCTGCCACGATCCAGTACAGCGGCGCGAACGCCCTCAGCCGGCTCGTGCGGCCGCGCTCGATCCAGGCGAGGAGAAGCGGTGCCGTCAGGACGGCGAGGACGATCGCAACGGTCTGCGCGCGCGTCTCGAACGCGACCGCGCACGCGACGAGGAGCAGCAGCTGGTTCCGAAGCGTCGGGCGCTCGAGTGCGGCGACCAATGCCAGCGACAGCCAGAGGAACACGGGGTAGAAGACGTTCTCCGTCATCACCGTTCCGGCGTACGCGCCCGACGGGACGAGGACGGCGAGCCCGGCTGCGGCGAGCGCGACGGGGGGTCGCACGACCCGGCGCGCGAGCAGGTACGCGGGCAGCACCGCCGAGCAGAAGACGAGCGCGTTCACTGCCTGCGTCCAGCGGTACACGTCGCTCATCGGTCCGAGCGCCGAGTACACCGGCGAGAGCAGCAGCGGATAGACGAATCCGTAGTTCGCGTGAACGCCGCGGATGAGAAAGTGGCCGGACGCGGCGAAGCTCCGCGCCATGTCGGAGTAGACAAGCTCGTCGACCATGATCCACGGCGAGCCGACGCGAAGCGCGAGCGCGAGCACCACCGTCGTCGCGACGGCGTAGAGCGCACCGAGCCACGCCCACATCGGCAGCGGCCCGAGCAGACGCGATACGGGTCCCGTGACGGTACTAAGTACCCGCACGGAACCGTCACGCGACACGAGCGAGGCCTGCACGAGCTCGTCTGCGAGCGGCTCCGCGTCGGCGCCGACGTCGGCCGCCGCAGCGGCCACCTCGCGCAGGACGCGCTCGCGCACCGCCGCGCTCCCCGCCGACTCCTCGAGGACGGCCGCGTACTGCGCGGCGACTCGGTCGAGGTCGTGGTCGCGCTCGACGAGCGCACGGGCCGCGGCGCCCATCGCCCCGCTCACGCTCGGCTCGGAGAGCCTGCGCAGGGCCGCCGTGAGCGCCTGCACCTCCTCCTCGCCGCCGACCGGGACCTTGATCGCGACCTCGTCCGGGAGCTCCGCGAACCAGCCGACGTCGCTGACGACGAGCGGCTTGCCGAGAGAGAGCGCCCGGATGGCCGCGCCCGACGTCTCGCCCATCGTCGGCGCCCGGAGGAGCACGGACGCGTCGCAGGCGGCCATCAGCGCCCACAGCCGGTCCTCCTCGACGTACGGCTCTCGGATGACGCCGCCCATGTCGAGCCCAGTGCGGGCGACACGCCCTTCGAGGTCGAATCCCGGCGACTCCGAGCCGACGAGCAGCAGGCGCGCGTTGTGCCGCGTGCGCCGCAGTGCGGCGAAGGCGCTCAGCAGCTGTGGCACGCGCTTGTTCTCGTTGATGTGGCCGAAGCATCCGATCAGCGGCGACCCCTCGACCTGTGCCGGCTCGACGGCCGGAACGGGCCACGCCGGATGCGGGATTCGGTACATCGGCCCGTCGTACCCGTGCTCACGGACGTGCGTCTCGACGTAGCGTGAATGCACGATCACGCTCGTCGCACGGTCGAGGACCTCCCCGGTGAGCGGGAACTCCTGCGGCCGGACCTCCCAGAGCGGGGGAACGCGCCCCTCCAGGACGCCGTAACCGAGCAGCCGGCCGGGAACGCCCGCCTCACGCTCCATAGCGGCGAGGTACGCATGCCCGTCGTGCCGCCCGATGGTCAGCCCAGCGACGAGATGGTGGATGACGAAGTCGTGCAGGACGACGACGCCCGGCCGCCGGCGCAGGGCGTCGACGATCCAGCCGTGCGCGTCGGGATCGTTCCCGATGTGGTACAGGGCGACGTCCGCGTCCGCCACGGGACGCGAGCGGCCCGGGCGGACGGCTTCCACGTCGAGGAGACGTTCCAGCGCAGGGAGCAGCAGCGCCGAGTAGTCCGCGATCCCCGACGTCGCCGGCGGTAGCGGTGAGAAGTAGGAGACCCTCACGCGACCGCTGCGAGCAGCCGGTCGATGCACGACTCCCACGTGACGGCGCTCGCGACCGCCTTGCCGGCGCGTCCGAATGCGCGCGCCTCGTCGGCGTGGTCGCGCAGCCATACGAGCGCGCGCGCGAGCTCGGCCGCGTGGGGCGCGACGACGAGCCCCGTCTCGCGGTCGAGCACGACGCTCAACGGCCCGCCCGCATCCGTCGTCGTCACCACCGGCTTCTCGGAGAGGAACGCCTCGAACGGCACCATGCCGAAGTCCTCGTCGACAGGCGCGTAGAACACGCCGAGACAACGTGCATACAGATCGGCGAGCTGCATGTCGTTCACGCGTCCGGTGAACTCCGCACGCCCGTCGAGTCCGCGGTCGCGGGCGAGCCGCTCCAGACGCTCGCGGTCGGGCCCCTCGCCGGCGATGACGACTCGCAGCGTCGGATCGGACGCCGCTGCCTCGATCAGCAGGTCGATGCGCTTCGCGCGATCGAGGCGGTTCACGGAGAGAATGAAGTCCTCGTAACGGTCACACCTGTACGCGAGCGGTGCGGGCGGGTGCGGCATCACCTCCGCCTCGAGCCCTGTTGACGCCTGCAGCCGTGCGGCGACGTTCGCGGAGGTCGCGAAGACCTTGCGCGCCTCGGCGAGCGCGGTGCGCTCGAACGCGAGCACCTGCCGTCGCAGCGCGCGATCTTCAGCCGACTCCGAGAACTGCCCAAGCTCGGTGCGGTCGAGATCCCACGCCTGCCGGAACTGATGCAGGAGCCACACCACCTTGCGCGGATGTCGAACCGCATACGACGGGAACTTCGTGGCGATCACGGCGTCGATGGGCAGTCCGTTCGCCTCCTCGAGGTCGAGGAGCCGCCAGAGGAATGCCTGCGTCAGCACGCGTTCCCCCGGGTACCACTTGAACGGGACGGAGACGAGCTCGGCCTCGTGATCACGTGCGCGGAGCTGCGCGACGAGGTCGTCCGCGAAGATCTCGGCTCCGCCGCGCACGAACGGCACCTGCGGGATACAGACGGCAACTCTCACCAGCGCGACTCCAGCTCGTCGACGCGCCGAGCGAGATCGTCCACGAGCCGCAGGAGCGCGTCGTTGACGATGCGCTGCTCCGCGAACGCCGGCTCGACGTACCAGCGCATGAGCTTGCGCAGGACGCGCTTCATCTGGAACGCGATCCAGCCCTTCGGCCCCGGCCGCCGCTCGAGCGGCTTGTCCGCGCTCACAGGCCAGAAGCGCTCCGCAAGGCCCCGCGTCGATGCGAGGTCGCGCGATCCCCGGTCGACGGCCCCCTTCAGCCGCGCATAGACCTCGTCCACAGAAAGCTCCTGGTCTTCGCGCATTCGCGCGAAGTCTAGGGAGGACGTGTTACGGAGCCGTGAGGCGTGCGACGGCCGCGTCAACCAGGAGACGGACGAGGTCTTCGAAGCCGACGCGCGGCGACCAGCCGAGCTCGCGCTGCGCCTTGGACGCGTCGCCGACGAGGTCGTGCAGCTCGGCGGCGCCGCGGAGCAGCGACTCGTCGACCCGCACGTGTGCGTGCCAGTCCAGCCCGACGTGCGTGAACGCGATCTCGACGAGCTCTTCGACACTGTGCAGCTCACCGGAGGCGATGACGAAGTCGCCGGGCTCGGCCTGCTGGAGCATCAGCCACATCGCCTCGACATAGTCACGGGCGAAACCCCAGTCGCGGCGGGCGCTCAGGTCACCGAGCGCGACGTCCTGCTCGAGCCCGAGGAAGATCGCCGCAGCCGCGTGCGCAACCTTGCTCGGAACGAAGTCCCGCGGGCGGCGGGGCGACTCGTGGTTGTAGAGGATGCCGCAGCTCGCGTGCAATCCGTAACGCCGCCGGTACGACCCGACGATGAGGTGGCCGTACGCCTTTGCGACGCCGTACGGCGTCACCGGATGCAGCGGCGTCGACTCCGTCTGCGGCACCTCCGCCGGTTCGCCGAAGATCTCGCTCGACGACGCCTGGTACACGCGCGTCGCCGAGTCGACCTTTCGCACGGCTTCGAGAAGGGCAGTCACGCCGACCGCGGCGAACTCCGCCGTTCGCACCGGCTGGTCCCACGATGCAGGCACGAACGACGGCGACGCGAGGTTGTAGACCTCGGTCGGCCGGTGCACGCGCAGTGCGTCTATCAGCGCGCGCTCGTCGAGCAGGTCGACCTGCAGAAGCTCGATGCGACTGCGGACACCGGTCAGGCTCTCGTACTCCGAGTCGAGCTGCGGGACGATGCCCGTCACTTCGTGGCCGCGCTCTAGCAACAGCTCGGCCAGATACGAACCGTCTTGCCCGCCGATGCCGGTGATGAGGGCTCTCACTCGTGCAGTCCCCGCACGTATGTCCATGCGTCGCTGAGGCCGAGCGAGCGCAGCGCGTAGATCAACAGCGCGTATACGACAACGCCGACCACGGACGCCGGTACGGGCGACAGCGCGAGCGAGATCGGTCCGAACGCGAGCGCCGCCGCGGAGCCGACCGCGAGCGCGAGCCGTCCGAGCCCGAGAAGCGCGACCTCGAACGTCTGCCGCGAGATCGTTGCCATCAGGCCGGCGGCGATCACGAACGTCGCGATGCCGATCGCGATCGCGATCCCGGGAAGACCCCACAGCGCCCGCAGACCGAGGCCGATCGGGATGCAGAGGCCGAAGCCGACCGCCGCGAGGGGCACGAGCGTCCATCGCTTCTCGGCGACGAACACGAGCGGGAACGTCACCGCGAAGGCGACCCAGGCCAGCATCCACGGCGCGAGGTAGACGACGAGGTGGCCGAGCGCTCGGCCGACGCCGCCGCCGTACGCGCTTCCGAGCACACCGCCGACGATTCGCCCGCCGACGAGTGCGAAGACTCCCGCAGCGGCACCGACGATCGACAGGCTGACCCAACCCGCATGGACGACGTGCCGCGCGGCCGCGATCGGGTCGATGCCGCGGCGGGTCAAGGGTGCGGACGAGATCAGCCCGAGGGAGAACGCGGTCGCGCCCACGAGCGTCGACGCTGCGAGGTACGCGTACGAGAAGCTCGACACGCTGCCGACGCCGAGCTTCGCGGCGAAGCGTAGACCCAGCAGGTAGCAGCCCTGCAGCGCTACCGGAACCGCCGCGCCCTGGACGAGATGCCAGATGCGCGGGCCGATGTCCAGGCGCTCGGGCATCCGGCCGCCGAGCGCGTGCTTGCGCAGCAACGCGAACGCCGGCACCGCCACCGAGACGGCCGCGCTCGCCGCCAGTCCCCACGCAAGGGCGACGATTCCGTGACGATTCGCGAGCGCAGCGAACACGACGACGCTGACGACGCCTCCGAGCGCGAAGCCTGCAGCGGCGGTGCCGTAGCTGTCGAGCGCCGCGAGCGCGCTGGCCGCGAGGGCGGCGAGGAGCTGGCCGAAAGCGGCCGGCACGAGCACGACCAGCGCGCGCGCCGATATGTGCGCAGCGCGAGGCGGCAGGGTGCCGGTGAGGAGGTCGCCGATCTGCGAGGAGAAGACCGCGACGAGCACGGAAACGGGGACGGCGAGCGAGAGGTACGCGAGCGCGTAGCTCCGGGTCTCGCCGCCGAGCTGTCCCTGTGCCGCCGCCCGCGTCAGATCGGGGACGACGACCATGCGGAACGCCTGCGCCGCGAGCAAGAGCACGAGGTAGACCGCATACGCGCTCAGGAATCCATCCGTCTCGGCGTTGCGGCCGAACTTGTGCGCGAGCAGCGCGCCGGCCCCCGCGGCGGCGAGCGCGAGCACGACCTGCGCCAGGCCGGTCAGGAGACCGCTTCGGAGGGCCGACCTTCTGCGCACGAAGCTACCCTAGGGTGCGGTGCGGATCGTCGTCACGGGTGGAGGCGGCTTCCTCGGGTCGCACGTCGTCGGACGTCTTCGCGATCGCGGCGAGGACCCGTTCGTCGCGCGGCGCGTCGACTTCGACCTCACGCGCTGGGACGACGCGGAGCGCCTTTTCCGCGAGACGCGTCCCGAGCTCGTCTTCCATCTCGCCGCCGAGGTCGGAGGCATCGGCGCGAACCGCGCGAACCCGGGTCGCTACTGGTACGCGAACCTGATGATGGGCACGCACGTGCTCGAGCTCAGCCGAACCTACGACGTCGGCAAGCTCGTCACCGCCGGCACCGT
>Ga0070732_10001571_pt1 | contig 12471 bp, 11 predicted proteins | sample Coa_R1_5_FD_66449 | JGI IMG/M metagenome (GOLD analysis project Ga0070732, IMG submission 66449) | Surface soil microbial communities from Centralia Pennsylvania, which are recovering from an underground coalmine fire - Coalmine... | ecosystem: Environmental > Terrestrial > Soil > Unclassified ...
CTCCCCGCCGTGACGGCTCTGGTTTCGCACCACTTCCGCCGGCTGCTGCTTGCCGTGGCCGAGGAGCACATCGAGCGCGTCGGCGGCGAGGCCGAGATCGCGGCGACGCGTGCCGAGTCGCGCCGGCTGCGGGAGGCCTGATGCGCGCGCCGCTTCCCCAAGGCGAGCAGAAGGCGCGCGCCGTGCGCACGATGTTCGACGGGATCGCGCGCCGGTACGACCTCGTGAATCGGATCATGACGTTCGGCCTCGACGTGTGGTGGCGGCGGCGCGCGACTCGCGCGTTGAAGCTACCGCGAGGGTCGATGGTGTTCGACCTTGCCTGCGGGACGGGCGACTTCTGTCGCGAGCTGTCGCGTGGAGGGATGCTCGCCGTGGGCTTCGACTTCAGCTACGGCATGCTCGCTTCCGCGCGCACGCAGGCACCCTTGGTGCAGGCGGACATCCTTTCGCTTCCGGTCGCCGATGGCCGAGCAGATGGGATCACGTGCGGCTTCGCGCTTCGTAACGTCGTGGACTTGAAGGCGTTGTTCGCGGAGATAGCGCGCGCGCTTCGCGCCGGTGGCCGCATCGCGCTGCTGGAAGTCTCCGAGCCGCGGAGCCGCCTGTTGCGCTGGGGCCACGCGATCTACTTCAACAAGATCGTGCCGTTCATCGGTGGCTTGCTCTCCGATCGCGAGGCCTATTCCTACCTGCCGGCATCGGTCGCCTACCTGCCGCCGCGCGACGAGCTGCTCGAAATGTTGCATGCAGCCGGCTTCGCGGACGCGCGACGCGTGTCGCTATCGGGCGGCGTCGCACAGCTCCTAGTGGGGACGCGCGCATGAGCGCCGTCGCGACGGATCTGGTGGCGCGCGCCATGCGCATCGACGGCAACCAGGACCTGCTTCCGTTCTTCACTCCCGACGATGGCTTCTTCTTCGAGCACCCCTCGCGCGCGCTTGTGACCATCGGTGCGGCGCACACGATCAGCGTGCCGGGCGGCCCCGGATTGGTTGCGCGATCGGCGCGCGCAGCACGCGATGCGCTCGGGCGCGTTCGCTGGGAGGGAGTCGTTCCGCCGATCGTCGTGGGCGCGCTGCCGTTCGGCGAGGAGGCACCGGCCACACTCGTGATCCCGCGGCTTTCGCTGATCCGCCGGGACGGCGAGACGTGGAAGGTCGTGATCGGCGCGGAACGTGAAGCGCTTGCCGAGTTTGTGCCGACCCTTCCCCGCGGATCTTTGCGCGTCACGGCGGTACCGGATCCGAACGCGTACGTTGCGGCGGTTGCGGAAGCGCGGGGTCGCATCCGTGCAGGCGCATTGGAGAAGGTGGTGCTCGCGCGCATGCTGATCGCGCAGTCGGACCATGAATTCGACCGGCGCGCGCTCTTGGCGCGATTGCGAGCAGCCGAACCCGGCGCGTTCACATTCGCTGCCGGCGGATTCATCGGCGCGTCGCCCGAGCTGCTCGTTGCGCGCGAAGGCGACACGGTGCGCGCGCGTCCGCTGGCCGGGACGATCGCGCGACGGAGCGACCCGGCCGCGGACGACGAAGCGGCGAGATCGCTATCAGCTTCCGAGAAGGATCGGGCCGAGCACCGCCTCGTCGTCGAGGCGGTGCGGGAGGCGCTGCAGCCTGTCACGACCTCGCTTTCGATCGACGACACGCCGCACGCGCTTGCGACCAGCAAGGTCTGGCACCTCGCAACCGATGTGGTCGGAACCGTTCGAGACGGGCTCGATGGCCTCTCGTTGGCTTCGCTCTTGCATCCCACGCCGGCCGTCTGCGGCACGCCGCGCGAGGCTGCTCGCGCCGCGATCAAGGAGCTTGAGCAGATCGAACGCGCGCTGTACGCGGGAGCCGTCAGGTGGATGGATGCACGAGGCGACGGCGAGTGGGCCGTCGCGTTGCGATGCGCGGAGATGCAGGGCCGCATCGCACTGCTGTTCGCCGGGGCCGGGATCGTCGCCGATTCCGACCCCGAGGCGGAGCTCGCGGAGACCGACGCGAAGTTCCGGTCGATGCTCGAAGCGCTGGGCTACGCGTGATCTCCGGCCTCGACCACGTCCAGCTCGCGATCCCCCGGGGCGGCGAAGAGGCGGCGCGCGCTTTCTACGGCGGTGTGCTCGGCCTCGACGAGCGGGAGAAGCCTTTTCAGCTGTTGGCGAACGGTGGCTTGTGGTTCGAAGGCGAGGGGTTGCAGCTGCATCTCGGTGTGGAGGCCGACTTCGAGCCCGGCCGCAAGGCGCACGTCGCCTTGATCGTGCGCGACCTCGACGGACTCGGGATGAACCTGCGCGCGGCGGGAGCGTCTTTCGAGCCGGACGATCGTGTTCCGGGGCGCACGCGCGCCTATACCGCGGATCCGTTCGGGAATCGCATCGAGCTGATCGCCGACGGCGATGGGTTCAGCCAGCGGCGTTGAGCGCCGTCGCGATCGCTTTCTTCAAGGCTTTGCGGCGTTTCACGGCGCGCGCGCGATCGATCGGCATCTCGAAGATCGAAGTTGCGGCTGGGGCTTGCTTCAAGAACGCAGCGAGATCGGTTCCCGTCTCATAGCCCATGCCGGCTGCTCCGGCGAGCGCGCGCAGGTCGACCTCGTGCGCGGTAGCGAACAGGGCGTCGTTCTCGGGCAGCGCGGCGCTGGGAAGCAGGTCGAAGATGCCGCCCGCCTTGTTGTTGACGACGACGAACGTCACCGGCTCTCCACGGCGCGCTGCCCACAACAGGCCGGCCGCGTCGTGCAGCAGGGAGAGATCTCCGGTCAGGGCGACCGTCGGCGTTCCCGCGCTCGCGACGCCGAGCACCGTGGAAACGAAGCCGTCGATCCCGCTGGCGCCGCGGTTGGCGATCACGCGCACGCCTTCGCGCGGGACCATCGCGAAATCCAGGTCGCGTATCGGTGTGCTCGATGCGACGACCAACGTTGTGCCGTCGGGCACCGACGCAGCGACGTCGCGCGCTACGCGGATCTCGAACGGCTGCCTCTCCGCGTTCAGGAACGTGTCGAGCGCGCCGCGCGCAACCGCATCGGCATCCCTCCAGTCTTTCAACCACGTCCCGTCGTTCTCGCTGACGAGCTTGATCAGCGCGCGCGCCGCCGCACCTTCGGGGGCGATCAGCGTTTGGACGGCGGCCTTCGCGGGATCGGCCGGGCGTTCTCCGATGACGCCGAGGCGCGCCGCTGCGGCGACGAAGCGTTGCGTCGCGCGCGATGTCGGCGTGCGGCCGAACTGAAGGACGACGTCGGGTGCATGCTGCTCGGCGAAACGGTCGTCGCCCAGCAACGCCTGGCCGGCCGACAAGGCATCGCCTGGGGTTCGGAGACCCGAGAGTGGTTCGGCGATCAGGGGCCAGCCGAGGTGCTCGGCCAGCGCAGCAACGGCGTGCGCGTCTTGATCGATCTGACCTGCCACAACCGCTCCGCGTTCGGACAGCAGCAAGTCTCGGAAGGAGTCGACGTTGACTGCAGGTGTTGTGAGTGTTTGCTGCGGCTTCGGGTCCGTCGTTCCAAGATCGACTTCCGCGCCCGTTGGAGTGAGCGGCTCGTCGAACGGCAGGTTGATGTGGATCGGGCCCGTCTGCGCCGTTTCGACCGCGCGTCGCGCGAGCGTCCGCCACATCTTCGCCGCGTGCACGTGCGCGCGCGGCACGCCGGTTTCCACGAACATGCGGACGTACCCGCCGTATAGCTGGTGCTGGTCGATGGTCTGGTTGGCGCCGCTTCCGCGCAGCGCGGGCGGGCGGTCTGCCGTCAGCACAATCATCGGCACGCTCGACATCGACGCTTCGATGATCGCCGGCAGGTAGTTCGCGGTGGCGGTTCCCGAGGTGCATACCAGCGCGACGGGCTTGTGCGTCGCGCGCGCGCGCCCGAGCGCGAAGAAGGCGGCCGAACGTTCGTCCAGGATCAGCCGGACGTCGAACCGGCCGTGGCGCGCGAACGCGAGCACCAACGGCGTCGAGCGCGAACCCGGCGATATGCAGACCGCTTCGACGCCTTCGCGATAGAGCTCGTCGACCAGCTCGCGCATGCACGCGAACGCGACGTCTCCTGCGGTGGGCTCAGCCATCGATCATCAGATCCGGTGAGACACGTCGCGGCTCCATCGAACCGTCTACCGGCACCAACGGTTGCGATGTCACATCGTGTTCGAGCAGCCCTGCCGTCCCGACACCGTGCGCGAACGGGGCATCCGGCAGTGCAGCCGCAACGGCCGCAACCATCGCGAGTCCGACCGACGTCTCCAGCGCGCTCGATGCGATAGCCGGCACACCAGCCTCTTCGGCTGCGTCGAGCGCCGCGCGCGCCCCGCCGATGCGCTGCGGCTTGATCACGATCACGTCTGCCGCCTCCAGCTTCCGAAGCATCCGGGCGTCTTCGATCGTGCGCACGCACGACTCGGCCGCGATCAAGACGGCACTCCCCCGCCTGAATCTCGCCATCTCTTCCATGGCTGAAACGGGATCCTCGATCAGCTCGATGTCCAAGCCGCGCACCTGCGCAAGGAAGATACCGGCCGTATCGGGATCCCACGAACCGTTCGCGTCCAGGCGGATCTTCGCCTTCGGCAGTGCATCGCGCACCGCGTGCACACGCTCGACGCTCGCCGCGTCGCCGACCTTGATCTTGATCGTGTCGCAACCGGACTCGACGGCCATGCGCGCGGCCTGCTCGGGCGAAACACGGGGCAGCATGAAGTTCACGTCGATGCGCGCGCGAGCAGCCGGTGGGAACGCTTCTGTCGCAGCTTCGACCGCCGCGCGCTTCGCGGCTTCGCGCTCGTCGTCGGACCAACTCGGCAACGGCGAGCATTCGCCCCACCCGGCGGGACCTTCGATCAGGATCCCTTCGCGTTCGATGACGTCGCCGACCGGCACGCGCAAGCGCGTCTTGAACGGAACGACCCTTAGCTCAGCCATAGCCCGATCGCAAGGAACACTCCGAACTGCACCAGCATCAGAACGGTTCCGAGCAGGACGCGAACGAGCTCCGGCCCGCGCGCGTACCCGACCGTCTTCAACGGCCCTGCCGCCAGCGGGATCGCAGCGAGAGCGAGGAGAGCGCCGGCCGGCATCTGCCCCACCAGCCATCCCAGCAACGGCAAGATAAGCGCAGCCGCGATCACCGCGCGGTAGAGCGCGCGCGTCGCCTGATCTCCGATCCGCACGGCCAGCGTGCGCTTCCCCACGGCGGTATCCGTCGGTATGTCTCGCAGGTTGTTCGCCACGAGGACGGCAACCGCGAGCAACCCCATCGACACCGCGGACCACCACGCGCGCGGCACGATGTGGCCTGCCTGCACGTACGTCGTCCCGGCCGTCGCGAGCAACCCGAAGAACAGGAAGACGCTCAGCTCGCCGAGGCCCGCCGCCGCGTACGGTCTCGGTCCGCCCGAATAAAGGACGGCCGCGAGGATCGCAACGGCGCCGAAAACGAGCAGCCACCAGCTGCTCGCGCGCGCAACGAGCAGCCCTGCAACGCCGGCGATCGCGAACGCGGTCAAAGCGGCAGTTGCGACCGCGCGCGGAGACTTCAAGCCGGTGGCCGTCAACCGGACGGGGCCGACGCGGGCTGCCGTATCCACGCCACGCTTCCCGTCGGAGTAGTCGTTCGCGTAGTTGACGCCGACCTGCAACCCAAGAGCGACGAGCAGACAGCCGATCGTGCGCAACGCCGTCGCGTGCTCCGCTGCGGCCGTTCCAACGATCACCGGCGTCACGCCGACGCCGAGCGTTCGTGGGCGCGCGCCCAAAACCCAAAGCCTCACGCCCGACGGAACCGCCGCCTCGCTCAAGGCCGGTGCGGGAACTTCGCGAAGTCGGGCTTGCGCTTCTGGAGGTACGCGTCGCGTCCCTCTTGCGCTTCCTCGCTCATGTAGAAGAGCAGCGTCGCGTCGCCGGCCAATTGCTGGATCCCTGCGAGCCCGTCGGTATCGGCGTTGAACCCCGCCTTCAGCAACCGCAGCGCGAGCGGCGACATCTCGAGCATCCGCCTGCACCACGCGATGGTCTCTTCTTCAAGCTGCTCGAGCGGAACGACCTTGTTCACCAAACCCATCTCGTACGCGCGCTGTGCGTCGTACTGCTCACAGAGGAACCAGACCTCCTTCGCGCGCTTGAGGCCGATCGTTCGCGCGAGCAGCCCCGACCCGTAGCCGCCGTCGAACGAGCCGACCATCGGCCCGGTCTGGCCGAAGCGCGCGTTGTCCGCGGCGACGGTCAGATCGCATACGAGGTGCAACACGTGGCCGCCGCCGATCGCGTAGCCGGCCACCATCGCGACGACCGGCTTCGGCAGCCGGCGGATCTGCACCTGGAGGTCCAGCACGTTGAGCCGCCCGATCCCCTTGGCGTCCTTGTAGCCGTCGTCACCGCGGACGCGCTGGTCGCCACCGGAGCAGAACGCCTCGGGGCCTTCGCCGGTGAAGATGATGGCGCCGATCTGCGGGTCGTCCCGCGCCGCGTCGAATGCCCGGCTCAGCTCGAACAAGGTCTGTGGGCGGAACGCGTTGCGGACCTCGGGCCGGTTGATCGTGATCTTGGCGATGCCCTCGGCGGTCTCGTATCGGATGTCTTCGAAGTCTCCGTCCGGTTTCCAATCCATGACCAACAACTCCTAGAGCAGTTACTCGAATCCTTGCGCTAGCCTACCCCGCGTGAGAAGCGCGCGGAAATCCGACCTTATCGCGGTTACGGCGCCACCTTCCCCTGCGTGGCTGACGTGGCTTCGCGAGGCGTGGGACGCGGGCGCGGCGGTGCTTCCGGTGGACCACCGACTGACGCGGGACGAGCAGGATGCGCTGATCGAGCGCGCGCGCCCGACCGCAGTTTTCGACGGAGCACAGTTCATGCGGCTGGACGGTTCGCCCGTCGATGAGAGCGTCGCCTTGGTCGTTGCGACATCGGGTTCGGCGGGCGAACCCAAGGCGGCGGAGCTGGCGCACGATGCGTTGCGCGCGGCGGTTCTTTCGTCTGCCGAGCGGCTGGGGGTCGGTGCTTCCGACCCGTGGGTGTGCTGCCTGCCGGTCGCGCATATGGGCGGGATGCTGGTCCTGCTTCGGCATCTGATCCTCGGGGCCGACGTTGAGGTTGAAGCGCATTTCGACCCGGTGCGCTTAGCGAGATCGGGTGCAAGCTGTACCTCAGTCGTGCCCACCATGGTGGCCCGGATCCACGGAGCAGGTGAAACGCTTAGTGGGTTCAAGGTTGTACTTGTGGGGGGCGCAGCCTTGGGGGATGAGATGCGCGCTGCCCCCCTCGTTACTACCTATGGGATGACGGAGTCGTGCGGTGGAGTCGTGTACGACGGGCGCGCGCTGGACGGGGTCGGGGTTCGGATCGGCGACGACGACGAGATCCAGTTGTCCGGACCGACGTTGATGCGCGGATACCGGCTCTCTTCGTCCCAACCGTTCACGTCGGACGGGTGGCTGCGAACGAATGATGCCGGCGCTCTTTCCGCGGGTGTTCTTGAGGTCTTGGGGCGCATCGACGACGTGATCATCACCGGCGGAGAGAAGGTGTGGCCCCAGGAGGTCGAAGAAGTCTTGCGGGCGCACCCTCTCGTGTCTGATATCGCCGTGGTCGGTCGTCCCGACGCCGAGTGGGGTTCAGCGGTAACCGCTCTCGTAGTACCGACCGATGCGGCCGAGCCGCCCTCGCTAGACGCGCTGCGCGCCTTCGCAGCCGACCGCCTGGCCGGCTACAAAGCGCCTAGAGGGCTGACTCTCCTCCGACAGATACCGAGGACGCCCTCGGGGAAGATCCGAAGGAGCGAGCTCGACGGCCTCGCCAGAAACTGATCGCGCTTCAGCGCAGGGCTTCCTTCACCTGTGCCGTATCCTCCAGCACATCGAGTGAAGCGATCTTTCCGTCGCGCAGCTGCCACACATGCGCCTCGAGGAAATCTGCTTCCTTGCCCTTTGGCGTGCGAAACGCCGCGTGCAGCAAGGCGATCGCGAGATCTTCCTCGGCGACGACGTTTCGCACCGAGAAATCGGTCCATTCCACCGATGCAAGCCCGCCGAAGAATCCTCCGAGCTCGCTTTTCCCTCGGAAGTCCCCCCACCATGGCGCTCCACTGGGATCAGACGTGTTGACCGTCCATCGAACATCGTCATGGAGAAGTTCCATCAACCCCGGCACATCTTGCTTCGCGAGAGCGTCGTATACACCGTCGATCACATCTTTGGTCGCCATCCTGCCTCCTTCGTTCGCTGCAAGACTTGGTGCCGCCGCCGTCTCTCGTGGGGTGGCTTACCCATGATCTGGTTCGTAAATCCAGCGATACCCAACGCCCGGCTCCGTGGCGACGTAGATCGGGTGCGCCGCGTCGTCGCCCAGCTTCCGCCGCAGCTGCCGAACGTAGATCCTCAAGTAGTGGCTCTCTTCTCCGTAGCCTCTCCCCCACACGCGCCGCAGCAACCATTGATGCGTGAGCAGCTTCCCGGGGTTCGTCACCATCGCTTCGAGCAAACCGTACTCCGTCGGCGTCACATGGATCGGCTCACCGTCGCGCTTGACCAGACGCCGCTCGAGATCGATCTCTAATTCGCCGAAGCGCAGCACGGTGGGACCGGGTTCTGCGGGTTTCGCACGCCGCAGCGTCGCGCGGATCCGCGCGAGCAGCTCATCGATGCCGAACGGCTTCGACAAGTAGTCGTCTGCGCCGGCGTCCAGCGCGGCGACCTTGTCGACCTGCTCTTCGCGCGCGCTCAGCACGATGACGGGCATCTCCGACCACGAGCGCAGCTGCGTGATCACGTCGGTGCCGTCCATGTCGGGCAACCCGAGGTCGAGGATCATGCAATCCGGCGCCGATGCGGCAGCTTGCGCGAGCGCATCCTCACCGGTCGCGGCGGTCAGGACTTCGTAGCCGTGTGCGCTGAGGCTCGCGCGCAAAGCGCGCACGATCTGCGGCTCATCGTCGACGACGAGGACGCTCGTCATGCCGGCTTCCCCAGTGGAAGCTGGAATACGATCGCGGTTCCGCCCGACGGTGTGCCTTCGGCCCAGATCTTCCCGTCGTGCGCCGCGACCACCGCGCGCGCGATCGACAAGCCGAGTCCGGTCGCTCCCCCCGGCCCTTTCACGAATGCTTCGAAGACGTGTTCACGCTCCTGCGCCGGGATGCCCGGCCCTTGGTCGGCGATGCGCACCTGCACGCCGTCTTGCCATGGCGCGACCGAGATCGTTATCTCGCCGCTCGGCGGCGAGTACCGCACCGCGTTTTCGAGCACGTTCGTCAGCACTTGATCGATCTGGATGGGGTCGACCCAGATCGCGGGCGCCTCCTGACGGATCATCGTGCGCACGGTGAAGGGTGCAAGGGCGTTCTTCATACGCGTTAGGACGGCCTCGACGATGTCGTCGAACGGCACTAATTGCTTCGCCGGCACCAACGCCCCCGCGCGCACCCGAGCCAGATGCAGCAGGTTCCCGACCAAGCGGTTCAAGCGGTCGGTCTCGACGAGCATGGCGCCGAGCAGCTCTTTCTGCTGTCCCGCGTCGTACACGATCCCTTGCTCGAGCAGGCTTGTGACGCCCGCCTTGATCGACGCGAGCGGCGTGCGCAGATCGTGCGTCACCGACGAGAACAGCGCCGCGCGGATCTGGCTCGCTTCCGCATCGATGCGCGCGCTCCGCGCTTCGGCGTCGAGGCGCGCGCGCTCCAACGCCAGCGCGGCTTGTGCTGCAAGTGCGTTCAGAAGCGCGCGCTCGGAAGGCCCCAGTGGCGGCGCTCCCGAGGGCCGCTCGACCGTGATCGTCCCAAGTTCGCCGGCGCCGGCAACCAACGGCACCTCAAGCGGATCTCCAGCGAGACCATCGCCTTCCGCCACGGCGCGGATCGGTCCATCCGGGCCGTCGGCTTCGACCGTGCAGCGCCGGAGATCGAACAGCTCAACGGCAAGGCGCGCCACCTCATCCATCGCGTGCTGCAGCGATTCGCCACTGAGCAGCTTGTTGCTGATCGAGTTGAGCAAGCGCGTTTCGTTCTCGCGCCGCTCGGCGCGCGCGCGCTCCCCCAGCGCGCGCGCGAACAGCGCCCCGACGATCGCCGCGATGCCGAGGAACACGAACAAGGCGACGAGGTCGTCCACTTTGGCGACGCTGAGCGTGTGCTTCGGTGCGGTGAAGAAATAGTTCAGGCCCAAGAACGAGACGATCGCCGCTGCAACGCCGCTCCACACGCCGCCGACGGCTGCTACCGCCACGACGGCCAAGAGGTAGAGCGATGCCGCGCCGACCGAGCCGATGCGGCTGGCGGCGAGCGCGATCCCGGTCGCGACGCCGGGGCCGACGATGACGGCCGCGATCGCGCGCGCCGGCGAAGCCGGGCGAGCGGTCCACATGCGGGATCGGGCGATGGTCACTCGCCGTCGATGGTAACGCCCAGGGGCTCGCGCGCCGCTAACGATCCAGCTTGTACGGCACCGACGCGACGACCACCGAGGGCTCGAACAGGAAGGCGCCCTTCAACGTCAACGGGGTCTGGTTGTGCATCGCGGAGTGCCAGAACTTCACCACCACGAACTCGGGGATCACGATCGTGACGAAGGTGCGCGGCCGCTCCTCCAGCACCGAGCGCACGAAGTCCTGGATGGGGTGCGCGATCTGCCGGTATGGGGAATCCAAGACTTCGAGAGGCTCGGCGAAGTTCCACTCGCCCCACTCGCGTACGACCTTCTCAGATTCCTTCTCGTCGACCGCGATGTGCACGCACCGGAGCTCGTCGGCGCGAAGCGAGCGTGCGTACCGCAGGCTCTTCGCGGTTGCGTTGTGAACCGCGGACACGAGCACGATCGCGACATGGCGCCAGCCGTCCATCGCTTCGCGAACAGACTCTCCGGTCACGACGGGCTCGAGCGCCTCGAACCCCGGGTGATAGGCCACGTTCGTCACGACGTCGCCGTCGGCGACCAGCGTCGCCTTCAGCCGCTGGAGATGCCGCTTGTGCAGCAGATGGCGGGCGCCCGTGTATTCGACCGTCTCGGGCACCACGACGTTGATCAGCGCGTCCTCGCCGGCCTCCGCGCGTACCGTGTGCACGTAGTCGAGCAGGTCTTCCGGGATGCTCTTCTTCTTCGGCAAGAAATCGACGGCGTGGCCGAACCGCGACCAGCGATCGATCAGCTCGTCGAGCGGCTCTCCCCACTCCGCGAAGTGAACCAGACGAACCTCGATCGGGAACACGCGCGATGCATACGCGGCCGCATAGACGTTCGCGCGTCCGGGTTCGGCGACGGGGATTATGACGATCTGGCGCGGCGTTTCTCGCAGCGCTCCGCGGCGCGCGGGATCCCGCAGGCTCGCGCCCGCTTCCCTGTAGTGCTTGTTCACGCGGAGCAGACCGAACAGCATGATCGGGATGGCGAGCAGGATCCCCCACGCTCCTTGCTTGAACTTGACGGCCGCGATGATGATCGTCATCAAACCGCTCACGATCCCACCGAGGCCATTGAAGAACAGGCCGACGCGCCAGCCCTCCTCTTTCTTAACCAGATGATGCTTCGCCATCCCAAGCTGAGAGAAGGTGAACGACGTGAAGACGCCGATGGCGTACAAAGGGATCAGGTGGGTAACGCTGGCTTTGAAAACGATGACGATGATGCTCGACAGGGTCGCCAGGATGATGATGCCGTTCGAGAACACAAGACGGTCGCCGTGACGGGTTAGTTGGCGCGGCAAGAAGGAGTCGCCCGCGTGGAAGCTGGCGAGCCTCGGGAAGTCGGCGAAGCTCGTGTTCGCCGCCAGCACCAGGATGAGAAGCGTTGCGATCTGGAGAGCGCCGAACAAGAGGAGACCGAACCCATGTGCGCCGAAAACTCCTTTGCCGGCCTGAGCAAGCACGCTGATCTTCTCGGTCGGGTCGACGCTTATGTGCATATGCGCCGCCAGCATCGACAAGCCGAAGAACATCACGCCGAGTGTCGTTCCCATCCACATGAGTGTGGTGCGCGCGTTCTTCCACTCGGGCTGCTTGAACGCAGGCACGCCGTTGGAGATCGCTTCGACACCCGTGACTGCGGCGCCTCCGGAGGCGAATGCTTTCAGGATGATCCAGACGGCGGCGAGACCGGTCGCCGCTTGCAAGTTGTTGGGGATCGGGAACTGTGACGCATGGGAAGGAAGGGTCCCACCGACCATCTTCGCGATGCCGACGCCGATCATGAGCACCATCATCACGATGAAGAAGTACGTGGGCACTGCGAAGAGCTTCCCCGACTCGCGTACACCTCGAAGGTTTCCCATGGTGATGAGGACGATGAACGCGACTGAGATGATGACCCGGTACGGGAACAACGACGGCTGGAGAGAGGTCAATGCCTGTGTGCCGGCAGCGACGGACACCGAAACCGTCAGGATGTAGTCGGTCAGCAGTGCGACGCCGGCTACCTGCGCCGGGAGCAACCCGAAGTTGTCTCGCGTGACGAGATAGGCACCACCTGCTTGGGGATACGCCTTGATCGTCTGTCGGTACGAG
>Ga0070732_10001572_pt1 | contig 12450 bp, 9 predicted proteins | sample Coa_R1_5_FD_66449 | JGI IMG/M metagenome (GOLD analysis project Ga0070732, IMG submission 66449) | Surface soil microbial communities from Centralia Pennsylvania, which are recovering from an underground coalmine fire - Coalmine... | ecosystem: Environmental > Terrestrial > Soil > Unclassified ...
CCCAAGAATCGCATCTACGAAATGGGGTTGAAGGACAACTTCTGGCAGATGGGCGACACGGGGCCGTGCGGACCATGCAGCGAGATTCATTACGACATGGGCGCTATCGCGTCGGATCCGGGACACACGGACTGTGAGTTCGGGTGTGATTGCGGGCGGTATGTGGAGATTTGGAATCTGGTGTTCATGCAGTTCGACCGTGACGCGTCGGGCAAACTGACGCCGCTGCCGAAGCCGTCGATTGACACCGGGATGGGGTTGGAGCGGGTGACGGCAGTGCTGCAGGGCGTGATTTCGAATTATGAGACGGATTTGTTTACGCCGTTGATCAAGCGGGCGGCGGAGTTGACGTTGGGTTCCGGGAAGGCTGGCGAGCTTCGCTCGCCCGGACAGCCGATGGCGGCTGTCCCCACAAGATCAGAGCAGGGCAGCGGCCATATGGAGAGAGCCCATGTGGAGACGGCCGCCACCGGCCGTCAGGCCGAGCAAAGCTCGGCAGGCTCTTCCAGCCACAAGTCCGCCGCTTCTCTTCGTGTGATCGCGGATCACTCGCGTGCGGCTACATTTCTGATTGCCGACGGCGTGCTGCCTTCGAATGAAGGGCGCGGGTATGTGCTGCGGAAGATCATCCGGCGAGCGATCACGCATGGGCGACTGCTGGGGCAGACGAAACCATTTCTCTATCAGATGGTGTTTGCGGTGCGGGATCTGATGCGGGATGCGTATCCGGAATTGAATGAGACGGCGGATCGGGTGTCGAAAGCAGTGCTCGCGGAAGAGACGCGGTTCGCACACACGATGGAGGTCGGACTCGAGAAACTGGAGACGCTGCTCAAACATTCTCCCGAGCAACTCGCAGGCGAGGATGCATTCAAGCTTTACGACACGTTCGGCATGCCACTCGATTTCATGCAGGATGCGGCGCGCGATCAAGGGATCGCGTTTGATCGGGCAGGATTTGATCAATCCATGGAGAAGCAGCGCCAGTTGGCCAAAGCTTCCTGGAAGGGGGCGGCCAAGCAGACGGCGAATCCCGCTTACCAGTCGTTTCCCAAGTCGGAGTTTGAAGGGTATCGGCAAACGCGGTCTGAAGGTTGTGAGGTTCTGGCGATCATTCACAACTTGCAGAGCGTGAAGGAACTCAAGGCTGGCGAAGAGGGAGAGGTCATTCTTGACCACACGCCATTCTATGCCGAGGCAGGCGGGCAGGTGGGAGATCGCGGATGGATTTATTCGGACGATCACAATACAGTCATTGCTGACGTGATGGGTTGTTACTACCCGGTGCAGGGTGTGCGGGCGCATCAGGTTGTGATGAAGTCCAGGCCGAAATCCCCACCCTACGAAAACCGCGTAGGGTGGGGCACCCTCAAGGTTGGGGACGCGGTCGACGCCGTGGTCGATACCAACATCCGCGAAGCGACCATGCGCAATCACACGGCGACGCATCTGCTGCATGCCGGGTTGCGCGAGGTGCTGGGCAAGCACGTGAAGCAGGCGGGGTCGTTAGTGGCACCGGGGCATCTACGATTTGACTTTTCGCACTTCACGGCCGTGGAGGACGAAGAACTGCAGGATATTGAGGACATCATCAATAAAGAAGTGCTGCGCAACCGCAAGGTTGAGGTCATCGAGAATGTCCCGATCGATGTGGCCGTGAACGAGTATCACGCGATGGCTTTGTTCGGTGAAAAGTATGGCGACAAGGTGCGTGTCATCAGAATCGGCGATTTCTCCACCGAACTTTGCGGTGGAACGCACACCGGGGCGACCGGAGAGATCGGGTTGATCAAAATTTTGAAGGAAGGCAGCGTGTCATCGGGCGTGCGGCGAGTAGAAGCAATCACCGGCGAGGGGTCGCTCAAGCACTTTCGGAAAGATCATCAACTGGAACAGGTTGTGTCTGCGTTTGTGTCTCCCACCCTTGCGCAAAAGACGCGTAAGGATGGGGTACCCGAGGCGGATTCCGACGGTGAAAAGTCTTTCTCTCCAGCAGCGGCGCTGAAGGCGGAGCTTGAAAAAAAGGATGCCGAAATAAAACGGCTGGCGCGGGAACTCGATCAGGCTCGAATGAAGTCCGCTTCATCGTCGACGGCGAACATTGGTGAGAAGGTGAAACAGGTCAAGGGTGTGAAGGTGCTGGCACATCGCGTCGATAACCTCGAGCGTGCGCAGATGCGAACGCTGGTCGATCAACTTCGCGACAAGATCGGGTCGGGCGTGGTGGTGCTGGGATCAGCTTCGGACGGCAACGTGGCTTTGATCGTCGGTGTGACCAAGGACTTGACCTCGCGCGTGCAGGCGGGGAAAGTGGTCGGCGCTGTGGCCCAGAAGGTGGGCGGAAAGGGTGGTGGGCGCCCGGATCTGGCCGAGGCGGGGGGGAAGGATGCCGCAGCGCTGGATGCCGCATTGGACGGCGTTTACGGAGTGGTCGAGGGATTACTCGGATGAACCTGGACGACGACACGGTTAGTGGCGCCACGCCGGAGCGACTGCGCTTCATCAAGCACAAAGGGCAGGCCATCTTTCTGATCGACTTCAGCCACTGCAAGGGCAAAGAGATGTTGCTGCTTCTCGATCAAGTGCGGGCTGACGTTGCCCGGCATGCGCCGGGATCGGTCTTGACGCTGGCAGACTTCAGCGGCGCGCAACTCGACAAGGCTGTGGCCACCAAGATCAAGGAAGTGCTGGTGTTGGATCGTCCGTACGTGAAGAAGTCGGCCTGGGTGGGCACCGACAGCCTACCGCATGTGTTCTACGAAAACTTCAAGAACTTCTCGCAGCGGGAATTTCCGACGTTTGAGACGCGGGAAGAAGCGATGGACTGGCTGGTCAAGGAGTAGCAGTTCTCAGTTCTCACATGCCAGTTTTCATTAATCCGGGACTCCCTCATTTGCGGAATCTATGGAGTACGAAACGCGCGGACAGGGCTTGGATTCCTTGACACTTTGAGTCTTCCGCCGTTATTCTAAGTCTTGCTCCTTGCGGTACTTACGCCTTCTTTGGCGTGCTCCCGCGGGTTGGTTCGGCGCGATCGCCGCGGAGGTTTCGCCATGTTCCTGGACATCAAAGAATTGGGACTTCATCCGCTGGAATTTGCGGAGGAGTTTCAGCCGGATGTCATCGACTTGGGCGGCGAGGCGCGACTGCGAGGCCCCGTGAAGGCCTCGGGGCGAGCGGAGCTGGTCGAGGAACATCACGGCAAGCATCAAGTAATCAAGGACATACGCCTGCGCGGACGGTTGTCCGCGGGACTGGAATTGCAATGCGCCCGATGCCTGGAGCCGCTGTCGCAGGATGTGAAGCGAGAGTTCGAATTGCTGTACCGTCCACTGGGCGCGGATGCCGGGCGAGATGAGCTTTCGGTCACCGACGCGGAGGCCGAGATCGGTTACTATCAGGGCGACGGGCTTCTGCTAGAAGACGTGCTGCGCGAGCAGGTGTTGCTGGCGTTGCCCTTGAAGGTTACATGCCGCGAGGACTGCAAAGGATTGTGCCCGCAGTGCGGCAAGAATTTGAACCATGAACAGTGTTCCTGCTCCATCGAGTTGGAAGATCCGCGGTGGGCGGCGTTGAAGGATGTACGGAGCCGGCTGGAACACTGAAGAACAGCCATTAGCTGTCAGCCGTTTGCTTTCAGCGACGGTTGAGCCACGCAATATCCGACTGATTGAAATCAAAATCCCCACTTCTGGCAGAAGCAGCCAGAAGTGGGGCACCCAATGCGGGGGATATGAAGGGAATCAAATACTATGCCTAATCCAAAACGGCGCCACTCACAGAAGCGCACTTCTACACGGCGTGCGCACGATGCTCTGAAGGCGCACAGCCTCTCAGAGTGTCCCAACTGTCACGAGAAAAAAATGCCACACCGTGCTTGTCCCAAGTGCGGGTACTATAAGGGACGCGAAGTCGTCGACGTCGAAGAAGCAAGCTAACGACAATCATGCCTAGCGTCATCGCGCTGGATGCGATGGGTTCGGACCGCGCGCCCAAGCCGGAGATCGAGGGCGCGATACAAGCCGCACGCCAGTACGGCGTACGCGTGCTTCTGGTCGGCCCGGAGTCTCTGGTGAAGCCAGAGTTGCAGCGGCATATCACCGCAGCGCGGCTGCCCATCGAAGTCGTCCACGCCAGCGAATACATCACCATGGAAGACAAAGTGGAGGCGATCCGCGCCAAGCGGGACAACTCCATGCGGGTGGGACTGCGACTGGTCCGTGAAGGGCAGGCGAACGGCTTTGTTACCGCCGGGAACACCGGCGCGGCTATGGCTACGGCGAAGATCGTGTTGGGCGCGGTGCCGGGTCTCGATCGTCCGGCACTGGCAGCGGTCTTTCCGACTGCGCCGGGAAATCCGGCGATGCTGCTCGATGTTGGCGCGAACGTCGATTGCACTGCACTGAATCTTGAACAGTTCGCGGTGATGGGCGACGTGTACTTTCGCGCCATGTTCGGCAAGCGGCCGGGCACGCACGGACCACGCGTGGGATTGCTTTCCATCGGCGAGGAAGAAGGCAAGGGCAACGATCTCACCAAAGAAGCTTTTCAGCTGCTTAAGCAACTCCCGTTGAATTTTGTGGGCAACGTGGAAGGCCGCGATCTCTACAACGGAAAGGTCGACGTCATCGTCGCCGACGGATTTGTCGGCAATGTTGCGCTGAAGATTTCCGAGGGCGTCGCCAACCTGGTGCGCACGGCTTTGAAGGAATCGCTGAAAGCGACAATTACGCGACAGGTTGGGGCATTGCTTTCTCGCAGCGCCTTCACCGATTTCAAGAAGCGCCTCGATCATACCGAGTATGGCGGCGCGCCTTTGTTGGGCGTGAGAGGCGTGTGCATCATCACCCATGGCTCTTCCAATGCCAATGCCATGAAGAATGCAGTGCGCGTAGCGGCGGAGTTTTCCCGGCGCGGGATTAACGACTCGATCGAGCGCGGACTGGCATCGCTGCGTCCGGCGCCGATCGAGACCGCGGCGCAATCGAATTAAAAATTCTCTTCCATGATCAACAGCAAAATCGCACTTATCTTCCCGGGGCAAGGCTCGCAGATTGTGGGCATGGGCAAGGAACTTGCCGATAAATATCCTGTTGCCCGTCAGACGTATCAGGAAGCCGACGACGCGCTGGGATACAAACTCTCGCGAGTGTGTTTCGAAGGGCCCGAGGACCAGTTACGGCTCACAGAGATTACACAACCGGCCATTCTCACGGCGTCGATCGCGGCGTTGCGCGTGCTGGAGACGCGGATTCCCAAGCCCCGCTACGTAGCGGGTCACAGCCTGGGCGAGTATTCAGCGCATGTCGCGTCGGGGACATTCAGCTTTGCTGATGCCGTCCGTACTGTGCGGAATCGTGGGAAGTACATGCAGGAAGCGGTACCGGTCGGAGTGGGGACCATGGCGGCAATCCTGGGAATGGAACTGGAGAAAGTCACTGGCGTTTGTCATGATGCCGCGCAGGGCGAGGTTTGCTCGCCGGCGAACATCAATTCTCCGGAACAAGTGGTGATCTCGGGGAATACAGCCGCGGTGGAGCGCGCAGCGAAACTTGCCGATGAGCGCGGAGCAAAGCGGGCAAAGTTGCTGCCTGTGAGCGCACCCTTCCATTGTTCATTGATGAAACCGGCACAGGATCGGCTGGAAGAAGATCTAAAGAAACTTGGGATGGACAAGCCCGTCTATCCGGTGGCGTGCAACGTGGAAGCTGATTTTGTGAACGATGACCTGCGCACGCTCGACACACTCGTGCGGCAGGTCACGGGATCGGTGAAGTGGGATCAGTGCATGCGGTTGCTGATCGCACAAGGCGTGGAGACGTTCATTGAAGTTGGACCTGGAAAAGTTTTGTGCGGGCTGATGCGGCAGATTGATCGATCGAAGACTTGCTTGAACGTTGGGGATGAGGCGTCATTAGAGAAGACGGTGGAGAGTGTTTCGAAAACCGGCTAAGAACAGGGCCTGAACAGCTTGCGGAAAAGTGCAGTTTGTCAACCGTTTTGAAACGCGACCTCAAGCCTCGCACCGGTAAAACCTATCCTGTGATTCGGCCTCGCATCAGCCACCTAACTCCTGTCATTCAGAAGCGCAGCGAGGAATCTGCTGTTTTGCACGCAGCCGTCACGACTGCCGGCAGAAAGCAGATTCCTCCCCGGCTTCACCGACTCGGAATGACAAATTCTATGGATTGGGAGGTAACCGCCGTCTGTGCTCCCCTAAAGGACGATCTTCCACGGGTGCGCCTGCGACAAGGCGTGTCGCGTCGGATTCGGTCGAATCTCGTTGCGTTGGTTTCCGTCGAACCTTCAGTGGAAAAGCAGTTCGCAGGGTGGGTAGCCGAGCGTGTGGTCGGAATTCTCCACCCAGACCTGCGCGTGTTCGGTGCGGTCATTCACGATGACATCGACCAGGATTCCACTGCTTGGACGGGGGCAGGGGCTGGCTCCGTTTACTTTGACGGTTTTGATGACACCCCACTGCCCGCCCGGGCCCCAGTCGCGATAGAAGTCGTTGAACGGATACTCATGAATCGATTTGCGATCGAGATGTCGTTGCCACTCGGGATCGTGCTCCCAGATCGCATAGGCGGTTTTGAAATCCTGCTTCTGCAGGGCTTCGAAGAAGTTCTTTACGATGTGCTCTTCGCGCCAGTAGCGGAACCACCATCCAAGACAGAGGATGATCACCACAACAGTGATGATCAGAACGATGCGTTTCCTCTTTCTCGATTCTTTTTCCGGATCAAATTCTTTCGCGTCCAGGAGCGTCATACTTCTCTAGCATAATGGACACGAACAGAAAGTCCAAAGTTCCCGGCCGGGCGTACAATTCTGCTAACGGAATTCCGCGGGAGGTCCTCATGCCCGTCTACGATTATGTTTGTCTCGATTGCCACAAACCCTTCGAAACGGTTCTTACACTAAACGAACACGACAAGGAAAATCCCAAGTGCCCGCATTGCGGGAGCAGGAACGTGGAGCAGGAAGCGGCCGCGTTCTTTGCTGTGACGTCCAGGAAAAGTTAGTAGATAGCCTGCGGGTGACTTAACCGCTGCCGGATAGAGTCGGCAGCCTGCTGCGCTTCCGCAAGGCTGGGAGCGATTCTTGTCGCTTGTTCATAGGCAGCAAGCGCCTCGAGAGTTTTTCCGGACTGCTGCAGGGCGTTGCCCAGCGCCAAATAGCCCCGTGCAGTGGGCTGTAGCTCTACGGAACGGGAAAGGTTGGTTACCGCTTCGGCATACTTCCCCTGCTGCTGCGCGAGCAGACCAAGGCCGAGCCACGCATTGAATTGGTTGGAGTTGTATTGGAGCGCCTTTTTATAGTTGGTTTGCGCGAGGTCGTTATCGCCTAAGCCTCGGTACGCGGCACCCAGGTTGGCATAGGTCGCAGCGAGCATACCTGGATCGGAGGTCATGGCAACCGCTGCTTCATATTCCTGCACGGCCTCGCGCATCTGGTTGTGAGTCTCGTAGTACGTCCCGAGATTGCTGTGACTCATCGGGTCATTGGGATTGATGCGGGCGGCGGCCTCAAAGTGCGAGTGAGCTTCTTCTTCCCTTCCCTCGAGGACCAGCGCTCCACCTAGATTATCTTCAGCGACGAAGTTGTTACTCGTGACCGCGAGCGTGTGCGACCAGAGTTTTTCGTTCGACTGCCAGTATCCGATCTGGCGGTAGGTCGCAAACGACAGCGCGATCAGGGTTATGGCGACCGGAACGGCAGGGAGAAATCCCCAACTCTTTTGCTCGGCTATATCAGATACGCCAAAGGCAATCATCACAAAAATGCCGATCAGCGGGATATAGGCGTAGCGGTCCGCCATGGCTGCTTCGCCGACTTGGACCAAGCCGATGACGGGAACGAGCGTGCCAAGGAAGAAGAACCACCCAACAGGAAGGCAACGGCGGCTGCGGAACTTCCACACCAGGGCTGTAATGATCGCGAGAATGACGGCAGCGAGAAGCACACGCCACACTGGAAGCGAATCACCGGGATGTGGGTAAAGCGGCGCCAGATGACTGGGCCAAATCATTTTCAAGGTATACATCGCATAGGCGTAGATCGCGTTCGCGATGCGTACGCCGAAGGGAAACTCTGTAGCCGATCGTAACGCACCACCACTCTGCTGCGCGAGCACGGTAATAACGGCATTGGCTACGGAGAGCGCGAAGAGCGGAAGTTTCTCGAGAACCAGCCGTGACCATGGCGTTTTGTGTTCACCAGTCTTATCCACTCGCTCGAGCGGCCAGTAATCGAGCAACAACAGCACGAATGGAAGCGTGATTACCATCGGCTTCGAAGCCAGCGCGGCGACGCAGGATCCGAATACGGCCAGATACCGCTTCCAGCTTGGCTTATGCGCGTACCAGCCATACGCCCAAAGAGTAAGAAAGAAGAAGAAGGTACAAAGGACATTTTTGCGCTCGGCGACCCATGCAACCGATTCGACGTTGATGGGATGCACGGCGAAGAGAATGGCCACGAAAAAGCTTGGCCCGAGCCGCTTTGTCGCCCACATGAGCAGCAGAAACAGCAGGCACACGTTCACGGCGTGCAGAAGAACACTCGTCAGATGATGCCCGGCGGGGTTCAGGCGGAAGAGCGAGACGTCCAAAGCATGAGACATCCACGTGAGCGGATGCCAGTTGGCTTGTTCGGTCGACGTGAGAGACCACGCGATCGTGTCGCCCGTCAGCCCTTGGCGGACGTGTGCGTTCTCGGTGACGTAGCGGTCGTCGTCGTAATTGACGAAGGGATGGCGGTTGACTGGGTTGTACAGAGCTAGAGTTGCGACCGCCAGCAGAAGGCACACGATTGGATTGCGTTTTTCAGAGGACGCGAAGAGGACGGCCGGTTTCGGCTCGGGTGCAGGTTTGGCTTTTGGGGGCAATGAAGAGATTTAACCACAGAGGGCACAGAGGAACACAGAGGAACAGCCTGGAGGGAAGCACGGAAGTCACCAGAACTGAAGGATTTCAGATTTCTGATTTCAGATTGCAGATTGAAAACTCGACCAAATCGCAGCCCTCAATCTGCAATCTACAATCTGAAATCTGCAATCAGAGAGGCTTCCACCGCAAGACGGGCTTCCTCGCAGCTGCGGTTTCGTCCAGGCGCGAGACTCGTGTGGAGTGTGGTGCGTCGAGCACCGTCTGCGGATCTTCTTCCACTTCCTGCGCGATGGACTTCATCGCGTCGATGAACAGGTCCATCTCCTCTTTTGATTCGCTCTCGGTGGGCTCAATCATCAGGGCGCCGGACACGATCAGTGGAAAGGCTGTTGTGTACGGATGGAATCCATAATCGATCAGGCGCTTGGCAATGTCCATCGTGCGCACGCCTTTTTTCGCCTGCATCTTGTCGCTGAAAACGATTTCATGCATGGTTGGCGTCGAGTAGGGCAAGTCGTACGTGCCTTCGAGGCCCTTGCGAATGTAGTTCGCGTTGAGCACGGCGTCTTCGGTGGTCTGGCGCAGTCCGTCGGGACCGTTGGCCTGAATATAGGCCAGAGCACGCACGAACATGCCGAAGTTGCCATAAAAGGCGCGCACGCGACCGACTGAATGGGGACGGTTGTACTCGAAGCCGAGGGTGCCATCGGAATGCGTGATAACCACCGGCTTCGGCAAGAATGGCTCGAGGATCTTCTTGATCGCGACTGGGCCGGAACCGGGGCCTCCGCCGCCGTGGGGTGTGGAGAACGTCTTATGCAGATTGAGGTGCATCACGTCGACGCCGAAGTCTCCGGGCCGGACTTTGCCGACCAACGCGTTCATGTTGGCGCCATCCATATAAAGGAGGCCGCCTTTGGCGTGGAGGATGTCTGCGATCTTGTGGATGTCCTGCTCGAAGACGCCGAGAGTGTTGGGGTTGGTCAGCATTAGCGCGGCGACATCTTCGTTCATCTGTGCTTCCAGCGAGGCGATATCGACCGTGCCGCGGGAATCGGACTTCAGGTTTTCGACAGCGTAGCCCACCATGGCTGCGGTAGCTGGGTTCGTGCCGTGCGCGGAGTCGGGAATCAGAATTTTTTTGCGCGCGTTGCCTTTCGACTCGTGATAAGCGCGAACCATCAGCAGGCCCGTCATTTCGCCGTGCGCGCCGGCGGCGGGTTGGAGCGTGATGGCGTCCATGCCGGTAATTTCGATGAGGCACTCGCTCAGCGTCTTGATGATGCGCAGCGCGCCTTGTGAAATCTTTTCGGGCTGATATGGGTGCCCGTTGGCGATGCCTTCGACGCGCGCCACAGCTTCGTTCACGCGCGGGTTGTACTTCATGGTGCAGGAACCAAGCGGATACATGCCGAGATCGATGGCGTAGTTCCACGTAGACATCCGCGTGAAATGGCGGATGATTTCGATCTCACTGACTTCGGGCATATGGCCGAGATCTTTTCTCTCGGCTTTGCCAAGGAGCTTGGCTGTGTCTACTTCAGGAACGTCGAGGGGCGGCAGCTTCCAGGCAGCTTTTCCCGGTGAGGATTTCTCGAAGATCAATCCTTCGTTCTGGTTGACGTGACGCGTGGCTTTGGGTGTTGGGTGCTTCATCGCGCCACCTCCTCTACTTCCTCTTTCGCCGTTCGCACGGAGCGTTCGCTTTCGGCGATCAGTCCGGCGGCGGTGTCGATCGCGCTGCGCGTGGTAAGTTCGGTGCAGCACCAAAGCGCGGCATTGCCCAGTTCCGGATAGAACTTTCGCAGCGGCAGTCCGCCCACGATCTTGTGTCCCAGCAATCGGCTGTTGACCGCATAGGGGTCTTCGCTGGTCGTAACGACAAATTCGTTAAAGCGCGGCGCGCCGGTGAATAAAACCTTCCCATGCTTTGCGAATTGGGCGGCAGCATAGGCTGACTTCGCGAGATTCTGCTTCGCCAACTCCTTCAGTCCGACTTTGCCATACACGGTCATAAAGATGTTCACCATCAGCGCGACCAGGGCCTGATTGGTGCAGATGTTCGACGTGGCTTTCTCGCGGCGAATGTGCTGCTCACGGGTGGCGAGGGTGAGAACGAATCCGCGCTTGCCTTGCTTGTCGACAGTCTGGCCGACAAGGCGTCCGGGCATCTGGCGGACGTATTTTTCCCGGGTGGCGATGACGCCGCAGTAAGGGCCGCCAAATCCCAAGGGCACGCCGAAGGATTGCGCTTCCATCGCAATAATATCGGCCTGCCGGGGTGGCTCAACGACGCCGAGCGAGACAGCCTCGGCAATCGAGACAACCAGCATCGCGCCGTGCTTGTGAGCAATTTCGGCGATGGCATCCACATCCTCGATGGTGCCGAAGAAGTTCGGAGACTGGATGAGCACGCATGCGCTCTCGGGCGTGATCGACTGCTCAAGTTCCTTGAGGTTGACACGACCGTCATCGCCAAATGCCACCGTCGAGAGCGGCATGCCCTGGTGCGTGGCGTAGGTGGCGAGAACCTCTCGATACTCCGGGTGCAGACTGCGGGCCACGACCACAGAGCGACGTCCGGTCAGCCTCACGGCCATCATCACCGCTTCGGCGGCTCCAGTGGAACCGTCGTACATAGACGCATTCGCGACGTCCATGCCGGTGAGCTCGCAGATCATCGTCTGGAATTCGAAGATGGATTGCAGCGTGCCTTGCGAAATTTCGGCCTGGTACGGAGTGTAAGCCGTAAGAAACTCCCCGCGCGAAATCAGGGAATCAATGATGACGGGACGGTAGTGGAAATAGGCGCCGGCACCGAGGAAGCTGCTGTATTCGTCGCCATTCTCGCGGGATCGCTGGCGAAAGAAGTCGACAATTTCCGATTCCGCCATCTGGCGCGGGATGTTGAGATCGCGGGTCAGGCGGTATTCGGCAGGGATCGGGGCAAAAAGCTCATCGACCGAACGCACGCCGATGGCTTTCAGCATGGCTTCGCGGTCGGCAGGAGATTTAGGTAAGTAGCGCATAAGAAGTTATATAGATGAGGCTCAGGGCCCATTGGATTTTCGGGTGGTGGCAGCGTTTGAAATCCGGCTCACAATTCATGGCATGACCGCTCACATTCGTTAAAAAAGCATTAACCACAGAGGACACGAAGGTGCACAAAGGAAATCTTCTAGTGGCCTGCCTCTTCCGCAACGAACTTTTCATAGTCTGCGGCGGAGAGAAGCGCATCAAGTTCACCCGGATTTTTCAGAGTCATCTTCACCATCCAGGATCCGTGGGCGTCTTTATTTACTTTTTCGGGCGACGTGGCAAGGTCGGCGTTGACTTCCGTCACCGTGCCTGAGGCCGGGGCGAAAAGGTCGGATACCGCTTTCACTGACTCGACGGTGCCAAACGTCTTCCCCGCCGTGAGTTCTCCCCCCACTTTGGGGGTCTCGACAAAGACGATGTCGCCGAGGGACCCTTGCGCATAGTCGGTGATACCGACTGTCGCAGTGGTTCCATTGACCTGGATCCACTCGTGCTCTTTGGTGTACTTGCGATCTGTGGG